>Ga0102938_10000633_pt1 | contig 26073 bp, 24 predicted proteins | sample SalPonR2_B_D2_MG_FD_84516 | JGI IMG/M metagenome (GOLD analysis project Ga0102938, IMG submission 84516) | Salt pond soil microbial communities from South San Francisco under conditions of wetland restoration - Salt Pond MetaG R2_B_D2_MG | ecosystem: Environmental > Aquatic > Marine >... | reverse complement strand
GTAACAACATCGCCGTTCTCCCTCTGAAAACCGCCATTATGGCCGCCGTGCAGGCGCAGGTCTTTAGCAGAAACGGTCCGGGAGATGGATATTTGCCCTCACAGGCCGCCTCGACTGTTCGGGCGACGTCAGCGCCCCGGCGAAAGCGACCAGAATTGCCAGTGGGTATGACGTCTTACGCACTGGTACATGCGGCGGGCTACACTAGACTTTGCCTCCACAGACAGGAATTGCGCACGGGAGCAACGGTATGGGCTTACTGGAAAACAAGGCGGGCATTGTCACTGGCGCGGGCCAGGGTATCGGGCGCGCCATTGCCCTGGCCTACGCGCGCGAAGGTGCCAGCGTGGTGGTTGCAGACTTTAACGAGGCGACCGGCCAGGAGACGGTCGAACTGATTGGCAACGCTGGCGGCACCGCGACGTTCGTGCACGCCGATGTCAGCGACGAGCACTCGGTCAAAGACATGGTGGAAACGGCAGTGGCCGCCTACGGAGGCCTGGACATCGCTTGCAACAGCGCCGCCCTGAGTCGCGGATCGGGCCCGATCCACGAGTACACCCGGGAGGTGTTCGACCAGACACTGACCATGTGCCTCACCAATACCTGGCTGTGCATGAAATATGAAATACCCGCCATGCTGGCAAACGGCGGCGGTGCCATCGTCAACATCTCCTCCAACGCATCGCTCAAGGGCCAGGCCTTCAATACCGCCTATGCCGCGGCGAAAAGCGGCGTCAATGTGCTCACCAAGAGCGCGGCGGCGGAGTACGGCGGCCAGGGCATTCGTATCAACGCGGTATCGCCGGGCGTGATACGCACACCCGGCGTGGAGCAGTATTTTGAAGAACAGCCGGCGATCGCCGCAGGGCTGAAAAAGTCCGCCGTCATGAACCGCCTTGGCGAACCCGATGAGATCGCCCAGGCGGTGGTATTTTTCTCCAGCGATCGCGCCTCCTTCATCACCGGTCAGTTGCTGTCGGTGGATGGCGGCGGCTCGGTGCGCTAGGGCAGGTTGAGGAATGAAGTCGATGCGCTGTAACCGCTCCACAAGTCGCCTGCTGCCCGGTCCATGCTGGCGCCTCCTGCTGAGCATACTGCTGATGGCGCTGTGGCTGACGCCCACCGCCACTCGCGCGCAGGATCACCACGGCTGGCGCAGCTACGGCGGCGACACGCACAACTCGCACTATTCGGCACTTTCCCGGATCAATCGCGACAACGTGGAACACTTGCAACCGGTTTGGCGCTACGCCAGCGCTCGGGGCGCGCGCCTGCCCGCCACCTCCGAGTTGCAGGTCAACCCCATCGTGATTGATGGCGTACTGTATGGCCGTAACCCGCTGTACAACGTGTTTGCACTGGATGCGGCCACGGGGCGGGAGTTGTGGTCCTTCAACCCGCAGATCACGCACGTTGGCCTCTCCAATATGCGTGGTCTGACGTACTGGCAAGCCCCGGCCAATGCGCGCCAGGAAGAGCCGCCAGCTCGCCCGCGTGTGTTTTTCACCACCGGCCACTTTCTCATGGCGCTCGACGCGGCCACGGGCAAGCCTGTCGAGGCCTTCGGACGCGCCGGCAAGGTAGACCTGCGTGAGGGGCTGGACCGCGACCCGCAGACCATCAGCATCAACGCGCCCTCTCCCGGCGTGGTGTTTGAGAGCCTCATCATCGTGGGCTCGGCCGTGACCGAAACCGCCGGCGCTGCACCCGGTGACATTCGCGCCTACGACGTGCGCACCGGCGAGACTCGCTGGACATTCCGGACCATCCCGAAAAGCGGCGACTACGGCGCAGACACCTGGCCCGCCGGTGCCAGGGCGTACGCCGGCGGCGCCAACGCCTGGGCCGGCATGAGCCTGGATGCGTCGCGCGGGGTTGTGTATGTGCCCACCGGCTCGCCCACACCCGACTTTGACGGCAGCGCGCGTCACGGCGATAACCTGTTTGCCAACAGCGTGATCGCGCTGGATGCGCGCAGCGGCAAACGCCTGTGGCACTTTCAGGCGGTGCGCCACGATCTCTGGGATCGGGACCTGAGCAGCGCGCCGACGCTGGTGACTGTACGGGACGGCGACACGCAACGTGACCTGCTGGCCCAGGCCTCCAAACAGGGCGTGCTGTACCTGCTCGACCGGGATACCGGCGAGCCGGTATTCCCGCTTGCAGATGTCGCCGTGCCGGCTTCCGCCATTCCGGGCGAGCTGGCCGCAACCACACAAGTCCAGGTAACACTTCCCGAACCATTTACCCGCCAGGCGTTTCGCGAAAGCGACCTCAGCAATATCACCCCCGCTACACGCGCCTACGTAAAAAAACTGTTCGACCAGGCGCAGGACTTTGCCTACCTGCGCCCGCCGGGCCTGCAACCCTCCATCCTTTTCCCCGGCTTCTACGGCGGCGCCAACTGGGGCGGCGGCGCCTTTGACCCCGAAACCAACCTCTACTACATCAACGCCATGGAGATACCGCACCTGGTGCGCATGGAAGCGATCGAGGTGGACAAGGGCAGTAACTTTGGCGTGGGCGAGTACGTGTTTCGCAAGCAGTGCAGCGGCTGTCACGGGCTCGACCTGCAGGGCTTTTACCCCTACGCGCCGGCCCTGAAGGATATTGCGGACACGCTCTCGCGCGCGGACGCGCAGCGCGCCGTGGTGGAGGGTAAAGGCAGGATGATGCCCTTCGCGCATCTGCCGCGCCACGAGCTGGACGCGGTGATCGACTATCTGTTCGCAAAAAGCGCCGGCTCACTCCCGCAAACAGCGGCGCCCGAGAACGCGGCAACGGAAACCGCTTTCGTGTTCGCCGGCTACAACGAGTTTGTCGACGAACGTTACTATCCGGCGATAAAGCCGCCCTGGGGCACCCTGACCGCGATTGACCTGGCCGACGGCAAGCGCGTCTGGCAAGTGCCGCTTGGAGAGTACGCGGAGCTCACGAAAGAAGGCATTTCGCCCACCGGCACCCGCAACTATGGCGGGCCCGTGGTGACGGCCGGCGGCCTGCTGATTATTGCCGCCACCTCCGACGAAATGCTGCGCATATTCGACAAGCAAAGCGGCGCGCTGCTGTGGCAGTACCAGCTACCCGCGGGCGGCTACGCCACGCCGGCAACCTACGCGATCGATGATCGGCAGTTTATTGTCGTGACCGCCAGCGGCGGCAAACTGGGCACACCCACCGGCGATGCCTACATCGCCTTCGCCCTGCCGCGGCCAGCGGACAAGCCTTAGCGCCAGGCCTCAGCCGCCCGGCTGCTTGAGTAACTCCGGCGCCAGGTGCTCAATCTGGCTGCGAATGCCCTCGCGCCAGTCCACCCGTGTTTCGCCAATCAGCTCATGCATTTTTGTGGTGTCGATACACAGGCTGCCAAAGGCTTTCGGATTATCCTGAAACTTTGGCGTCAGCCCGGTCAGTTCACCGATGTATTCACACCACTCCTCAATACTCACCCGTTGTGAACCGCCGAAGTTGACCGTCGTCACCTCTTTGCTGGCTGCACCCAGCAGGTAGGGGATTTTCTCGATGTAGTCACGCACGTGCAGCGGGTTGTAGTAATTCGGCTTCTCGGGGTGCAGGTCGATCGGCATGTCCTGTTGCATCATCAGCATGTGGAAATACATCCAGCCGCCGTTGTCGCCGTAGGGCACGCTCAAGCGCGCGATCGTCGTGGGAATATTGTGCTGGTGTGCGACAAAACGGCACACGGTTTCCGCGGCAATCTTGGAAATGCTGTAAGTGGGAAACATCACCCGGTGATTGTCGCCCAGGGGCGCGTTCTCACTGCGCGGTTCCAGCCCACTGTATTCGTATACCGCGGTGGAGGAAAAGTGCAGGAACGCTTTCGCCGCGCGACAGCGCAGCATCAGGTTGCCCACGCCCTCGCCGTTGGCCGCCAGGTCGTAGTCGAAATCGCCGCTTTTCACGACGGCAAAGTTCAACACATAGTCGATATCCCCGGGCACGGCATCCAGTGACGATGCGTCGGCCAGGTCGGCGGCGATGACGGTGGCGCCCAGACTTTCGATCCGCTCGCGATCTTCCGCTTTGCGAAACCTGGCGAGCGCGTAAACATCGGCAATTTTGGCAAAAGCCTCCACCACCGGCAGGGCAACCTGCCCGGTGGGACCGGTGATCAGAATTTTGCTGCCGCTGATATCCACGGGGTTTACGGGCATGCTAAGAACTCCTGTTTGTCGGCTTGATAAGCCTGGGCGTTAACGGGTGACACCTAAGAGGTTGTCGCGAACGGATAGCTGCTATAGCCCTCGGGGCCGGGCGTATACAGCGTTGACGGGTCGAGGCGCGCGAGCGGGATATCGTGCTGGAAACGCGCCACCAGGTCCGGGTTGGCGATGAAGGGGCGCCCGAAGGCTACCGCGGCCACCTCCCCACTGGCAATTGCAGCCTGCGCTTCTTCCAGGTCATAGCTCTCATTGGCGATCAGCCGATTGCCGAAGTGTCGCCTGCCCAGCGCGAGATTGTCCACGCGACCTTTCGGCATGCGAATCACGTGCAGGTAGGCGAGATCCAGCCTGGACGCCGCTGCCAGCAGGTGCTCGAAGGTCTCGCCAGGATTGTCATCGTGCAGGTCGTTGAAGGTGTTGTCAGGGCAGATGCGCATACCCACGCGCGCCGCACCCTGCACGCTGGCCATCGCCGCCAGCACCTCCAGGACGAAACGCACGCGATTCTCGAGGCTGCCGCCGTAGGCATCGTCGCGCGCATTGGTGCCGGTGGACAAAAACTGTGCGGGCAGGTAGCCGCTGGTGCAGTGCAGCTCCACCGCATCGAAACCTGCCTCGAAGGCATTCTCGGTGGCACGGCGATACTCGCCGATAACCTGCGCAATCTCCTCAAGCTCAAGCGCGCGTGGCGCATCCAGCGGCTGCATGCCCTGTTGATCGGTGAAGATTTCACTGCGTGCAGTGATCGCGGAAGGCGCGACGGTTTCACTCCCCGGCGGTTTGTTCAAGGCGCTGGCCACGCGGCCCACATGCATGATCTGCGCGGCGATACAGCCGCCCTCGGCGTGCACCGCGGCGGTAATGTTGCGCCAGGCAGAGACCTGCTCGCTGGTGTAAAGGCCGGGCGTGCGGCAGTAGCCAAGGCCATTGGCGCTGGGCGCGATACCCTCGGACACAATCAGGCCGGCACCGGCACGCTGGCGGTAGTAATCCTGCATGACATCGGTCGGCACTGCTTCGATGGTGGCGCGCGAACGGGTCATCGGCGCCATCACCACGCGGTTCCGCAACTTGAGTTCGCCCAGCGTAAGGGGGGAAAAAATATCCACTATCGCACCCTGATCTTTGGTTCCGGCGCGCCGCGCCGCATCGTGTTCAAGAATTCCTCCAGCGGCGCGGGCGGTGCAACCTCCGGCTCGTCGCTCCCGGGGGGCGAGGCCCAGAACTCGCTCCAGCTCGGCCACATGGCGTGATACGCGCCCTCGTATGTTTCCCTATCGGGCCAGCGCATTTTGTTTTCACCCACCGGTGGCTTGTTGAGGTCGGTGGCGTACCAGTAGCAGGGCAGACGGCGGCGAAAATACCAACGGCCCTCGATGCGTTCGTAGTTATCCCAGTACAACATTTGCATGATGATCCATTCGTGGGACCCATCCGCGCAAGGCGTTTCGTGTTCGTTCTTGGAGTAGACCACCCCGTGGGCGTGGTCCGCATCCGCAAACTCGATAATGTGGTTGCCAATATGGTGGGACGTGCCCGTGAACTGCTGCCTGAGTGTGTCGTCCAGCCAGCGCTTGAGGTGCGCGCGGCCCACCTTCTCGCGACTGACACGAATGTCCGGCGCAAACAGGTTGACGTGAGCGTCCAGGTCGCGCATGTCCAGGGACAAAGAATACTTTGCCGCGAGTTGACGTATGGCATCCAGCGATTCGAGCCGGTCGATACGCGCCAGCAGGTCCTCCTCAGCCACCGTTCAACACTCCAGCGCGCGGAAACCGAGGCTATCGTCTTCGGCCAGGAGCCGGCCGAGTTCTTCCAGCTGCTGGCTGGCATTCCCCAGCGAGTAACTGATGAGCTTGGCCATCAGGAAAAACCGGTGGATGGGGTATTCCACATCCGCACCCATGCCGCCGTGCAAGTGCTGCGAGGTCGACACCACGCGATGTGCGGCATCGCAGGCCCACCACTTGGCCGCATGGACTTCGGCCCTGGCATCACGGCCCTCGCTGAGCCGCCACAGGGCCAACCAGTAGGTAGACCGGATTGCCTCCACATCGATGTAGCTGTCGGCCATGCGCATTGCCAGCGCCTGGAAACTGCCGAGTGGCACGCCAAACTGCTTGCGTTCGCTGACGTACGCGGCGGTGCGCTTCATCGCCTCTTCCGTCACACCCACCTGCATCGCGCAATGGCCGATATTGGCCCGCTCCAGCAGCCAAGCCAGGATAGCCCCGCCCTGCCCCGGCTCGCCCAGCACGGCTTCCGCCGGGAGTGCCGTCTTTGCCAGCGTCAGGTTCGCCGCGCGCTGGCCCGACAGGCCAATTTCCACCGGGGTCAAAGTGACACCCGATGCGCTTGTGGGCACGATAAAGAAGGTCTCGGCACCCGAATCGTCAACCGCCGGGACCAGAATATAATCGGCCACGGCACCGTCCGGAATCACCGCGCGGCTGCCAGACAGCAGCCACCCGTCTCCTTCACGTGTCGCACTCACCTCGCCTGCCAGCGCTGCATTCATGCCGACTTCCGCAATTGCAGCGCTCAGTTTGAGCTTCCCCGCGGCCATGGGGGCGAGATACTGTTGCTGCTGCCCGGCACTGCCGAATGCGGCCAACGGCAGGCCGCCAAGCACGAGGGATGCATACAGCGGCACCGGTGCCACGTGCCGCCCCTGTTCTTCCAGTACCAGGCACAGCTCGATCAGGCCGAGCCCTGAGCCGCCCGTCTCTTCGGGTACCGCGATACCCAGCAGCCCCTGCTCGGCCAGCGTTTGCCAGAGTGTATCGTCGTAGGTGGCATCGCCGCGGGAAAACGCCAGCATAAATTCATCTGTCGCCCGGTCGGAAAAAATCTGGTGCGCCAGTTCGCGGATGGCATGCTGATCGTCGCTGAATTGAAAGTCCATAGGGCTAACCTCAGTGTTGTCTCACCATGGCGGCGAGGTTGCGTGTGTAGTTGAGTTGCGCCTGGTCCGGATTTTCCAGGAACAGGCCGCGATAGAACATAGTCGACAGCAGCTCCGCGAATTCCTCCACGGACAGCTTCGCGGTGCGTAAGGTTTTACTCTCATTGATAAAATACTCGCGCATCAGGCCTTCTCCCACTCCCGCCAGGGCGTAAACGATCAACAGCGCCTGATGACGCCTGAAGCGCACCTGCGGAAACAGGCGCGGCATAATGTCCACCAGCCACATGAGTTGCGCACGGTAGCTGTCGCGCAGCATCGCGGAAAAATCCGCGTCTTCGTCGGCCATCTGCAACATGCAGCGCATCACGCCGGGGCGCCTGGCGTAACTGCGGACCACCCGCAGGTTGTGCGCGTAGATCCGTGCGTACCAGTCGCCCTTAGCGACATCCCGCTCAATCTCGGCGGGGTCGCTGCTGAGCATGGCGAAATCAGTCAACACCTCGAGCGTCAGGGATTTGAGGTCGCTGAAGTAATGGTAGAACAGTCCCTGAGCCACCCCGGCCTCGCCGGTGACATCGGCGATGCGCATCTTGTGAAAACCCTGACGCTCCAGCACACTGAGTGCCGCTTCTTTCAACCCGGCACGCGCACGCTCACCCCGGGCACTGCGCGCACCGGGTTGCGCAACCGCCCGCCGGGCACCTGCCGTTTTCGAAGATTTGTCCGCCGCCCTGACCATGGGCGATAAATTAGTTGAATTTGAATTCAAAATCAATATCATTGGCGCATTGTTTGCCCGGAGGAACGCCCATGTTCGTAGACTACACAGACCAGCAACGGGAACTGCGCAGGGAATTCCGCAGCTACTTCAGCCAGCTCATCAAGCCCGAGTACGCAGAGGAGTTGCGCAATGCCGAGAGCGGGGAGCTCTACAAGGAGCTGATTCGCCAGCAGGGCAAGGACGGCATGCTCGCCGTCGGCTGGCCCGAGGAATACGGCGGGCGCGGCCTCACGGGCAGTGAACAGCTCATCCGCTACGAGGAAGCGCTACTGGCCGGCGCGCCCACGCCCTTCGTCACACTGAATACTGTCGGCCCCGCGATTATCAGCCGTGGCACGGATGAACAGAAGAAACGCTTTCTACCGGGTATTGCTTCGGGCGAACTGCACTTCTGCATCGGCTACACCGAGCCCAGCGCGGGCACCGACCTGGCCGCCCTGGCCACGTCCGCGAAAAAACAGGGCGATCACTATGTCGTCAACGGCAACAAGGTCTACACCAGCGGTGCCGAGGGCGCCGACTACGTCTGGCTGGCCGCGCGCACTGACCCGGAAGCGCCCAAGCACAAGGGTATTTCGATTTTGGTGGTAGACACTACCGACCCCGGCTTTTCATACGGCCCCATCCATACTGTCGGCGGCGTCCGCACGAATGTGAGTTACTACGACAACGTCAAGGTACCCGGCGACATGATCATCGGGGCGGAGAACGGTGGCTGGCGCCTCATTATCGAACAGCTCAACCACGAGCGCGTTGGCCTCGCGGCCTGGGGCATCCAGGGCTGGAAACTGTTCCGCGACGCCATGCAGTGGGCGCGCAACACCCAATCTGCCGATGGTCGCAGGGTGATCGACGACCCTGGAGCCCAGCGCAACCTCGCAGAAGTGTACTCGCATCTCGAGGCAATGCGTGTCATGAATGCACGTATGACATGGTCGCTGGACCAACAGGAGATGGACGCGGTATTCCCCTCTGCAATCAAGGTCTATTCCACCGAAATCATGATCGAAATCTGTCGCCTGCTGATGGATATGGTGGGCCCGCACGCGCTGGTCGCCGCGGACAGCGAAGGCGCTGTACTGCACGGCAACCTCGAGCATGAGTACCGGCGCGCGACCATCAATACCTTCGGTGGCGGCGTGGTGGAAGTCTTGCGCGGGCTGGTGGCCACCCATGGGCTGGGCATGCCGGGACACCGGTGATTTCGGATCCCGATCTGCCGGAGCTCGTCCGATCACCCGGGCACGCGCCAGGCATCCAGAAAATGAATTCCAGCGTCAGCCGGCAAGCGGCAACTAGCATTCAGGCGCCTTACCGAGGAGCACGACCGTGACAGTCGACCAAGGCGAGTCTCTTAGCCTTCCGAGCTCTGGTCGACTGTCACGGTCGTGCGCCGGACCCGCGAAACCGACTTTGCAGCTCTCGCCCCGGTCCGGTGTGCCGCCCGTGGCTCGAAAGGCTGAGACACTCGCCACGGGCGGCACACCGGACCGGGGCTACCATCGATCTTCTGCGCGCAGTACGCTAGCGCATCAACACTGAGTCAGGCAGGTAAGAACATGCAACACATGACCTTGTGCACGGCACAGGCACACAGCTCTTTTTGCGGCAAGGAGACGCAATAACATGACAGCAGACGAACTCAAGGCATTCGAAGCGGAGGTCTACTCCTACGTTGGCCGCCAGGTGAGCGAGCGGACACCGGCCAACGATCCAGTCAACAAGGCGATGATCCGCCACTGGACTGAAGTCATGGGCGACAAGAACCCGGCCTACACTGACGACACCTGGGCGGCACAGAGCGCGCGGGGAAACACCATCGCGCCGCCGGCCATGCTGTACGTGTGGGGCCAGGACGGCTACAAGATTTCCGTTGAGGGTCGCGCTTCCGATGCGCAGGTAGACCTCGTCAACTTTTTCAACGACAACGGCTACACCGGCGTACTCGGCACCAACGTGCGCCAGGAATACTTCAAGGAGTCCGTGCCGGGCGATACGCTGTACGTGGAAATGGTCATCGACAACATCTCCGAGCGCAAGACCACCGCGCGCGGCGTGGGCTACTTCATTGAAAGCCTCGCCACGTTCACGGACCAGCACGGCGAGAAAGTCGGCACGCAGCGATTCAAGATTCTCAAGTTTATTCCGAGCGAGGAAAGCGCTGCTGCTCCCGCCGAAGACACCCTTGAAGTACCCACCCGTATCGCCTCACCGCGCGGCCACGACAACGGCTGGTGGTGGGAGGCCTGTGACAAGGGCAAACTGTTGATCCAGCGCTGCAAGAACTGCCAGACGCTGCGCCATCCACCGCGACCCATGTGTGGCGAGTGCCAGTCAATGGAGTGGGACTCCATTGAATCAGGTATGCAGGGCGAGGTGCTGAGCCACACCGAGCTGCATCACCCGCGGATTCCGGGTTACCAGTATCCGCTGGTGTGCGCGGTCATCCGGCTTGCGGAGGGCGTGAACTTTGTTGCCAACGTGGTCGGCTGCGAGCCCACGGATGTGCACATCGGCATGCCCGTGCAGGGCAAGATCGAACAGGTAGACGAGAAAACCATGCTGCCACAGTTCTACCCGGCCTGAGGAGAATCAGACAATGAGCGATTACAAAACACTGTCCTGCGCCGAAGTGGCACCTGGCACCAAACTGCCGCCGCTGGAGATTCCCATCACCACCAGCCTGATCGTGGGTGGCGCTCTCGCCACACGTGATTTCGAACCGGTGCATCACAATAAAGCCGAGGCCCAGGCCATCGGCCTGCCCGACGTGTTCATGAACATTCTTACCAGCCAGGGCCTGATGACGCGCTTTGCCACCGACTGGAGCGGCCCCGAGGCCGTGGTCAACACGGTGGAGTTGCGCCTCGGCGCGCCCAACCTGCCGGGCATGGTGATGACGCTGGCTGGCGAGGTGACCGCGGTGGACGCGGGCAGCGGCCGCGTCGATCTCGCGATTACCGGTGAAAACAATATCTGGGGCATGCATATGCAGGGCTCAGTCACTCTTACACTGCCGAAGGAGGCCTGAGCGTGGTTGCCAACATTAAAGACAAAGCAGTGATCGTCGGCGTTGCCAATACCCCTTTCAGCAAAGACTCCGGCGTGTCCGAACTCTCCCTCGCCTGCCAGGCGGTGAAGGCCGCCATCGACGATGCAGGCCTCAAACCCGGCGACATCGACGGCATGGCCACTTTCACGATGGACACCAACGACGAGATCGAAGTGGCGCGCGCCGTGGGCTGTGGCGAGCTCACCTTCTGGGGCCGCTCGCATTACGGCGGAGGGGCCGCTACCGGCAGCCTGCACCAGGCGGTAATGGCTGTCTCCACGGGCATGGCAGAGTGCGTCGCAGTCTTTCGCGCGCTCAACGGACGTTCCGGGCACCGCTTCTCAGCGGGTGTCTCCGGCCAGATCACTACCGCCGATGCAATCCACTGGGGCTGGTACATGCCCTACGGCCTGCTCACGCCGGCCAGCTGGGTCGCCATGTTTACCCAACGCTGGATGCACCTCACCGGCGTGACCAAGGATGCGTTGTTCGAAGTGGCCCACAGTACCCGCGAATACGCGGTGAACAACCCCAACTCCTTCTTCTACAAGCGCCACTTTGATCGCGCCGAGTACGACGCCGCGCGCATGATTGCCGACCCCCTGCAGCTGTTCGATTGCTGCCAGGAGAGCGATGGCGCATCCTGTGTGATCGTCACCACGCCCGAGCGGGCGCGCGATCTCAAGCAGCCCGGTGTGGCCGTGCGGGGCGTGGCCCAGGCCTCGGCGCCGGACCAGGAACAGATGACTTCTTTCTACCGCGAAGAGTTTGCGGCTATTCCCGAGATGGAAACCGCCGCGAAGAACACCTACGCGATGAGTGGCCTCACGCCCGACGACATCGATGCCGCGGTGATCTACGATGCTTTCTCTCCTATCGTGCTGTGGCAACTGGAGGCCTGGAATTTCTGTGGCTTTGGCGAATCGGGCGATTTCGTGCTCGATGGCGCACTGCGCCCGGGCGGGCGGCTGCCCACCAATACGCATGGCGGACAACTCAGCGAGGCCTATATTCACGGCGTAAACGGTATCGTTGAGGCCGCGCGGCTGGTACGCGGGCAGTCACTCAACCAGCCGGCCAAGCCAGTGAACCACGCGCTGGTCACCTCCGGTGTGGGCATTCCCACCGGTGGTGCGATTCTCGGCAAACTGGATTAGGCAGTGATGGCGCGACTGCGCGTTTGCCTGTTTCTCGGCATTGCGCTCGCGGGATGGGCGGAGGCCGCGGAACGGCCCAACATTATTTTCATCATGTCGGACGATCACGCGGTACGCGCGGTCAGCGCCTACGGCGACAGCATCATGCAGACGCCGAACATTGACCGTATCGCGGCAGATGGCATGCGCTTTGACCGTGCCTATGTCGGCAACGCGCTTTGCGGCCCGAGTCGGGCCAGCATGCTTACGGGGCTGCACAGCCATGGGAACGGCTTCTACTCCAATGAGTGGTCGGGTCCCTTCGACGGCACGCAGCAGACCCTGCCGCGCCTGCTGCAGGGCGCAGGCTACCGCACCGCCGTGATTGGCAAGTGGCACCTGTACAGCGACCCTGTGGGCTTCGACCACTGGGACATCATCCACAATGTTTTCCAGCAGGGCACATACTACAACCCTGAATTCCGTAGCGCCGCCGGTGTTGAGTCGACAGAGGGCTACGTCAGCAAACTGATCACCGACAAGACACTGGCATGGCTCGACGATGCAGCAGGCTCGGGCGAACCCTTTTTCCTCATCTACAATCACAAGACACCTCACCGCAACTGGCTGCCGGGGCCCGGGGAATTGCGGGACTGGGATGAGGACAGTCGCGTCGAGGAGCCCCCTACTCTGCTGCGGGACCTGAGCAAACTCACGCGCGCACGACGCGAGGCGCGGATGTCGATCGCCGGGGACATGACCGACAACGACGTGAAATTGAGCATGGATAGTAACCTGACGCCCGGGCAGGCGGCCCTGTGGGAAGCCGCCTTCGCCGCGGGCAACAGCCGCTTTGAAGCGGCGGAACCCACCGGCGATGCGCGCACCCGCTGGATGTACCAGCGCTACCTCAAGACCTATATCGCTTCGGTGCGCGGCATGGACCGGGAGATCGGGCGTGTACTGGACTACCTCGATGAATCCGGGCTGGCTGACAATACGCTGGTTGTGTACACCTCGGACCAGGGCTTTTTCCTCGGTGAAAATGGCTGGTTCGACAAGCGCTGGATTGACGAGGCCTCGTCGCGCGTTCCGCTGCTGGTGCGCTGGCCGGGACGGATAGCGGCGGGTAGCAACGCGACAGCGCTGGTGCAGAACATCGACTTCGCGCCGACGCTGCTGGACGCCGCGCAGGTTACTGCCCCGGCGCCCATGCACGGCATCAGCCTGCTGCCGCTACTCACCGGCGCAGAAACCCACTGGGACCGGGATCTCTACTACCACTTTTACGAGAACCCCGGTTTCCACGGCGTGGCTCGCCACTACGGCATCATCACCGAACGCTACAAGCTCATACACTATTACCGCAATGAAGAATGGGAGCTGTTCGATCTCGCGCGAGACCCACAAGAACAGCGGAATGTCTATGCGCAGCCAGGCTACGCCACGATCGTCCAGCAGCTGACATCGCGCCTGCAAGCGCTGCGCGACGAATACGATGTTCCCGCCGTGGACCCCGAGGCACCCTGGTACCACAACCTGATGATCCGCGCGGTTGAAACCCTGATGCGCTGGCTATAGCAGTCCACGGCGCAGACCCCTGGTCACCCAGGCCCTGGACGGCCTGGCGCTTAATTCCCCCCGGGGAACACGATGCTCGTTACGTCCGCCAGGAAAAACGGAAAATACGCCTCGGTGCCGAAATGATTACCGGCTTCCACATGCGTGGGTAAACGGTAGCCGGCAAACTCCCGAAAGGCCGAGAGGTAGCCCCCGAAGGGCTGCAAGCGGTGCCGTTTTTCCGGGTTGGCGTCGCTCCAGCGCTGGAAACACACATGGGTTGGTTGACCGTCAGGCGCTACCGTGACATCCACGGACTGGGTAAGCCCCTGGTGGGTGACAGTAACGCGCGCGCAATTCGCATCCACTGCCTGCCAGTGGATACCCGGCCCCGGCAGCACCGTGGCCGGCACCCAGAACACCGCTTCGGCCACGTAGCGCCCAAACGCCGATCGCCTGTGGTCGTGACCACCACCCAGGTGCGCCACGGGCAGCAACCCCAGCATCCAGAACCTTGTCCAATGCGCGCTGTCCGAACCGGAGAGACGAATCAACCCACGGCTTGCAGACATCTTCCAGACAAACCCGGCGGGCATCGCCAGCACCTGGGTCGCTCGCATGTCGAAGTACCGGGGCTTCGCTTTTGTGCCCATCGCAAACTGTCCGCGCATGTCAATGTTGGCCACGGAGTAGAGTGCCGCGCCCGGCGCAATGGTGTAGAGAAAGAAGCGCCGGGCAGGCTCCGGCAGGCCAGCCAGCATGGAGGAGTCAAAACACGTGGGGCTCTCCGGTTGCGTTGAGACAAGACGATCCATAGCGGCACGATCGGCCCGGTGGTCTCGCCAGCGCCAGAGCGCGAGCGCCGCGCCTGCCGCGACCAGCGCAAGAAGCAGGCCGGTGATCAGCATCCCCGGCATCCCGCATCATCCGCCGCAGCAAAAAAACTCCCCGCAAACTCGTGTCGCTTCACCGGAAGTCCGCTCAAGCCTACATATAAATGATGATCAATTCGTAGATCAGCACCGGGCGTTCATCCTGCCCCACCACGTGAATGTGTTGCTCCAGGACCATCTTCGTACCCTTGGGCGAGGCGCTCACCTCCTTCACCCGGGCGCGCATGTGCAATTCACTGTCAGCCGGCACCGGGCCGGTAAAGCGCAGCTTGTCGGAGCCGTAATTGAGTATGTTGTTATAACCGGTGATTTCATAGGTCGGCGTGCCGTGCATCTTCGGCATCAGTACCAGCGTGAGAAAGCCGTGGGCGATGGTTGTGCCGAAGGGGCTGTCGGTTTTTGCCTTTTCCGGGTCCGTGTGAATCCAGTAGTGATCCCCGGTCAACTCCGCGAACTGGTCGATCAACGCCTGCGTCACCCGCACCGGCTCGCTGAAGGGCCCGAAAGTCTCGGACACCAGTTCCTGCATACCCTGTACGTCATCGAATTGATACTGTTTCATGCCTGGGTTTCCTTGGCCATACTCTGGAGAGTAACATGTAATGGTACACGCGCAGCTGGCGCAACCAGTCGCCGGCTGGCTCAACCAGCTAAACCAGATTCCCCTTAGCCACTCACATCGGCTGCATGCGAATGCCCAAACGCGGCACAATACGCCAGCCGAAAAGACCGCTGGTGTTATTGCGCCACGTCGCGCGCCGTATACACTGTGGCGCTCACTATCCCGGGGTGGATGCGCTGAGCCCCCCGCAATTGAGGAATTACCATGCGAGAAGCCGTTATTGTTGAAGCAGTCCGCACACCCATTGCCCGAGGCAAGGTCGGCGTGGGCGATCTACACGATTTCCACGCCACGCAACTGCTGGCCCTCTCCTATCAGGAGTTGATCAAGCGCTCGGGGCTGGACTGGGGCGATGTCGATTACCTGGCAGCCGGCTGTGTTACCCAGGCGGGTGAGCAGGCGGGCAATATTGCGCGCAACGCCTGGCTTACCCTCGGCAAGGACTACAGCGCTGGCGGCACCACCCTCGACAATCAGTGTGGTTCCGCGCAAACCGCAAACCATGTCATCTCGGCGCTGATTGGCGCAGGCTCCGTGAATATCGGTATCGCCGCAGGCGTGGAATCCATGAGCCGCGTCGGCCTGGGCGCAAACGTGATCAATGGCCCCGGCTACTTTGTGCCACAGGACTGGCCCTGGGATTCCACACCTGACCAGTTTTCCAGCGCACAACGCATCGCCGACAACCGCGGTATCACCCGCGAAATGGCCGACGAGCTCGCCTTCCGTTCACAGGCACGCGCCAAGCAGGCCTGGGAAGAAGGTCGCTTCGACCGCGAGGTATTCACGGTGAACGCACCCATTCTCGGGGAAGACGGCAAACCGACCGGCGAGACCCGCGCCGTCAGCCGCGACCAGGGGCTGCGCGACACCACCATGGAAGGCCTCGCGGGCCTGAACCCGGTAATGGAGGGAACCATTCACACGCCGGGCAATTCCTCGCAGATCTCGGATGGCTCCGCCGCCGTGTTGTGGATGACGGCCGACGAGGCAAAAGCCCGCGGCCTGAAGCCGCGCGCCCGCATCATCGCCGACTGCGTGGTGGGTACCGATCCCTATTACCTGCTGGACGGCCCGGTGGATGCCACCGCCGCCCTGTTGAAAAAAACCGGCATGAGCATGGCGGATATCGACCTGGTCGAAATCAACGAGGCATTTGCGTCCGTGGTGCTGTCCTGGGCGAAGGTGTACGACGCGGATATGGACAAGGTAAACGTGAACGGCGGCGCGATCGCCCTCGGCCACCCCGTTGGCTCTACCGGTGCGCGCCTTATTACCACTGCCCTGCATGAGTTGGAACGCTCCGACAAAACCACCGCGCTGATCACCATGTGCTGTGGCTCATCGGTGGGTACCGGCACCATCATCGAGCGCATCTGACGCGTCCGGCCCGCCGCGGCGGGCCGGCATCGCCTGAACTGTAACTGAACCAACTTAGCCAACCGAACTACGCAACGAGGAGAACGCTACATGGGAGACCTGACAGGCAAGGTTGCCGTTATCACCGGCGCAGGCCGCGGGCTTGGCCGCGAAGAGGCCATCCAGCTCGCCCGCCAGGGTGCGCGGGTCGTGATCAACGACATCAACCGGCCCGATGCCGAAGAAGCGGCGCAGGCCACCGCGGAAGAAATCCGTTCATTCGGCGGCGAGGTGCTCACCGTGTTTGGCGACTGCGCCGATACCAACGACGCCGAGACGCTGATGAAATCGACGCTGGATGCCTTCGGCGATCTCAACATCATGATCAACAACGCCGGGTTCTGTCGCGACAAAACTATCTTCGGTATGTCCGACGAGGAGTTTGACTCTGTGGTGCGCGTGCATTTGCGTGGTCACTTCGTCAACATGCGCAACGCCACCGCGTACTGGCGCGACAAGGCCAAGAGCGGCGAAAGCGTCTATGGCCGCCTCATCAGCACCTCTTCCGAAGCGGCCATCTACGGCTCCGCTGGGCAGCCCAATTACGCCTCCGCCAAGGCCGGCATTATCGCCATGACCATGGGTGCAGCGCAGTTGCTGGACAAGTACGGCATTACCGCCAACGTTATTATGCCGCGCGCGCTGACCGACATGACTGCCTCGGGGCAGACGGCAGAGATGTTCCAGCCGCCGGCCGATGGCGGCTTTCATACCTTTGATCCGGCCAATGTGGCGCCGCTGGCCGGCTATCTCGCATCGCCGGAAGCCGGCGGTATTTCCGGCGAAGTGATGGTGGTATGGGGCAACGAGGTATCGATATTGCAGCGCCCTTCACTCGGCGAGGCGATCACCAACCCGAAAGGCGCGCAGAAGTGGGACGTGGCAGACCTGCACACCGCGCTGGCGGCGCACTACGACGAAAACTATGTGCCGGTGTGGGGCGGCTACTCGGTACCGCCGGTATAGGTTGCAATGCTCTGCGCAGAGGCGGCCCCGGCCGCCTTTTTTGTACGCTCGCGGGGCCTTGAGAAGGCAAGGGCGGTGCCGCAGGGCGGCGAATTTCGCGTGTAGCAGTGAACTTGAGTTGCGAGCGGGCCGGGGGCGAACCGCCTGTCCAGGTGAGTATCTCAGCCTTCCGAGCCAGGACAGGCGGTTCGCCCCCGGCCCTCCTGCAAACTGTCACCTTCACCTTCACTTTGACTGCTACTGCGCCTGCCAGAATAGCGTACACGCGTAGAATGAGCGTTTTTGGCAACAGTTGCGAACGTCACCGTGCTGGCGCAACTGCATCGCCTGACCTATCGTTGCCACACAGACACCCAGACCTGCCGGCTTAAACACATGACCGACACAACAGCATCGACGCTCGATACAAAGACACTGACCGGCCAGCGCAACGGCCCCTACAGGAGCTTTAACCCCGTCTCGCGCACACAAATCTGGCAGTGGTGTGCCGCCATGGGGGATAACAACCCGCTCTACCACGACGAGGCCTACCGCCGCGGCGCTGGCCTTGAGCGGCCTGTCGCGCCACCCGCCATGATGCAGATGTGGACGATGCGCGATGTGAGCATGCAGTTCGCACCCGGCTCCACCGAGGCACCGCCCTACGCCGTATTCGATGTGCTGGCAGCGCAGGGCTATGCGGCGAACGTGGCAGTCAGCTACGACATCTGCTTTCACCGCCTGCTTGAAGAAGGCGACAGTGCACACCACTTCACCACTATCGAGTCCATCAGCGCGCTAAAAAAAACCGCGGTGGGCGACGGCTATTTTGTGGTGGAACATGCGGAGTATTTCGACCAACACAGCAAATTGTTCGCCGAGGCGCGCATCACCTACCTGCAGTACCACCCGGCGAGCCCGTCGCCCCCGCAACCAGCGGCGCAAGCACCCGGCGTGGCGACCACCTCGGGCACAGTAGCCACTGCCGGCGAACAACAGCAGCGACCCGCCGTTGCGGATATCCACGCCATCGACATCAGCGCGGGTGACTCACTTCCGGAACTGTTAATCCCCATCACCCACAAGCTGATCGTCAGCGGCGCTATCGCTACGCAGGATTTCATCGATGTTCACCACAATGCGCCGGCCGCGGTGGCAGCCGGTATGCCCGATATTTTCATGAACATCCTCACTACCTGCGGGCTCGCCGCGCGCTACCTCTCGGACTGGGCCGGGCCGGGCAGCCGATTGATCAGGCTCGCCTTCAGATTGCAGGCACCCAATACGCCGGGTGACACCATGCACCTGAATGGGCGCGTGGTTGCGGTGGAGACATCGGAGCATGGCCCTCAGACGCAAGTGAACTTCGAGGGAGCCAACAGCCGGGGCGTGCACGTGTCAGGCAGTGCTACGCTTTTGCTGGCGGGGTAGCCCGTGACGTTCCAGCCACTGCGCAAACCGACAGAAGCGGCCCGCGCTGCGGAATTTGCATGACGCGAGTATCTCAGCAGTTCGAGCTGGCATGTGAATTGCGCAGCGCGGGCCGCGGCGGGGCAAGCCCGGACTCACCGGGTTCATGCGACGCCATGAATCAGCGCGTACAAGGTCCGGCGTAAGCGCAGCCTGGCAGCCGCCTCACACCTTGCGATTATCCAGGTTGGTCAGGTTAAACTCGGGCACATACAGCTGCGGGGTTTTGCCACCATCAACCGGCAATACAACGCCGGTAATGAACGAGGCCGCATCCGAGGCCAGAAAACAGATCGCCTCGGCGAGTTCCCCGGGTTGCGCGTGCCGCTGCATCGGGATGGCCTGCGCAATGACATCCTGCACCGCCTTGTTTTTCTGTGTAGCGGCATGCATGCCCGGTGTCTCCACGGAACCCGCTGCCACCACATTCAGTCGCACATTGTGCGGAGCCGCTTCCATGGCCGCACACTGGGTAAACTGGTTGACTGCCGCCTTCGCGGCAGAATAGGCACCGGCCGCCGTACCGGCGCGCAGGCTGCTCACTGAAGACACATTGACGATGGCGCCCGAGCCCTGCGGCATCATCACGCGCATAGCCTCACGACAGCCCACGAAGACGCTTTCCACGGAGACGCCGAAATTGGCCCGCCAGGTGTCCAGGTCCTGGTCCAGAACGGTACCGCCGATCACGGTGGCGGCGTTATTCACCAGCACATCCAGCCGGCCGTGTTCGACAAACGTGGCCTGGATCAGGCGTCCAAAAGCCTCCTGGTCCGCCAGGTCCAGTTCTACCGCCGTCAGTTCGCCACCCAACTCCCGCACATCCGCAGCCAACTCATCCAGGCGCGGCTTGCGGCGCGCGCAGGCCACCACATGCGCTCCTTCCGCGGCGAGCTGCAGCGCCGTGGCTCGCCCGATACCCATGCTGCCACCGGTCACGATCGCCACTTTGCCCTCAAATCGCTTGGTCATATACTGTCACTCCACTCTGAAAGTGTATCCATCCTGCACCGCAGCCCACGATGGTAGAGGCCCCAGCGGCTTTTTAACAGGCACATCAGTGCAAAGCGATAGGCAAAATCGGTCGAGCTGCAAACAGTGTGCAGCACGCGTCGAGGCCACTACAAATCCAGCACATTGGAGCGCACCAGCACCCCGCCATCCACCACCAGGTCGTGGCCGGTGATGAATGAGGCGCGTTCGGAACACAGGTAGACCACCGCGTCTGCTATCTCTTCCGGTTCGGCCAGCCTGCCCATGGCGTGCGCATTGTAGGTCTTCTCGCGCATCTCATCCGACATTTCCTTGAGGTAGAACGCCATGCCGCCAGAGTTGATTCCACCCGGACACACCGTATTGATGCGTATTCCGCGCCGGGCGTACTCCACCGCGGCGGCTTTGCTCAGGGTGATGACGCCGCCCTTGGCCGCGGCATAGGCCGACTGGAAGGCCTCACCGCGCAGGCCTGACACCGACGCCACGTTCACAATCGCCCCGCCACCCGAGGCTTCTATCAACGGTAGCTGGTACTTCATACACAGCCAGACACCGCGCAGCGTCACGCCCATGCAGCGGTCGAATTCCTTTTCCGATATGTCGGTGATGGGTTTGCTGGCCACACCCAGCGCCGCATTGTTCGAGACCAGGTGCAGCCCGCCAAAGGTCTGGTGAGTGCTCGCCACGGCGCGCTGCACATCTTCGCTGAGCGCCATGTTCGCGTCGATAGACGCCGCCTTGCCGCCCGCTTCCAGAATCAGCTCACAAGTCACACCGGCGCTTTCGGCGTTTATGTCTGCCACCATCACGCTGGCCCCCTCCCGGGCAAAGGCCAGCGCGGTCGCGCGCCCCGTACCCGCACCGCCACCCATAACCAACGCGACCTGTTGCTGCATCTCCCGCATCCACATGCCTCTAGAACACCCGGTAGCGTTTCTGCACGTGACGCTGGCGCACGGCGATCTGAGCCTTGCGCTCGTCGGCCGTCACGGTTGGGGTGTCGTCGGGCAGATGCGAGCGTATGTCGCTAAACGCAACCTTGCGTGCGCTCAAGCTCGGCCATAGATCTTCGGCAGGTTTCTCACTGTAGGCCCAGCGTGCCGTCATAAAGCCTTCCGGGTGTCCCGTGGTATCGATCCAGTTCGGCACGCCGGGGTCGCGATGCGCGATGACAATCCGGCGCACACCGTCGGCGTCCACATGCATCTGCTGGCCATTCAGGCTACCGATCTGGTTAGCGTACTCAATGGATTCCCCCCAGAAGTTGCCGATCTGGAAACCGATATACTGAGGGGGCGTCTGCACGCGGTTTTCAATGATCAGCGCCTCGTCCTGCGCGAGTTCGTACACCCCTCCGGCGTAGAGATTGGTGCTCTGCCCGCCCCCGGTCGCCACCGATGCCGCGTTGATGGTGTTGAACGCGTTGCGCGGAAAGGCCACGCCGGGAATGCTGCCCTCGCGCTCGCCATAAGTGCCCATGAGTACCGTCCAGAAAGCATTCCAGAAATGCATCTGGTTGCGCACGATCTCGCCGCACTGGCGCAATTCGCTCGCGGCCTGCGCCACGGCATAGGCCGGGGGGTGGCTGCCCTCTGCGCCAAGTTGCACAATCTCCAGGTGCACCGCCTCCTCGCAGGCCCAGTCGCCAAACAGTTGCCGCCCGCTCAGGTAGTTGGCATAGCGCGTCTCGCCCGCGCCCGAGTCGGACTTCATCGCCCGCGACGTGCAGATAAAATTGCCACTGTAGCCAGCCGGTTTTTCTGGCGCCAGCAGGATCTCAAAGCGCCCGTCGGCATCGAGCACCAGCGAACCCGAATCGAGGCGGCCCGTCTGCGCCTTCACCCCGGGTTTGAGTTCCATCAGCGACCCCGTATCGCCCGGCAACGCGCCGGACGTGGCTTCGAAGATCATGTAGTGCGGCGCCTTCGGTGCCTGCGTGACAGGCGCTTCGCCGCGCCAGTGACGGCTGTCGCCACAGACACCACTCAGCCGGTAAGACTGTTCGCCATCGATGGGCGCATAAAAATAAATGGCGTCTGCGTTGTCGATGGTGCTGCGGGTAATCACCGAAAGCGCATTGCGAAACTGCGGGCGCGCGGTGTCACTGTGAAATGCGCGCTCCACCGCGGCGTGCACATAACCCATCAGGTAGCGGTAGCCCTCCGCAAGGTTGCGTTCGGAGGGCGGCGGGGGCATCAGCTCGGGTGTATCAATGGCGTCGCGCGCGGCTTCCAGCGCCTGGATCATATCGTTCCAGGCCTCGCGCAATTCACTCTGTGACTCACTGACATTCTTATGCATATCAGGCTCCTGCTTTGTTGATCCTGTGTGCGGTCAGGCGGTTGCTTCGGGGTCGGCGGCGAGAAAGGCGTCGCCCAGCAACGCACTGCCATCAAGGCTGTATACATCGCGAGCAATGGCGTGCAAGAACTGTCGGCTGAACGCAATCTGTCCCACGTGGCGGCCACTGCACAAGGCGAGTGCCGCCTCGACCATGGCTTCCACGGGCTCGACCATGTCCGGGTTGCGCCTTGCAATATCGCGCACGTAATCGGCTCCCGCGGTCATGACAATGCTCGTCGGCGCCAGCGTGTTGATAAAAACGCCGTCTCCCGCCACCTCGTGAGCCAGCCCTTCGGTATAGCGATCCAGCGCGGCCTTGCTCGCGCCGTAGGCGGTGATGATGTGCGCGGCCATCGGGGAATCGCGATACGGCACTACCGGCATGCTCGAGGTTGCGCTGCTGATATTGAGTATCCAGCCGCTGCCGCGCGCACGCATCGCCGGCAGTGCCTGCTGTGCCAGGTCAACAGGTGCATTCACGTTGACGTCGAACATGCGGTTGCGTTCCCTGAGCGAGCTCTCGCTAGGCAGGCGCATGCGCGACAGCGCCGCGTTGTTGACGATAATGTCCAATGGACCGAAATGCTGCTCCGCCCGCTCAACCAGGCTCGCACGTGCCCCTGCATCGCCAAGATCACAGGGCTCGGCTGCAGCTTTGCCATCCGAACGCAGAATACGCTCCACGCTATCTTCCAGCGAACCCTCCAGCTCGCCATGCGCGCCCAGCCGCGATGCACTCAGTACGACCGCCGCGCCCTCCGCGGCGAAACGGCAGGCAATCGCCCTGCCGATACCGCGACTGGCGCCGGTTACCAGCGCCACCCTGCCCTCAAGTTGTGTCATGTTGTAACCTCCTGCTTCACGTGCTCGCTAAGGCGTGCGCGTGGCACTTTTTCCTGGTTGTTCCTTATCGCCTTCGCGGGGCCAGCCGTAGAGTTCGTAGAATGCTTCGAGCTCAGACTCAATGCGTGCGCGCGACAGGGCGTAATCGTCAATGCTGTACTCGAAGTGCGTCTTATGCGCTTTCTCGCGCTCCTCCTGCTGTTGCAGATAGGCATCGTAGCTGTCGCTATAGCGCAGGCCCAGAGCGGCGTACAATTGCCGTACCGTGGCGCGCGGCTGCGTGGTCAGTTCGCGGTAATCCACTATCGCCGAGGGTGTCTGGGGATTGCGTGCAAGCACAGCGCGCGGATGGGTAAAACTCTCGAAGGATATGTCGGTGAGAATTTCCAGGGAGTCTTCATAGGCCGCCCGCTTCCAGCCGCGCCCGCGCCAGTTGAGTTCCACCAGTTTCAGTACACTGGGAATACAGTTCGCCGGATCGCGCATCATCACCACGATACGTGCATCGGGAAAGGTATCGATCAGCGACTGCACCCAGCCACTGAACACCGGGTTCTTGCTCAGGTGAATGCGTTCACCGCCATTCAGGACCAACTGACGTTTGACACATTCGCGATAGTGATGCAGCCAGCGCCGCCGCTTGCGCGATGGCATCTGGTCGACGTGGAAAATATCGACAATATCCATCATCGGAATATCCAGCGACCACTGCTGGGTAACGAAGGCCCCGCGCATTACAAACTGGTCTTCCTCGGAATTCCACAGGCTCATGTCGTGCATGTGGCGTCCGGGCCCGAAGGTTTTGTCGTCCCATGCGATCAGCCGGCGCTTGCAGGCATGACCCAGAAATTTCTCATCCACTATGCCCAGCAGGCGAATGACTTTCTTCTGCAGCAGCGAGGGGAAGAACATCTCCCAGTACAGGAAGTAACTGAAATTGTCGCCATCGGCAGCCAGCAGCCGGTGCGCGAGGGTAGTACCGGAGCGCGCGTGTCCCACGATGAATACGGGACGCTTTACCCGCGTGTACCAGAGTGCAGGAAACAGCAGGTAATCGAGCAGGAAGCAGAGCGAGTTGAAAAGATACCCCAGCGGTACCCACAGCAGCAGGCGCAGCAGCGTCTTACGCCGGCCAGGCCACCCCCGCAGTGACCACACATGGCGCAGTACACGCCAGTAGTATTGCAGATCGAAATACATGGCAGACCTAAAACGCCGGCGTGAGTGTCACGGGCATTTCTTTAAAGCCGTGGATGCTGTTGGAGCGGATATACACCGGCTCACCGCTCATTTGAATATCGCTGAAGTGGCGAAAAAACTCCTCGAAGAACACGCGTGCCTCAAGGCGCGCCAGGTTGGCGCCGAGACACAGGTGAATCCCGTGCCCGAAAGCGAGATGTGGGTTTGGATCGCGCTGCAGGTCGAAGCGCATGGGATCGTTGAACACGGCCTCGTCGAAATTTGCCGAGCTGTAGAGCATCACCACCCGGTCGCCCTCCCGCACGCGCTGGCCCGCGATCTCGGTGTCGCATACGGCCGTACGGCGGAAGTAGTGCAGCGGGCAGGTCCAGCGCAGCATCTCCTCGATAGCCGTTCCCAGTGACTCCGGGTTGGCGCGCAGCCAGCTCAGCAAACGGGGCTGGCGCAGCAGTTCGTACATACCACTGGAGATCAGGCCGCGCGTGGTTTCATTACCGGCCACGGTGAGTTGCACGAACAGGGAGGCAAACTCCATCTCCGTGAGCTGATGCCCATCCACTTCCTGGTTGATCAACAACGAGATGAGGTCTTCACCACCCGCGTCCTTGCGCTCACTCGCTAGCTGGAAACCGTAGGTGCCCATCTCCACACTGGCCTGGTTCACTTCCTCTGCCGTCCCGCCGAGATCCGGGTCGCTTGCGGAAGTCTGCAGGTCGGACCACCTTCGTATCTGAGACCATTGATCGCGGGGAATCTCGAGCATGGAACAGATGACCGCGGTGGGCAGGTCACCGGCGAGGCTCTCGACAAAATTCACTTCGGTTGGCTCAACGATCTGCGCCATACAATCGCGTGCAATCTGCCGCACTTTGGGCTCCAGTTCCGCCAGCATGCGCGAGGTAAACCGCGTGATCACTGCGCGTCGCAGGGGACCATGCCGCGGAGGATCCATTCCCAGCAGCTGGTTGCGGGCCATGTCGAGAATATCCCCGGGGAGGTCGTCGACCATGACGAAGCCGCGCTCGGCCGAAAACGTCTTGAAATCCCGCGACACCTGCAGCACATCCGCGTGCCGACTGAGTACCCAGTAGCCATGACCCGCCGGATGCTGGTGCCAGTGGACCGGGTCGTTCTCACGCAGCCAGGCAAACTGTGCGTGCGGAATGCCGTGGGTGTAGTTGTCCGGATTGTAAACGTCGATATCCACGGTTACTCCACAATAACAGGCGGGTTGGGCATACCCATCTCGGCGCACATGGCGAGATAGAACTCGAGTGTCGTCGGGCCGTCAACTATCGAGGTGATATTCCCCTGGGCATCGAGATTGATGTTCGACCCGTACATGTGAAACCACACCTGGGTATCGTCCTCAATGCACTGCAGGGTATGCACCGAGCCCGCGGGCTCATACAGGAAGGAACCCGCGCGGTTCACGTAATCGTATTCCTTGTACTTCCAGGCACCGGAACGCGTGTAGCCGAACACCGGGCCGGTATGTTTGTGCGTTTCCACTTCATAACCCGCCCGAAAAATATTCTCGACGATCCACAGGCCTTCGCTCGCCCGCACCTGCAGCACCTTTAGCAGGCTGCCGTCGCCAATATCCACGAAGGGCAGATCGTCACTGCCGATATGTACCGCTTCAACTCCTGACATTTTTTGTCTCCCGTCTGTTGCCCATGTGTTGCATATTCATCCTCACCTGCACGTACAGGCCT
>Ga0102938_10000632_pt1 | contig 26089 bp, 22 predicted proteins | sample SalPonR2_B_D2_MG_FD_84516 | JGI IMG/M metagenome (GOLD analysis project Ga0102938, IMG submission 84516) | Salt pond soil microbial communities from South San Francisco under conditions of wetland restoration - Salt Pond MetaG R2_B_D2_MG | ecosystem: Environmental > Aquatic > Marine >... | reverse complement strand
GTGATGGTGCCCGGGGGCGGAATCGAACCACCGACACGAGGATTTTCAATCCACTGCTCTACCCCTGAGCTACCCGGGCATGGGGAACGCGGTTGCGTTCGGGTGCGGGTGTCTTAGGCGAGCACGCGCAGGCTGTCCAGAGGGATCGCGCAAATTTTTCAATGGGGTTTGGCCCGTTCCCGTTCGGCTTCTTCCAGCGCCGTTTCGATATCCTCGGGGTCGTTGGAGGGCAGCGCATAATCTCCGTCGAGCCATTTGCCCAGATCCACGTCGGCGCAGCGCTTGGAACAGAACGGGCGAAAGCGTTGGTCGGTCGTCTTTCCGCAGATCGGGCAGCTCATGGCAGCATCTCTTTCAATGCGATCCGGTCGCGTTTGCGTTGCAGTTCGAAATGGCCGAGCGGCGTCCAGCCGACCAGCGCGGTTTCCACGATATCGGTCTTGAAGGCGGCGCGCAGCGTCGTCTCGAACTGGCGGCGGTCCTTCTTGCTCATCGGGGCGAGGTCGATCACGATCTGCCCACCAAGCCCGCGCAGGCGCAGCTGGCGTGGCAGGTCCCGCGCGGCGGCGATATTCGCCTTGAGCCCCGCTGCGGGCGAGGTATCGCCGCCGGTATTCACATCCACCGCCACCAGCGCGCGGGTGGGCTCGATCGCCATCGAGGCGCCGCCCGCCAGCACCGCGTCAGGGCTGTGAAGCGCGTCGATCTGGTCAAGAACGCCATGATCATCAAAACAGCCCGGCGCCGTTTCCAGCGCCGCCTCCCCTGCCCATTCACGCCAGGCCAGCACATGCGGGCCGTCGCCTTCGGTCAGTTTCTCGGCGTCCTTGCCCAGCGCATCGCCCGTCACCGCCACGGCCATGTCATGCATGGCGCGGATGTCCTCGGCGATCTCGGCATCATCGGCTGCGGCACAGGAAGAGCGCAGGATCAGGCCCATGTCGCTGCCGCCCATCTCGGCATGGGCGATGGCCAGCAGCGCGTCGCGGCGCGCGTCGTCACGGATACTGCGCGAGACATTGAGCCCACGCGCACCGGGGGTGACGATAGCGTGGCGGCTCTTGAAGAGGATCTTGGCCGTGACCGGCAGCGCCTTGCCGGGCTCGGGATGGCCGGTCACCTGCACGAGGATCGGCTGACCGGGGCTCAGACCCTTGACCTGGCGCAGAAAGGCCGGGCCGTCGGGCGTGCGCAGGAACATGCCGCCCTGCCCCTTGACCGGGCGCTCGGCGATGGCGCGGTAGATGGCACCGGGGCGCGGCGCCTCACTGTCAATGAACAGGTCCTCCAGCCGCCCGTCGACCATCAGGGCGGCCGCTTCGGCGCCCTCGAAGTGATCAAGCGCGATCAGTCGCCCCTTCATGCCAGCCCCCTCAACACCGGGTAGCCTGCCGCCTGCAACAGCCCCGCCGCCTCGCAGAGGGGCAGGCCCACAATGGCGGTGAACGACCCTTGGATCCACGGGATCAGGGCGCCAGCAGGCCCCTGAATGCCATAGCCGCCGGCCTTGCCGTGCCAGTCGCCGGTGGCGAGATAGGCGTTCAGCTCCTCGTCCGAAAGGCGTTTCATCTTGACGGTGGTGACCACGTCACGCTCCCATATGCGAGTTCCGCGGCGCACGGCGATGGCGGTGATCACCTTGTGGCGTCGTCCCGACATCGCCAGCAGGAATTGCGCGGCCTCGCCCGCATCGGCCGGTTTGCCAAGGATGCGGCGCCCCATCGACACGGTGGTATCCGCCGACAGAACCACATCACCTGCCCCGGCTTGCACCGCCAGCGCCTTTTCGCGTGCCATGCGCGCGCAGTAGGGGCGCGGCAATTCGGTTTTACGGGGTGTTTCGTCGATCTCGGGCGGACGGATATCATCCGCCACGACTCCGATCTGCGCCAGAAGTTCACGCCGGCGCGGGCTGCCCGAGCCGAGGATCAGGCGCGGCCCGCTCATATGCGCCCGCATCCGGCCGGAGAACCGGCCGTTCTGACGAGGCATCCGAACATGGCGCTTACTTGAAGCGGTAGTTGATCCGACCCTTGGTCAGATCATAGGGGGTCATTTCGACCTGCACCTTGTCGCCTGCAAGAACACGGATGCGGTTCTTGCGCATCTTGCCTGCCGTGTGCGCGATGATTTCATGGCCGTTTTCAAGCTCGACCCGAAATGTCGCGTTAGGCAGGAGTTCCTTCACGACACCGGGAAATTCGAGCGTATCTTCCTTGGCCATGGTTTCTCCTTCATTGCGCGAACCACCTGTATGTGGAACGCGCATTAAATGGGCCTATTCTGCGTGTTTTTCAAGCGGATAATCAACGCAGGCGCTGCTTTGTGGCTTTCGCGATGCGGGCGGGCTGCTCGTCCCAATGGGTACGGTTGAGCACCACGCCGTCTGCGCGCACCTCCGCGACGGCGCGCAGATCGGCCTCCCCAAAGGTCCAGCCCGCTTGGTCAAGCCGCCCTTCGGCGATGATGCCGCTTGAGGGGAAACCGGTATCTGGCGGTGCGAAAATACCGCCCATTCCAGTATTTTCATCGACCGCCGGGCACCAATGGGCCGCCCCCACCGTCGATGCCATGGCCGTCACGCACTGGTTTTCCAGCGCCCGCGCCATCGCTCCTATGCGCACACGCGAATACCCGGCATTCGCCTCAGTGCAGGATGGCGCGAGGATCAGCTCGGCGTCGGACATGGCCCGTGCCAGCAGCGGAAATTCGCAATCATAGCAGATCAGGATGCCGATGCGCCCAAGCGCAGTGTCGAAAACGGTCAGCGGCCCGCCGGGCACCACATCCCATTCCTCGCGCTCGAATCGGGTCATGATCTGCTTGTCCTGCAGGCCACAGCCGCCCTGGGGCGTAAAAAGCCGGGCGCGATTGACAGGCCTGGGGCCAAGGCGATCATCAAAGACGGGTGCCGACGCGGCGCAGATATGCACGCCATGTTTTGCCGCCAGATCGCTGTGAAGCTCATCGACCTGCGCCAGCCAGCGCGACACCGCCTTGACCGACCCTTCCAGATCAGCGGCGGCCCCAGGCCCGTCCAGCATCGCGATTTCCATCGCGCCATATTCGGGGAAAAGCAGCAGTTCTGCGCCCTGACCCGCGGCCTCACCAACCCATTCAGTCAGTTTCTCACGGTAGGCGGCCCAGTCCTGCAGCGGGTCCATCGGATAGGCGGCGGTGGCAATCTTCATCGGTCAATCCCCCTGGTCATGAGACCTGAATTACCGTGCCTTTGCTAACGCCGTGCGCGGCGCCTGTAAACGAGCGCATGAAAAGGCCCCGCCCGATCGGGGCGAGGCCGCTTGGCGCAGGCGATTTGCCGATGGGATCAGGCCATCGTGCCCTCTTGCGGGATGCGCAGCATCTGGCCCGGGTAGATCTTGTCGGGATGGCTCAGCATCGGGCGGTTTGCCTCGAAGATCTTTTCGTAAGCCGCGCCATTGCCCAGCGTCTTTTCAGCGATCTTCCAGAGCGTGTCGCCGCTCTGGACCTCGTGAAACAGCGGATCATCGCCACCGGCAGCGTCTTCGACCCCGGCGATACCGGAAAGATTGCCCACCGCCATGATGATCTTTTCCTTGGCCTCCTGCGACGCGGCCTTGCCCGAGACCTTGACCACATCTCCTTCGACGCTGATGTCGAGCCCTTCGGCATCAAGGCCAAGGTCAGCGATTTCCTTTTGCACCTTGTCGGCGCTCGGCTCATCGCTGCCAAACAGCGACTTGCCGGTATCCTTCATGAAGTTCCAAAGACCCATTCTTACTCTCCCATTACAGTAACGATGCGGCATCATTGCCGCATCGCCCGTCAAAGCAAGGGGAAAGTGGCTCAGGCCGCTTCACCATCGGTGAATTGCAGCCTTGCGAGGCGCGCATAAAGCCCGCCTTCGGCGACCAGCGCGTCATGGCTGCCCTGCGCGACGATCCGGCCCTGGTCCATCACGATGATGCGGTCGGCCTTTTTCACCGTGGCAAGGCGATGCGCGACGATGATCGTGGTGCGGCTGCGCGCCATGGTCTCGACGGCGGTCTGCACGGCGCGTTCGCTTTCGGCGTCAAGCGCCGATGTTGCCTCGTCCAGCAACAGGACCGGCGCATCGCGCAGGATCGCGCGAGCGATGGCGATGCGCTGTTTCTGCCCACCCGAAAGCATCACGCCGCGCTCGCCGACATAGGTCTCGTAACCCTCGGGCAGCGCGGTGATGAAATCATGCGCCGCGGCGGCGCGGGCGGCCTCTTCGACCTCGGCATCGGTAGCGTCAAGGCGGCCAAAGCGGATATTCTCGCGCGCCGATGCGGCGAAGATCGCCGGGTCCTGCGGCACCAGCGCCAATTCCTGGCGGAAATCCTGCCGCGTCATCTGATCAAGGGCGATACCGTCCAGCGTGATCTGCCCCGCCCTCGGATCATAAAAGCGCAGGATCATCTGGATCACGCTGGTCTTGCCCGCGCCCGAGGGACCGACAAGGGCGACGGTTTCGCCCGGCGCGACGGTCAGGTCGAACCCGTCCAGCGCCGGTGTATCGGGGCGCGAAGGATAGGCGAAATTCACCTCATGAAACCCGATCTCGCCGCGTACGGGGCGCGGCAGCGCAACGGGGTTTTCGGGGTCGCTCACATGATCGCCGGTGCGCAGCAATTCGACCAGCCTTTCGGTGGCGCCCGCGGCGCGCTGCAGCTCGCCGTAAATCTCGGACAGCGCCGCAACCGCACCGGCGACCATCACGGAATAGATCACGAACTGCACCAGCATCCCGGCGGTCATGTCGCCGCCACGCACATCGTTGGCGCCGATCCACAGCACACCGACAACGCCGGTGAAGACAAGGAAGATCACGATCACGGTCATCGCCGCGCGTGTCCTGATCCGGCTTCGGGCAGCCTCGTAGCTTTCTTCGGTCACATCAGCGAAACGCGCGCGGCTGGCGGTTTCGTGAGTGAAGGCCTGCACCGTCTGCACCGATTGCAGTGCCTCGGAGGCATTGCCCGAGCTGTTGGCGATCCAGTCCTGGTTGACGCGGCTCAGCTTGCGCAGCTTGCGCCCCATCGTCAGGATCGGCACGATCACCAGCGGAACGATCAACAGCACAAGACCCGTCAGCTTGGCCGAGGTGATCAGCATCAGCACCAGCCCGCCGATGAAGATCAGGATATTGCGCAACGCGATTGACACGGAGGACCCGATCACCGAAAGGATCAGCGTGGTATCGGTAGTGATCCGGCTCAGCACCTCGCCTGTCATGATCCGCTCGAAAAAGGCGGGGCTCATGCCGATGACACGGTCAAAGACCGCCTTGCGGATATCGGCCACGACCCGTTCGCCCAGCCGCGTGACCAGCGCATAGCGCAGTCCCGTGCCGATCGCCAGCAGACCGGCAATGGCCAGCGCTGCCATGAAGTAGCGATTGAGCAGCGCGCCATCTTCGGCGCCGAAATTATCCACCACCCGGCGTACCGCCATCGGCAGCACCAGCGATACCATCGCCGTCAACATCAGGGCCAGCACTGCGGCACCGGCCAGCATCTTGTAGGGTTTCATGAAGGGCCAAAGTTCGGCCAGCGCGCCGACATCCTTAGACTTGTCGCGCTCGATCATGTTTGCGCCGTTCTCGGCCTTGCGCACCATATTCCGCTTTCCTTCGTCCCGTTCGGTCACGGTTCTTGGACATGCAGGGCGGCAGGGTCAAGGGACAGTTGTGCCGCAGCCCTGATTAGCAGGGGAAACCGGCGAAGGGAAATCGTTGGAGCGGGCGGCGGGAATCGAACCCGCATCTCTTGCTTGGAAGGCAAGGGTCTTACCATTACACAACGCCCGCTCAGCGACTCCGACGGATATTTCAAGGCGCGTTGAGGGTCAAGTACAACGTCGCCCTGCCCGCGAAGCCGGGGTTTCGCGGTGGATTTCGGTTGAATCCGCGGCCATTTGCCCCTGTGATGGAAACAGCCACCCAAGACCCACGGGATTCGCCAAATGCAATATCATGCCCCCACAAGTGTCGATGACGCCCTGCGCCTTCTGGCCGCAGAGAACGGAAACTGCCAGATTCTCGCCGGGGGCACCGATCTTCTGGTGCGGCTGCGCTCTGAAATGGGGGACGATCCTGAGAGCATTCTCGACATCAAGCGTATCGACGATCTGCGCGCGATCACGCCCGAGGCGGGCGGATGGCGCATCGGGGCCGCCGTGTCGGGCGCGGAAATGAGCGAACATGCCGGGCTGGTCGCGGATTGGCCGGGTGTGGTCGAGGCGATGAACCTGATCGGGTCGACCCAGATTCAGGGTCGCGCCACGCTGGCAGGCAACCTGTGCAACGCCTCGCCCGCCGCCGACAGCGTGCCAGCGATGGTCGCCGCCGGGGCGATGGCGCGGATCGCGGGTCCGGACGGCGCACGCGACATACCCGTGGCCGAGGTGCCCACCGCGCCGGGCCGCACATCGCTGGACAAGGCCGAGTTCATCACCTCGATTCACCTTCCCGCCCGCCCCGAACGCGGCGGCGATGCCTATCTGCGCTTTATCCCGCGCACCGAAATGGACATCGCCGTTGTCGGCTGCGGGGTCGCGCTCACACTGGACGAGGCGGGCATCTGTAATGCGGCGCGGGTGTCGCTGGGCGCTGTGGGGCCGGTGGTCATGCTGGTCGAGGCGGGCGCCGAGGCTCTGATCGGCACGCCACTCGACGATGCGGCGCTTGATGCGCTGGCAGCGGTCTGCTCGGAGGCGGCCAGCCCGATCGACGACAAGCGCGGCACCGTCGCGTTTCGCACCCATGTGGCCGGCGTGCTGGCACGCCGCGCCGCCAGTATTGCGAAAACCCGCGCAGGAGGCGCGTCATGAGCAAGATACATGTCACCACCACGATCAACGGCGATCCGGTCGATTTCCTCTGCGACGGGGGCGAAAGCCTGCTTGATGTGCTGCGCGACCGGCTGGGGATGACCGGCTCAAAAGAGGGTTGCGGCACCGGCGATTGCGGCGCCTGTTCCATCACCGTGGATGGGCGGCTGGTCTGTTCCTGCCTGATGCTGGGGGCCGAGGCCGAGGGGCGCGAGATCGCCACCATCGAAGGCATGGCCGATGGCGAGACTCTGCACCCGCTGCAACGCAAGTTCATCGAACATGCCGCCCTGCAATGCGGCATCTGCACACCGGGAATCCTTGTGGCGGCGCAATCCCTGCTCGAGCGCAACCCCGACCCGACCGAAGAGGAAACCCGCTATTGGCTGGCGGGGAACCTGTGCCGTTGCACCGGCTATGACAAGATCATCCGCGCCGTTCTGGACGCGGCCAAGGACATGCGGGAGGCATCCTGATGGCACTGGACAGCAAGACCGGCACCGCGCCGCGCGACTTCAAGATCATCGGCACGCGCCCAGCGCGGCCCGACGGGATCGACAAGGTAACAGGGCGGGCACGCTTTGGCGCCGACATGTCGGCGCCGGGAATGCTGGTGGGGCGGGTGCTGCGCAGCCCCCATGCCCATGCCCGCATCAAGTCGATCGACAGTTCCGCCGCCGAGGCGCTGAGCGGTGTTCACGCCGTGGTCACACGCGCCGATTTCTCTGCGCCGGGAGAGGATGTGGCCGATATCCTCGACAATTGCATGGCGGGCGAGAAGGCGCTTTACGACGGCCATGCCGTGGCCGCCGTGGCGGCGGCGTCGGCAGCGGTGGCACGTCAGGCGCTGAAGCTGATCAAGGTCGAATACGAACCCCTGCCCCATGTCACCGATGTCGACGCCGCGATGGCTACAGGCGCCCCTGCCCTGCATGAGGGGCGCGCCAACGAGACCGTGCCCGAGGGCCATTCGCCCAATGTCATGGCGCGCCATGCCTTTGGCCATGGCGATATCGACGCCGGACTGGCGCAGGCCGACCGGGTACTCGAGCGCAGCTATCGCACCGAGGCCACGCATCAGGGCTATATCGAACCCCATGCCTGCCTTGCCTCGATGGGGCCGGATGGGCAGGCCGATCTGTGGTGCTGCACACAAGGCCATTACATGGTGCGCAACACCTGCGCCGCGATCCTCGGGATCACGCAGGGCCAGTTGCGCGTCACCGCATCCGAGATTGGCGGCGGCTTTGGCGGCAAGACCACCGTGTTCCTTGAACCCGTTGCGCTGATGCTGGCGAAAAAGACCGGCCGCCCCGTCAAGATGGTGATGAGCCGCGCCGAGGTGCTGCGCGCCACCGGCCCGACCTCATCAAGCTCTGTCGACATCCGGCTTGGCATGACCAGCGAGGGACGCATCACCGCCGCTTTCGCCGAGCTGCGCTATCAGGGCGGGGCCTATCCCGGCGCGCCGGTCGATATGGGCGCAATGTCGGCCTTTGCCCCCTATGATCTTGAACACGTGCGCACAATCGGCTGGGACGTGGTCACAAACCGGCCCAAGGCGGCCGCCTATCGCGCCCCAGGCGCGCCAATGGCCGCCTTCGCCGTGGAAAGCGCAATTGACGAACTGGCGCGCGATCTGGGCCTGGACCCTCTCGAAGTGCGCCTGAAAAACGCCGCGCGCGAGGGCACTCGGGCCTCTTACGGGCCGACCTATCCCGCCATCGGTCTGGAAGCGACGCTGCGCACCGCCCGCGACCATCCGCATTGGTCCGCACCGCTTGGCCCCAATCAGGGGCGCGGCGTGGCCTGCGGCTTCTGGTTCAATTTCGGCGGTGATACCTGCGTGAGCCTCAACATCACGCCGGACGGCACCGTGAACCTGTCCGAAGGCAATCCCGATATCGGCGGTTCGCGCGCCTCGATGTCGATGATGGCCGCCGAGGAACTGGGCGTCCCCTATGACAAGGTACGCACCGTGATCGCCGATACCGGCGCGCTTGGGCAGAACGAAGTGACCGATGGCAGCCGCGTGACCTTTGCCGTGGGCCTTGCCACCATCGAAGCCGCCCGCGCCGCAAAGCGCGAGATGTGCAAACGCGCGGCACAGGTCTGGGGCATCGACGAAGAGGCCGTCATCTGGGAAGACGGCGCCGCGCGACCCTCTGGCCCCAATGCGGGCGAACATCCCCCCATGACCCTGGCCGAAATCGCCGCCATCGCCTCCAATACCGGCGGGCCGATTGCCGGCCACCACGAAGTGAACGCCGAAGGCGCGGGCGTCAGCTTTGCCACCCATATGGTCGATACCGAGGTCGACCCCGAGACCGGCGCGGTCAAAGTCCTGCGCTACACGGTGTTTCAGGACGCGGGCAAGGCCGTGCATCCCTCCTATGTCGAGGGCCAGTTCCAGGGCGGCGCGGTGCAGGGCATCGGCTGGGCGCTGAACGAGGAATATATCTATGACGATGACGGCATCTTGCAGAATGCCGGTTTCCTCGATTACCGCATACCGGTCGCCTCGGACCTGCCGATGATCGACGCGGTGATCCTTGAAATACCGAATCCCGGCCACCCGTATGGTGTGCGCGGGGTGGGCGAGACCTCGATCGTGCCGCCGCTGGCAGCCATCGCCAACGCGGTCTCGGCCTCGATCGGCGCGCGCATGAACGACCTTCCGATGTCGCCGCCCAAGGTTCTCGCGGCGATCCAGGCGCGCTAGAGGCGGGGGCGCGGGCAATGGTTCAGGTCACGATCTGGGGCTCGCTTGCAGCGGCGACCGACGATCAGACCGAAGTCGAGATCCAGGCCTCCACCCTGCGCGAACTCCTGGACGGGCTGGCGGCGCGCTATCCGGCGCTCAAGCCGCAGCTCGAGCGCGGCGTTTCGGTCGCCATCGACGGGCGCATTTATAACGACAGCTGGTTCACCCCGATTCACGAGGATAGCGAAGTGGTGCTACTGGCGCGCCTGAAAGGCGGATGAACATGGCGCAAGGCAAGGCAACAGCATGATCCCCAGATACGGCGAAACCCCGCGCCAAGGCATCGCCTACCGCCCCCGGCCCGGCGTCTATGCGATCCTGCCCGGTGATTCCGGTTTGCTTCTGACCCGCCAGGAAGAGCCGAGCCCCGAAATACAGCTTCCCGGCGGGGGCATCGACCCCGGCGAGTCGCCGCTTCAGGCATTGCACCGCGAGGTGCGCGAGGAAACCGGCTGGCGGATCGCCGGGGCACGGCGGCTCGGGGTCTATCGCCGTTTCGCCTATATGCCGGAATACGAACTCTGGGCCGAGAAGATCTGCATGATTTTCGTGGCGAACCCGGTGCGCGCGCTATCCGCGCCCACCGAAGCGGGACACAGCGTGATCTGGGCCAGCGCACAGCAGGCCGTGGGCCTGCTGGCCAGCCCCGGCGACAGCGCCTTTGTCGCGCGCTACGCCGCCGCCCGGCGTCTGCCCTGACGGATACTCAGCCCCCGGTCATGACCCAAGGCAGCGCCGCGCGGTCCCGATGGTAGGGCAGCCGCGCCCTTGCGCGGGCGACGGCGGCATGATCCAGCGTCGCGCTCAGGCTTTGCGGCGCGGCGCCCGCGCGTGCCAGATCGGCACCATCGGGCGCAACGATGCAACTGCCGCCATGATAGGTCAGGCCGTTCTCGGTGCCGGAATGATTGCAATAGGCCAGGAAAACGCCGTTCTCGAAGGCGCGGACAGGAACCAGCTTGTCGGCGACCAGCGGCCATTGATCCGAGAGCGCCGTCGGCACGATCACAAGATCGGCCCCCGCCATGGCCACATGGCGCACCGTCTCGGGGAACTCGACATCATAACAGACCAGCAGCGCCACCTTGAACGCGCCGATCCCGAACAGAACCGACCCCTCACCCGGCGCGAAATGCTCGCCTTCGAAACCGGGCGGCAGAAGCAGCTTGCGATGGTGGCCCAGCATCCGCCCGTCACGACCAAAGGCCAGCGCCGCATTGTAAAGCGCATCGCCATCACGCTCGGCGCAGCCATAGACGATGGCGGTGTCCTGCGCGCGCGCCAGCGCCGCGACCGCCTGCGCAAAGGCGCCGTCGCGCGGTTCGCCCGCTGCACTCAGCCGCGCCGCAACATTGTAGCCGCATTGGAAAAGCTCGGGCAGAACCACGATGTCTGGCGACGCAGATGCCAGCTCCTGAAGCCGGGCTTCCAGCCATGTCAGCCGCGCCGCCTGACCCTCCAGATCCGCAGGCGATTGCAATAACGCAAGGTTCAAGCGGTCGCTCATCGCGTCATCCTTTGCTTAGCAGGATCGTGCGCGGATAATCAGTGATGTATTCCGCGCCCTGCGGCGTCACCACGATGGAATCCCCAATACGGCCTGCCGTCTCTCCGCCGACCGAAATACCACCATCCACCGCAAAGGTCATGCCGGGTTTCAGAACGGTCTTGTCGCCGGCCTTGAGTTCGGGCGCCTCCAGATAAGCGACGCCGATCGAGCGCCCGGTGCGGTAACCCGTCTGGAAACCGCGTTCGCGGTAGACCTCGTTCGCGGCCTCGGCGACGTCTTCGGCCAGAACGCCGGGACGGATCGCAGCGATGGCGGCCTGCTGGGCGTCGATGGCAGCTTCCTGGACCTCGCGGTCGCGCGCATCGACCTCGCCAATATGGAACATCCGGTCGAAACCCAGCTTGTATTGCTTGAACTGCGCCATGTTGCAAAAACAGAAATAGACCGGGTCGCGCCGCCGGTAGGCCCGCAGGCTGGCGCGGCGATGCACCATTGCGGTGTCGCGCCCGCTTTGCACGATCTGAAGATTGTGGATCATGGGCGAAACGAACCTGTCCCAGCCCTTGTCAGTCAGGAAACCGGCCGCCTTGCGCGACCCAGCATCGATCACGGCGAGCGCGGATTCATACTCCGTCGCCCCTTCGCCAAGCGAGTCATGCGCGGCCTGCATCATCGCCCCGGCGATCTGACCGGCCTGTTTCATCACACCGATCTCGAAGGGGCTCTTGATCATTCGCATCTCGCCCAGCACCGGCGAGATATCCCTGAGCGCGGCCCCCGGATAGGTATCGTCAAGAAAGTTGCGCACCAGCGCCGGGACCGTATTGCGCTCGATCCAGATCGCTCCGGGCGACGCGCCCAGCACCTCCGACAGCACCCGCCCCCAACCGCGTGGGCCGAAATCCTCCCAGACACGCAGGTCCTCGACCCATGTCATCGCACCGACCATTTCGGATTCCATCAGCGGTGTCACGATCACCGGGGCGTCCTGCGCGCTGACGATCAGCATGGTCGGGCGGCCAAACTCGATCCCGAGATAGCCCCAGAACCCGGCCAGATAGGCGATCGAGCTTTCATCGGTAAAGATCGCCCGGTCGATCCCGCGCGCGGCCATCATGGCCTGCAACGCGACACAGCGCGCTTTCGCCTCTTTCAGCATATCGTGGTCCTTCATCCCAGCCAGCCGCGCAATTCGCGCTGGCGATTTCCGTCTTAACCAACTAAGCTGCATACAGCTTTGGCGTCAAGCGGCACAAAACGGGTCAATTGTCGGGTTTTATCACATATGTGTATGCACCATAGTCAAAATATCGACCTTACCGGGGCTTTTGATCGCGGGCGGCATTATCGCGCCAAGATCGGTTTCGTGTTGCTTGCCACCGAGCAGACGATCGAGGACGACATGATGCGCCTCTGCCCCGAGGGGGTGGGCATGCATTTCACCCGCGCCCTCATTCCCGACACGATTACCCTTGCCGCGCTTGACGCCCATGCCGCGGATCTTGCGCGCGCCGCCGGCACGCTGTTGCCCGATGGCAGCCTTGACGCGATCTGCTATGCCTGCACGTCGGGCAGTCTGGTGATCGGAGAGTCCCGCGTGATGCGCGAGCTGGCCATCGGCGCACCCGGCGCGACCGCCACCAGCCTGATTACCGCGGTGATGCGCGCGCTAAATGCCATTGGGGCACAAAGGATCGTCGTGGCCACGCCCTATCTGGACGAGATCAATCAGGCCGAGGCCCGCTACATGCAGGCGGCGGGGTTCGAGATTCTCGACATCCAGGGGCTGAACCTTGAACGTGACAGCGACATGATCCGCCTGCGGCCCGGCTTCATCGCCGAATTCGCCGCCAGCGTGGATCAACCCGACGCCGACGCGCTGTTCATCAGTTGCGGTGCGCTGCGCAGTCTCGAGATCGTCGATGCGCTTGAACAGCGGCTCGGCAAACCGGTGATCTGCTCGAACCAGGCGATGATCTGGAACGTCCTGCGCCTTGCGGGCATTGACGAGCGGATCGCCGGTCATGGCCGCCTGCTGCGCGAATACTGAACCGGCGGAAAGACCGATCATGCAAGACGACAAGAGCATCGTTGAAATCATCCAAGACGAAATCCTGCGCCGCATCTGTTTTCTGGAAACGCCGCCCGGCACGCAGCTCAAGGAGGCCGAGCTTGCCGGGGAATTCAATGTAAGTCGCACGCCCGTGCGCGATGCGATCAGCCGGATAAGTCATCTTGGGCTGGTCGAAACCCGCAACGGCGTTGGCAGCGTAGTCATCGCCTTGAACCCGGAAGCGATCAGGCAGGTCTATGCCATGCGGCTGGAACTCGCGCCGCTGATCGGAACGATGTCGCCTCGTCCCATTTCCGACGACCATCGGCGCCTGTGCGACGAACTTCTCGATGCGGCGCTGGTGCTGCGCGTGGGCTTCGATCCGGGCCGTTACATCCAGATCAATCATCGCCTGCACGGGCTTATCGCCGATCTGATCGGCAACCAGTCTTTGCGCGTCTTCTGGTGGCAGACCTATTACCAGGCGGCCAGCACCTGGCACCGTCTCGGACATGCCTTGGGTGCCGAGATGGCCGAGGCGCTGGTCAGCGAGCTGCGCGAGGTGGGCCGCGCGCTCAATTCGGGTGACGTGGCCGCCATAGGCCATATCCAGCGGATCCATATCGGCTATGGCTTTGCGCGTATCGAGCGCCATATCCTGACCGGGCCGTGACGGCCCGGTCATGTCAGCTCAGGTCAGGCCAGACTTGGAAGCCAAAGCACAATCGCCGGGAAAGACACCAGAAGCGCGATGGTGATCCCGTCCGCAATGAAGAACGGCATCACGCCCTTGAACACGTCCTGTACGCTCAGGTCGGGGCGCACCCCGGCCACAACGAAACAGTTCAGGCCAATGGGGGGCGTGATCAGGCAGAACTCGGCCATCTTGACCACCAGGATACCGAACCAGATCGCGCACATCGGCCCCGACATGCCGAAGGCCGCATCCTCGGCGCTGACCATCGGGCCGCCATTCAGCGCCATGACGGCCGGATAGACCACTGGCAATGTCAGAAGCAGCATCCCGATCGCGTCCATGAACATGCCCAGCACCGCATAGGCCAGCAGTATGCAGACCAGGATCACCATCGGCGACATGGTCAGCGAGGTGATCCAGTCGGCGAAAGCCCCCGGCAGATCGGCAAAGCCGAGGAAGCGCACATAGATCAGAACGCCCCAGATGATCGTGAAGATCATCACGCTCAGCTTGGCGGTTTCCAGAAGCGCATCCTTGAGCTCGGTCAGGCGCATGCCGCGCCAGACCGCCATCAGGAAGACGATGAAGGCGCCGATCGCACCGCCTTCGGTCGGCGTGCCCCAGGCATCGCCGCCAAAGGGGTTGTAGACGAAGAAGATAATCGTCACCACGACCAGCAGGATCGGCAGCGCGGGCGGCAGCGACACCAGCCGTTCGCGCCAGGTGAATCCGCTGACCGGCGGGCCGAAACCCTTTATGGTCAGCGCCATGCAGATGATCAGTGTAGCGTAGACCAGCGCCGAGAAAGCCCCGGGAATGAACCCCGCCAAGAGCAGCATCCCGACATCCTGCTCGACGATGATCGCGTAGATCACGAGGATCGTGGAGGGCGGGATCAAGCTGGCAAGCGTGCCACCCGCCGCCACCACACCGGCGGCGAATTTCTTGTTGTAACCGATGGCCAGCATCTCGGGGATGGCGATGCGTGCGAAGACCGCCGAGGTCGCGACGCTCGCGCCCGATACCGCCGCGAAACCCGCCGTGGCAAAGACCGTCGACACCGCCAGACCGCCCGGCACCCAGGCGATCCACCGCTTGGCCGCCTCGAACAGGGCGCGCGTCAGCCCGGCATAATAGGCCAGGTAGCCGATCAGGATGAAGGTCGGAATCAGGCTCAGCGCCTGCGAACTGACCTTGGAATGGGGCACCTGTCCGGCGGTCTTGGCGGCCACGGTCAGCGCCCAGCCCAGTTCGTCGGGCGCATAACCTTTCTTGGACCAGAAGATCCAGACCAACCCGACCAGCCCGGCCAGACCCGCGGCAAAGGCCACGCGCATCCCCAGCACGACAAAGACAAGCAGGCCCGCAGTGACGGCAAGGCCGATATCGATGGGATCCATTATGCGCCCCTCTCGTCGCTGTCATTGCGCTCACCGATGCCACCGACATGCTCGGCCTCATGGGCCGCCACCGTCGCCGCATCCAGAACCAAAGGCACGCCGATGGGCTTCGAAAGCCCGTAGACAAAGGCGCGCGCATAACCCCAGAGTTGCAGCGCAAGACGCAGGCACATCACCGAGAAGGCCACCGGCACCAGCAGTTTCGCTGGCCATAGCGGCAAGGCGATATCCATCGAACTGTCCCGGCTCCACAGCGGCGCGCCCCAGTCGAAACTGCGGTCGAAATGCGCCCAGCTTCCCCAGACCAGCAGCGCCATCAGCACCAGCACCGCCAGCGTGGTCAGGAACTCGACCGCGTAAAGCATGCGCCCCTTGAGCGCGCCCACGACGATATCCATACGGATATGCCCACCGTCACGCTGCACATATGAAATCCCCATGACCGCGATCAGCGGCATGGCCTGTTCGATCCAGTCGACATAACCGGGCAGCGGCTGATTGAAAAAATTGCGCCCGCCCACCGAGAAGACCGCCAGGAACATCAGGGCGAAAACCGCAATGCCGCTCATCAGCGCCAGGACTCGTTCGACACGGTAAAGCCCGCAATCGATCTGGCTGAGACGGCTGGAATCGGACAGAACAGATGCGGCGCCTGCCATGTCTGCCCCCCTTGATTGATATCAGAATTGAAAGCTCCGCCGCACCGGGCGCCTGGGCCGGGTGCGGCGGGTCGTGTCGTCAGCCTGCGGGGCTCAGTTGCCCTTGAGCTCGGCCAGCTTGCCAGTGGCGAAGTCATAAAGCTCCTGTGCGGGCAAACCGCGCGCGCTCATGTCTTCGATCCAGGCTTCGGCCGCCGGACCGGCAACCGCTTCCTCGAAAGCGGCCAGCGATTCCGCGTCATAGCTGATGCGCTCGATGCCGCGCTCGTCCAGCGCCGGACCCCAGGCTTCCATCGTGTTGTTGGTGTAGAAATCCACGTAGTAGTCCAGCGCCTCATCGATCGAGCTCATCAGCGCCTCGCGATGCGCGTCGGGCAGATCGTTGAGCGCGTCGGTATTGGCAACCACCGGGCAGTTCACCGTGCCGGGGTTGAGGTTGGTCGTCCACCACTTGGCATTTTCGATCGTGCCGAAGGCCATATGCGCATGGGGCGCAAAGGCGGCGGCAGAGATCACGCCGCTATCCAGGGCCTGTCGCACCTCGGTCGCCGACATCGAGGTCGGCACGGCGTCCACGGCCTCCATCGCGGCACCGATGCCGCCGGTGGCGCGGACGCTAAGCCCTTCGAAATCGTCAAGTGTGCGCGGTGCATCGCCAAGGCCGACAAGGTTGTATTGCGGCATGGGCGAGGGCATCAGCAGCGTGGCGTTCCAGCGCGCCAGGTCTTCCTTGACGGCGGGCTGCTCATAAAGCGCCATCGACAGTTCGCGTTCCTGCTCCAGCGTTTCAACACCCAGGAACGGCAGTTCCAGCACGGTGATCGACGGGTTCTTGTCGCGGTGATACCCGGCACAGAACTGCGCCATCTCGAAGGCGCCGATGCTGATCCCGTCCAGGTTCTCGCGGTTGTTGGACAGACCGCCATAGCTGATGTTGAGGGTGAATTCACCGTTGGTCTTTTCGGCCACAAGTTCGGCCAGCTTCTCGGTGTTTTCGGTAAAGGCGCGCTGTTTGCCCCACAGCGAAACATTCCATTCAGTCGCCATCGCCTCGGTTGCGAATGCAAGGCTGATCGCGGCCACGGCCACACGGCCAAGAATCTTCTGCATGGTTTCTCCTCCCAAAATACATGCGGATATGATGCGGCAAGTATCGGGAAAACCGAGTCCTTCGCCAAGGAAGAAAACCGCGCAGCCGAAGACGGCATGCCTGCGGATTTCCGCAGGCTAAAGCAGCGCCTCCTTGTCGAGCGCGAGTTTCACGATCTTTTCGTTGAGTGTGCGCCGCCCGATGCCCAGCGCCTCGGCCACCGCGTCCATGCGCCCCTCATGCGCCTTGATCGCCTTGCCGATCAATTCGCGCTCAAAGGCCGCGACCGCCTCGCGCAGGGTGTCGGGCACGTCCTCCTGCAAGGGGTCGGTGCGCATCGCCTGCGCGACAGACCCCCCGCCACGGCGCGCCGCCAGCACCCGGCGTTCGGCGACATTGCGCAGTTCTCGCACATTGCCGGGCCAGTCATGCGCCATCAGCGCGGCGATGTCCTCCTGGGTGAGCGGCGGCGGCGCGGCTTCGTGGACGCGGCCCGATTCCTCGGTGAAATGGGTCAGCAGCAGGACCAGATCATCGCGGCGCTGGCGCAGGGTGGGCAGGTTCAGCAACATGGTGTTGATGCGAAACAGCAGATCCTGGCGCAGCCGCCCTTCGGCGACCGCCTGCTCGGGGTCCTCGTTGGTGGCCGACACCACCCTGAACGCCAGCGGAATCGGCGCGCTGCCGTCGCCCGGCAGGATCTGCTTGTCCTCGATCACGCGCAGCAGCTTGGCCTGCACGTCCAGCGGGCAGGAACAGATCTCGTCTAGAAACAGCGTGCCGCCATCCACCGTCAGAAGCCGCCCGCCCTGCCCGCCCATGCCGCCGAACATCTCGGCGGCGAAACTCTCTGGCGCGAGCGCTGCACAATTGAGCGCGAGGAACGGCCCGTCGCTATGGTCGGACAGATCGTGAAGCGCGCGCGCCACCAGCTCCTTGCCGGTGCCGGTCTCTCCCGCGATCAGGACCGGCGCTTCGCTCTCGGCAAGGTCAAGGATATCCTCGCGCAGCGCGCGGATCTCGGGGGCCTCGCCCAGCAGCACCCGGTCAAGCCCCGAGAGCCGCAGCAGCCGCGCCTTCAGGCGCTCGTTGCTCTGCCGCATGTGGTGCTGATCAGCCGCATGGCGCAGGATCGTCAGCAAGCGGCGCGGCTCATAGGGTTTCTCGACAAAGCTGTAGGCGCCGTCCTGCATGGCCTTCACCGCCATCGGAATGTCGCCATGCGCCGAGATCAGCACCAGGGGCGGCGACACGCCCGGCACAAGGCTGTCCAGCAGATCAAGCCCCGACATGCCCGGCATCCGCACATCCGACAGGATCACGTCGGGCTGGAATGCGCTCAGTCGGTCGGCCACCCGTTCGGCACGCGCTACCGCCTCGACCCGCCATCCATCGGCCTCGAGCAGCTCGACAAGGGACTCGCGCATGGACCTGTCGTCATCGACCAGAAGAATGCTGCGCTTTTGCGAGCGGTTCATTCGGCGGCCTCCTCTTCCTCGGTGCGGGCCAGCGGGATTTCCACCCGGAACACCGCACCGCCCGTATCTGCATTGCGCGCCGTGATCCGGCCATGATGTTCCTTGACGATATTGCCCGAGATCGCAAGGCCCAGCCCCATCCCACGCCCGCTTTCGCGGGTGGTGAAGAACGGTTCCTGCAGGTCCGACAGCGCCGCATCGCCAAGCCCGTGACCGCTGTCGCGCACCTCGAACCAGCCGGTTCGCGCGGCCATGCCGATCCGCACCACAAGCCGGCGCTCGCTGCTGTCGTCCAGCGCGTCCATCGCGTTGCGCAGAAGGTTCGTCATCACCTGCTCCAGCCGTAGCTGATCGCCGCGCACCACAACCGGATCATCCGGAGCCTCAAGCGTCACCTCCGCCTCGACCTGCTGGATATTGGGCTCGACCAGCTCCAGCGCGGCCTGCATCGCCTGACGCAGATCTACCTCGCGAAACCCCTCATTGTCGGTGCGCGCAAAAAACTTGAGCTGGCGCGTTATGCCTTCCATCCGGTCGACCAGCGCCGAAATGCGCGGCGCTACCTTCTGCGAGATGCCATTGTTCATTTCCGCCGCCGCCAGATGGTTGCGGATCGCCGCCAGTGGCTGCCCCAGTTCATGCGTCACCGAGGCCGCCAACTGGCCAAGCGCCGCCAGGCGGCTGGCGCGTTCCAGCTCGCCCTGGGTGCGCTTGAGCTGGCGTTCGGTCAGCTTGCGTTCTTCGATTTCGACGGCCAGCCGCTCGTTGGCCTGACGCAGCTGTGCCTCTTCGGCGACCGAGCGCTGCAGCGCCGCGCCGATCCGGTTGGTGCGGCGCAATTGCGAAAAGATAAACACCAGCGCGGCCAGGATCGGCACCACCGCCGTCACCAACAGACTGCGCGCCACCGCCCGGTCATCGCTGGCAAAATAATGCAGCTCCCAGCCATGCGGCAGGTCGTCGGCGATCAAGTGAATCCGCGGCACACCCCCGATCTGCGCGCGCGCGCCTTCAAGCGGGGTCCAGTCCAGCGGGTCGAGCGGCTGGCCGGGAAACTGGCGGGACTGGCGGATCGCCTGCTCCTGTTCGGGCGAAAGCGCGCGCAACGCCCGATAGCGCCATGCGGGGGTCGATGACAACAACACCACCCCGGCGCGGTTGGCCAGAAAAACCTGCTCGCCCGCCGCGCTCCAGCTGGCTTCCAGCTTCGAAAGATCAAGCTTGATCGCCACCACCCCGATCACCGCGCCCGTGCCGTCGCGCACCGCATCGGCGATGAAATAACCCGGCAGCCCGGTGGTCGCCCCGATCCCGTAAAAGCGCCCTTGCCGCCCGGCAGTGGCATCCAGAAAATAAGGGCGGAAGGAATAATCCTGCCCGACGAAGCTGCCCGGTTGGCCGCTGTTGGAGGCCGAGATCGTCACACCGTCGCGCCGCATCAAATAGATCGCATCCAGCCCCGATTGGCGCGCGAAAGCGGCAAAGCGGCGGTTCAGCCCGTCCGTGCCCGCGCCTTGCGCGGTCTCGATCACGAAAGGGTCGCGCGCCAGCACATAGGTCAGATGCGAGAACCGCTCCAGTTCGGACAGCACGGTGCTGCGAAACAGCGACAGGCGGCCTTGCGCCTTGGTCCGCTCTTCGGATTGGAAATAGCTCAACGACACCCAGAAAATGGATGTCGTCACCACGGCCACGGCCAGAAGGGCAAGAAGAGCATGCAAGCGGCGCATACCCATCGATTGTCGCTCTTGCCCATGATTGCAAGGGTTTTCGTGCGCCCCAGGTGCGGGCCGCTGAATAGAGAAAGGCCCCGCTGATCCGACAGCGGGGCCTTTCCTTTAGCTGCGCAATGCGCGTGGTTCAGTCGTCGCGGCTCTCGGGAGTGTCGACAAAGTTGTCGAACTCATCGCCCCCGATCACGTCGTCCTCGACGGGCGCTGCCAGCGCGGCGGCGGCCTCGGCCTCCTCGCGGCGGGCCTCGATCACGACATTGTCGCGGCTCTGGGCAATGTGGCGCACCTTCTGGGTCGCGCCACCGGTGCCCGCCGGAATGAGGCGGCCCACGATGACGTTCTCCTTGAGGCCTACCAGCTTGTCGACCTTGCCCTGCACCGAGGCTTCGGTCAGCACGCGGGTCGTTTCCTGGAAGGAGGCGGCCGAAATGAACGAGCGCGTCTGCAGCGAGGCCTTGGTGATGCCCAGCAGGATCGGCTCGCCACTGGCGGCGCGACCACCCTTGGCAATCGCCTTCTCGTTGGCCGCGGCCAGCTCTGCCTTGTCCACATGCTCGCCCTTGAGAAGGGTGGTATCCCCGCTGTCGAGAATCTCCCATTTCTGGAGCATCTGGCGCACCACGACTTCGATGTGCTTGTCGTTGATCTTCACGCCCTGAAGACGATAGACCTCCTGCACCTCGTTGATCATGTAATCGGCCAGCGCCTCGACACCCATGATCGACAGGATGTCATGCGGCGCGGGGTTGCCGTCCATGATGTAGTCGCCCTTCTGGACATAGTCGCCTTCCTGGACGGGGATATGCTTGCCCTTGGGCACCATGTATTCCACCGGCTCCATCGACTCGTCGGCAGGCTCGATCGTGATGCGGCGCTTGTTCTTGTAGTCGCGCCCGTAACGGACATAGCCATCAATCTCGGCGATGATGGCGTGGTCCTTGGGACGGCGTGCCTCGAACAGTTCCGCCACACGCGGCAGACCGCCGGTGATGTCCTTGGTCTTGGCGCCCTCGCGCGGAATCCGCGCAACCACGTCACCGGCCTGAATCGGCTCGCCTTCCTCGATCGAGAGGATCGCGTCAACCGACATCGGATAAGTCACCGGGTTGCCCGCATCATTGCGCACCGGTTCGCCATCCTCGCCCACGATCAGGATTTCGGGCTTGAGCTCGTTACCCCGAGGCGCGGCGCGCCAGTCCGAAACGATCTTCTGGGTCATGCCCGTCGCGTCGTCGGTCACGTCACGCAGCGATACGCCGGTCGTCAGGTCGACGAATTTCGTCGTGCCTGCCTTCTCGGCCAGGATCGGCAGCGTATAGGGATCCCACTCGAACAGCTTGTCGCCACGGTTGATCTTGTCGCCGTGCTTGACGAACAGCTTGGTGCCGTAGCCGATCTTGTGGCTGGCCAGTTCGACATCGTTTTCGCCCATGATCCGCAGCTTCATGTTGCGGCCCATGACCAGCATCTCGCCCGAGGAATTTTCCAGGGTCTGAGCGTTGTCGAACACGATCGTGCCCGACTGGCTGGCCTCAAGGAAGGACTGCTGGCCACCCTGCGCCACGCCGCCGATGTGGAAGGTCCGCATCGTCAGCTGGGTGCCGGGTTCACCGATCGACTGCGCGGCGATGATGCCCACGGCCTCGCCGGTGTTGACCATCGTGCCGCGTGCCAGGTCGCGACCATAGCACATGGCGCAGACGCCATCCTCGGCCTCGCAGGTCAGCGGGCTGCGGATACGCGCGGTCTGTACTGCCGCCACTTCGATCGCGTCGGCGGTGCGTTCGTCGATCAGCTGGCCTTCCTTGACGATCACCTCTTCGGTCGCCGGGTTCAGGATATCCTCGGCCGCGACACGGCCCAGCACACGTTCGCCCAGCGATGCCACCACCTCGCCGTCATTGACGGCGGCTTCCGCGGTGATCGCGCGCTCGGTGCCGCAGTCATGCTCGCGCACGATGCAGTCCTGCGCCACGTCCACCAGGCGGCGGGTCAGGTAACCCGAGTTGGCGGTCTTCAGGGCGGTGTCCGACAGACCCTTGCGGGCGCCGTGTGTGGAGTTGAAGTACTCCAGAACGGTCAGACCTTCCTTGAAGTTCGAGATGATCGGCGTTTCGATGATGTCGCCATTCGGCTTGGCCATCAGGCCGCGCATCCCGCCCAGCTGTTTCATCTGCGTGACCGAGCCCCGCGCGCCCGAGTGGGCCATCATGTAAACGCTGTTGGGCTCCTTCACCGCGCCGTTCTCGTCGCGGATCTCGGCCGAGATGGTGTTCATCATCGCCTCGGTCACCTGGTCGTTGCATTTGGACCAGGCATCGACAACCTTGTTGTATTTCTCGCCCTGGGTGATCAGGCCATCCATGTATTGCTGTTCGAACCCTTTCACCTGGTCGCGGGTCTCTTCGACGATGGTCCACTTGTCATGCGGAATGACCATGTCGTCCTTGCCGAAGCTGATGCCGGCGCGGAAGGCCTCCTTGAAGCCCATCGACATGATCTGGTCGCAGAAGATGACCGATTCCTTCTGACCGCAATAGCGGTAGACGGTGTCGATCGTCTGCTGCACTTCCTTCTTGCGCAACAGCTTGTTGACCAGACTGAACGGCGCCTTGGCATTGAGCGGCAACAGCGCGCCGATCCGCACCCGGCCGGGCGTGGTCTCGATGCGCTGCATCACTTCGTTGCCTTCCTCGTCGATCTGCAGAACGCGGGCCGTGATCTTGGCGTGCATATGCACTTCGCCTGCATCCAGCGCGTGCTGGACCTCGTCGATCGAGGCAAAGGACATGCCTTCGCCCTTCATGCCTTCGCGCATGATCGAGGTGTAGTAGAGACCCAGAACCATGTCCTGCGAAGGCACGATGATCGGCGCGCCGTTGGCAGGCGAAAGCACGTTGTTCGTGGACATCATCAGAACCCGCGCTTCCAGCTGCGCCTCAAGGCTCAGCGGGACGTGCACGGCCATCTGGTCGCCGTCGAAGTCGGCGTTGAAGGCCGAACAGACCAGCGGGTGAAGCTGAATGGCCTTGCCTTCGATCAGCATCGGCTCGAACGCCTGAATGCCCAGACGGTGCAGGGTCGGCGCACGGTTCAGCAGCACAGGGTGTTCGCGGATCACCTCGTCCAGGATGTCCCAGACTTCGGGGCGTTCCTTTTCCACCAGCTTCTTGGCCTGCTTCACGGTCGAGGACATGCCCTTGGCTTCGAGGCGCGAGTAGATGAAGGGCTTGAACAGCTCCAGCGCCATCTTCTTGGGCAGGCCGCATTGATGCAACTTCAGTTCCGGGCCGGTCACGATGACCGAACGGCCCGAGAAATCGACCCGCTTGCCCAGAAGGTTCTGGCGGAAGCGGCCCTGCTTGCCTTTCAGCATGTCCGAAAGCGATTTCAGTGGGCGCTTGTTGGCGCCGGTGATGACGCGGCCGCGGCGGCCGTTGTCGAACAGCGCATCGACCGATTCCTGCAACATCCGCTTTTCGTTGCGCACGATGATATCGGGCGCGCGCAGCTCGATCAGGCGCTTGAGGCGGTTGTTGCGGTTGATCACGCGGCGATAAAGATCGTTCAGGTCCGACGTGGCGAAGCGGCCACCGTCCAGCGGCACCAGCGGGCGCAGCTCGGGCGGGATGACCGGGATCACCGTCATCACCATCCATTCCGGGCGGTTGCCGGATTCGACAAAGCTTTCGACGACCTTGAGACGCTTGATGATCTTCTTGGGCTTCAGCTCGCCCGTGGCCTCGGCCAGATCGGCGCGCAGCTGCTCGGCCTCGGCTTCAAGGTCGATATTCTGCAGCATCTCGCGGATCGCCTCGGCGCCGATATTGGCCGTGAAAGCGTCCATGCCATAGGCGTCCTGCGCGTCCATGAACTCTTCTTCGGTCAGCATCTGACCATAGCTCAGGTCCGTCAGGCCCGGCTCGATCACCACGTAGTTCTCGAAATAGAGAACCCGCTCCAGATCGCGCAGGGTCATGTCCAGCATCAGGCCGATGCGCGAAGGCAGCGACTTGAGGAACCAGATATGCGCACAGGGCGCGGCCAGTTCGATATGGCCCATGCGCTCGCGGCGCACCTTCTGGAGCGTGACTTCGACGCCGCATTTCTCGCAGACGACGCCCCGGTATTTCATCCGCTTGTACTTGCCGCACAGGCATTCGTAATCCTTGATCGGACCGAAGATGCGCGCGCAGAACAAGCCGTCACGTTCGGGTTTGAACGTGCGGTAGTTGATCGTCTCGGGCTTCTTGATCTCGCCATAGGACCAGCTCAGAATACGCTCCGGGCTGGCCAGGCTGACCTTGATTTCGTCGAACACCTTTGCAGGGGCGTTCGGGTTGAACGGGTTGTTCATAAGTTCCTGGTTCATGTTCAAATCCTTGAAGGCTGGCAGAGGGGATGGGGACGGCGGGGAACCCGCCGTTATTCCTCGTCCTCCTCTGCATCCAGGAGTTCCATGTTGAGGCCGAGGCCGCGGACTTCCTTCACCAGAACGTTGAAGCTTTCGGGCACGCCGGCCTCGAAATTGTCCTCGCCCTTGACGATCGACTCGTAGACCTTGGTCCGGCCCGCCACATCGTCCGACTTCACGGTCAGCATTTCCTGCAGCGTGTAGGCCGCGCCATAGGCTTCGAGCGCCCAGACTTCCATCTCGCCGAAACGCTGGCCGCCGGACTGCGCCTTGCCGCCCAGAGGCTGCTGCGTCACCAGGCTGTAAGGCCCGGTCGAACGCGCGTGGATCTTGTCGTCCACCAGGTGATGCAGCTTCATGAGGTACTTGACGCCCACGGTGACCGGGCGGCTGAACTGCTCGCCCGTGCGCCCGTCGAACAGGACCGACTGGCCCGACTCGTCAAAGCCCGCGCGCTTGAGCGCGTCGTTGACATCGGCCTCCTTGGCGCCGTCGAAGACCGGCGTCGCGATCGGCACACCGCCGGTCACGTTGCCCGCGGCTTCGACCAGCTGGCCTTCGTTCATGTCGGCGATGCCCTCGTCATAGACATCGTCGCCATAAGCCAGCTTCATCGCCTCGCGCACCGGCGTCAGGTCGCCCGAGCGGCGGTATTCCTGAAGCGCATCGTCGATCTGGATGCCTAGGCCGCGTGCGGCCCAGCCCATATGCGTCTCGAGAATCTGACCGACGTTCATGCGCGATGGCACGCCCAGCGGGTTGAGACAGAAATCGACCGGTGTGCCATCCTGAAGGAACGGCATGTCCTCGATCGGCACCACCTTGGAAATCACACCCTTGTTGCCGTGACGGCCGGCCATCTTGTCGCCCGGCTGAAGCTTGCGCTTCACCGCGATGAAGACCTTGACCATCTTCATCACGCCCGGCGGCAGGTCGTCGCCGCGGCGGACCTTCTCGACCTTGTCCTCGAAACGGGCTTCCAGTGTGCGTTTCTGCGCTTCGTATTGCTCGTTCAGCGCTTCGACGACCTGGGCGTCCTTTTCGTCCTTGAGGGCAAGCTGCCACCACTGGCCCTTGGTCAGCGTGTCCAGCAGCTCTTCGGTGATGTCCGAATTGGCCTTGACGCCCTTGGGGCCTTTCACGGCGACCTTGCCCAGGATCATGGTCTTGAGACGCGCATAGATGTTGCGATCGAGGATCGCCAGCTCGTCATCGCGGTCACGGGCCAGACGCTCGACTTCCTCACGCTCGATCTGCAGCGCGCGCTCGTCCTTCTCGACACCGTGGCGGTTGAAGACGCGGACCTCCACGACCGTGCCGTAATCGCCCGGCTTGACGCGCAGCGAGGTGTCGCGCACGTCGCTGGCCTTTTCGCCGAAGATGGCGCGCAGCAGCTTTTCTTCCGGGGTCATGGGCGATTCCCCTTTGGGGGTGATCTTGCCCACGAGGATATC
>Ga0102938_10000631_pt1 | contig 26099 bp, 22 predicted proteins | sample SalPonR2_B_D2_MG_FD_84516 | JGI IMG/M metagenome (GOLD analysis project Ga0102938, IMG submission 84516) | Salt pond soil microbial communities from South San Francisco under conditions of wetland restoration - Salt Pond MetaG R2_B_D2_MG | ecosystem: Environmental > Aquatic > Marine >... | reverse complement strand
GTCCACGCCATGTTCTTTGTCGAGCTTGTTCATACGCCATGCGTAGAAGAAGATCAGGACAAGGAACACGAGGATCGATCCCTGCTGGGCAAACCAGAAGCCCAGATCGGTGCCCCCCACTGCGATGCCGCTCAAAAGCGGGCGCAGAAGGATCGCGAAGCCGTACGACGCAATTGCCCAGATGACCAAACAGAGGGTCACAAGGCGCAGGTTCGCTGACCAGTACGCGTTATTGTCAGATTTTTCTGCCATTTTCACTCCCTTCGAAGGTGCTTGCCCGACGGTCCCTCCTTGGCCGCCCGGCAATATCCACGGATGCGCGCGTTTGGCGGGCGCATCCGCGAATGGGTTAAACCGTCACGAGTTCCCCCACGACGGCGTTCATTCGAGCCTGAACCGCGTCGATCGCCGCCATCGCGTCGATCTCGGTCAGGGTTCCACGTTCTGCGTAGTAGGCGATCAGCGGCGCGGTATCGGCATGATAGGCGCTGAGCCGTGCGCTGACGGTTGCGGCATTGTCATCGGCGCGGCGCTTCATCTGGGTCCCGCCGCAGGTATCGCAGACGCCTTCGACGGCGGGTTGCTTGAAGCTGTCATGATACCCTTCGCCGCAGGCCGCACAGGTGTAACGGCCCGATACACGCTCGACCATTGCCGCGTCGTCGACCTTCAGGCTGATGACAGCGTCGATTTTCTGGCCGCGCTCGTCCAGCAAGGTGTCAAGCGCTTCGGCCTGCCGGGCGGTCCGGGGAAAGCCGTCGAGAATGGTGCCCCCCGTCACGTCGGCTTCGCCAAGACGATCCTTCAGGACAGCCAGCACGATCTCGTCTGATACCAGCGCGCCGGCTTCCATGACGGCCTTGGCGGCAAGGCCCGCCTCTGTGCCGGCCGCCACGGCGCCGCGCAGCAGATCGCCGGTCGACAACTGAACCAGGCCAAAGCGCTGTTCCAGCATCCTGGCCTGCGTGCCCTTGCCCGCACCCGGAGGCCCGAGCAAGATCAGGTTGACGGGCCGGATATCGGCGCAGGTGTCGTTCGATACGCCGCTCATTTGTTGACCCGGTTCTCAATGAGTTCATCCACGACCGAAGGGTCGGCCAGCGTCGAGATATCGCCGAGCGCGCCAAAGTCGTTCTCGGCGATCTTGCGCAGGATCCGGCGCATGATCTTGCCCGAACGTGTCTTGGGCAGGCCCGGCGCCCACTGAATGACATCGGGTTTGGCGATAGGTCCGATTTCCTGGCGCACCCAGTCGCTGAGCGTTTTCTTCAGCTCATCGGACGGCGTTTCGTCATTCATCAAGGTCACGTAGCAGTAGATGCCCTGGCCCTTGACCGGATGCGGGTAGCCCACGACCGCGGCTTCGCTGACGGTTTCATGGGCGACCAGCGCGCTTTCGACCTCGGCGGTGCCCATGCGATGGCCCGACACGTTGATCACGTCATCGACGCGGCCCGTGATCCAGTAATCGCCATCCTCGTCCCGGCGACAGCCGTCACCCGAGAAATAATAGCCTTTGTAGTCGCTGAAGTAGGTCTGAACGAAGCGTTCATGATCGCCCCAGACGGTGCGCATCTGCCCCGGCCAGCTGTCGGCGATGACCAGAACGCCCTCGACCCCGTTGCCTTCGATGATGTCACCGGTGGTCGGTTCCAGCACCAGCGGCTTCACGCCGAAGAACGGATGCTGCGCCGCGCCGGGCTTGAGCGCGTGGGCGCCCGGCAGGGGGGTCATCATGTGACCGCCCGTCTCGGTCTGCCACCATGTGTCGACGATCGGGCATTTCCCCTTGCCGACATGTTCGTTGTACCAGTTCCATGCCTCGGGGTTGATCGGTTCGCCCACAGTGCCGAGCAGCTTGAGCGAAGACAGGTCGTAGCCTTCCACAAAGCCGGTGCCCTTGCCCATCAGCGCACGGATCGCGGTGGGGGCGGTGTAAAACTGGTTCACCTTGTGCTTTTCGCACACGGCCCAGAACCGGCCGGCATCGGGGTAGGTCGGCACGCCTTCGAACATCAGAGTCGTGGCGCCATTGGCCAGCGGGCCATAGACGATATAGCTGTGCCCGGTGACCCATCCCACATCGGCGGTGCACCAGAAGACATCGCCATCATGATAGTCGAAGGTGTATTGGTGGGTCATGGAGGCATAGACGATGTAGCCGCCCGTGGTGTGGACCACGCCCTTGGGTTGCCCGGTGGATCCCGAGGTATAGAGGATGAACAGCGGATCCTCGGCGTTCATCTCTTCGGGGGGGCAGTCTGAGGAAACGGTGGCCGCCAGATCATCGTACCAGTGATCGCGATCGTCGACCCAGGCGACCTGGCCACCCGTGCGCTTGACCACAAGGCATTGCGTCTTGATCGAGTTGTGCAGCAGCGCCTTGTTCACGTTGTCCTTCAGCTCGGTCACGCGACCGCCGCGCGGCGCGCCGTCCGACGTGATCACCAGCTTGGCCTCGCAACCGTTGATACGGGCGGCCAGAGCGTCGGGCGAGAAGCCGGCAAAGACGATCGAATGGATCGCGCCGATCCGCGCACATGCCAGCATGGCATAGGCGGCCTCGGGGATCATCGGCATGTACAGGACCACCCGGTCGCCTTTTGTGACCCCCAGGGATTTCAGGACATTCGAAAAGGTGCCGACATGTTCTGCCAGTTCATTATAGGTGATGTGTTGCGCGGGGTCTGTCGGCTCATCGGGCTCGAAGATGATGGCGGTCTGGTCGCCGCGGGTCGCAAGGTGGCGGTCGACGCAGTTGGCCGCGATGTTCAGCGTGCCGTCCTCGAACCACTTAACGTGCACGTCGTCATGGGCGAACGAGGTATCCTTCACCTTGGTGTAGGGCTTGATCCAGTCGATGCGCTTGCCGTGCTCCGCCCAGAACGTCTCGGGATCCGCGATCGAAGCGGAATACATGGATTCGTACTTGGCAGCGTCGATATGTGCGCCTGCCAATAGATCCGCGGTTTTCTGGGTAACGTTCGACATAGATATCTCCCTCAGGTGCGCGCCCTTCCCGACGCGTTGCAAGGCAAAGGCAAGCGCCACGGCTGAATTGCAGCGGCGCCCTAGCGTGGTCCCCTTGTGCAGGGTCCAGTCATATGTGGTCAGCCTCCCCCAACCTTGCGCAGGATTTCGAGGTGATTCCGGATCGGTTCCCGTGTCCCTGGCCGATCCGGGCCCCTGGCCCTCGCGCTTCGCCCCCGCACCGCCGAACATTCGGACGTTTCCCTTGCGGAAGCTGGGCGGAACATGACAGGAAAGCGGCGTTTCCAGAACATCTGACTGCCGCAATTGGATTTTTCAGTAAATTCTTTTCTCAAAGTGGCGCAAAAGATGTCAATAAATTTACAATCGAAGGATTTGCCATGCAGCCCCGGGCAGGTCGGCCCCATGGCCCGTGCCTTGGCATGTCCGGCCTTTGGGCGGACCTACCCCATATCCATCGCCGCGGCCTCGGCAATGACATCCACGCCCATTTGCGACAGCAGGTTCACGTAGTCCAGCAGCACCCAGTTTTCGGCAATATGGGTCGCCGTGCACCGGTAGAAATCCATCACCCGCAACGTCAGTGCGCGGTTGGTGGCGGGCACGCCCAGATAGGTGTCACGATGGGTCATGGTCATGGAGGGCCAGCCAGACACGGCTGCATAGGCCCCGTCACCGATCCGGCAGTAGTGATTGCCGCCCTTGCGGTCGGGAAAGGCCCCTAGAAACGATGCGCGGTGGTGATCGACGAACCCGTCCCAACCCGTGGTCGAACCGATGCCGCCCGGTCCGTACCACATGAAACCGGGCGCCCAGAGGCCATTGTTCCCGGTTTGGTTGTCCGATCCGAACGTGGCGGGGTCATAGACATGCAACGCCCCAAGCATTCTCTGGACGATGTCGAGCGAGCGAGCGCCGACTGCGCGGTCCCCCGGACATACGCCGTCCAGCGTCCGGGGCGCGGGAAAGGTGATGGGTGTACCATAATGCGCCTGGGCTAAGGGATAGCGTCCGATCTCGTGCAGCAGGTGCAAGAGATCAATGATGATGCGCGCCTTGGTGATCCGACCGTTTTCGACGCGGTAGAACTCTCCGAACCTGAGGAACACCATCTTTCCATTCGGCGCGACGCCGAAAAGCGGTGCCTTGAACAGGCCAGCCACATGGCTGACAGAGGCCATCCACATCCCGCCTTCGTCACGGATGTTCTGGCCGCCAATGAACATCAGATCGCGTCGGTGAACATGGGTGAGGGCCTTGCGCAGGGGCGCGATGAAGCCCGCGATGATGTCGCCGGGACCGGTCAGGGTTCCGATCGGGTCGGACAGGTCGAACACCGCATCGGGGGCGATCCGCGTCACGGCAAGCGCGTCGAGGTCAGTGGCCGGAACCGTCAAAAGCTCGGCCAGAAAGGTTTTTGTCACCACGCGGTCGTCGGTCATGTCCGTGCCCAGATAAATCCTGCCAAGAAAACACTTGCCAAATTGGCGTGTGGGAAACTAGCGTTTTCTTGCAAACCTATGCAAAAATCCGGTCCAGACGCGCCGAAGCGCCAGTGAGTTCGATAAAAAGACCGTAAAAACAGGCGCTTGTGGCGGTATAAACATCCGGCGCACCCACGAAAAGATGACTCAACAGGAGAGACTCACCATGTATCTGAAACGCCTCGCCCTTGCCGGTGCCGTCAGCGTCGCCGCGATTGGCACCGCCCAGGCTGAATGCAGCTTCGAGAACACCACAGACGTCACAATGCTCAGCGCGGCCTTCGCGGCATGGGTCGCCGTGACCGATGCCATGGCGGAATGCGGGAACTTCTCGCCCGAACTGGACCAGGAATTCCGCACCAAGCAGCCCGAAGGTTTCGCCGCCAACCCATCGCTGTACCAGTTGGGTGGCGTGGCGAACGGAACCATCACGCCCCTGCTCAACCAGGGCACCATCCGCCCGCTGGATGACCTGATCGCGATGCATGGCAGCCACCTGACCCCGAACCAGTTGATCCAGATCGACGGTCAGACCATGGCCGTGGCGATGATGGTGAACACCCAGCACCTGATGTACCGCTCGGACATCTTTGCAGACCTCGGTCTTGACGTGCCCACCACCTGGGATGAGGTGCTCGAGACCGCCGCCGCCATCCAGGAAGCAGGCGTGGTCGACTACCCGCTCGGCGCGACCATGATGTCGGGCTGGAACCTGGCCCAGGATTTCGTGAACATGTTCCAGGGCTTCGGCGGAACGTTCGTAAATGCGGACAACACGCCCAATATCAATACCGAAGCCGGCATGCAGACCCTCGAGATGATGCTGGCCATGACCGAGTACATGGATCCGGAATACCTTGTCTCTGATTCCACCTACGTGCAGCAGCAGTTCCAGCAGGGCCGGATCGCCATGGCGAACCTTTGGGCCTCGCGTGCGGGTGCCATGAACGATCCCGCCGAAAGCCAGGTTGTCGGACTGGTCGCCACCGCGGCTGCGCCCGCCGCCGTCGCAGGCGGCGCACCAGCCACGACGCTGTGGTGGGACGGGATCGTGGTTGCGGCCAACATCTCGGATGAAGAGGCCGAAAACGCCTTCCGGCTCGCGATGGAAGGCATGGATCGCGAAACCGTGGAAGGCGCGAACGACGCAGCCATCTGGCTGATCGAAGGCTACCAGCCGACCGATATGTCGATGGGCGCCATCGCGTCCGCCACGGCAACGCCGGCCCCGCCGTCCTACCCCTCCAGCACCGAAATGGGCCTGATGCACACGGCGCTGGGCAACGAGCTTCCGGCCTTCTTCACCGGCACGGCCACCGCCGAGGAAACATTGGCCGCGATCGAGGCCTCCTACACGACCGCCGCACAAGAAGCGGGCCTGCTGTAAGACCACGGCGGCTTTGTGAACGACCATTGGCGGGGCTGTCGTGGCCCCGCCGGACCCGGGCCTTGCGCACCCCATGCGAGGTTTGCCCCACACGGCTGTGACAGGGAACAATGACCATGAAATTCCGCACGTTCATCTGGTTCGTCGGACCGTCCATCTTCTTGATGTTTCTGTTCATTGCGGCGCCGCTGGTGTCGGTTTTCCTGGGCTCTTTCCAGATCACCCAACCGGTCGTCGAGACCGTCGACATCGAAACCTGTTCGGCCGGGTTCCTTGCCCAGACCTGTACGACCGAAACGCGCACCGTTCCGGTGCTCGACGAGGCAGGCAACACGGTCACGACCACACAATGGGTTGGCTTCCTGTCCTACAGCCGGGTCCTGGAACCCGAACGCGCCTGGGCCGCGATCAGCAGTTTCAATTACAACGCCCTGATGCAGATCGATTTCTGGGCCGCGCTCAGGTTCACGCTGATGTTCACGCTGGTCACGTTGCCATTGGTCCTTGGCGTCGGGCTCGCGATCGCGCTGGCCGTGAACAACGCGGCGCAATCCATCAAGGGCCCGATCATCTTCATATCGCTCTTGCCCTTCATCATAACGCCGGTGATCGGCGCGTTGTCGATCCGTTGGCTGTTCATCGGCGACGGTATTCTGACACGCGGGCTCGAGGCCTGGCTCGACCGCGATCTTGCACTCTTCGCACAGGCCTGGACGATCGAGTTGATGATGTTGTTCTACCGGGTCTGGCACGTGGCGCCCTTCGCCTTCGTGATCTTCTACGCGGGCCTTCAGACGGTGAACAAGGATACGCTGGAATCCGCCATCATCGACGGCGCCACCCGTTGGGACCGCCTGCGCTACGTTGTGATCCCGCACTTGATGCCGCTGATCGTGTTCGTGGCCCTGATCCACCTGATGGACAGCTACCGCGTGTTCGAAGAGATCGTCGGTTTCACCGCGCAGGCTCACGTGATCAGCCTGCAATGGCTCACCTATGATTTCCTGGCGCCCGATGACGCCGGCAATCGTGCGTTCAGCCGGGCCAGCGCGTCGGCGATGCTGACCATGATCGGGATCGTGGTCTTGCTGATCCCGCTTCTGCGCCGCACATGGCGAGACCACAAAGGGAGCTCGCACTGATGTCCGACACCCCCCGCGCCATGCGCCAGCCCTTCGGCCTGAAACTGGGATCGGCCGCGTTCCTCGCCTTCTGGTGTCTTCTTGCCAGCTTTCCGATCTTCTGGATCGCGGTGATGAGCTTCAAGGCCCCGGTCGATGCCTTTGCGGCAAATCCTCTGGATGTCATCCTCGGTCCGGCAACCCGCGCCTCCGGGGACGGCCTGTCGATCCTTGATATCGGTCTTGGCGTCGTGGTGCTTTTCTTCACCGTGAAACTGGCCGTCGGGTGGTTGCCGCGAAAGGTGCAGGATTGGGCTCCGGGCGGGCAGGTCTGGGCCGGCTGGATCATCGGCGCCGTGGGCTACGCACTTGCCTTCGTGCTGATCTTCTTTGGTCTCTTGCCGCTCGTTCTCGGGCCACTGAACGCCATGCTCGGCCCCCTGGGGGAGCCGGTTCTGGGTTTGACCACCCGCCATTACGAAGCGGTCTGGGTGGAAAACGAATTCTACCAGAATTTCCTCAACTCCATGCTGGTGACGGGCGGCGTGGTGGCGATCTCTCTCACGGTCGGCACGCTGGCGGGCTATGGCCTCGCTCGGTCGGGGTCGAACATTGCGTTCTGGATCCTGATCGTCGCCCTGATCTTTCGGGCGTTGCCCCATTCCGTGCTGGTGGCCGGATACCTCCCGTTCTTCGTGAACTCGGCCGAAATCCTGAGTCCATGGCTCGGGGACACCGCGCCGACCCTCTACGGCCAGCCCCTCGCCGTCATCGCGGTTCTGGTCTCGATCAACCAGCCGTTCACCATCTGGATGCTGCGCAGCTTCTTCCAGAATATCCCCAACGAACTCGATGAGGCCGCCCGCGTGGATGGATGCACCCATTTCCAGGCCTTCCGCTGGGTGATCATGCCGGTGATGTGGCCCGGCGTCATAACCACGGGCCTGTTCAGCTTTCTGCTGGCCTATAACGACTTCCTCGTGACCTCGCTTCTGCTCGATGCCACGAACCAGACCATGGTTCCGGCCATCGCGGGTTATTTCAACCGCGAAACGACAACGACCGACCAGGTCGAGGCCGTGGCGGCGGCCGTCTCGATCACGGCGCCCCTGTTCTTGCTGGTCATGATCTTCCAGCGCCAGATCGTCAGCGGCCTGACAGCGGGTGCGGTAAAAGGCTGAAGTCGGTCACGACCGCGCCCCGGGCTTCTCTGTTTCGAAAATATCCTGGGGGGTCCGGGGGGCAAGGCCCCCCGCCGGGTCGGCGTGCGAAGCACGGCGATCCCCGCTCCGCGCCTAGCGCTGCACCGCAAAGCCGTCGCCCAGCCACGGCATCTGGGCGCGGCCCGGCGTGACGAAATGCTCCTCGGCCAGATCGCGGGCCAGGTCCGCGATTTGCCCCGGCACGTCGCCGTTCCAGTCATCGGTTGCATAAAGGACGATCTCGCGCGCCATGGCCGGCACGGGCAGGGGATGCGCATCGATGCCGCCGGCAAAGCGGCCAGCCCGCAACAGGCTGAGTGGCGTGGTGATCGTCCATCCGGTCCCCCCCGCCACAAGCGCCGTCAGGGACTGGTTCGAATCCATTTCGAACCGCCTGGGAAGCGACAGCCCCTCGCGGGCCACATATCGCTCGATCTGCTGGCCCATGATCTGATCCAGGTCGCGCCGCAGGAACGCCAGGTGCGAAAGACCTGCCAGCCCGCCCTCCATGTCCGTCCCTTTGGGCACCGCGACGATGTAGGGATCGCGCAAAAGCGGGACCACGACATCGGGCGGCTCCGCGTTGCCTGCGGCGCAGATCGCCATGTCCAGTTCGCGCCGCGCCAGCAGCCCGTGCAATTCATGGCTGGCGCCCGTCAGAAGCCGAAAGGCGCATTGGCTCATGGCGTCGGCCAGGCGTGTCGCCAGAAGCGGCGTGACCTCATTCTCGAAATCCTCGATCACGCCCATAGAAAGGGCCGACAGTTCCGACAGGTCCAGCATTGTAACGCCCCGCTGACCCGCGCGCAGCGCCGACAGCGCCGCTTCGGCGCGTGACAGGAACAACCGGCCGGAATGGGTCAGGACCATGGGCCTGCGGGAATGGTCGACCAGGTCGGTGCCAAGCGCCTGGCTGAGGTTCTTGAGCTGCTGTGAGACGGCGGGCGCGCTCATGCCAAGACGTTCGGCGGTTTCCGCGACCGACCCCGTCCTTGCGAGGGTCTCGAACACCTCGAGACCGCGCAATGTCAGACCTTTCAGGAGGGCGTCGGGCATCAGGCGGTGACAATCTGTTCAAGAAGTTCCGAGGTCAGGGCGATCTCATGGGCAGGTTGCGGGGCTGGCAGATAGTCCTGCGCGGCACTGCGCAAGACCGCGTCACCGGCCACGGCCGGATCCGCGGCGAGAAGCCAGGCCCCATGGGCGACCATCCCTCCGATCGGGCTGTCGGCAGGCTGCCCGCGGCCGGCCAGAAGCACGGCAAGCGCATCGTCCGGCGGATGCCGCATGGGGGCCGATCCGGGAAGGTCGGGATGTGCGAAACGGCCTGCACCATCGACCCCGTAGGCCACCGCGCTCAACCCGGCCTGGGCGAGCGCGCTGACCGCCGAAATCATCAGCCCCGGATTGCTCGCCTGTTCCAGCTGCAACAGCGCCACGCCCTGCGTGCGGGCAAGCTCCGCAAGGCGCGGTGCCATATCGGACAGGGCAGCCGCCGCCAGCCCATGGGCTGCATCGACCCGCATCAGGGCCGGCCTTGGCAGTTGCAGGTGACTGCGCGCATCCGGTTTGAGCCGGCCGTAGCGGATCAGGCGCAGATCGCGCAGCAGCGCTTCCATTCCGAAGTGGCGTTCACTGGCAGCTTCCGAAGCCGCCACCTCGGCGGCCACCGCGGCCGCTGCGGCCTCTGGCACGCCCGCGCGCGTCAGGCAGTCCTGCGCAAGCGCCCGAAGATCGGCAAGGCTGAGGCGTTGTGTCATGTCCGCAGTCTTGCCCCCGATACCCCGGGCGTCAATCCTCCTCGCTCAGGCTTCGATGACAAGCTGGGGGAACCGCCCCGCCGTCGCCCGGATCGCCGCCGCGAGCCTCTCATGTACCGGTCCCGCACCCGAAGCGCTTCGCCAGACCAGCCCGATCGAGCGCGAGAACCGTCGCCCCCGGAAGGGCCGCACCTCGACGTCACGGGCGCGGCCCTGGATCTCGCTTTCCACGTACAGCGCGGGCAAGAACGTCAGCCCCATGTTCATCGCAACCATCTGCCGCAACGCATCCAGCGACGTGCCCTCGTATTCACGAGACAGGTTCGCCCCGGTTTCCATGCACACCGCCGAGATCTGATCATGCAGTGTATAGGCGGGGGACAGTGACAGGATCGTCTGGTTGGCCAGATCCTCGTTGTCCAGAGACGCCTTCGCGGTCAGCGGATGGCCCGTTGGCAACGCGACGGCGAGGGGTTCGCGAAAGATCCGCGCAACCGATAGCGTGGACCCTGAAACCGGCAGTTGCGTCAGGATCAGGTCATGCACACCGTCATTCAATTCGCGCATCAGATCGCGTGGCGCGGCCTCGCGGATATACAGCCGCAAATCGGGATGCGACCGTCGCAGATCGCCCACGACATGCGGCATCAGATAAGGCCCAAGCGTGGCGGATGTCCCAAGCCGGACGGTGCCGCCCAGACCCGACTTGAGTGTGACCGACAAATCGAGAATACCCTGGGTGGCATCCAGGATCTCGCGCGCGCGCCGTGCCACCTCGCGACCCGCAAGGGTCAGGCGCACCGGCCCGCGGCCGCGTTCGACCAGAACCACGCCTAGCGCGTCCTCGAGCGTCTTGATCTGAACAGACAGCGAAGGCTGGGAGATGCCACAGCTTTCGGCCGCTTCGCGGAAGTGATGTGTCTCTTCCAACGCGAGGAGGTATCGCATCTGACGAAGGGTGATGGGGGGCACGGAAATCGGCATGAAGAACGTATTAGCTTTTTCCAATCGAAAATCAAACCACTTCTGGCTTTTTCCTATGGAAATGTCACGGTATGGGTAAGTCGTCCTGAAATGGACCAGGCGGATCGCGGGCACGCGCGGTTTGTCTAGACTAACCTTGCTTCATACGGGGCTTTCCCCCCACGTGAATGGACCTGCAAGGTTACCTATTCGGATGCATCCGCGCTGGTCCCTGCCGTCAATCGGTGCGGATGCATCCGAAGTTTTACCCAGCCCGCCACACATCATGCCAGACCTTGCAGCAGGTTCGAATGCCACCTGAATCGTGGGCTTTTCCTATCGAAGCGGGAAAATTTTTCGGTTTGCACTATCGGTCCGGGGGCCTTATCTGCGCCCTGACGCTGGAAACGCCGCGCGACAGCCCCACGTTGCGATGGACGATCGGCCAAAGATGAACCTGCTGGCTCAAAGGGTCATGCGAAGACAGAGGAACGGCGAGGGTGGCGAGCAAGGGTGCTGAGATACCCCGGGTCTACGGGGGCCCGGCGGGGTGGATTTCGGTCGCCATCCCGGCGACGATTTTCGCGTTCTTGGTGACGTTCGTAAGCCCCATCGCCGCGGGAAACCCGGTCGTGGTGGGCTTCGACTGGGTGCCTTCGATGGGTATCCGCCTGTCGGTGCTGCTGGACGGGCTCAGCCTGACCTTCGCGCTGTTGATCAGCGGCATTGGCGTCTTGGTGACGCTGTATTCCACAAAGTATCTTGGCAATCACCCGGAATACCGACGTTTCGTGCTGTTCTTGATGATGTTCATGGTCGGGATGCTGGGGCTCGTTCTGGCCGACAATCTGCTGGCGCTGTTCGTGTTCTGGGAGATCACCACGATCTCGTCCTACCTGCTGATCGGATTTGCCTCGGACGAGGCGAAATCGCGGCGGTCGGCCCTGCAGGCGCTGCTGGTGACGGGCACCGGAGGGCTGGCGCTGTTGGCGGGGATGATCCTGCTGGGCAATGTCGCGGGCACGTTCGAGTTGTCGCAGATTCTGCAACGTGGCGATATCATCCGGGCCGATCCGCTTTACGTGCCGATCGTCATCCTGTTTCTGGCGGGTGCCTTCACCAAATCGGCGCAGTTCCCGTTCCATTTCTGGCTGCCCAACGCGATGGCAGCGCCCACGCCGGTTTCGGCCTACCTGCATTCGGCCACGATGGTCAAAGGCGGTATTTACCTCATGGCGCGGATGAACCCGGCCCTGGGATCGACCGACCTTTGGTTCTGGGCGCTGGTGATCGCGGGCGGCTTCACAACTGTTTTCGCCAGCATCCTGGCGCTTCGGCAGACCGACATCAAACAGGCACTGGCATACACGACCTTGCAGGCCCTTGGCGCGCTGACGCTGTTCATCGGCGCGGGCACCAGCGATGCCATCAAGGCCGCGATGCTGTTCCTGGTGGTCCATTCGCTGTACAAGGCGGCGCTGTTCTTGATGATCGGCATCGTCGATCATTCGACCGGCACACGCGATGCCACCATCTTGCGCGGGCTGGGCCGCAAGATGCCGCTCACCTTTCTTGGGGGCGCATTGGCGGCGATTTCCATGGCCGGCATCCCGCCCTTCGTCGGCTTCATCGGCAAGGAATTCCTCTACAAGGCGGGCCTTGGAATGGACCAGGCCACGTTCTGGATCACCGGCACCATCTTTGCCGCATCCGCGCTGCTGTTCGCGGTGGCGGGGATTGCCGTGTTGCGCCCGTTCACAGGCAAACTGGCCGACACCCCCACCCCGGCCCATGAAGGGCATTGGGCGATGTGGATCTGTCCGCTGATCCTTGGCGTGTTCTCGCTCGGGTTCGGGCTGTTCCCCGACACCGTGGAGGCCTGGCTGATCGCGCCGGGTACCTGGGCGGTGTATGGCGACTACGGTTACGAGGTCGATCTCTACCTGTTCCGCGAGATCAACAGCGCGTTCCTTTTGTCATTGGCGACCTTTGCCACCGGAGCGGTGATCTATGCTGTTCACAGACCCTTGCGCGACCTGTTGGGCCGCGTTTTCGAGGCCAATCCGATCAAGTTCGATCCCGCATGGGACGGCGTGCTGGACGGTCTCAAGGCCCTGGCCGGCTGGCAGACGCGTCTGCTGCAATCGGGCGTGTTGCAAAGATATATCTTTGTGGTCTTCGCAACGTTGGCGCTGGGCGTGGGCACCACGCTGGTTGTCAAGGACGCGTTGAATTTCACGGTGGACTGGTCTGCGGAATTCGATGGGCTGCTGTTCAAGCACTGGGCGGTTCTGGTGTTCATCACGGCCGGTGCCGTCCTGACCGCAGTCACCGCCAGCCGCATGACGGCCGTTGCCGCATTGGGGGTGGTCGGCATCGGTGTGGCGCTGATCTTCATCATGTTCAGCGCGCCTGACGTGGCCATCACGCAGTTGCTGGTCGAAACGCTGGTGGTGGTTCTGGTCGCGGTTGCGATGCTGAAACTGCCGCATCTGGGGCTGGCCAAGGATCGCGGACGCCGGCCCGTACATGCCGCGCTGGCGGTCGTGACAGGGGCCATCGTGACGCTGGTTCTTGTCGGCGTGCTGCAGACCGATCTGGACCGTCGACTGACCGATTACTTCGAGGTCGCAAGCTGGCCCGATGCATTCGGACGCAACATCGTCAACGTGATCCTGGTGGATTTCCGGGCACTGGACACCTTTGGCGAGATTGCGGTGGTCGTGATCGCGGCGCTGGCCGCCTATGCGCTGCTGCGCGGGACCCGCTATGGCCGCCCGGCCGATGAACAAGATGGGGGCGATCACAAATGAGAGCGTCGATCATCCTGAATGCGGCCACGCGCCTTCTGGTGGCGCTGCTGCTCCTGTTTTCCGTCTACATGCTGCTGCGGGGGCACAACCTGCCCGGTGGCGGGTTCATCGGTGGTCTGATCGGTGCAACGGGGTTCGTGCTCTATGCGATCGCCCATGGCGCCCAGGCCACACGCAGCGCGCTGGTTTACGAGCCCCAGGATATCGCGATGGTGGGTCTGGGCATCGCCCTGTTCGCGGGCGTCTTCGCCCTGTTCTTCGGCGATGGTTTCTTTACCGGTCAGTGGTGGTTCATCGGGGATCGGGCGTCGGGCGACTACATCCCGCTGTCCTCGGTTCTGATCTTCGACATCGGGGTCTACCTTGTCGTCTTCGGGTCGATCCTGACCCTCGTTCTGGCGCTGGAGGATGAAGTCTGATGGAACTCCTGGTCGCTGTCATGGTGGGGGTCCTGGTCGCGGCATCGGTCTACCTGATGCTGGCGCGCAACGTTCTGCGGTTCCTGTTCGGGCTGGTCCTGATCTCGAACGCTGCGAACCTGACGATCTTTGTGTCGGGCCGGCTGACCCCGGCGGCACCGCCGCTGATCCCCTACAATGCCGACGCGCCCGTGGGTGACGTCGCAAATGCCTTGCCGCAGGCGCTGGTTCTGACCGCCATCGTGATCGGTTTCGGCCTGTTCGCCTTCGCGCTGACGCTGGTCTACCGGACCTATCAGAACCTCGGCACGCTGAATTCCGACGAGATGCGCATCGCAGAACCCGAGGAGCCGCGCAAATGAGCTGGGTTCTTGCCGCCCCCATCATCATCCCGTTCGCAACGGCGGTCCTGGCGTTCCTGTTCCGGGCCGGGCCCGAGGGGCGTTGGCTGTCGGTGATCGGGTGTTTCGCTCTTCTGATTGCGTCGGGCGTGTTGATGGTCGAGGTGCTCGACCAGGGTGTCGTCGCGGCACAGATGGGTGGCTGGGGCGCGCCCTTCGGGATCACGCTGGTGGCCGATCTGTTGTCTGCCGTCATGGTCGTCATCACCGGCATTACGGGCCTTGCGGTAGCCATCTACGCGCTGGCCGACATCGAAGAGCGCAAGGAACACCTGGGCTACCATGCGCTGTTCCAGGTGTTGCTGGCCGGTGTTTGCGGTGCGTTCCTGACCGGGGACCTGTTCAACCTTTATGTCTGGTTCGAGGTGATGCTGATTTCGTCCTTCGGCCTTTTGATCCTTGGCGGTCAAAAACTGCAACTGGACGGCGGGATCAAATACGTGACGCTGAACCTCGTCTCGACGATCCTGTTTCTCAGCGGTGTGGGCCTGCTGTATGGCATGACCGGAACCCTCAACATGGCCGATCTGCACGGCGCGGTGCAGGAGGTCGAAAACCCCGGCATGCTGGTTGTGATCGCGGTCATGTTCATGATCGCCTTCGGGGTGAAGGCGGCGGTGTTCCCGCTGTTTTTCTGGCTGCCGGCCAGCTACCATACGCCGGCGATCTCGGTCTCGGCGATCTTCGCGGGGCTGCTCACCAAGGTGGGCGTTTATGCTCTGATCCGGACCTTCACGCTGATCTTCACCACGGACGTGGCCTATACCCACACGATCCTTTTGTGGGTGGCGGGCTTTACCATGGTCACGGGTGTTCTGGGCGCGGCCGCGATGAATGATTTCCGCCGCATCCTCAGCTTTCATATCGTCAGCCAGATTGGCTACATGATCCTTGGTCTGGCCCTGTTCACGCCATTGGCATTGGTGGGGGCGGTCTTTTACCTCGTCCACCATATCATCGTGAAGGCGAACCTGTTCCTTGTCGCGGGCGTCGCACAGCGGATTGCCGGATCGACCGACCTGGACCGGATCGGCGGTCTTTACAGATATGCGCCGTTGCTGGGCTTGCTGTTCCTGATCCCGGCCTTTTCGCTCGCGGGGTTCCCCCCGTTGAGCGGCTTCTGGGCGAAATTCGTGCTGGTCAAGGCGTCGCTGGACGAGGGGTACTACTGGATCGCGGCGGTCGCCTTGGTGGTGGGACTGCTGACGATCTATTCGATGACCAAGATCTGGGGCTACGCGTTCTGGAAACCGCATCCGGCGGGCATTGAGCCGCGCCTGGGTGTGCTGGACGGCAAGACGCGCGCGGCGCTGCTCAGCCCGATTGCGGGCCTTGCGATCCTGACCTGCATCATCGGGCTGTTTCCCGAACCCTTCGTGCAATTCGCCGAACGCTCGGCCGACCAGCTGCTGGATCCCACGGCCTACGTGGAGGCGGTGCTTGGTGCCCCGAGCGATGCGCAGGGCGGCGAAGGTCTGGCCATGCTGGAGGTCGGAGAATGATCAACCTGTTCACACTCAACCTTGCGCTGGCCGTGGCGTGGGCGGCCCTGACGGGGAACATATCGCTTGGTGGGCTGACGGTCGGGTTCCTTGTCGGCTCGGTCTGCCTGTATCTTATCCAGCCGCTCTTTCCCGGATCGCGCAGCTATTTCCGGCGTGTGGGCAAGTGGATCAAGCTGATCGTCCTGTTCTTGTATGAACTTGTCGTCAGTTCGATCCAGGTGATCTGGGATGTCCTGACGCCCCAGCACAAGGCGCGGCCCGGCATAATCTCGGTCCCGCTGGATGTGCAGGGCGAAATGGAGATATTGCTGGTCACCAACCTGATTTCCCTGACGCCCGGCACCCTGTCGCTGGACGTGACCGAAGATTGCAAGACGCTCTACATCCACGCGATGTTCGCCGATGATCCGGAAGCCATCCGCAAACAGATCAAAGAGGGTATGGAACGCTGGGTGATCGAGGCGATGGAGTAGCGCGATGGATCTTCTGGAAACTGCACTCGACGTCTCGTTCGTGATGGTCATGCTGGGGGTGGCCTTTGCCTTCATCCGCCTGATCCTGGGTCCGAGCCTGCCGGACCGGGTTGTGGCGCTGGATATGATGACCGTCCTGATCGTCAGCTTTTGCGGTCTCTACGCGATCTTGTCGGGCGATACGGCCTTTGTCGACGTGGCGATCGTTCTTGCACTGATCGGGTTTCTGGCCACGGTCGCGCTGGCGCGTTTCGTCGAGCGGCGCAGCACGCGTCTGACCCCGCGAACCAAGGCGGAAACGCCCAAGGCGGAGGGTGAGATCGATGGGTGAGATCATCCTTTCGGCGCTGGTGCTTTTGGGCGTATTCTTTTGCTTCGTGGCAGGTCTTGGCGTTCTGAGGCTTCCGGATGTCCTCATCCGCATGCATGCCTCGACCAAGGCGGGCACGCTGGGGGCAGGGCTGATCCTTGTGGCCGTTGCCATCTATTTCGGCGATACCGCCACGATCACACGGGCTGTTGCGACGATCCTGTTCTTGCTGATCACGGCCCCGGTGGCGGCCCATATGATCGGACGCGCGGCTTTCAGGACCAAGGTCGCGATGTGGAAAACCAAGATCGAGGACGGTGCCGAGGAAAACCTGCACCGGTAGGGCTCAACGCCAATTCCTTGCAAGGAATTGACCACAGCTTTGCAAAGCTGTGGTGTGGCGCCTAGGTCTGAAGGAAATCGTAGCTGCCATCGGACCTGATGGCACAGGTCGACAGGCGGCCCGTCGACCAGGCTGCGGTATCGCAGGAAATGCGCCCATCAGCCAGCACCGGTGCGTCGCGTTCCACATGGCCGTGGGCGACCCAGATGTCGTCGCCGCGTGGGCTGTTGTCAAATTCAGGGTGGCCCCACAAGAGCACGCGCGCGGTCTGATCCTCCATCGCGCGCTGCGGATCGGCGCCTGCGTGAACCGCCCAAAGGTTGCCGGACGACCAGCTGAGCGGCCGCGCGGTGAGCCATGCCAGCGTGTCAGACCCAAGCTCCACCGACAGGCGGCGGGCCGCTTCGTTCCAGGCCCGAGGGTCCGCGGCGGCGTCGAGGTCACTGGTATGCACGTGAAAGCTTTCGAGGGTTGCCGCCCCGCCTTCACGCAGCCAGCGGGGGCCACGCAGGGCTGGGTCCGCCAGGAAGTCCAGCAACATCCGTTCGTGATTGCCCATCAGACAGGTCACGTTGTCCGGAAAGTCGCGTGTCAATTCGCTCAGGCGGGCCAGCACACCTGCGCTATCCGGGCCGTGGTCTATGTAGTCACCGACAAAGACCAGTTGCGGATCCGTGCTGGCGGTGCCGCCGATATGGGCGTCGATCAGTTCCAGCATCAGTTCCAGCAGGTCGGCACGTCCGTGCACATCCCCCACGACATAGGTCGTGGAGGCCGGGTGCGGCAGGTCAGCGGTCGTGCCGCTCATGTCCGGTGCCGCCGGGGCAGATGAGGGGCCGAGCAGAGAGCGAAGGCGGTGTAGCATGTCTTTCAGGTGCGTCTTTCGCGATGTCTTGGCAAGGGGCAAAAGGGTCACGCCCGGCGGTAAGGCCGGCATGCCGGCGGTGCTCAGTCGCGCGCGCGCAAAACGCGGGCAGGACGCGCGGCCAGTGGGCGCCACGCAAAGGCCAGACCCGCCAGCAGCGTGGCCAGCGCCCCGCCAATGATGATTGCAAAGGCCGACACGGGTTCGAACCTGTAGGAGCTTTCCATCACGAATGTCATCACGGCCCACCCGCCTATCGCTCCTGCCGCAATGGCGACGGCGCCTGCGGCGGCTCCCAGGATCGTCGAGCGGAGGGCAAAGCTGCCAAGGATCTGGGCCCGCGATGCGCCAAGTGTCTTGAGCACAGCCGCCTCGAACACACGGCCGCGTTCGCCCGCCGCGGCGGCGCCGATCAGCACGATGAACCCCGTGACCAGCGTCGCCGCCGCGCCATAGGATGTGGCCGCCGCCAGGCCGCGCAGGGCATCGGCCACCCGGTCCAGCGCGTCGCGCACCCGGATCGCCGTGATGTTGGGGGCGGCGCCGGCTACATCGCGGAGGATCGCGGCCTCGGCGGCGTCTTCGGCATAGACGGTTGCGATATGGGTGTGCGGTGCGCCCGCCAGGGCGTTTTGCGACATCGTCACGACAAAGCCGATACCGGCGTTTTCAAAGCTCACGTCGCGCAAGGCCGCGATTTGCGCCGTGATGTCACGGCCCAGAATGTTCACCGTGATCTCATCGCCCACACCGATGCCGATTTCACCGGCTTCTTCGGCGGCGAAGGCGATCAGGGGCGGGCCACTGTAGTCGTCGGGCCACCATTGTCCGGCCACGATCTCGTTCCCTGGGGGCGCCTCGGTCATGTAGGTGACGCCGCGATCTCCCTGGATGACCCAGTGATCGCCGGCCACGTCCCGCGCTCGAATGCCATTGATGCGGGTGATCACGCCACGCAGCATCGGCGCGGTATCCACCCGGCTGACGGCGGGGTCGTTTTCGACCCGGTCCAGAAATCCGGGCAACTGGTCGTTCTGGATGTCGATGAAGAAGTATGAGGGCGCGACCTCGGGCAGATCACGCTGGATCGCGGCGCGCAGGTTTGAATCGATTTGCCCGACAGCGGCCAGAACGGCCAGGCCAAGGCCAAGCGACAGCACGACCGATGTCGCCTCGGACCCCGGCCCGCCCACGGCCCCGAGCGCGGACCGCAGGGCGGTTCGGCCGCGCACGAAACCGGCGCGCGCCAAGCGCCGGGTCAACGCGCGGATCGCCAGCGCCGACAGCGCCAGCAGCAGCAAGGAGGCCGCAATGCCGCCCGCAGCCCCAAGCGCAAGTCGCGGGATCCCCGAAATCGTCACGGCAATCGCGACCAGCGCGACCGCCAGCCCGGCCACGACGCCCATGTAGATCGGCGCGGGCAATGCACGGTTCGGGGCTTCCGCATCGCGGAACAGGGCGGCGGCCCGGATATTCTCGGCGCGGGCCAGCGGCCAGAGCGTGAAGATCAGGGCGGTCAAAAGGCCATACAGCGCGGCCTCTGCCAGCGGGGCAGGGTAGACTGAAAATGCGATCGGAACCGGCAGCTGTGCGGCGATGAGAGGGGCAAAGACCAGGGGCAGCGCCGCCCCCAGCGCCAGACCGAGGATCAGGCCGGCCAGCGTCAGCAAGCCGATCTGAATGAAATATGCGGCAAAGATCGTCCGGCTTTCCGCGCCAAGGGTCTTGAGCGTGGCAATGGTTTCGATCTTGCCCTCGAGGTAGGCCCTCACGGCCGAGGAAACGCCCACGCCGCCCACGGCCAGACCCGCCAGCCCGACCAGCACCAGGAACGCGCCGATACGGTCAATGAATTCCTGAACGCCCGGCGCGCCATTTCGGCTGTCACGCCATCTCAGGCCGCTATCTTCAAAGGCAGCGCGGGCCTGGGCCTCGAGTGCGGCGATGTCCGAACCCGGGGGCACTGCCAGGCGGTACTGGGTATCGAACAGCGTGCCGGGTGACAAAAGGCCCGATCCCTGCAGCCCGTCCAGCGTGACGATCGTCCGCGGGCCAAGGCCAAATCCGCCCGACGCCCCGTCAGGTTCCGTGACCAGCGACGCGCGCAGCTCGAAATCCTGCGTGCCCAGTCGAAAGACGTCGCCGATCTGCAGGGCCAGCCGGTCGATCAAGAGCTGATCCATGACCGCCCCGGGCAAGCCGTCGGTTGCGAGTGCCTGTTCCAGCGGGATCGCGGGGGCCAGCTCCACCGTTCCATAGATCGGGTAGGCGCCGTCCACGCCGCGCACCTGGGTCAGGCCGCGTTCGGTGCCGGTGTCACGATCGATCACGATCATGGATCTGAAATCGACGGTCTCCGAGACGGTCGTGGCCACGCTGTCCATGAAGGCGCGTTCGTCATCTGTTGCGAAGCGATAGGTGAACGACATCTCGGCATCGCCGCCAAGGATCACGGCACCTTCGCGCGCAAGCCCGGCCTGGATCGATTCCCGAACCGACCCGACGGCTGCAATCGCCGCCACCCCAAGGGCAAGACAGGCAAGGAATATGCGAAACCCCTTGAGGCCGCCGCGCAATTCCCGCCGCGCGATGCGCATGGCATTCGTCATGATCCCGCCCTGCCGATCTCGATATGGCGTGACCGCCGGCTCATTCGGCTGCGTCTTTCATGGCATCCGTATCCAGCCGGCCGTCGCGCAGGCGGATGTTGCGGTCACACCGGGCGGCCAGATCGTTGGAATGGGTCACCAGAACCAGCGTGGACCCGTGTTTGTCGCGCAACCCGAACAGGATATCCATGATCGCCTGCCCATTGGCCCCGTCCAGATTGCCGGTCGGTTCATCCGCGAGCAGGATCTGAGGGCGCGGGGCAGCCGCGCGGGCCAGCGCCACACGCTGTTGTTCGCCGCCCGACATCTGCGACGGGTAATGGCCCGCGCGGTGACCAAGGCCCACCGCCTCGAGTTCGGCTGCCGCGCGATCGAACGCATCGGCGTGACCCGCCAGTTCCAGCGGGGTTGCGACATTTTCCAGTGCCGTCATTGTCGGGATCAGGTGGAAGGATTGGAAAACCACCCCCATATGATCCCTACGGAAACGCGCCAGCTGGTCCTCGTTCATCGTGGTCAGGTTCCGGCCCAGTGCCATGACCTCACCCCCGGTGGCCTGTTCCAGCCCGCCCATCAGCATCAGGAGAGAAGACTTGCCCGAGCCAGACGGCCCCGTAAGCCCCACCGTTTCCCCGGCTTTGACCGATAGCGTGATGCCGTGCAGGATATCGACGCGGCCCGCATTGCCATCAAGCGACAGCCGCGTTTCGGTAAGGGAAAGAACGGGATCTACGGCCATGTCTGAACGCCTCGGTTCACTTTGCTCCTTGGCATATGGGGCCGTCGCCGGTGCGGGCAAGGTTGCGGCCTTGTCGCTTTTCGCCTTTGCGGGGACAGCGGGCGCCGAACAGATCACAATTGCGGCACTCGGCGACAGCCTGACGGCCGGGTTCGGGCTGATGCAAGAGGATGGGTTCGTGCCCCGGCTGGAGGCGTGGTTGCACGCGCGCGGCCATGACGTGACGGTGATCAATGCAGGAGTGTCTGGCGATACCACGGCCGGTGGCCTGGCGCGGATGGGTTGGACCCTGACGCCGGAGGTGGATGCGATGATCGTGGCGCTTGGCGGAAACGATTTCCTGCGCGGTATCGACCCCGCCGCCAGCCGCAGCAACCTGGCCGGTATTCTGGACCAGGCGGCCGCTCAGGGGATCGAGGTCTTGCTGGTGGGCATCGTCGCGTCCGGAAATTACGGCCCCGAGTATCAAAGTGAGTTCAACGGCATGTATCCGTCCCTGGCCGAGGACTACGGCACCTTGCTTGAGACTGATTTCTTCAACGGGTTTCGCGCGTCCGTCAATGCGGGTGCGCCGGTTTCGGATTTCATGCAGCCGGATGGCATCCATCCCAATGCCGCCGGTGTCGACCTTATCGTCGAGGATATGGGCCCCCAGGTGGAGGTGCTTATTGAACGGGTCCGCTGAACCGGCGGTGGCGCCATGATACGATGTCAGGACACCGGAAGGCAGAATTTCCGCGCGAGATGCGCCCATAGCGAATAAAATCGAACACAAAAATTGACAAAACGAACATTTATTGAGAAACACGCTCCGACCGGACGATGCACCCAGATCGAGAGCTTTCTGACATGACAGCCCAGTACGACCTTTTCGTCATCGGTGGCGGCATCAACGGCTGCGGTATTGCCCGCGATGCAGCGGGCCGGGGCCTGAAGGTAGGTCTGGCGGAAATGGGCGATCTGGCCGGCGCCACGTCTTCGGCCTCGACCAAGCTGTTTCATGGCGGTCTGCGTTACCTGGAATATTTCGAGTTCCGTCTTGTGAAACATGCGCTGGAGGAACGGGAAACACTGCTGCGGGCGATGCCGCATATCTCCTGGCCGATGCGGTTCGTGCTGCCTGTGTCCAGGGACATGCGGTTTGACAACACCACCCCGACCTCGCGGATCCTGACCCTGGTCATGCCCTGGATGAAGGGGCGCAGGCCCGATTGGCTGATCCGGCTGGGCCTGTTTCTGTATGACAACCTGGGCGGTCGAAAGATCTTGCCGGGCACGAAAACCCTGAATCTCGTCGGAACGCCCGAAGGCGCGCCGCTCGAAGACCGCTTCACCAAGGCTTACGAATATTCAGATTGCTGGGTCGAAGATGCCCGGCTTGTCGTGCTGAATGCCCGTGACGCCGAGACGCGGGGCGCCCGTATCCAGACCCGCACCAGGGTCGTGAGCGCGGATCGCAGGGGCGATCTGTGGCACATCACGCTGGACCGGAAAGGCACCATCGAAGAGGTCACGGCGCGCGGTCTTGTGAACGCCGGCGGCCCATGGGTTGCGGATGTGGTTCAAGGCGTGGTCAGGCTGAATTCCCGCGAAACGGTGCGATTGGTGCGGGGCTCGCACATCGTCACCCGGCGGCTCTATGATCACGACAAATCCTATTTCTTTCAGGGTAGCGATGGGCGGATCATATTCGCGATACCGTACGAGACCGATTTCACCTTGATCGGCACCACGGATCAAGAACACACCCAAGACCCCCGTGACGTTGTCTGCACCCCTGCCGAACGCGATTACCTGCTGGATTTCGCCAACCAGTATTTCAAGCATGATCTTTCGGCCGATGACGTGGTCTGGACCTATTCCGGGGTTCGCCCGCTCTACGACGATGGTGCAAAATCGGCCACCGCGGCGACCCGCGATTACGTCTTGTCGGTCGAAGACAGCGGCCCTGTCTTGCTGAATGTCTTTGGTGGCAAGATCACGACCTATCGCAGGCTGGCCGAGGACGCTTTTGACAAACTGGCCCCGTTCTTCCCCGAGGCAAAGGGCAACTGGACCGCGGGCGTCCCGTTGCCGGGCGGGGATTTCCCGGTCGATGGCGTGGCGGATCTGATCGCCGATCTGCGGGCCGGCTACACGTTCCTGTCCGACCGTTGGGCCGGTCGCCTGATCCGGGCCTACGGCACGGAGGCGCGCGCGATCCTGGGCGCGGCCAGGACGTCCGCCGATCTTGGGCGCGATTTCGGCGCGACCCTCACCGAGGCTGAATTGCGCTGGCTGATGGCGAGGGAATACGCCCAATGCGCCGCCGACGTGGTCTGGCGCCGGTCGAAACTGGGCCTGCACCTGACGCAGGCGCAGATCGCGGACATCGACATCTGGATGCAGGATCACGCGCCGCATCCGGCCGCTGAATGACTTGCAGGCCCTGCGCGCATGACTAGGCTCACTATCTGACGGAACGGCACAAGGGAGGGACAGGCCATGACTCATGTTTTGGCGATCGATCAGGGCACCACATCGACACGGGCGATCCTGTTCGACCCAGACCTGAACCCGGGCGCGTCCGCCCAGGAGGAATTCACGCAGCATTTCCCGAAATCCGGCTGGGTCGAACATGAGGCCGACGATCTGTGGCAAACCACGCTGCGCACCTGCCGGGGGGCGATGGCTCAGGGCGGTGTCGAGGCGGGGGATGTGGCGGCCATCGGCATCACCAACCAACGCGAAACCGTTGTGTTGTGGGACCGCGAGACCGGGCAGGCCGTTCACCGCGCGATTGTCTGGCAGGATCGGCGCACTGCGGATCTATGCGCGAAACTGAAAGCCGCGGGCCACGAGCCGATGGTGCAGAAAAAGACCGGCCTGTTGCTCGACCCCTATTTCTCGGGCACGAAACTGGCCTGGCTTCTGGACAATGTCGAAGGTGCCCGCGCCCGCGCCGAGGCCGGGGAACTGGCTTTCGGGACCGTGGACAGCTACCTGATCTGGCAGCTGACAGGCGGCGCAGCGCATGTGACCGATGCCACCAATGCCGCGCGCACGCTGCTGTACAACATCAAGGACGGTCATTGGGACGCCGAGATCTGTGGCTTGTTGAACATTCCCATGGGCATCTTGCCGGAGGTCAAGGATTGCGCCGCCGAATTCGGTGTGACCGACCCCTCGCATTTCGGCGCCGAAATCCCGATCCTGGGCGTGGCGGGCGACCAGCAGGCGGCCACACTGGGACAGGCGTGTTTTCAACCCGGAATGCTGAAATCCACATATGGTACGGGCTGTTTCGCCTTGCTGAACACGGGCGACACGCTGGTGGAAAGCCGCAACCGCATGTTGGGCACGATTGCCTATCAGTTCGACGGCAAACCGACCTACGCATTGGAAGGGTCGATCTTCATCGCGGGGGCCGTGGTCCAATGGTTGCGCGATGGTTTGAAGATCATCTCGTCCGCCCCCGAAACCCAAGCCATGGCCGAAGCCGCAGATCCCGCGCAGGAATTGTACCTTGTGCCCGCCTTTACCGGGCTGGGTGCGCCGTATTGGGATCCCGATTGCCGGGGCGCGATCTATGGGCTTGTGCGCAATTCCGGACCCGAGGATTTTGCCCGGGCCGCGTTGGAAAGCGTTGGCTTTCAGACCCGCGACCTGTGGGAGGCGATGACCGATGACTGGCGCATGGCCAGCGGTGGGGCCGTTGGCGATGCGTCCCCCACCTTGCGCGTGGATGGCGGGATGAGCGCGTCGGATTGGGCGATGCAGTTTCTGGCCGATATTCTGGGCGCGCCCGTCGATCGGCCCAAGGTGCTGGAAACGACGGCCCTTGGCGTGGCCTGGATCGCGGGCATGCGCGCGGGGGTCTACCCCGATGCGGACGGCTTTGCCGCCACATGGGCGCTGGAGCGCACGTTCGAGCCGCAGATGGATCGTGAAACCCGCGATCGGCGCTATGCGGGGTGGAAAGATGCCGTCGCCCGCACACTAAGCCATCCCCGTGGGTGAGCGCGCGCGCGCTGATCTGCGGGTGGCGCTGGCGCAGATGTGCTCGGCCGACGATCACCAGGTCAATATCGACACCGTCACCGACCTTGCGGCACGGGCTGCGGGCGAAGGTGCACATCTCTTGGCGCTGCCCGAAGTGGCGGGCCTGATGAACCGCAATTTCGAGGTGGCGCAGACACAGGTTGTCGTCGCTGCGTCCGATCCGTTCATTGCCGCCTGCCGCGATCTGGCGGCGCGGCACGGTCTGTGGATCCACACGGGATCGACGCCGGTGCGTGGCCCGGATGGCCGGTTTCTGAACCATGCGACCCTGATCGACGACACTGGCGCGATCCGGGCCGAATATGACAAGATCCACCTGTTTGACGTCACGCTGGAAGGACAGGCACCGATCGGGGAATCCAAGCGTTTCGCGCCCGGCGACACCGGCGTCGTCGTGGACACGCCCTGGGGCCCGTGGGGATTGAGCATCTGCTACGATTTGCGGTTTCCCGCGCTCTACCGGGCCTACGCGCAGGCAGGGGCCGTCTTGATGTTCATCCCGTCGGCCTTCACCGTCCCCACCGGCCGCGCCCATTGGGAGGTTCTCCTGCGGGCGCGGGCCATCGAGACCGGGGCTTTCGTTCTGGCCCCGGCCCAGTCCGGGAATCATGCGGACGGCCGGCACACCTATGGTCACGCCTTGGCCGTGGCGCCCTGGGGCGATGTCTTGGCC
>Ga0102938_10000630_pt1 | contig 26102 bp, 21 predicted proteins | sample SalPonR2_B_D2_MG_FD_84516 | JGI IMG/M metagenome (GOLD analysis project Ga0102938, IMG submission 84516) | Salt pond soil microbial communities from South San Francisco under conditions of wetland restoration - Salt Pond MetaG R2_B_D2_MG | ecosystem: Environmental > Aquatic > Marine >... | reverse complement strand
GCTGACGCCGATCTTCATATTGCAGTCGATTGCGTCGTCAACGGTGCGTTCTTTTCGACCGGGCAGCGGTGCACGGCATCCTCGCGCATCATTGTCGAACAGGCGATCCACGAAAGGTTTCTTGCCGCGATGTCCGAACGAATGAAGACGCTGACGGTTGGGCATGCCCTGCATGAGGGCACGGACATCGGTCCGGTCGTTGATGCATCCCAACTCGCACAGAACGAAAGATACATCGCCCTGGGCCAAAGCGAAGGTGCCCGGCTGGTGGCGGGCGGCATGCGTCTGACCCGCGACACCGAAGGGTTCTTCCAGATGCCGGCCCTGTTTGCCGAATGCACCAATGACATGACCATCGCGCGCGAAGAAATCTTTGGACCCGTGGCCGCCGTCATTGCCGCGCGCGACTACGATCATGCGCTTGATCTGGCCAATGACACGGAGTTCGGCCTGTCCGCCGGGATCGCCACCACGAGCCTGAAACACGCCACCCATTTCAAACGCAATGCCGAGGCCGGAATGGTCATGGTCAACCTGCCCACGGCTGGTGTGGATTTCCATGTGCCTTTCGGGGGCCGCAAAGCATCAAGCCATGGCCCGAGAGAGCAGGGCCGCTATGCCGCCGAATTCTTCACCACCGTCAAGACCGCCTACACGGCGGCCTGAATATCCAAGGGACACTCCATGATCTATGAAATGCGCGTCTATTCCTGTGTGCCCGGCGGCATGCCCGCGTTGTTGCAGCGGTTCGAGGCAACGACATTGCGCATCTGGGAAAGGATCGGTCTGCGCCCGACGGGGTTCTTCACCACACTCATCGGTCCGTCCAATCACGATCTGACCTATTTCCTCGCCTGGGAGACGATGGAGGAACGCGAGCGGCTTTGGACCACGTTTGCCACGGATCCCGAATGGGTCGCGGCACGCGCCGAGCATCAGCGCGTCCATGGCGAGGTCGTCGCCAATATCGCAAGCAGCTTCCTTGCTCCCACAGCCTTTTCCGCCCTGCGTTGAAAAGCCGGGGCAGCTGAGCCGCCGCACCGGCCCCTCGGAACGGCGGATCAGGCGGAGCCGTACCCACCCGCGGTGGGGGTGATGACGGTCACCGCCTCGCCTGGCTCCAACACCGTCTGGGCGCAGGCGTCCAGCACTTCGGTGGTGCCGTCGCGGCGGCGGACCAGGGTCTGTCCGACCTGGCCGTCGCCGCCCCCTGCGATGCCGCGCGGGGGCGAGGATCGGTGCGAGGACAAGATCGCGCAATCCATCCGTTCTAGGAACCGGATGCGCCGTTCCGTCCCGTCGCCGGCCGGATGCGCGCCCTTCCCGCCCGAGCCGGGGCGCAGCCCGAAATGTTCCAGCAGGACGGGAAAGCGCATCTCGAGCACCTCGGGGTCGGTCAGGCGGGAGTTCGTCATGTGGACATGAACGCCGGAGGTGCCGTCAAAGCCGCGGCCCGCATTCGTCACGCCCGCCGGCGAGCCCGAACAGATCGTCTCGTAATACTGGTGGGTGTCGTTGCCGAAGGTCAGGTTGTTCATCGTGCCCTGGCTATTGGCGATGGCCCCCAACGCGCCGAAGATCGCGCTTGTGACATGTTGAGAGGTCTCCACGTTGCCCGCAACGACCGCACGCGGGTAGGCGGGTTTGAGCATCGAGCCTTCGGGAATGATGATCTTGATCGGGCGCAGGCAGCCCGCGTTCATCGGAATGGGTGCCTCGACCATCACGCGGAAGCAGTACAGGACAGCGGCCCGCGTCACCGGTTCGGGCGCGTTGAAGTTGTTGTCTGTGGCCGGTGATGTCCCGGTGAAATCGACCGTTGCCTGCCGCGTGGCGCGGTCCACCGTGATCCTGACACGGATCACCTGGCCCGTGTCGGTCGGATACTCGTAGGAACAATCCCCGAGCTGGCCCAGCAGGCGCGCGACCTCCTCCGCCGCATTGTCCTGCACATGGCCCATGTAGGCCTGCACGGTCGGCAGGCCGAATTCAGCCACCATGCGCCTGAGTTCCGCCGTGCCGCGTTCGTTGGCCGCGATCTGCGCCTTGAGGTCGGCGATGTTCTGGTCGGGGTTGCGGGCAGGCCAGGCATGGTCGGTCAGAAGGTGACGCAAGGCGTCCTCGCGGAAGCGGCCTTCTTCTACAATAACGAAGTTGTCGAAGAGAACGCCTTCCTCGTCCACGGTCTTGGCCAGTGGCGTCATCGACCCCGGCGCGGTGCCGCCGACATCGGCGTGATGCCCGCGCGAGGCGACCCAGAACAGGATCGTGGCGCCGTCATCGTCGAAGACCGGCGAGACGACGGTGATGTCGGGCAGATGGGTGCCGCCATTGTAGGGCGCATTCAGCGCGAAGACGTCGCCGGGGCGGATGCGCCCCTCGTTCAGCCGGATCACGGTTTCCACGCTGCGGTCCATGGATCCCAGATGCACCGGCATGTGCGGGGCATTGGCCACCAGCGCGCCGGTCGCATCGAAGACGGCGCAGGAGAAATCGAGCCGTTCCTTGATATTGACGGAATGGGCCGTGTTCTGCAGTGCCACGCCCATCTGTTCGGCGATGTTCATGAAGAGGTTGTTGAACACCTCAAGCAGGATCGGATCGGCTGCGAGCGTGCCGGCCGCGAGGTCGCGGGCCAAGCGCTCGTGGCGGCGCATCACGATGTCGTCGCGGGGGGTCAGCTCGGCGGTCCAGCCGGGTTCGACCACAACGGTCTGGTTCGGCTCGATGACCAGCGCGGGGCCGCGCACCCGGTCGCCGGGCGAAAGGGCGTCGCGCGGGAATACGGCGGCCTGCACGGTCTTGCCGCCGCAGAAGATCGGCACATGACGGTCGGTGGCGGCGTCGCGGCTATGGGCCTGCGGCGGCGCGGTGGTGCCCCTGTCGCGGGCGGACTCGGTCATTTCGACCTCGACTGTCTCGACGGTGACCGGCTTGTCGGGGCTGGTGAATCCGAATTGCGCCTTGTGGGCGGCCTCGAATTCGCTGCGGGCGGCGGTGGCATCGCCGGTCCAGACGATCGGCAAGGCGGTGTCGGTGCCCGCGTAGCGCAGGTGCAGACGTGTGACCATAGCGGCGCCGTCGGGGTCCACGCCCTGCTCGGAGAGGTCGGCGGCGACAGCGTTGCGAAGCTCGCCGGCCAGACGGTCGATGGCCGCAAGGCGGCCAGCCTCCAGCGGTTCGACCAGCGCCTGCTGGCGGCTGGCCGAAACGGTGGCGCGCCCGATTCCATAGGCCGACAACAGGCCTGACAGCGGGTGGATCAGCACCGATTCCATCCCCAGAGAATCCGCGACAAGGCAGGCATGCTGGCCGGCCGCGCCGCCAAAGGCGTTGAGCAGGTATTTCGTCACGTCATAGCCGCGCTGGACGCTGATCTTCTTGATCGCGTTGGCCATGTTCTCGATGGCGATGGTCAGGAAGCCCTCGGCCACTTCTTCCGGGCTTTTCCCCTCGTCGATGGCGATCTCGGCGAAGCGGGCGCGCACCACATCGGCATCCAACGCCGCGTCCTGATCGGGGCCGAAGACACGGGGGAAGAACTCGGGGCGCAGCTTGCCAAGCATGACATTGGCGTCCGTGACCGTGAGCGGCCCGCCACGGCGATAGCAGGCGGGTCCTGGGTTTGCACCCGCGCTGTCGGGGCCGACGCGGAACCGGCCCGGTTCGGCGTGCAGGATCGACCCGCCGCCCGCGGCGACCGTGTGGATGCGCATCATCGGTGCGCGGATCCGCACGCCCGCAACCTCGGTGTCGAAGGCGCGCTCGTAATCGCCCGCAAAATGCGCCACGTCGGTGGAGGTGCCGCCCATGTCGAAGCCGATCACGCGGTCGAACCCCGCATCGGCGGCGGTTTCCACCATGCCGACGACGCCGCCCGCAGGACCAGACAGGATCGCGTCCTTGCCCTGAAAGCGTTCGGCCGCGGTCATGCCGCCCGAGGACATCATGAATTGCAGCGTCGGTCCCGGCTGGCCTGCGGGGGTGGCGCCCAGCGCATCGGCCACCCGGGCGACGTAGCGGCGCAGAATCGGAGAGAGGTAGGCGTCGACCACGGTGGTGTCGCCGCGACCGACGAGTTTGACCAGCGGGCTGACCTCATGGCTGACCGAGACCTGGCCAAAGCCCATGCCGCGGATGAGTGTGGCAAGCTCGGCCTCGTGCGCGGGGTTTTTCCAGGCGTGCATGAGGACGATGGCGACCGCGTCGATGCCGGCAGCCTTGGCCGCGTCCAGCGGCGCCCGAAGGGAATCGGTGACGAGGCCCAGTTCCACGCTGCCGTCGGCGCGCAGGCGTTCCTCGACCTCGATCACCTGCTCATACAGCTGTTCGGGGAGGAGGATCTCCTTGGCGAAAATGTCGGGCCGGGCCTGGTAGGCGATGCGCAGGGCATCGCGGAAGCCCTTGGTGATCAACAGGATTGTGCGGTCGCCCTTGCGTTCCAGAAGCGCGTTGGTGGCGACCGTCGTGCCCATTTTCACGGTGCCGATTCGCGCGGGATCGATGGTGCCGCCGAGCAGGCGGCGGATGCCCTCGATCGCGGCGTCGGCATAGGCTTCGGGATTCTCGGACAGGAGTTTCAGCGGTGTAAGCGCGCCGTCGGGGGCGCGGCCTACCACATCGGTGAAGGTGCCGCCGCGGTCGATCCAGAAATCCCAGAGCTGGGCGGTAGGGGCGTCGGCCATGATGATCTCCCTGCAGGGTCAAGATGCCCGTTTTTTGGGCAATCGCGGGTCGGGGAAAGCCGCCCGTCGGGTTACAGTGACATTTTGTTGACAAATTGTCGATGATTGGTCAAGGTCTGAGATACGCCGGGTCAACCACGAGCCCGGAGCCATTGGCCCCACCCCGTCCGGGCGGGGCGCCCAACACGGGGAGTGTTCATGATGACCTTTTCTTTCCGCCACCTTGCGCTGGCGACCGCGCTGACCGCGCTGACCCTTCCGGCTGCCGCCCAGACCGCGTGGGATATGCCGACGCCCTATGGTGACACGGTGTTTCACACCATGAATATCACGCAATTCGCCGAAGATGTGCGCGCGGCCACTGACGGGCAGCTCGACATCACGGTGCATTCCGCGGGATCGCTGTTCGGCCATCCCGAGATCAAGGACGCGGTGCGCCGCGGTCTTGCGCCCATCGGCGAGATCCTGTTGTCGCGGCTTGCCAACGAGAATGCCATCTTCGCCGCGGATTCGATCCCCTTCCTGGCCGACAGCTACGAGGATGCCGCCGCGCTGTGGACCGCGTCGCGCCCTGCCGTCGAGGCGCTTCTGGCAGAGCAGGGGCTCACGCTGCTTTATGCAGTGCCGTGGCCGGGCCAGTCGCTCTACCTGACCGAGGAGGTCACCGACCCCGCCGCGCTGCAAGGCGTTGCGTTCCGCGCCTACAACACCGCGACCGAGCAACTGGCCAATATCCTGGGCATGGTGCCGACGCAGGTGGAGGCAGGCGATATCCCGACGGCCTTTGCCACCGGCCGGGTCGCGGCGATGATGACGTCGCCCTCTACCGGCGTTTCGTCGCAGGCATGGGATTTCACCTCGGTCTATGTCGACGTGAACGCCTGGTTGCCCAAGAACGTGATCTTCGTGAACACCGAGGCGTTCAACGCGTTGCCCGAAGACCAGCGCACCGCCCTGTTGGCGGCAGCCGCCACCGCTGAGGCCCGCGGCTGGGAGATGTCGCAGGCCGAGACCGCCACGCAGATCGCGGCGTTGGAGGCCAATGGCATGACCGTTGTGCAACCCTCCGAGGCACTGTCGGTCGCACTGGCCGCAGCGGGCGAGCAGATGACCGGAGCATGGCTGGAAGAGGCGGGTGATGCCGGGACGACCTTGCTGACGGCGTTCGAGGCCGCGCGCTGAACAACAAGGGCCGGGCGTGATCGCCCGGCCCTTTTTCCGTCCGACCGTTCCGACAGCCCAACCAACCGCGGAGGCCGCCGATGCGACGCGCTCTCGATCTTGTCTATGCCCTTGCGATGGTCGCTGCGGCGCTCGCCCTTGTGACCATTGCCGTGCTGGTCTTCGCGCAGATCGCGGGCCGCATCCTGGACCGGGTGCTGCTGGCCACGGGTGGGACGGCCCTGGGACTTCAGGTGCCATCGCTGGCGGAAATCGGCGGTTTCCTGTTCGTCGGCGCCGCTTTTCTGGCGCTACCCGCGACGCTCAAGGCGGCGGGGCATGTGCGGGTCACGATGCTGGCCGGTATCGTGCCGTCCGGGATCGCCCGGGTGCTGACCGTGATCGTGCTGGCCGCTGCGCTGGCGCTGACGATCTTCGCGACCTGGCACAGCGGCGTGCAGGTGCAAGACAGCTGGGCCTTCAACTCGGTTTCATTCGGAATGGTGCGCATCCCGCTTTGGATCCCGCAGGGGGTCATGACGCTTGGCCTTGGGCTATTGGTGGTGGCGCTGGCAGATGAACTGGTGCTGGCGCTGACCGGGCGCACGCCGGGGTTCGTTGCCGCAGAGAGCGCGCGCGGCCCGGTCGACGGGGGGCACTGAGATGGACCTGTTCACCCTTTCGATGATCTTGCTGGGCGTCTTGTTCGCGTGCCTGGCGCTTGGGCTTTGGGTGGGGTTCACGCTGGTTGCCGTGGGCCTCGTGGCGATGACGCTGGCAACCTCGGCCCCGCTGGGTGCGGTCTTTGCGACCAAGGCATGGGCGGCCCTCAACATCTGGGACCTGACGGCGCTGCCGATGTTCATCTGGATGGGCGAGATCCTGTTCCGGTCACGACTGTCGTCAGACCTGTTCACGGGGCTTGCACCTTTCACGCGGCGCTTGCCCGGCGGGCTGTTGCACGTCAACATCCTGGGCTGCGCGTTGTTTGCCGCAGTGTCGGGGTCGTCGGCGGCGACCACGGCCACCGTGGGCCGGATGTCGTTGCCCGAATTGCGGTCGCGCGGGTATGACGACCGCATGGCCATCGGCACGCTGGCGGGGTCGGGCACCTTTGGCTTTCTGATCCCGCCGTCGATTATCTTGATCGTCTACGGGGCCGCGACCGAGCAATCCATCGCGCGGCTGTTTCTGGCGGGCATCTTGCCGGGGCTCATGCTGGCAGCGATGTTCGCGGGCTACACGATGATCTGGGCGATGATGAATCGGGACAAGATGCCCCCGCCCGAGCCGCCGGTGTCGTGGCGCGAGAAACTGCGCGCGGCGATGCTGCTGTTGCCGACCGTGTTTCTGATCGTGGCGGTGATCGGGTCGATCTACGGTGGCCTTGCCTCGCCCACCGAGGCGGCGGTGGTGGGCGTGATCGGCGCGCTGATGATCTCCGGCCTGTCGGGCGGCCTGGACCGCCATGGCGCGTGGGACAGCCTGCGCGGCGCGGTGGTGACCACCTGCATGATCGCCTTCATCCTCGTCGGCGCGGCCTTCCTGACCGGGGCGATGGGCTACACCGGCATCCCGCGCAGTCTTGCGGCCTGGATCGGGGACCAGGGGTTCTCGCAATACGCGTTGCTTGCGGCGCTCTTGCTGTTCTTCATCGTGCTGGGGTTCTTCCTGGACGGGATTTCCATCGTCGTTTTGACCGTATCGGTCATCTTGCCGATGGTGCTGGCGGCGGGGATCGACCCGATCTGGTTCGGCGTGTTCCTCGTGCTGGTGGTGGAGATGAGCCAGATCACACCGCCCGTGGGCTTCAACCTGTTCGTGCTGCAATCCATCACCGGCAAGGGAATCTTTACCGTGGCGCGCTACGCCGCGCCCTTCTTCTTCCTGCTCGTCGCGGCCACCGTGATCCTGACGCTCTTTCCGCAGATCGCGCTGTGGCTGCCATCGACGATGTCTGCGCGATGACCCAGAACCGTCCCTACCTGCCCGAGATCGGGCCTGTCGTATCCTCGGCGCATCTGGCCGACAGCGCATTGCCTGCGTTGTCCGAGTTGGAATTCGCCCTCACCATGATGAACAACGCCTACCAGCGTTGGATGGTGCGCTGCATGACGGCGGCGGGCGGGCCGGTCATGTCGTCGCTCGAGGTGCAGATCCTGCACCTGGTCCATCACCGTGGCCGGCCCAAGACGCTGGCCGAGGTCTGCCTGATCCTCAACATCGAGGACACGCATCTTGCCAATTACGCGATCAAGAAGCTGACGCAGGCGCATCTGCTCAAGGCCGGGCGCAAGGGCAAGGAAAAGACCGTCGAGATCACCGGGGCGGGGGCGACCCTGTGTGCCCGCTACAAGGAGGTGCGCGAGGCGCTTCTGGTGCGGGCGGCGCGCCAACTGGGCCATGACCCCGAGGACATGAGCCGGGTCGCGTCGCTTCTTCGGGCCTTGTCGGGTACCTATGATCAGGCCGCGCGGGGTGCGGCGGCACTGTGATCGCCGCACTGGCGCGCAGCGGTCGCTACATGCTGCCCGGTGGGCTTGCCGTTGGTCTTCTCTCGCCCGCTCTGACTGATGCGATGCGGCCGACCATCGGCCCGGTCGTGGTGATCTTGCTGTTTCTTGCCGTGCTGCGGATCGGTCCGGAGGGGCTGCGCATCGGGCGCAGCGGGCTGGTGCACGCGGGTCTTCGCGCGCTGGTTCTGCAACTCGCCCTGCCTTTGGCCGTGGCGCTGCCGCTGGTGGCGCTGGGGCTGCTCGACGGCAGTTTCGCGCTGGGGGCTGTCCTTTTCCTTTGCGCCGCGCCTTTGACGGGTGCCGCGCATTTCGCGGTGATGGCAGGCGGAGACCCGGCCCCCGCGCTGCGTCAAACGGTCATCGGCACGGTCCTTCTGCCCTTCACCGTTGTCCCCGTCTTCGCGCTTGCCCCGGCCTTTGGGGGCGCGTCCGAGGTGATCGCCGCAGTCCTGCGTCTTCTCGCGGTCATCGTCGCGGCGGGCGGCCTCGCACTGTGGCTGAGGTCGCGCGGGATCGTGCGGGGCACGGCGCAGGTGATGACCGCCATCGACGCCATCGCGGCGGTTCTGCTCGCGGCGGTGGTGATCGGCATCATGAGCGCTGTAGGCCAGACCCTGCGCGACGATCCGTGGGCCTTCTGCCGGGCGATGGCTTTCGTCTGTGCCATCGGCTTCGGGCTGCAGGCGCTGGCCGTGCTGATCGTGCGCGATGGCCCTGACCGGCCGGCGTTGGCCGTCGTCGCGGGCAACCGCAACGTGGCGCTGTTCCTTGGCGTCCTGCCGGCCGGGGTGACCGATGATCTTTTGTTGCTGATCGGCTGTTTCCAGGTGCCGATGTACCTGACGCCGCTTTTTCTGCCCCGGCTGATTGCGCTCAGGGATCGCTGGGTGCGTCCCTGAGGTCTAGTGACTTGCGGAACGTTGGTGATGGCGGCACCCCCTTGAGCGTGGGGGACCTGCAGGCCCTCAGCGATACCGGGCCGATGCACTCTCTCCGGGAGGCCACCAATGGCTGCCCGGAGGATCCCTCTGTGTCAGTCCGTACAAACCGAAGGGGATAGCATCCGCCGAGATCCCATCAGACGGCCCATGCAGAGACCCCATGACTGCACTGTCGACAGGGGATCGGGAGGGCTTTCGGACAGACACCCAGGGGATAGGTACAAGTCATGGAGGAAGGCAGACAGGATGGTAGGTTTTCAGGATATGTTGGATATGTATGTTGCCGTTGAAATGGTAAAAAACATTTTGAGATAGTGCCTCTTCCCACTCCCCTCGACACCTCCTCCCGGAGGAACAGTATCGGGCGATGGATGGGGGATGGAATGGCATACTGAGCGGACTTGGTTTGGCGGAGTACCTCTATGAGGCTAGTATTGGCTACACTTGTTGCTTGCGTTCTTCCATTGAAGGCTACTGCCACCATGGAGTTCGTCCTGGGTGGCACCGACCACCGAACGTCCGACGCCACCTGGATACAGGCAGACGGGCCAATCACGGAATCGACCGTTGAGGACTTTCTTACTTTCCTGGACGAAGGGCCGGATTGGCTTCCTAGACGAATACGGTTCAACTCGCCCGGTGGCAGCCTCGCTGAAGGTATTCAGCTCGGCGAAGAGCTCCGTCGACGCGGTTTTGCCACAGAAGTCGGCTCTCACGAACCGCACCCCGATTGGCCCGATATGCCGTATTGGGAGTTCACGCGCCGCACCCCTGGTGAATGCGCGTCCGCCTGCGCCTACGCCTTCATGGGCGGCATCGAACGCCGGATAGAGCAAGACTCCTTCGTTGGCGTGCACCAGTTCTATTCAGTCTCCACAGAAAGCGGAAACCAGAACGACGCGCCAGTGCTTGTCCAACAGGGGGTTGAACAGGAAATTGTCTCTCTGCTGCTCGACTACATGCTGCGTATGGGTGTTGATGGTCGCGTGCTTGTCGCGGCAGGCCTAAGTGGCCCAGACGAAATGCATTGGATTGGATGGGGAGAGGAAGCGCAGGAAACCGGACTATCCCATGCTCCGAATGAGTGGGCAACTTGGGAGGTCACGCTTCTTGGGGACGGGGTGTTGGCCCAATCGGCGCGGGCTGACGGACTGTACAGGATGCAGGCGTTCTGCACCCAGTCCGCTGGGGCCTTTTTTGAGCTTTTCATTGCCGAGCCCCCTGCCGAAGAGCAGAACGCGAGCTACAGAAATTGGCTTGTCGATCAATGTTTGCCAGCCGGCTCATACTCACAAGGTCAAGGTGCCCATAGTATCCTCGGGAATCGAGTAGGCGCCTCTCGCGTTCAAGTTCTCGATCGACCAGGAGGATTTGGAGTCGTCTTTCCGCTTGGTCGAAATCCTGTGGTAGAGGGATCTCCGTCATTCCTCTACGAGGATGCTCCGTTCATGGCATGTTACAGTGAGGAGTTCATTGGCAACGAGGCCTCGATGCAGGCCGCTGTGCAGATGGCCTTTCGAAACTGCGTAGATTGAAGATTTCCCGGCCATAATGCCATGACTGGAGGAATGCGAACTGAATAGCCCCTGAACATGGGGCATTCTGAATGCCCTCAGCGATACCCTGTCGATGATGCTGATGAAAAGGAGAGGACTGGCTGGGGTGGTAGGATTCGAACCTACGATACACGGTACCAAAAACCGATGCCTTACCGCTTGGCTACACCCCAACGTGCCGCGCTAGTTACGCCGGGTCGGCGCGGGGATCAAGACCCACTTCTTACAAAAACCCCCCTAATCACCATTTCTGCCGGCTTGCGGGGATGCCGGGTTTCGCCGGCCCGGGCCGTGCGCATCGCGCAGGCGCGCCGGACCCGTCACAATCTGATCGGGTCAGCCTTGGCGAGCCGGTCGAATCCCATCAGCGTTTCGACCAGCCCGGGCATCTGATCGAGCGGAATCATGTTGGGTCCATCGGACGGCGCGGTATCTGGCGCTTCGTGTGTTTCGATAAAGACCCCCGCGATCCCAAGCGATACTGCCGCGCGCGCCATCACCGGTGCAAATTCGCGCTGCCCGCCCGAAGACCCGCCCTGGCCGCCGGGTTGCTGCACCGAATGGGTGGCATCCATGATCACCGGATAGCCGGTTTTCATCATCTCGGGCAGGGATCGCATGTCAGCCACCAGCGTATTGTAGCCAAAGCTCGATCCGCGCTCGGTCAGCAAGATCCGCAGATTGCCGGTGCTTTCGACCTTCGAGACCACGTTGGGCATATCCCAGGGCGCCAGAAACTGGCCCTTCTTTATGTTCACGATGGCCCCGGTTTCACCTGCCGCGACCAAAAGATCGGTCTGCCTGCTGAGGAAGGCGGGGATTTGCAGAATGTCGGAGACCTCGGCCACGGGCGCGCATTGATCGGGGGCGTGCACATCGGTCAGCACGGGGCACCCGATCTCGGCCTTGACGCGGGCCAGAACCTCAAGCCCGGCCTCCATCCCGAGGCCGCGCATGCCGGAAAGGCTGGTGCGGTTGGCCTTGTCATAACTGGCCTTGAACACGTAACCGGCGCCGGCTTTCGCGCAGATTTCGGCCATGGTGCCGGCGATCATCAGCGCGTGGTCCAGGCTTTCGAGCTGGCAGGGGCCGGCGATCACCGTCAACGGGCGATCATTGCCAAAGGACACCGGGCCGGTTTCGACTACTTGCATCGGTCAAATCTCTTTCGCGGTTTCGCGATCAGGAGCTGACTTGTTCCTTCAGGATCGCGGCGGTCATCGATACCATCAGGTAAATGCCCGAAAAGATCAGGAACGCAAGCAAGGTATTTTCGAATGCGCGGGGATAGGCGGCTTCGTCCGGCGCCACCGGAAACACGCTCAACGACAGATACAGCGTTTGCCTGTTCGCTTCGGTCCGGGCCGATTCAACCGATTGCAGCGACTGGGCCAGCATCATCTGTCGGGTTTCCAGATCGGCCTGGGCCACGATCAGTTCCGACTGGATGCGCGCCAGCGACGCCTCGCCGCTGTTGGTCTCTGTCAGGCTGCCGCGCAATTCCTGCAGCAGGGTTTCCAGCCGCGCGATATTGGCTTCGGCGATTTGCACGCGCGTCGCGTTGGGGCGCGATGCGGCCTGGATTTCGGCAAGCCGCAGGCGTTCTTGCTGCACTTCCATTTCGAATGAGGCGATTTGCGAGAAGACGTTCGACACCTCGGCCTCGGCGGACAGGACCCCGCGCCGTTCTTGCAGGGCCAGCACGCGTTGCTGGGCCTCGGTCACGCTTTGCACGGCCTCTTCGAAGCTTTCGTTGGCCCCGGTCATCTGGTCGACGCGCAGGCGTTGGCTCATCTGATCCACGCGTTCTTCCGCGTAGCGGATCAGCGCCTGCGAGAACGCCTGGCTGACCAGCGGATCGGCTGCGACCACCTCCATCTTGACCAGACCTTCGGTGGGGTCGTAGCCGATTGTCAGATGCTGCCGATAGGTATCGAACATCTGCTCGACCGTGGCGTCGGGGGCGAGGCGGGCCAGGGGGTCCAGGGACGGATCCGAGAAATGTCCGCGAAAATCCAGCTCTTCGTCCAGGCGCAGCATGGCCTCGCGGCTTTCCAGAAAACTCTGGACCGAGATGCTTTCTGTCACGGTCGCGAAACTTGTGCCGCCCAGAAGACCCCCCAGGCCGCCGCCGCCTGCCGAGGCGCCGTTATCGGCTTTCTGGATGAGAAATTCGGTGTTGGTCGCGTAGAGCGGCGTGGCCACGCGGAAATAGTAATACGCCACCAGAAGCGTGGGCAGCAGCACGAAAAAGGCCAGCCGCGTCGCCAATAGCGCAAGCCGCCGGCGCCGGCGCCTTGCGATGTCGCGCTGGACCTTCATGATCTCGACCGCGCGCTGGTCCGCGTTCAGGGGGTGCGGCCGGGGCGCGGTGCCCGGCATTGCGGGCAAGGGCGCCGCCTTGGCGGCTGCCGGCAGGTTGTTTCCGGGCGCCCCTTGTTGTCCGTCAACAACCAGTTCCAGCATGTTCGATTGCGAAAACGGGTCGACGCCCCGCGCGCGCAGCAGGCGGATGGCATCGAAATCCGATGTTGGGCTCAATCCGTGTTTTTGCGCCGTGCGGCGCGCCATGCGCAATTGTCGGCCGGTCAGACCTTCGGCCCGGATTGCGGAAAGCTCCTGGTCCACGTTTTGTTGCGGCGGCGGTGCCTGTTCGGGGGCAGTCTGCGGCTGAGTGGGGCCGTCAGGCGCGGCCCTGCGCGCGGCAGCGGCCGAGCCGGGCATGGCGAGGTCGCCGAACCCGTCTTCGGGGGTCTCGGGGGCGGCCAGCAGTTCCTCGGGGCGGGTGCCGGTCGTGGGTGCGGGGCCTGCGTCCGGGCGGTTCGGCGTTGCAGGCATGTCCTGTTCGGCGGGCGCGGCTTGTGCTGGCCCGTCGGTCGGTCGGGCCACGTCACCACGACGAATGCGAAATTTACGCGCCTTAGGTTTGGTAGTCATACAGTTGCTGCGCCTCTTCGAGCGTGTCGAACTCATACAGTTGCCCATCGCGCAGCACGGCGGCCCGGCGGGCGAATTTCTCAAGTGTCGCGGCCTGGTGTGACACGATCACCACCGTCGCGTTTTTCAGTCGATCGGCCAGGATGGTGCCCGCGCGCCGGTTGAATTCGGCATCCGTGGTCTGAGGCATGCCCTCGTCGATCAGGTAGATGTCGAATTCCAGCGCCAGCAGGAGCGAGAAACTGAACCTCGACCGCATTCCGGCGGAATATGTGCCCACGGGCATATCGAAATATTCTTCGATTCCGCAAACCCAGCGACAGAAGGCTTCGATATAATCCGGATCGAGGCCGTAGAGTTGCGCGATATATCGAGAATTTTCGCCTGCTGACAATTTGGTGACGATCCCCCCCATGAAGCCAAGCGGGAATGAGATGCGGGCGTTTCGGTAGACGTGGCCTTCATCGGGCTTTTCCAGACCGGCCATCATCTTGATCAGCGTGGTTTTGCCAGCGCCGTTGGGCGCCAGAATGCCCAGCGAATATCCGATGTCCACGCGAAAGGAAGCGCGATCAAGGATGACCTTGCGCCTTTCGCCTGTCCAAAAGGACTTGGATACTTCGACAAATTCGAGCATGCCGCTCAACCGCCTTGTCTGCCGTGGCCTTTCAACCGGCGTGATCTTATCGTCACGTCCATTTACACAACCTTAACTCGTCAATTGGGCGGCAGTATGTCTGATCCCTTGGTCTGCGCCAAGGAATCCTTCAATTTGTAGCTGTCTTTGGGGTGGATTGGCACAAAGTGTGGCCCGATGTCCCGTTTTTGCCGACGGGCGATGGATCAGGCAATGGCCGACCAGATCATACCGGCGGAAAACGCGCCGACGACGGCAAACCCCAGATAGGCCGCAAAGACCCGGGGTTTGACCAGCGCCCAGACCGCGATGGCCGCCGGGATGCAGCTGACGCCGCCCGCGATGACAAAGGCCATGGCCGCGCCCGGGTTCATCCCCTGGTCCAACAGCCCCGACAAGAGCGGGACAGCAGCATAGCCGTTCAGATAGGCAGGTGCGCCGACAAGTGTCGCGATCAGGATCGGGCCAGGCCCGTCGCCGCCGATGAGTTGCGCCACCAGTTCGGCCGGGACGTAGCGGATCAAGAGCGCCTGCAGCAGATAGGCCAGCAGCAGCCATTTCCCGAGGAAAACGAAGTTGCTTATCCCGCTATCGCGAAAGATCTCGCGCCGGTTGGCTTCGGGCCAGAACTTCCATTTCAATGTCAGCTTTTTCGCGCTGCAGCACCCGCCGATGGACGGAGTCGCCTTCAACGGGTCGGCAAACACCGGTGAGTTGGCCATCAGTTTGACGGTCAGGCCCCCCGCCAGCCCGAGGGCTACAGCCGCCACCGTCTTGGCCACCGCAAAGTCGAACCCAAGCCCGCTGGCCGTGATCGCGAACATCGCGGGATCCATGAGCGGCGAAGCCAGCCAGAACGCCATCACCGCCGAAAGCGGGGCACCGGCAGCCAAAAGGGCGGCCACGAAGGGGATAACCTGGCATGAACAGAATGGTGACAGGCCGCCCACCAGCGCCCCCAAGACGATCATCCGCGTCTCGCGTCCCTGAAACGCCCCATCCAGCAGGCGTTCGGATCCGCTGGCCTTCATCCATGCTATGGCCGCCACGGCAAAAAGGATAAACGGCAAAGTGCCCCAGAAATGATCCAGCGCCTCGGTGATGGTCGGGATCGTCGAAGGGCGGTCAAAGACCAGCAGCGTCGCGAGGATCAGCGCGCCGGTCAGCGCGACCTTGTCCAGCCGGGCCCAGGCATCGGCAAAAGGGCGCGGGTGTTGGGTGAGATCAGCCATGGGTGTGAGTCTTTCCGGTATCGGTGAAAGGTTTGCGCGCATCCGCGCAGCATTCGGCAATCAAGAACCGCGACAGCGCCTCGACCGCGCGGTGATCGACGGAACACAGGATGCGACGTCCGTCCCGCCGTTGCAGCACCAGCCCGGCAGAGACCAGTTGTTTCAGATGATGGGTCAGAACCGACCCGGTCACACCCACATCGGCACCCAGATCGCCGATGGTCAGCCCGTCGGGGCCGGCCCGCACAAGCCGGCGCAGGATCGCCAGGCGATGTTCCGACCCCAAAGCGGCAAAGGCCGTTGCGGCCAGCGTCAGTTCGGGAAGGGGCGGGGCTTTCTGTTCCATACTTCTATCATTATAGAAATGAATGGACGCTGTCCAGACTGGAAATGACAGCCCCATGGGTTATGACCCCGTGTATGGATCTGATCCGGGATATCGCGGCCTGCCGCATTTGCGCCGATCGCTTTGCAGCGACCGCGACGGGGCATGCGCCCAATCCCGTTGCCTGGTTCGGGCCCGGCGCCCGGATCCTGATCGCAGGCCAGGCCCCGGGGATGCGGGTGCACCGATCGGGGCGACCGTTCAGTGACCCGTCTGGTGACCGGTTGCGTCACTGGATGGGTCTGGATGAGGGCACCTTCTATGACCGCGCAAAGGTTGCGATCGTGCCCATGGCGTTTTGCTTTCCTGGATATGACGCGAAAGGCAGCGACCTGGCCCCGCCGCGCATCTGCGCCGCGACATGGCGCGACCGGGTCATGGCCTCGATCGGACCTTTTGATCTGACGCTGATGATCGGCCAGTATGCGCAAGGCTGGCACATGGGCGGCAAGATGGGCGTGACCGAGCGCGTCGCAGGCTGGCGCGACCATGCGCCCACGCTGTTTCCCTTGCCGCATCCGTCCTGGCGCAATACCGCGTGGCTTGGAAAACATCCCTGGTTCGAGGCCGAGCTGCTGCCGGTCCTGCGCGCCCGGGTCAGCGAGGTACTGGCGTGATGACACCCCTTGATGAGGCTCATGGTGCGATGGAGGCCGCGCCCGATGACGCGGCCGCGCGGCTTCGGTTCTACGACCGTCTGGCGGGGTCCGAGGTGTTCTTGCTGCTGGAAGAGGAGGCCGAAGGGGACCGTATCCGCCCGCGGATCTTCCCGGTCGAGGGCCAGAGCTTCGTGGTCGTGTTCGACCGCGAGGAACGGCTGACCGCGTTCGCCGAGGGGCAGGCACCCTATGCGGCGCTCTCGGGCCGGGCGCTGGCCGAGATGCTGGCGGGGCAGGGGATCGGGCTCGGGGTGAACCTTGGTGTCGCGCCGTCCTCGATCCTGATCGAGGCCGCGTCGGTGGATTGGCTGGCCGCGACCCTGGCCGAAGCGCCTGATGAGGTGGAGGAGCGGCCCGAAGAGATCACGGTGCCGGCCGGCCTGCCCGAGATGCTCCTGACCGCGCTGGACGCGCGGCTGGCCACGGCCGAAGGGCTGGCCCGCATGGCCTATCTGGTCGGCGTGACATATTCGGGCGGGCGGCGTGGCCACCTGATGGCCTTTATCGACCCCGTCCCGGGTGCGGAGCCGTCGCTGGCCCGTGCGGTGGGGGCGGCCCTGACCTTTTCGGGGATCGAGGCGGGCAGTCTTGATGTCGGGTTCTTTCGCGCCTCCGATCCGACGGCCGCCCGACTGGCGCGGGTCGGTTTGCGGTATGACCTGCCCGAGGCCCCAGAGGCGCCTGCGCCGGGGGCCCCGGGCATGGATCCCGACACGCCCCCCCGGCTGAGATAGGGGGCGGCGCCGCGCGTCGCGCTCCTGCCGGAGCCCTCCTTGCGGCGCATTGCCATGGACAGCTGGCCGGCCATCCCGCGCCATGGGCAAGTCCGGGGACGGCGGCGGGTGGCAGGATGCCTCCGGCGGCCATATTTTCGGGATAAAGATGCCAGGCGGCGGTCAGTACCCCAGGTCGCGATCCACCAGGCCGATCAGGGGGTGGCCTGCTTCCATCCGCTGGATGTTTTCGGCAACCCTCCGGGCGGCTGTGACGGCGCGGGTTTCCGAGGCGATATGGGGGGTGACCGTGACCTTGGGATGGGCCCAGAAGGGGTGATCGACGGGCAGGGGTTCGACCCGGAACACATCCAGCGTCGCATGCGCGATCTGGCCGGTGTCGAGAGCCGCCAGCAAAGCGTCGTCGTCGATCAGGGGGCCGCGGCCGGGATTGATGATCACCGCGCCCCTGGGCATCAGGGCAAGGGTGTCGGTGTTCAGCGTGTTTTCCGTGGCGGCCGTGTTGGGCAGCAGGAGCACAGCGATCTCGGCCTGTTCCAGCGTGTCACGGAGCCCCTTCGCGCCGTGGAAGGTCGTGACGCCGGGGATGTCCTTGGGGTTGCGGGACCAGCCGAGGGTGTGGAACCCGAGGCCTGACATGGCCCGGGCGCACGCCTCGCCCAGAACGCCGAGGCCGAGGATGGCGACGGTCCTGTCACGGGCGAGCGGCGGCACGATGCCCACCCGCCAGACCCCGTCTTGTCCGTGGATATGGGCATCCAGTCCCAGGTGGTGGCGCAACACGTGACCGGTCACCCACTCGCGCATGCCTTCGGTCAGCCCGTCATCCACCATGCGCGCCAGCGGCACCTTGAGGGTCTTGTTGCCCACCACGTCCTCGACCCCGGCCCACAGGTTCAGCACCGCCTTGAGGCGGGTGTAGGGGGTGAAATCGCTCAGGCCGCTATTTGGGGCGTAGACGATGTAGTCGACCGTTTCGGGGGCGGCGTCGAGCGTCAGGGTCGCGTCGGCCAGGCCGACATCGGCCAATGCATGGCGCAAGGGGGCCTCGTACTGGTCCCATCTCTCGTATTTGGCGGCGAACAGGATGGTTGTCATGGGGTCTCCGTCGGGGTTAGCGCGGGCGATGAATATGAGCCGATTGCACCAGACCGAAGGCCACCATCAAGACCAACATGGCCGATCCCCCGTAACTGACGAGCGGCAGAGGCACGCCGACCACAGGCGCCAGCCCCATGACCATGGCCATGTTGATCGCGAAATAGAGGAAGAAGGCAACGGCGATCCCCATCACCAGCAGTGACGCGTAGCGGTCGCGCGTGGTCAGCGCCGTGACGATGCAAAACAGCAAGATCAGAAGATACAGAACCAGAAGCGAGGCCGCGCCGACGAAACCGAATTCCTCGGCCAGTGTCGGGAAGATGAAATCGGTATGCGCCTCGGGCAGGAAATCGCCGCGGATCTGTGTGCCTTGCATGAAGCCCCGCCCGGTCCAGCCGCCAGAGCCCAGGGCGATCTGGCTTTGCGTGATGTGATAGCCGGCCCCAAGCGGATCGTTGGAGGGATCGAGGAAGGTGTCGATCCGGCGATACTGGTAATCGGCCAGGAGCGCCCAATCGGTCCCGCGGCTCATGAAAACGGCCGTCACCGCGCCAATCCCCAGGGTGATGACCGTGGCGAAATAGAGCCAGTGAACGCCGGCCAGAAAAATGACCGCCCCGGCGCCCATCATGATCAGCAGCGAGGTGCCGAGATCCGGCTGCATCACCGTCAGGCCGACCGGAAGCCCGACCAGCGCGAGCGGGATCAGAACGTACAGGGGTTGCGATATCTTGCTGGTATCAAGCCAGTCATAGTAGGCGGCCAGAACCATCACCACCGTGATCTTGGCCATCTCGGAGGGTTGCAGCCGCATGAAGCCGAGGTCGATCCAGCGTTGTGCCCCGCCTCCGGTGGCGCCAAAGAATTCGACGTAGACCAGCAGCAGAACCGAGACCGCGTAGGCCAGCAAGGACATGTTGCGCCAGAACCAGATCGGTACGAAGGCAACGATCAGCATCGCCGCCACCCCGAGGCCGAACCGCATCATCTGTGGTTCGGCCCAACGGTTCATGTTTCCGCCAGACACGGAATACAGCATCAAGAAGCCAATGCAGGCCACCGCGACCAGCAACAAGATCAGCGCCCAGTTGAGGTAGAGAACCTTGCGCCATCCCGTGGGGGTGGATTTGACGTTGTATTCCAGAAAGCTCATGCGCGGCCGCTCGTCGTCCGGCCGGTGGGCTGCGGCGGGGTGGGCAGGATCGGCAGGTCACGATGCATCTGTTCGATATCGCGGCGCAGCCCGACGGGATAAAGCTCGGGCGAGGGCGTATCGCCGACCTGCGCCCGCAACAGCACGTCGCGCCCGATCGGGGCTGCCGCCGCCGATCCGCCGCCGCCATGTTCCACCAGCACCGACACCGCGTAGCGCGGATTGTCGAAGGGCGCGTAGCCGACATAGAGCGCGTGATCGCGTCGTTCCCAGGGCAGATCCTCGTTGCTGATCACGCCAGAGGCCCGTTCTGCGGCAGAGATGTTCCGCACCTGGCTGGTGCCGGTTTTGCCCGCGATCTTGTAGGCATCCGCCTGCACGCGAGAGGCATAGGCCGTTCCGCGCCGGTCGTTGTTCACGTTGAACATGCCGCGATGGATCACATCCAGGTTGGCCGGGTCGAACCCCATGTCGGGGGCAGGGTCGGGCAACTGGCTGACGCCATTGATCGAGCGGATGATCGACGGCTGCAAATCGCGCCCCGTGGCAATCCGCGCGGTCATCACCGCAAGATGCAGGGGGGATGTCAGCACGAAACCCTGCCCGATCGCCGCGTTCAGCGTGTCGCCCACAACCCAGGCCGCGCCCCGGTTCTGCATCTTCCACTGCATCGTGGGGGCAAGACCCTGCGCGATACCCGAAAGCGGCAGGTCGTGGCGCACCCCGCAACCAAGGCGCAGCGCCAAGGCGGATATCGCTTCGATGCCAACACGCTGGGCCAGTTCATAATAGTAGACATCGCAACTTTGCGAGATGCTTTCGATCATGTTGACGCGCCCGTGTCCGCCACGCCGCCAGCAATGGAACCGACGATCGCCGATCTCGGTATAGCCCGCGCAGTTGACGGTTTCTTCGGGGGTGATAAGCCCTGCCTCAAGCGCCGCCAGAGCGACGATCATCTTGTAGGTGGACCCCGGCGGGTAAAGACCCTGCGTCGCCTTGTTGGCAAGCGGGCGGTAAGGGTCCGTGTTCAACCCGTTCCATTCGGTCGTGGAAATCCCGCGCACGAAAAGGTTTGGGTCGAAGGTGGGTGAAGACGCAAGGGCCAGGATCTCGCCGGTCTGGCAATCCATGACGACAGATCCCGCGCTTTGGCCGGATAGCCGGGCTTCCACGTAGTTCTGCAGACCTGCATCCACGGTCAGTTGGACATCCGACCCCGGCGTTGCGGGATCGCGGTCAAGCTCGCGCATTTCGCGGCCGCCGGCATTGACCTCCACCCGCTTGGTGCCGGCGCGGCCTCGTAGCGACTGCTCCATCCGGGCTTCGACGTTGTAGCGGCCGACCTGGAAATCGGGGATCTGCAACACTGGATCGGTATCGCCGGTCTGTTCGAGGTAATAGTCCGATACAGGCCCCACATAGCCCACCACATGTGCGAAATCCGCGCCCATCGGGTAGATGCGGCTCAGGCCGACCTCGGGGTTCACGCCGGGCAATGCGGGGGCGTTGACGGCGACCGCGCTGACCTCGGCCCAGGACAGACGGTCCGCGATGGTGACGGGCACGAAAGATGGGCGGCGGCGGATTTCCTCGCGCGCGCGGTCGAGCGCGATCATGTCGAGATTGACGATCCGCGACAGCTCATCCAGCACCGCGTCCACATCCCCCGCATCCTCGCGCACCAGCGTGATCCGGTAGTTCTGTTCGTTGGCCGCCAGCAGCACGCCGGACCGGTCAAAGATCAGCCCGCGCGCGGGGGGCAGAAGGCGGATGTTGATCCGGTTTTCTTCGGCAAGAAGGCGGAAATCCTCGGCGCGTTCGACCTGCAGGTATCGCATCCGCCCGGCAAGCACCGCACCGGTGCCCAGAAACACCCCGCCAAGCAGCACGGACCTCCGGGCGATAACCCGGGCGCTGTCTTCGGTTTCTCTTTGGGTGCGTTTCATGGATTCTACAGAGCCTCGGCTTCGGCTGGACCGATCTTACGCAAGCCAAACAGGAATTTCGACACCAGCACCACCAGAGGATAGATTGCAGCAGTCACAAGACCGTGCGCAAGCGTCAGGCCCAAAGGCGGCAGGTCGACCATCAAGATCCAGAGGGTCAGGTGGTTGAGGATGACCATGCCAATCACAGCCCCGGTAAAGGCGGACCATTCCACGAGGAACGGAAACTCCGTCATCGTCAGGCGGCGGCGGCGCAGGCTTTCGGAGGTCACGATCACAAGCAGTGTCCACAGCCCGGGCGGACGCTGAAACAGGAAATCCGCCAGCAGGAACACGATCAGGATCGAAGCGATCGGCACGACGGCAGGTTGCCGCAGCAGCCATGCGAATGTGACCGCCAGCAACAGGTCCGGCCCCGGCAGGCCCGCATCGTTCAGGCCGAGCGGCAGGAGCATCAGCGTGATGATGCAAAAGCAAAGCACCAGGAACAGTGCCCTGTAGCTCCAGACATGGCGCGCGGAGGTCAGCCCGTTCATGGGAATACCCCATCGCGCAGCAGGCGCGCGGCCGCATCGGGTCGCGGCGTTGGCTGGATGCCGGGGGGCAGGACGAAGCCTTCGGGGGGGGGCCAGGGGGGACCGATCAGATCGCCCGGTGCGCCAAGGGACGTGCCGGGATGGCTGCGCATCACGCGCAGGAAATTCAGTCGCGCCAGATCGGCCGCCAGACGGGCGCGCAGGCGTCTATCGGTGGTTTGCACGATCTGGCCCACCAACAACCCCGGCGGAAACAGCCCGCCGTCGCCCGACGTCACCACCCGGTCGCCCGCGCTGACATCTTCCACATCCTCGATGAATTCCAGGATCGGCGCCTGCGTGTTGTCGCCCATCAACAGCGCCTGCTGTCCCGAGGGCAGGATCGTTACGGGAATGCGGCTGTTGCTGTCGGTCAGCAAAAGGACACGCGACGTGCGTTCCCCCACACCCGATACGCGGCCCACCACGCCCAGGCCGTCCATCGTGGCCCATCCGTCCAGGATACCGTCGCGCGCGCCGACATTGATCAGGACCGACCGCCGAAAAGGTCCACCCGCATCGGCCATCACGATTCCGGTCACGAAGGTCAGTTCAGGGTCCAGCTGCACGCGGTTCAGATCCAGAAGCCGCGCGTTTTCCTGTTCCAGCTGCAATGCGGCTTCGCGCCAGGCGCGCATCTGTTGCAGCTCGCGGCGCAATTCCTGGTTCTGTTCGAACAGCCGGGCGTAGCTCTGGAAATCATCGACCATCCGGGCCAGTCCGGTGATCGGCGCCATCGCCCATTCCATGTTCGGCACGACCCGGTCGATGACCGCCGCGCGCATGCGTTCCACGCGGGGATTGTCGATGCGCCAGACCAGGACCAGCGCGATCAGGCACAACACCAGAACCGTCAGCAGCAGGCGCCGGACGGGACGGGCATAATCCTCATCATACGGGTCCTTCGCCATGGCTCTCCCTGGCAGATCGCACGCGTGGGGGGTGGTTGGCCTTAACTGTCGTAATCTATCGCATGGCGGAGGAGTTTTTCATACTCCAACGCCTTGCCGGTTCCGAGCGCAACGCAGTTAAGGCTTTCATCTGCCACCGAAATGGCCAGCCCGGTCTGTTCCCTCAGCGCCAGGTCGAGCTCACCCAGCAACGCGCCGCCGCCGGTCAGCATCACGCCGCGATCCACGATATCGGCGGCAAGGTCGGGCGGCGTGGCTTCAAGCGCGCCCATCACTGCCTCGCAGATCTGCTGCACGGGTTCCGCCAGTGCCTCGGCGACCTGCGCCTGGCTGATCTCGGTCTCTTTCGGGACGCCGTTCAACAGATCGCGGCCCCGGATGCGCATGGAGGCCCCGCGCCCGTCATCGGGCATTCGCGCCGTTCCGATCGAGGTCTTGATCCGTTCGGCCGTCGCTTCGCCGATCAACAGGTTATGCTGGCGGCGCAGGTACGAGATGATGGCCTCGTCCATTCTGTCCCCACCCACACGTACGGACCGGGCATATACGATATCTGCAAGCGACAGCACCGCCACTTCGGTCGTTCCGCCGCCGATATCCACAACCATGGACCCGGTCGGGTCCGTGATGGGCATGCCTGCGCCGATGGCTGCGGCAATCGGTTCGGCGATCAGTCCCGCCTTGCGGGCACCCGCCCCCAGAACCGATTGCCGGATGGCGCGTTTTTCCACAGGGGTCGCACCGTGCGGAACGCAGACGATGATCTTGGGTTTTGTAAAGGTCGTGCGCTTGTGGACCTTGCGGATGAAGTGCTTGATCATCTCTTCCGCAACGTCGAAGTCCGCGATCACACCGTCGCGCATCGGACGGATGGCCTGAATGCTGCCGGGGGTGCGGCCCAGCATCAGCTTTGCATCCTCCCCGAAGGCAAGGGCCTTTTTCACGCCATCCTTGACCTGATAGGCCACCACGGACGGTTCGTTCAGGATGATGCCGCGCCCCTTGACGTACACGAGCGTGTTCGCCGTACCGAGGTCGATCGCCATATCCGACGAGAAGATGTTGCCCCAAAGAGCCATTTGACGTGTCCTGTCACCCATACAAAAGACAACACCCACCATGATCCCGAAAATTGAGACTCGGGCGCTGTCTTGGTGCGTCTTATAGGCTTGTGCCAGAAGCGCCGTAAAGGCCCGTGCGAGAAACCGATAGGCACTAAGCCGCCTGCATCCGCCGGATCCATGCCGCGTTCGGCAGCCCAGGGCCCATCCGGGGGGTGATGATGTCCACGAATCGATGGATCCGGGCCGAGGCGATGCCACCGGTCGGGTCGGCGCGTGTCGGGCAGGTGGCTTGCGCGCTCACCGGCCCGACCGTCACCCACATCGCCGCGACAAGAGCAGGCCGCGTCAACTCACGTCCTTGTAGCTGACTTCCCTTATGTCCGTGCCCAGCTTTTCCCGACGCACGATCAGCCGGTTGAGCGCGTTCACATAGGCCTTCACGCTGGCAACGATGGTGTCGGTGTCTGCCGATTGCCCGGTGGCGATCCGCCCGTCTTCCTCGACCCGCACGGTCACGGTCGCCTGCGCGTCCATGCCTTCGGTCACCGCGCTTACCTGGTAGAGTTGCAGTTGCGCGTCGTTTGGAAAAATCGCCTTGACCGCGTTGAAGGCGGCGTCGACCGGGCCATCGCCCTGCGCGGTCGCCTGGTGATCCTTGTCGCCCACCCGCAAGGTGATATCCGCCGATTGTGGTGCCTCGGTGCCGCAGATCACGCGCAGGAATTTCAGTTCGAGATGCGCATCCACATCCCCCGCACCGGCATCCGTAACCAGCGCGATCAGGTCATCATCGAACACCTCTTTCTTGCGGTCGGCCAGCGCCTTGTAGCGAACGAAAAGGTCGTTGAGCTGGTTGTCACCCAGGTCATAGCCCAGGTTCTTGAGCTTGGAGCGCAAAGCGGCCCGGCCCGAGTGTTTGCCCATCACGATATTGGTTTCGCTCAGGCCCACATCCTCGGGGCGCATGATCTCGAACGTATCGGCCGATTTCAGCATGCCGTCCTGGTGGATGCCGGACTCGTGGGCAAAGGCGTTCTTGCCGACGATCGCCTTGTTGGGCTGCACGGCAAAGCCCGACACCGTGGCGACCCGGCGCGAGATATGCATGATCTTGGTGGCGTCCACGCCCGTGGTGTAGGGCATGATGTCATGGCGCACCTTCATCGCCATCACCACCTCTTCCAGCGCCGTGTTGCCGGCGCGTTCACCCAGGCCGTTGATCGTGCATTCGATCTGGCGCGCGCCGCCTGCCACGGCGGCCAGCGCATTGGCCGTCGCCATGCCCAGATCGTTGTGGCAATGGGTGGCAAAGATCACCTCGTCGGCGCCCGGCACATCGGCAATCAAGCGGCGGATCAGGTCGGCGCTTTCGGTCGGCGCGGTGTAGCCCACGGTATCGGGAATATTGATCGTCGTGGCCCCTGCCTTGATCGCGATCTCGACCACGCGCCTGAGGTAATCCCATTCGGTCCGGGTGGCATCCATCGGCGACCATTGCACGTTGTCGCACAGGTTGCGGGCATGGCTGACGGTGTCATGGATCTTGTCGGCCATCTCGTCCATCGTCAGGTTCGGAATGGCGCGATGCTGAGGCGAGGTGCCGATGAAGGTGTGGATGCGCGGTTGCGCGGCGTGGCGCACGGCCTCCCAACAGCGGTCGATATCCTTGAAATTGGCGCGGCTGAGCCCGCAGATCACCGCGTTTTTCGAATTCTTCGCGATTTCCGAGACGGCGGCGAAATCGCCTTCCGAGGCGATCGGAAACCCTGCCTCGATGATATCGACGCCCATGTCGTCCAGCAGGCCTGCAATTTCCAGCTTTTCGGCATGGCTCATGGTGGCGCCGGGGCTCTGTTCGCCGTCGCGCAGGGTTGTGTCAAAGATCAACACACGGTTCTTGTCGGTG
>Ga0102938_10000629_pt1 | contig 26118 bp, 21 predicted proteins | sample SalPonR2_B_D2_MG_FD_84516 | JGI IMG/M metagenome (GOLD analysis project Ga0102938, IMG submission 84516) | Salt pond soil microbial communities from South San Francisco under conditions of wetland restoration - Salt Pond MetaG R2_B_D2_MG | ecosystem: Environmental > Aquatic > Marine >... | reverse complement strand
TCGACGCTTGGGAAAAATTCTCAACACTGCTGGGGACACTCACGAGCAAGCTGTGCGAGATCGGCGAAGTTTCCTATATGCCGTCATTGCGGAGTTACGCCCACTGATTCGTGCGAACGTGCTTAGACTCTGAATTGGGGAGATTGAATACTCCGCCGCCTACCATTTTCCCGACAATTGAAACGCAGCCCAATTGGCCGTGGTTGGAACTTTCAGCCGGGATGCTGGCTCGACGGAAGGTTTCGTGGCCTGAATCTTTGTTGGTTTTGCTCCCAGCCCACGAGAATTCTGCGGCGTGTTGGCTCGGTGTTCTTTGAGCATTTGTAATTGCGCATTACGGAGAGCGTCGAGCTTGCCCATGCGGTGCTGCAGCAGATTCGTGTAGAACTTTTCCATCAGAGAAGCAGTGGCTTGGTCATTGACTTTCCACAAACTGGCGTTGGGGCCTGTGATGGGAGAAGACGAGGCAATCGAGACTGCCCGGGAGGCGTTGGACAACACGAACGAACGCGGCGACGACTTTTACGTTGTCGGAATCGGCGCGTCTGCAGGCGGGTTGGAGCCTTTGGAGGAGAATTTTCGTGCGAGGCCTGAAGACACAGGGATGGCGTTTGTTATTGTCCAGCATCTTTCGCCGGACTTTAAAAGGTCCATCCGGGTTTATCGTGGATTTGTTAGAATTCTCCGCCAAGGAAATTCCCCATGCAAGACAAAGATCTGTATCAGCAGATTCTCGGACTCTCTTCGCCCTGGACGGTCGTTGATGTCCATCTGGATCACGAAGTGCAAGAGATTCGCGTTCGTGTCGAACACGCTCGGGGTGTGAAGTTTTATTGCCCCGAATGTGACACCAAGTGTCCGTGCCACGACCACGCCGGCGAGCGACGATGGAGACACCTGGATTCTTGTCAGTTCCGAACCGTGTTGCTTGCTAGGCCGCCGCGAGTGAACTGCCCGACGCATGGCGTGAAGAACGTCAAGCTTCCTTGGGCCGAGAAAGGCAGCCGTTTCACGATGATGTTTGAACGCTTCGCTATCGATGTCTTGCTGGCCGCCCAGACGGTCAAAGGTGCCAAGGGCATCCTGCGAACAAGTTGGGACGAAACCTGTCACATTCTCAAGAAGGCTGTCGCCAGGGGAAAGGCCCGCAAAACAGGAGAGGTGATGCCGCGCATCGGGATCGACGAAAAGGCTTTCCGCAAAGGTCAAAACTACATCACGATGATCTACGATCTAGACAACAGCACCGTCGAGGCGATCTCCGATGGAAACGACACCGAGAGTGGAAACCGGTGTTTTTCGCAGCTTTCGCAAGATCAACTCAATGGTGTCGAAGCGATCGCAATGGACATGAGTGCTGCGTTTGTGAAGTCCGCCAAGGCGAATATCCCTTTAGCGGAAACCAAGATCGTCCATGACCGATTTCATGTGATGAAGTTGGCGGTCGAGGCCGTCGACAAAGTCCGTCGTGGTGAGCATCGCAAACTTTCCATCGAGGGTGATGATCGAATATCGAAGACGAAGTATCTATGGCTCACCGGGCAAGAGAATCTGACGGATGATCAGCGATCCCGATTCGAAGCAGTGTATTCGCAGGAGCTCGAAACAGGCAAAGCGTGGGCGTACAAGGAGATGCTTCGCGATCTGTGGTGCCACGAAGATGCGTCATCGGCCACGGCCTTTTTCAAGGATTGGTACAAGCGAGTGATGCACACCAAACTCACTCCGCTGAAGAAGGTCGCCAAAACAATCGCAGAACGACTCGCTAACGTCGTGAGCTACTGCGCACACGGAATCACGAACGCAGTGGCCGAAGGAATGAACAGCAAGATCATGTCCATCAAGCGTCGTGTTGGTGGCTATCGAAACCGAGAAAACTTCAAGACAGCGATCTACTTTTACTGTGGCGGACTCGACCTCTACCCACGATAAACCTGGATGGACCCTTTTTTAGCGGCTGTTTACCGGGGTTAGATGCGACCGGGGCCGCGGCGGCGTGTAAGAGGTTGCGAGCAGTTTCGATACGGCCGTGTCACCTGCAGCGCCGGTGCGAGGACTTGTTTTTCCGCCGTGAGCCGAGGTGTTATCGCTAAAGTGGCGATAACGCTTGCCGCTGAAGCTTCTCTTCGCCGCGCGGGCGCAGCAGGCAGGCGAGCGGCCATGGGATGGCTGGCTGGAAGGCTTGGGGATTGGTCGTGGCTGCGGTGCAGGATCATGGTGGCGGATGCTCTCGGCCATCCATCTGCCGATCGTTCTGTCGCCCGCTGGGCTACGGTTCCGCGGGGATGTAGTCCGTTGGCTGACGCCAACGGCAAAGATGTGTCGCCCGCTGGGCTAAAGTTCTGAATGGGGAAGAGGTTTGTGTCCCCGGTTGGACTAGAGGGCGGCAGATGTTCGGAACACTTTGTTTCGCCCTCCGGGCTATGGGACGCAAACCTACCTATCCGTTGGCTGACGCCAACCGCAAAGATGTGTCGCCCGCTGGGCTAAAGATGCAGGTCTAGCTTTCAGACTTGCGCTCCGGCGGGGCGAGCCCGCTCGGGGGCGACAGAGTGGCGGGGTGAGCCTGCGTGGAGACGACATGGTGACGATTCTGAGATTCGGGGCCCATTGGATTTCAGCATCCACGGGCGATGAAATTGCTGATGGAAAACCCCGGCGTTTTAGAGCCGCAGGCAATCCGACCAAGGTCAACATTCACGGTAGCGCAGTGAAAGTGATCGCGACGACCGTGTCAGTGCTATTGGTCTTTAGTGAGCTCCGAATCGGCGGTGATGCTTGCCGCGTATTCCTGTTTCAGCGTTAACAAGGACTCGACGACCTCGGGGTGCTCGGAGGCTAGGTTTTTCGATTCTGTGTGGTCGGTCTTGAGATTGGCCAGGAACAGCCGATCCGCGGCAGTAAGCGAATTCGGTGCAGTGCGATCGGTCGGGTTGCCAAGCAGTTTCCAGTCGTCCTGCCGGACTACCCACTGTGCATTCTTGCCGTTTCCAAGTTGCCAATAGACCGAAGCGTGAGGCGACGCTGCATGGGGACTCTCCAAGACGCTGACCAAACTTTTGCCGTCGAGGTGGTGAGTGGGGCGTTCCAGTCCGGCAAGTTCCGCCAAGGTCGGAAACCAATCACAGCCCATCGCTAGTTGGTCCCGAACCTGGTTCGCGGGGAGCTTCGCTGGCCAAGAGACGATTGAGGGAACACGGATCCCGCCCTCAAATAGACAGCCTTTCGCACCGCGATAGGAGCCCGCATTCCCGCCTCCTGAAAACGTTCGCTCTTCGACCGAATGGCCATGATCGGATTGCAAAAGCACGATCGTATTGTCACGCAGGCCGAGCGATTCCAGGTGGTCGAGCACCATCCCAATGCGTTCATCGAGGGAACTGACAAAGGTTGCGTATTGCCGACGTGGGCTGGGGAGATGCGAATATTTCTCTCGCCATTTTGCCGTGCCCTGCAAGGGGTAATGAGGCCAGTTGATGGCCCAGTAAATAAAGAACGGCTCCTCTTTCCAAGTGGTCATCAGCCGTTGGCACTCGTCGACCATGGCGTCTCCGAAGTACTGACCCTCTTGCCAGATCTCCTCACCGTCGCGCCAGAGGTCGTGGCGATTGGGGCCGTTCCAGTAAAAGAAATGAGAGTAGTTGTCGATGCATCCACCCATGTGACCGAATGACGATTCAAAACCTTGCGCGTTGGGCATCGTTTCTGTGGTGAAACCGAGATGCCACTTGCCGACATGGCCCGTGCGGTAACCGTTTGCTTTCATCAGTTCAGCCATCGTGACTTCGGAGGTCGGCATGCCTGGCTTGCCTTTTTCCGAAGAGACATTTGCAGGCACGCCGGCACGTGCTGGAAAACGGCCCGTCAACAACCCGGCGCGCGACGCCGAGCAGATCGCTGAGGGCGAATACATCTGCGTGAACCGGATACCGGTCGCGGCCAAGCGATCGTAGTTGGGCGTGATCAAATCGTGCGACCCGTAACAGTTCGCATCCAGCGTCCCCTGGTCGTCGGTGTAGATCACCAGAATGTTGGGCTTGGTGGTCGCAGGCGGCTCGGCGTGGGCAACCGTACCGGTCAGTAGCAAACCAGTGCAGAGGATCCCGTAACTCAAGACGAGTCGAGCTGCATAGGTGGTTCTAAAGGAGGCTTTGGTGAGGGACGGCATGGGGCAAGTCATCTCCGTGAATGGAAAGGATCTCACGCGAAGCGAAGAGGAGGTGCTTGGCGTTGGATTGGCTCGGAAGTTGATTTTGGCGTTGTGATGCGTCGCTCGAAGCGACGCTTGCGCGGGCTATGGAACGGGTCAGCGTTATTTTACTTGGCCGCGAAGCCGACGTGGGAAGCTCAGCGAGCGCAGCGTTCTGATTTGCGAGCGCGGCGTTCTGATTTACGCCCGGCGTTCTGATTTGCTCACCGTTACGGGGCGCCCCACCGACGCATCCTCCGCATCGGCACAGCTTTTGCAACCCTGACGTCACTGAGAATTTTCATTCACGCAGGCGACCGCTGCCTGTTTCTCACGTTGACTCGGCGGGCTGTCTAACCAAAAAGGAAATCACCAGTGTTAAAGAATTCAATTTGCAAGTCCCGGTCGCTCCTCTACGGTGCCTGTTTGATCAGCTTAATCGCTGCCGCACCGGCGCAGTCCCAGGAGGGCATTGGTGCCCAAATCGGTGCACAGATTGACCGAGGCATTGAACGTCTAGGCGAAGAGTTCCGCGAAAGTTGGGAGGCGCTTCAGAAGACGGTTGACAACATGGGCGTGCAGGGTCGCGTCTACAGTCGATTGAAGTGGGACAAGCAACTTGCCGATTCGAGAATCGACGTGGATGTCAAGGAAGGTGGCATCGTGTTGTTGCAAGGCCGTGTTCCAAGCGAAGCTGCCAAGGAACAGGCGGTCTTGCTGACCGAGCAGACCGTCGGAGTCAAACGCGTGGTGCAAGAGCTCGCCATCCAGCGGCCACCGGCAGCCCGCGAGCGAGACGAGCAAGACGAGCAAGATGAGCAAAACGAGCAACCACAGGCAAAGCAGCCGCTGGACGTTTAGCGTCGCGCACCGATCTGTCATTAACGGGAGTGACCATGGATTTGCGAGAAGAACCAAAGCCCCCCTTTCCGCCGCAAGGCTTGGACAAGCCAGGGCTTGAGCGAGAGATGGATCCGCGTCCTCGATATGCGGCCCCCAACTACCGCGGTGCCGACAAGCTTCATAATCAGGCTGCTCTGGTGACCGGCGGCGATTCGGGAATTGGACGTTCGGTAGCGGTCTTGTTTGCACGTGAAGGTGCCGACGTGGCGATTGTCTTCTTGCCCGAAGAGCAGGTCGACGCGGAGGAAACGGCACGGGCCATCGAAGCGGAAGGCCGCCGTGCGCTGTTGATCTCCGGCAACGTCCAGGATGCGGGGTTTTGTCGAACGGCGGTCGAACGGACCGTGCAAGAATTCGGCAAGCTCGATCTGTTGGTCAACAATGCGGCTTTTCAGCAGCATCAGGCGAGTCTCGAGGAATTGAGCGAGCAGCAGTGGGACGTGACCTTCAAGACCAACATCTACGGCTATTTCCACATGGTCAAAGCCGCGCTGCCAGAACTGCGGGAAGGTAGCGCGATTATCAATACCGGCTCGATTACCGGCTTGGAGGGCAACAGCAAATTGGTCGACTACGCGGCGACCAAGGGAGCGATCCATGCCTTCACCAAGTCGCTGGCAAAGTCCTTGCAGTCGCGTGGGATTCGCGTCAATTGCGTGGCACCCGGCCCTGTCTGGACGCCGCTGAATCCGGCCGAACGTAGTGAAGACGAAGTGCGTGAGTTTGGAGGCCAAGTTCCCTACGCGCGGCCTGCACAGCCGGAAGAGATCTCTCCCGCGTATGTCTATTTTGCTTCGGCGGTCGACTCCAGTTATGTCACGGGGGAGGTACACACGTTGCTCGGCGGCAAGATCCGCGCAGGCTGATGCCGTGCTTGCTCCAGAACCTTGTTGTTAGGGCCCGGGTTGTTACGATAGAGCCTCCAACGTTCCTTCGTCGGTCGCCGAGCTGGCCGGCGATTCGTCTCGTCAATGGCTTTCCACTGGGTGGTTTGTCGACGACGCCCTGCCGTAACGATTTCCGAACACTCTTTCAACGCACCCTCTGTATGTGCATTCCCTATTTGTGTGGTTCACTCCTCCGTGGACGCTTCTCACGGCTGCCTGGTCACTGCTGTGCTGCGATCGTGATCTTTGCGGGTTGCGGCCTGGTGGCAGCAAGCGACACGCCTGCTGGTGCTGCATCCGAGGAAACCGTCTCGGAAGGGGATGCGAACCAAGACGACCCGGCAATGCAGGTTGCTCGGCAATGGCAGACGCAAATTCGGCCACTGCTGGCGGCGCATTGTGTCGGATGCCACGGACCAGCAAAACGGTCGGGAGAGTTGGCACTGAATTCGGTCGCTGGCCTCTTGCATGGCGGGACGCAAGGTTCACCGATCGACGAGGCGAAGCCGGCGACGAGTCTGTTGCTGGCTGTCACCGCGACCGATGCCGAACTGCACATGCCGCCCGAAGAACAACTGCCTGCCGCGTTGGTGCGGCAGTTGGCCGCCTGGGTGACGCAACTGGCGAAGCTCTCGCCCGAGCAACAGGCTGAACTCGATCAACTGGCGAAATCGCTCGAACAGCCTCACGCATCGACCGCCTCGTCCTATCCGGCTGGCGTAGAGCCGCAGCTTGTGATCGACTTGGCCATCCAAGCCGGTTGGCAGCAGAGCGATCCGCCCGTCTCACCCGCGACCGTCTGCGACGACGCGACCTTTGTGCGTCGCCTGTATCTCGATTTGGTCGGAAGAATCCCGACGGCTGGGGAACAGCAAGCCTTTCTGGGCGATCCCGATAGCCGCAAGCGCGCCGTGCTTATCGACCGGTTGTTGGAAACGCCGGAACATGCGCGGCATCTGGGGGAGATCTTCGATGCGGTCTTGATGGGACGCAGCAAACCGCAAGTCGTCAAACAACGGGAGCAGCATGGATGGTTACGATTTTTGACCGCCGCCGTGGCTCAAAATCGCCCCTGGGATGAAGTGGCCCGGGATGTTCTGCTCGCTCGTCCCGAGTCGGCCGAGGATGCCGGCGCGACGTGGTATCTGTATGAACGAAAGAACGAGCACCAACAGATCGCGGAGTCGGTGGCGCGCGGTTTCTTTGGCGTGCGGATCGATTGTGCCCAGTGCCACGATCACCCGTTGGCTGATGAAATTAAGCAAGCGCATTACTGGGGGTTGGTCGCGTTCTTTAATCGAGGCACCAACGTCGATACCAAGCAGGGACCGCGTATTTCCGAAGCCGCCATCGGTGGCTTTTCAAATTTCACGAACCTGACCGGCGAAAGCCAGCCCAATCGGCTTGTCTTTTTGCAGACCGATCCAATCCCCGAAGACCGCCCACCGGACGGCAGCGAACAAGCCGATCGCGACGAATTCTATGCACAGACCTCGGATACCAAGGTTCGTGTGCCGAAATTTTCCAGGCGACAAAAGTTCGTCGATGAAGTGCTCGCGGGGCACCCGCTGCTAGCACGAGCGATGGTCAATCGCCTGTGGGCATTAATGATGGGACGCGGTTTGGTGCATCCGGTCGACGCGCTCGATTCGACACACCCGCCAAGTCACCCGGAACTGCTCGACTGGTTGGCCGAAGACTTTCGTCGCAGCAATTACGACGTGCGACGACTGATGGCCCAGTTGGCGCGATCGCAAACCTATCAGCTTGAGTCGACCACCGATCGATTTGTCGATCCATCACATTTTGCGGTCGCGGCGGTGAAGCCCTTGACGGCGGAATCGCTTTATCGCTCGATGTTGGTCGCTCTGCAAATCGAGGCGACCGAAGAGCGAATGAGTCCTGCCAATGTAGCTGATTTTCGCGCTGCCTTTCCGGACGTGTTGCCGGAGGAAAGCATTGCCAGCACGCGACAGGCATTGCTGCTAACCAACGGTTCGCGTTTCCATGAGTTACTGTCGCCAGAGGTTGCGAAAACGATTCGAGAGCTGCTGGTGATCGAGGATCCGCGAACCTTGATCGACCGCGCGTTCGGTTTGATATTTGGTCGTGCCCCGATCGCCACCGAAATGGCCGCGGCGGAAACATTCTTGACGCACCACGGTGAATTGTCGCAAGCCCGTGTTACCGCATTCGTGTGGGCCTTACTTACCAGTGCGGAATTCCGCTTTAATCATTGACTGCTTTTACGTTGCTCCGTTTTGGAAGCCCCCGCCATGAACCCTGCTGCAGAACGCTCTTCGTTGAAGGCTGTCGGAAAGACCAACGGTGGCTGCGGCGGCCCCGACCACCGCTTGCACCGGAGGCTGTTTTTGCAAGGCTCGATGGCGGGCGCGGCATCGATCGCTAGCTTTCAGGGGCTGTTTAACACTCCGTTGCTGGCGGACGCGAAACCGGTCGAGTCAGCAAATCAGGGTACCGCCAAGCGTTGTATTCTGCTGTGGTTGTGCGGTGCGCCGAGCCAATTTGAGACGTGGGATCCGAAACCGGGTCGCCCTAGTTCTGGGCCGTTCGGTGCGATTTCAACGAAGGTGCCGGGCACGCAGGTCAGTGAGTTGATGCCGCGTTGCGCGACGATCATGGACAAATTGGCCGTGATCCGGTCGATGAGTACGGAGCCTAGCGAGCATTTTCAGGCGATTGATCGTTTGACGCGGGGTGAAGCGCCGCGGCCCCCCTTCACGCGACCGATTCTCGGTTCCGTGGTGGCACAGCAATTGGCTGATCGCGAGAACCCCGTGCCCGGTTTCGTGTTGCTCGACCCTTGTCCCGAAGGAAACGAATTTAAAGGATTCAAAGCGGGTAACTGGCCCGGTTGGTTGGGTGCGGAATACAGTCCGGTCCGTTTCGGTGGCGATTACAAACTGGACAACATCGAACGTCTCGCCGAGGTTTCGGAGCTTGATCACGCCGAGCGAGAAGGCTTGCGGTCGTTGCTAAGCAATGCCTTTGCACAGCAGCGAAAATCGAGTGCCGTGAATTCGTACAATGCCGCCTTTGAGCGAGTCGATGGATTGATGTCGGCGGCACCGCTGTTCGATATCCATCGCCTGCCAGAACAGGACAAGCAGCGTTATGGACCTGGCACGTTTGGCATGCATGCGTTGCTGGCAAGGCACCTAGTAGAAAACGGTTCGACCTTTGTGATGGTCGCCAATGGGATGCCTTGGGATTGCCATGTGCTGAACCATGAAATCCATCAGATGCTTGTTCCGGAAATGGATCGCGTCGTGTATCACCTTGTTAACGATTTGGAAGAACGTGGTTTGCTAGATGACACGTTGGTGTTGGTGATGGGCGAGTTCGGAAGAACGCCATGGCTGAATCAAGCGCGTGGGCGTGATCACTATCCCAACGCCTGGAGCATGGCGATGGCGGGCGGTGGCGTCCGCGGGGGCACGGTTTATGGCAGCACCGATCGGGATGGCATCGAAGTCGCGGAGAATGCGGTCGATCAGCGCCGTTTGTTCGCCACGATCTTTAGGGCTCTTGGAATCGATCCACATCAAACGTACGACCTGCCTGGTTTGCCCACTTTTCACCGCGTCGAGCAAGATGCCCAACCGATTGCGGAGATCCTTTCCTGATGGTGACACCGATGAAGCTCGATACGAAAAAAATCGATCGGATCGAAGTTCCGACCGGTGTGTTGGATCTGGACGTGACCGCCGATAGCCGCTGGGTCTACGTTGCGGCACTCGATGGGGTCTATCGGATCGATTGTGAATCGACCAGCGTGCAGCTACTAGATAAGCATCCGTCGTACGTTTCCGGCGTGGCCTTGGCAGATGAAGATCAGCGTTTGGTTTCCGCCGGCTATGACGGTTGCCTTCAGTTTCGCGACCTCTCCAATTTGCAGTCCGATTCTTTACCGCTTGAACCCGTCCGAACAGAAAACGCTCATTCGTTTTGGTCGTGGAAACTTGCCGCGAGTCCCGATCGTAAACGAGTTGCCTCGGTCTCCGGGCAGTATCTTGCTGGAGGAGAACGTTACGAGCCGCTGGCGGCGACAGAACCGACCGTCAAGGTTTACGATTCGTTGACTGGCGAACCGCTGCACGCGTTTGAGTTCTTGCCTTCGGTTCAAGCCGTTGCGTTCGATCCAAGTGGACGTTTTTTGGCCGCCGGGAATTTGATGGGTGACATTGCGGTCTGGGACCTGACGACCGGCAAGTTAGTCACGCAATGGCGAACGCCCGACTTTACCAGTTGGGGCATCATCAAGAGTCATTGTTATATCGGAGGCATCCATGCGTTGATGTTTTCCGCCGATGGAAAATCGCTATACGCCGCGGGCATGGGGGAGATGCGTGATCCGATGGCCGGCAATGGGCGACAGTTGTGGCAACAATTCGATTGGAACCTACCCGAAGCGAAAAAAATTCGAGAGACCGAGCGGAAACAGGCCGGCGAAGGGCTGATGGAAACATTGGTCCTGCATCCCAGTGGTGATTGGTTTGTGATGGCGGGACGCCTGCGCGGTGGTGACTGGAACGTCGGCTTTTTTTCGGTTGCAGATGGTTCACGAATCGGCTTTCTGAAAACCGACGTACGCGTCACCTCCGCCCGATTCGGCGCCGATGGTAAGACGTTTTATCTAGGCGGATTAAAAAACCAAGGGAAGCCAAACGACAAGGGAGAATGGCCCAAATTTGGCATCGTCGATCGCTATCAAGTTAGCTTAGGTGAAATGCCGTCTTGAGCTCTTCGATGACGGAATCGGGCATTGCGGAGATGGCACCGATGGACTGTGCATTGATCACCGCCTCGGCGGTCGACTCCAAAACTTCCAACCGATCAAACGTGTCCAGCACGCTGCGTCCGGTGACGATGACGCCATCATTTTCCAGCATCGCAGCCGGTGAGGCGTCGGAAACGTACTGCGAGATCGAGCCGTCGTCACGGTATTGATAGCCGTAAGGAACACGCTGCACGTCGCGGAGAAAGACGTAGCTTTCAGGAATCGTCCGCACGTCGAATTTAGAATCCGTCACGCTGAATGCGGTGGCGTTGACGGGGTGTGCGAACACGATGGCTTGCACGTTTGGATGTGCATCGTAAATCGCTTGATGCGCATTGGCGGCGCGACTGGCCAACTTGCCTGCTTCGCGTTTGCGGCCCTGGACCAATACCAAGTCCGCGACTTGCAATGTTTCTCGATCGCGTTGGGTGGGGGTAATCAGAAACGAATCGTGATCGACTCTTGCGGAAAAGCTACCTTCGGTGCTGATCAACAAACGCTGGCGGCAACCTCGCCGAATGAAGTCACACAACTGTCGACGTAACTCCCGTTCGGTCGGGGTCGCGACCGGAGGCTGAAAGGATTCGAAATCGACCGAGCGGTTAGCTGCTTGCCGCAGTTGTTCGGCATCGAGATACCGAACGCTGCCTAGTTGGCTGGCTTTGATCAGCGTTTTTCCCGCGAACTCGAGGGCTTCGAAACGTTCGAAAGCTTGTGTCATGGAATCCCCACCGACCACCACGCCGTGGTTTTCCAGGATGACACTGTCGCATCCTTCGTCAAACGTTGCCGCAATATGTTTGCCCAATTGCTCGCTGCCAGGGCAGGCATAAGGAGCAAATCCCACTTTGCCACAAACGGAATGGGCTTGATGAAACAGATCGGTATTCGGCATTTGGCGACAAATGCTGAACGCCACCAAGGCGACCGGATGCGCATGCACGATCGATTGGATGTCGGGCCGCGCCCGATAAATCGCTCGATGAAACGGAAATTCCGAGGAGGGCGGGTGCGGTCCTTCGGAGGTCCCGTCAGATCGGACACGGACGATGTCTCCGCGTGTCAGATTGCCTTTGTCGACGCGCGCCGGCGAGATCCAAATATCCCCAGCCTGATCGCGGATTGACAGATTGCCGCCGGAAGTGGTGGTCATGCGGTAACGATAGATGCGGTCCATCGTTTGCATGATTTCATCGCGAGGATGCAGCAAAGAACGCGGAGTGCTCATGGGTGCCTTGGTGGGTTCGCTGGAAACGTGTCTGTGACAAGCGGAAGTCGCTGTCAGGAAAGAGGACGCACGACCGATGTGCTGCGGTAGTAGTCGTGCAACGTTTCGGGAGACAGCACGCCGCCACCCATCCCGCTTTTATTGATGCCGCCATACGGCACTCCATGAGCAAAGACATTGTGTGCATTGATCCAACTGTTGCCCGCCGTCATCGCTTCCGCGACGCGAGCAGCTCTTTCCATGTCGTTGGTCCAAACGCTGTTGGCAAGTCCATAGTCGGTATTGTTCGCCATCTCGACTGCTTGTTGCTCGGTATCAAAGGGAGCCAGAAAGGCAACGGGGCCGAAGATTTCGTCACGGGCCGCAACATTATCCAACGAGCCGGCGAGGAGTGCCGGTTTAACGTAGTGGCCTTCAAAACCTTCCACGGTCGCCAAGCCACCTTCGAGCAAGCATTGTGCTCCGTCCGCTTTGCCTTTTTCCAGATAGCCAAGCACCCGTTCGCACTGTTTGGCGTTCACAACCGGACCCATTTGGCTGGCGGGGTCGAGCGGATGGCCGATGTGAACTTGTTGTAATTTTTCGACGCAGCGAGCGACGAAGCGATCAAAGATATCGCGTTGAACGATCCAGCGCGTCGCATCGCAACAGACTTGTCCGGTATGAAACGTGATGGCGCCAACCAGCTTATCCGCCGTCGCCTCGATATCGACGTCGTTGAATACCACGGCCGCTCCCTTACCGCCCAGTTCCAGCTTGACCGGAACCAGATTGCGGCCGCAAGCTTCGCCCACTAGGCGGCCGACTTCCGGCGAGCCGGTAAACGACATCCGCTTGATCTTTGCGTTCTGGCTGAGCGCCGCGCCGGCAGTTGCACCTCGCCCTGTGATGACATTGATGACTCCATCGGGGACGCCGACTTGCTTGGCTAACTCGGCAAGGTAGATAGCCGACAAAGAGGTGTCTTCGGCGGGCTTGATCACCACCGTGTTGCCTGCTGCGAGTGCGGGCGAAATACCCCAGCCAATCAAGAGCAACGGAAAGTTCCACGGAAAGATAAACCCGCACGCACCCCATGGTTGTCGATAAGTCCAAGCATCGTAGCCCGGCACGTCAAGCGGTTTGCGTGGCTCGAACTCGCCCGCCAGTTTGACGAAGTAACGCAGCGTGTCGACAAAGTTTTGCACGTCGCCTTGAGCTTGCGATTCGATTTTCCCCGCGTCGAGAGCTTCGATTTGCGCAATCGTCTGCTTGTGTTCTTCGATGGCACTTGCCAGCTGCAGCAGGATGTTGCCTCGCCGTTCTTGCGGCATCCCCGACCATTCGGGGAACGCGTCACTAGCAATCTGCACCGCGCGCTCGACTTCGTCGTCATCGAGATCCTCTAGATCGGCTAGTTTCTCACCTGAACCAGGGTCCAGGGTCGCTACCAACCTGCCGCTGCGTGAAGGAAACGCTTTGCCGCCGACAAAGCTTGAGAAAGCACTGCGGTTGAGAAAGCTCTCGACCGTGGGAAGCCGTTTGGTTGTCGTTGACGTACTCATCGTATTTACCCCAAAAAGAAAGAGAACTCGAACAAAAAACAAGGATGAGGAAACGCTTCGCATCGGTGCGGAAAAAAGTGTCCGCCCCCTTTTGTGCGAAGCCCCCGGAGGGCCGGTTCCCGGCAAAAGGGGTCGGACACTTATTTTCCGCTCGTTCCTTGCCCTTGCATGTTAATCGACTGAATTGGTGGTCGACTACCGTTGGCTGTGGCGTCAAACGCCAACAAGAATCGCGCCGAATTGCTGAACGGATTCCACATCGTCAGATTTCCACTTCGTTGGCGTCGACGGGTAGTTCACGTCCCATCCACCAGGGAGTCGACGCAAACCAGACGACGGTGCCGGCCAGAGCGAGCCAGTTCACCGCGCGGTGATCCGTCGCTTCTGCAAAATAAAGCACGCTGGGAACGATGGTCGCCGCCAAGGCAAACAACGAAATGATTTTCAAAATCATAGAACTTATCGAGCTGGAATTCATTGGGAAAACTCCGTCGGATCGACCGGTTGCTGGCGAGCAGGCGGCGGATCAGCAGGTTGCTGAAGGGCCTTGCTGAGCAATAAATAGATCACCCCGCAGGCTATCCAGCAGGGGATGACCGCATAGGCGGGGAACAAACCTTGGGCCATGATGAAGTACATGCCCGCGGCGACCGGCAGCAGCCACCCGATCAACACCGCCAAGTTAACACTTTGGCCGGTCCGTTTGGCGTACTCGTCACGGATGCCGAACCGTTTCATGAAGTAGAAGTCGACGAACACGATCGCGCCCATGGGGCCTAGGACGGTACCGTACAGGCCGACGAAGTCGAGCAGTTGTGCGGACAAAGCGGGGAATGCACCGGCGATGGTGGCGACTGCGCCGGCGACCAGCGTCATGGCGGTGCGTGAGGAATTTGGAAACACACCTTGAAACGCTAAGCCGGCGCGATAGATCGTCGGATTAGCGGTCGTCCAACCTGCGATGACCACGCACAGGATCCCAGTCCAGCCCAACGCGCCCCAAGCCAAGGCACCGGGGTTCGCCGTCGCGTCCTGCGACAGCTTGATCTGGGCTGCCAGTAGCAAGGCCGCCGCAATCCACGCCATGTAGTGCCCCAAGAACATGCCGATTGCGGGCGCCCATCCCGAGGCGGGGCTACGCGCGAACCGAAAAATCGAGAGATCGGCCATGCCGAAATGCATCGCGCCGTTGCAGAGCCAAGCAAAGACCACGATCTGCCAAAAGCCAAAGTCCTTTTTGCCTCCCTCGGCTTGAACAAAGGCAATCGCATCACTCCAGAACTTGCCTTCGCGAAGTGCAGACAGGCTGTTGGCATCCATCTGTACCAAGGAGACGATTCCGCAAGCAGCGAAGATGGCGATCATCCAGGGTGCCGCGATGTTGGCGACGCGGGCGACGACTTGATACCCTGCCGCGGCGACGACCGCCATCACGGCACCGACGACCATGACTAAGCCCGTAAACGAAGGTAGCCCCAGCGCAAACGTGGCTGCGGGGGCTTGGTAAATGATCCCAAAAGGCACACCCACAGCACTCGCGGAAACGGTGACCATCGCGCCGGCCAAGAAGCAGAATAGCACTCCGTTGACGACATTGTAAAACTTGACCAGCGAACCACCGGCGATCCGCTCAAGCTGATAATACAACGTCAGCCGTTTAGCCAGAGCGATCGGCGTGACTAAGAAGCGCCAAGTCAGCACCGCCAGAAAATTGCCTAACAACAGACCGAGCAATAGGTCTTGTAGGCTGGCGCCGGCGGCGAGAAACAACGGACCGATCATGAATTCTGTACCGGCGGCATGTTCGCCGGCGTACATGCCCCAAAACTTGCTTGGCCCCAGCAAGGCATTCTCCGGGACCGGTTGCCGCTCGTATTCGCTGCCCGTCGCGCTGCCGTCGGCAATCTCTTCAGGCGATTCGCCTGGTGGCTTACTCATTCCAATGATTCTCGGCTAGATGACCGCAGAGGCGTGCGTGCGACGGGACATGACTTTCGCTTCATATTGCTGGACAAGATGCAGCCACTCCATGCCGATGGGGACATTGGACCGTTCGCAGTAATGATCCCAGACCCCGGCAAAGGGCATCGTTTTCAGTTCTTCCATCCAAGCCAGTCGCGTGGTGTAGTCGCCGTTTTGCTCGGCCTCCCGCAGCGATTGGTGCGGCTCCAGTAACGCCAGCAGTAAGGCCTTGAGCACGTTGCGTGTACCGATCACCCACGCTGCGACACGGTTGATGCTGGCATCGAAAAAGTCCAAGCCGATATGCACACGACCAAGAAAATCGCCCCGCACGATTTCTTGAGCGATCGCCTGCAGTTCATCACTCAGCGTCACCACATGGTCGCTATCCCAGCGAACGCCTCGGCTGACATGGAGCAGTAATTCGGGCACGTACATGAGCGTCGAGGAAATTTTATCGGAGATGACTTCCGTTGGATGGAAGTGGCCCGCATCGAGGCAGAGGACTTTGCCACGTGAAATCGCGTAGCCGAGATAGAATTCATGGGAGCCGACGACGTAGCTCTCCGAGCCGATCCCAAACAGCTTGCACTCGACGGCGTCTAAGACTTCATGGCGGTCGATGGAATCGGCAAAGATCGCATCGAGCGACTCCGCCAAACGCTCACGCGGTGCCTTGCGATTCGCCGGCGTATCCTTAAAGCCATCGGGAACCCAAACGTTATGGACGCAGGGACTTGCTTGCGCCCGCCCCATCGCCGCGGCGACCTTGCGACAGGCGATGCCGTGGTCGATCCAAAACTTTCGAATCGCGGGATCCGTGTGTGCAAGAGTAAAGCCATCGGCAGCCTTGGGATGTGCGAAATAGGTGGGATTAAAATCGAGGGCAATCTTCTGTTGCCGCCCCCAATCGATCCAGCCCGCGAAGTGGGACTCGTCGATCTCATCTCGGTCGACCGGGCCGTGAAACTCGCCGTACGAGGCATGGAGGTTCAAGCGATGCTGACCGGGTATTAAAGAATATGCCAATTCCAGGTCGCAGCGCAGTTCATCCGGTGTGCTGGCCCTGCCGGGGTAATTGCCCGTCACTGCCAAGCCGCTACCCAGTTCACTGCCCGAACCTTCAAAGCCGACTACGTCATCACCCTGCCAGCAATGCACCGAGATCGCGATTTGGCTCAGTTTCTCCAGTACCGACTCAACATCGACGCCAATCGACTGATAGCGTTCCCGAGCCAGCTCGTAGGCTTGTTGCGTCGTTGCGAGACGGGTCATTGCACCATTCTCCTGCAGCACCTTGAGATTTTGAGTGGAGAGGATAGCCGATCGGGATTCGCGAAACCTTGACAATCGTGCCGCTGACTAGCACGATAGTGCCATTTACTGCCGTGGCGGCTATTGAGTGGATATGGACGATCTGTCCCTGCAGCGGTTGTATCACGGCCATTAAGTCCTTGTATTCCGGTGGAGCGCCTTGCGAATCCTTAAGAAAGAAGACTGGTTTCACGCCGATGGGTTTCCGATCTCGGTCCAGCGGCGTGATCCGCAAGAACCCTTCGGGATCCACGCTCACGAGTTTTCTGAAATCGTGTTGGTCACGGGCGGGCAGGGGCTGCATGTGACGGGAGAGGACTCGTGGCCGTTAGCGACCGGAGACGTGTTCGTCATCGGCGGGTCGCGTCCGCACGACTACTGGAACATGGATCGGTTGCAGTTGATCAATATTCTGTTCGATCAAACGGCGTTGCCGTTACGATTGCAGGACTTGCCATCGCTGCCGGGATACCACGCGATGTTTCATCTCGAGCCGGCTTGGCGAAAACGTCACCAGTTCAAAAGTCGTCTTCAATTGGCGGGTGACGAACTGCACGCGACGCAGCAAATCATCACCCTATTGGACGAGGAATTAGCCGCGCGCGAAAGTGGCTTTCAGTTCGTAGCCACCGCGATTTTTATGCAGTTGATCGGGCATCTATCGCGTTGTTTCGGCAGGGCTCGAAATGCCGATTCGCAGTCGCTGCTGCATATCGCCGAGACCATATCGTTTTTGGAGACACACTACACCGAACCGATTCAGTTGGAGGCGTTGGTGCGGATCTCCAATATGTCGCGTCGCAGTTTTTTACGTGCCTTTGAATCGGCGATGGGGTGTACGCCGATCGCCCATGTGATCCGCTTGCGACTCGACCGGGCTTGTGAGTTACTGCGCGCGACCACTCGCAGCATCACCGAGATCGCCTATGAAGTGGGATTCAACGACAGCAACTACTTCTCGCGCCAATTCCGGCAGCGCATGCATTGCACGCCGAGACAATATCGACAGCAGGCGACCACTTAGAAATGTGCGATCAATAAGTGTCGCACGATCCTTAGGAGCGCTGCGAGGGTTTTTCCTCGAAGCGGACGATTAAATCGCCGCCGGTCCGCTTGAGTCGCGGGGACGCCGACGCTTCCGAAACCGCATGACGAAATAAACCGCGACCCCGAGAGGCAACACACCGAGGACTTCAGCTAGGCCTTCGGGATCGTTGCTGTACCGATACTGTAGTGCGAAATAGGCGATCAATAGCGTCGCAGCAATGAACAGGATGGGAATCCAAGGCCAGAGCGGTACGGGACGCCTGCCCGGTTCGCCACGATAGGCGGGCAGCAGCAGGCAACTGATCGTGGCGGCACTGCTGATCGACAATAAAAACGCCAAGTAATTCAGCAGTTCCAAGAACTCGCTGTTAAAGATCAGAGCGATCGCGATGACCGCCTGCAAGACGATTCCCACGCGAGGTGTCGCGTTCCGACTGTCCAGGATTTGTGGCAGCAAGCCATCGCGAGCCATCTTGGCATAGACGTGCGGTCCTGTTTGTACCATGGCCAATACCGACGTCGCAAGCGAAACCAGAATCACCACTCGCAGCGATTCGCTCAGCCAGTCGCCACTGATGAACCGGGCGGCGATCAACGCCACCTCCTGTTGGTTCTCGATTGCTCCACGCGGCGCTGCCCACACAAAGATCGCATTCAGCAACACGTAAAGAAGCGTCACGCCTGCGGTTCCCAGCACCATGGCTTTGGGGACGCTGGCTTGGCACTGCCGGGCGGCACCGGCGATATAAACCGCGGCGTTGTACCCGGCGTAGCTGAAGGAGATCCACATCAGACTGCTGGCGATGCCACCCCAGTTCCATGCTGCTTCCCCAGCCTTCTCGACCGCCTCGGGTGCAACGTCCAGTTCGGGACCGCGATTGAGGAACAAGAGCCACGCCAGCCCATACAAGCCAAACGCCACCAACGCGGCAAGTTTTGCGATGACCAACAGGTTTTGAAATCGAGCCGCCGGGCGAAGTCCCAGCAAATTCACCAGTGTGAACACGACAATGAGGCCGACCGCCCAGGCGTTCGACTGTTCGCCCAGCTTGCCGGGCAGGTGACTGGCGAACGCCAATGCCGACAACCCGATTGCACCGGAGAAGCCAGCGACCAGCGAAATCCAGCCTGCCATAAAGCCAGCCAGGGGATGGACGCCATGGTAAAGAAACAGATACTCTCCGCCCGACTCGGTGACCTGTTTTGCTAAACCGCCGTAGCAGATTGCCCCCAGAATTGCGATCAGCCCCGCCACGGCCCACATCGTGATGACTAAGTTGGGGCTGCCGAGACTGCCCAGCGTATAGCCACTGGTTGTAAACAGGCCGACGCCGATCATGTTGGCGACCACCAGGCACGACAGCGACAGCGTCGTCAATGGGCGTTTCGAATCGGACGCTTCGTCGTTCAATGTTGGCTTAGCTCCAGAGCACGGTACGCATCAGATCGTCGACGGCGATTGGGCGTGGAGCGACGAAGACTTCGCCGGCCAACACGCCGGCGGCCTGACCGGCAACCATGGCGGCCGCTCGAACTTGTTGTTCCATGAGCGGCTTGTGAGCAAACTGGCTGGGGTAACAACCGATCGCAGCAATTTTTTGTTCGAGGGTGTCGCTGATATCGACCGTCAAATGCGATGAATGGCCGGGCAACACATCGGGCTCCATCGCCAAACGGAAATAGAGGTGGCGATCGACGGTGTGTATCGGCAGGCCCTCAAAGTAGTCATCCCACTTGGTCAAGCGGCTGTAGAAAATGGCGGCATCGGTGATCTGCATCGCTTGCCAGTGATCGGGCGACGCCATGGGAGTTTTTTCGCCAAACCCCAACACCAGACGCGGGCGAAAGCGGCGGAATTCACGCGCCAAGGCGACGCGAGCTTCCAGGCCGTCGAACAGACGGCGATTGGACAGGCAGAGATTGATTCGTTTGTGGATGCCCAGCGCATCGGCAGCGTCTCCCGCTTCGCGCAAGCGTTCGGTGGGGCCGGTGGAGTTAGGAGTCGGTTCGCCATCGGTCAGGTCGACGATGCCGACGCGGTAACCCTGTTTGGCGAGCTTGGCCAACGTGCCACCGCAGGCGATTTCGACGTCATCGGGATGAGCCCCGACGGCGATCACATCGAGTGGCAATTCGGCAGGTTGTTCGTCATCGGCCGCCATGATTTTCCTGGTCGACGAGGGCTAAGAAAGGAGGCAAGAATTGCCGCAGCGCACGAGCACGATGACTGATTGCTTGCTTGACCATCGACCCGAGTTCGCCGAACGTTTGATGCAGTTCGGGCACGTTAAACAATGGATCATATCCAAAACCAGCGCTACCAAAACGCTGGCTGCCAATCACTCCGTGGCATTCACCGCAGGTGGTCAGGCGAACGTTTCCTTGGGGGTCTGACAGGCAGACTTGGCAGGTATAGAAGGCACCGCGTCGCTCGCTCGGTACGCCAGACAACTTTTCTAGCAACAGATCGTTATTGCGCTCATCGGTGGCTCCGTCGCCAGAGAACCGGGCCGAGTAGACGCCAGGAGCGCCACCGAGGGCAACGACGGACAAGCCGCTGTCTTCGGCCAACACCCAGCGATGGAGATGCTTTGCCTGCTCGGTCGCCTTCAGCGTCGCATTCTCTAGAAACGTCGTGCCGGTTTCCTCAACTTCGATCGCATCTTCGATCTCGGCAAGCGAAACCAATCGCACGCGATCCTCCGGCAGCAACTCGCGGAGTTCGCGGAGTTTCTTGGCGTTGTGCGTTCCGAGTACCAGTTCAAACATGCCGCGAATTGTAGCGGATCAACGGTACGTCGGTAGCTGGTTTACTCTTCGGATGCCCAATATTCGGTCAACGAGCGGGCCGGAACGGGCAGTTTTAGCAACGGGGCAAAGTCGGCCGTCTTGGTGTCGACTTCTTCGAGCAAGGCGTCTAGGTCGACGCCTTGCCCGGTGGTCAGCCGCTCAAAGCCGGAAGTGAATTCGAGCTTTTCGTTCCAGTCCTGATCGGCACAACTGGGCAGCATCGATGCCAATGCGACACAGCTACCGCTGCGTGCCGAGGTGCCTTGCTCGAGCAACCCTTCAAGCTGGGTATGGTCGCGGATTAAATCGACGAATTCGACGGGGAGGCACCATTTCTGCGCCAGCCATGCAGCGGCATCGGCATGATCCCATCCAAAAGCGTCGCGTTCCAAACCGCTCAGCCGGCGGCCTTCGCTCGCACGACGCTCGACCAAGATCTGGTATTGCTCGGGCATCTCCTTCAGCAGCAGTGGGATCGCCATGTCTTGCAGCAGCGCGCCGGCGAACAGGTCTTCTGCATTGGGCAGCTTCATCTGTTTTCCCAAGCCCCGAGCAAGTAGGGCACGACGCAGTGAATCTTGCCACAAGCCCTTCAAGTCGAACGGACCGAACTTGGGATTGGGGATCACACTGAAGACGGCGTTCCATAACGCGAAATTGGTGATGGCGCGCGTCCCGACGAGCGTCAAAGCTTGCTGCACGCTGCCGATTTCTCGACTGAAGCCAAAGTAGGACGAGTTGACGAACTTCAGGACCTGACCCATTAAGCCGGGATCGGCTTCGATCGGCTTGGAGAATTCAGGTGGTCCCGCATTGGGGTTTTGCGAAAGCTGCAGCAGCGCGATCGCACTCTGAGGCAAAGCCGGTAGCTGGCCGGCACTGAGCAATTTTTCCAGATCTTCGGTTGCCGTAGCAGTCATCATTTTGCTGATTCCGTAAAACGCATGTTTTGATTTTCCCCGAGGTGCCGCTGCAAGCGATCCACCCCCACGCGGGAAATCTACCTCAGAAATGGCTCGGTGGCGGCCAAAAACAGAACCGTTTGCGTGTAAATGCGGCTGGACGTTTGAGGCGTTTTGGCAACATCCGTGTGGCGAAAAAACCGCATCGGCCGCGAACAAAGAATCGCATGAAGTGTGCAACTCGTTGTCGCACAGAGGTTTGCGTCGCTTGATCGGCGGCGCGGCATGCCAACTGCATCCTTGGCTTTCCCGCTTGCGGAGCCGCTCCCCGTCTCCGTCTTATCTCGATTGCCTGGAGACGGCTTTGTCACTCGCTCGTCGTTCGCTGCTCGTACTGACTGCTTCCCTGCTGTTGATCGGCGCGCTGTGCGGCGCTGGTCCTCAGCAAGGCACCACTTGGTTCTGGTCGGCCGCTACCATCCAAACCGCTCGCGCGGCCGACATGCCGGCCGAAAACGGATCGGTGCTGATCAGTGCCCGCACCATCGCGCCCACCGGATGGCGTCGTACGGTGCGCGGCTGGGAGCGACTGGAAACGGTGCAGCAAAAGTCGATCAACGAATGGATTCAGTATCAGGAGGCTCAGGAAGCGAAGAACCCTTGGCTGCTCGCGGTGCAGTCGCTGTCGCTGGTCCATCCGCTCTCCTTCGCCGCTGGCCAAGTGGCTGTCGCCTGCTTGCTCGCCGCAGTAGCCCAGCCGAAACGGCAACCCGCTGTCGGTCAAAGCTAGACGCTGGGACGGTGATCCAACGTTCCGGTCAGCGGAACGTAAACACGGAACACAGGAACGCACCGATCGCAGCCAACGACGCGGCCGACTACTGCGATCCGAGTTGCCGAGCCTTCTCCTGATACTTTTGATTCAACAACGTGTGCCGGCTGTTTAAGTCGACGACTCGGCCTTGAATAAAGGCCGACGTGACATTCGATTCCGTTTCCAGAATATCGCCTGTGGCGACGAACAGCGTGGCGTGCTTGCCCGGTGTCAGCGAGCCAACCCGATCGGCCACTCCGAGGATTTCCGCAGCCGACAAGGTTACCGCGCGGAGCGCCGCTTCGCGAGACAAGCCATAGGCGACCGCGGTGGCCGCGTGGTACGGCAAGTTTCTCGCATTGGACGCGCCGCCGGGATACCCTGCCCCTTCCCCTGCAATGCAAAACCGAACGCCTGCGGCGAGCAGTCTCGAGGGCAACGTGTAAGACGCATCGTAGGGATCGTTGCGATGTCGCGGTAAGCGGTAAATCGAGGCGATGATCACCGGCACATCGAACCGCTTCAACAGTGGCGCACACTCGACCGCGTCGTAGCCGCCATAAATCACCAGTTGCAGGCCTTGCTGTTGTGCGTAAGCAACCGCCGACTCGATCGGCTCTTGATCATTGGCGACCGCGTACAGAGGTAACTCCCCACGAACGACAGGGATCAAACTTTCCAACCGCAAGTCGGTCGGAGTTTGTTCCGGTTGTGCGATGCGCGCGTCGGCATAACGCCGGACGCTGTCCAGCAGATCGTCAAGCTGCTGAAGTTTCTCCTCGCGCTTTATGGCACGTCTTTTGGCATCGCTATCGCTAGGGTGCATACTGCCCCAATCGACGACCAATCCCGCTGGCGAACGCAGCGTCATCTGCCGCGCGTCCCAGCCGTCTAACTGGATCACCGCCGATTGCCCGCGCATCCAACGTCCGCCGGGGGCGGTCATCGCCATCAGCACTCCGTTGGCGCGTGCCACGGGAATCAATTCGCTATCGGGATTCACCGCGGACAGTGCTTGAACGTTGGGGTTTTCCGAGCCCCGTTCGGTGCCGTCGACCGTCACATCGACGGCCGAGATTTCTCGTAAGCCAATATCGGACATCGATTCGATCATGCCGGGGTAGACATGTTGGCCCTTGGCATCGATCACCGTTGCCCCTGCGGGCGGCTTGGCATTTTTGCCGACAGCGGTGATCAAGCCGTTCTCGAAAACAACCGTCGCGACCGGCAAGACAGCACCATCGACCGTGTGCACGGTGCCGCCGACGATGGCTATCGGTTTCGTCTGCGGTCCACCAGGAATCTGATCATGAGCCGCCGCGTTGGCTAACCAACCGGCCAAACCGCAGGCAAGTGCTGCGAAACGCATGGGAACTCTGTTTGGCTTACTCATTTTCACTCTCCTGCAGACGCCGCACATAACCGGCATGCCCATTGGCGGTGCAAAAAATATCGAATCGATACCAACGTAATTCTTCTTCGACCTGCTTCGCTGCGGGAGCGGTCGATTTTGTGACTGGCGATTTGCCATCGAGCAACACCTTCTGCACCAGGCGAGCATGCAAGTCGGCATCGCGTTTGCGCATCTGCTGGTCACTTTGTAAATCGAAATAGCGTTTGCCTTCGATCCAAGTTTGTTCGCACCGCGAGGTGGTCGATAGCGGCCGTCCGCTCCAAACCACAACGTCGGCGTGCTTGCCGGGGGTGAGCGAGCCGACAAATTTGTCGATCCGCAATTGCTTGGCCGGATTCAGCGTCACGAACTGCAACGCTTCCGCGGGTGGGACGCCACCGTATTTGGTCGCTTTGGCCGCCTCCGTATTCAGATGCCTAGCCAACTCGCGGTCATCGCTGTTGAACGACACCACCACGCCTTGTTCCCGCATCAGGGCACCGTTGTAAGGAATCGCATCATAGACTTCGTATTTGTAGGCCCACCAATCGGCAAACGACGATCCCATCGCTTTATACTTCGCCATCTGATCGGCAGCCTTGTACCCTTCCAGGATGTGCTGCAACGTGCCGATGCGAACATTAAATTCGTTCAGCAGTTCCAGCGTCGCGACGATCTCGTCTTGACGGTAGCTGTGGCAATGGATCCAACGTTCACCGCGGATGATTTCTCCGATTGCTTCCAGTTGCAGGTCGGTTCGAGGCGGCAAGCTGTCTCGCTCGCCGGCTCGCCAACGTTTCCATTTGGCGTTGTATTCGCGACCGGTCAGGAATTGGTCACGAATGATTTGCTGAACTCCCATCCGCGTGTTGGGATACCGCGACGTGTTGCGTTTGACGTTTTCGCCGAGTGCGAATTTGATTCCCGCCGGAGCTTCCTTCATCGGCAGGTCTTCCATCGTGCCGCCCCAACGCAACTTGATGACTTGGTTTTGACCGCCGATCGGATTAGCCGACCCATGCAGGACATTGGCAGTCGTTACGCCGCCGGCCAATTGGCGATAGATATCGATGTCGCTGTTATCCATAAAATCACCGATCCGCACCTCCGCTGTAACGGCTTGTCCCGATTCGTTGATGCCGCCATCGGTCGCCATGTGCGAATGGCAATCGATAATGCCCGGCGACAGGTGCTTGCCCGTCACATCAATGACCTGGCAACCTTTGGGCACGGCCAGTTCTTCTCCAACCGCTTCGATTCGACCATCAACAATCAGCAAGTCGCCGGTCGCGATCACTCCCGCTTCGTCGCCCGTCCAAATGGTCGCCCCCCGCAGCATGATCTGTTTGGCCCCGGTGATCGGCTCGGCCAGCCCATAAGCTCCGAGGGGATAAAGGATCGGCGTCGCAAGATTCGCCTCCGGTTCCGTAGCGTCGGCCGGCTCTGCGGAATCTTCCGCGACGGCGTTCTCTGCCGGAGACTCACCGGCAGCTTCTTTATCCGCCACCTTTTCTTCGTTCGCCGTTTTGTCTTTGTCCGCCGTTTTGTCTTTGTCGCTTGAGGGCTCAGGGATCGGGTCGAGCGTTACCGGCACGGTTGCTCCCGAAGGCAGCGACAGGGTGACAAAGAGTGCCGGAGCCGTTTGGTCTGCCGAACCGCCTACGCTGACGCAGGTCAGTTGCGAGACCCCGGCTGGCAGCTCAGGCATCAACTCATGCAGGTTCACCGAAGCGGTCAAGCGATCACGTTGCCGAACCAACTGCTCCAGTTTGACTTGCTGCTTCGACGGCGCTGCGGCAGCATCGGTCGCTTCGGACTTTTTCGGCTTCGCTTTCGGCGGCTTTGCTGGAGCCGCCTTGGGTTCGATGGTTTCCAGCGTACCCGACCACTTGCCGTCTTTGACTTGCAGATGCAGTTCCGCCATCAGCGATGTCTTGTCGATGCGCGTTCGGAATCGGTACCCACCGGCCAACGGATCGTCATCCGATTTTGATTCGGGCGTCACGGTGAAAGCTTGCCCGGCGACCCAAGTCTGCATGACTTTTGTTTTTGACTGGAACAGGTCGCCATCGGTGATCACCAGATTGGCCAGCATGCCCGGCTGAACGCGACCGGCGGCGTTCTCGATGCCCAACCAACGGGCGGGTGTCGTGGTCATTGCCGCTAGAGCGGCATCGGCGTCCAGCCCACGTTCGACGGCCAAGCGGACCTGTTTCAGCCACTTTGCGGGATCGCTCAGTCCATCGGTAGTTAAGCAAAACGGAATGCCGGCGGCTGCCACTCGACCGGGATTCTCTGGTGCTAAATCCCAGTGCATTAAGGTCTGCAGCGTCGTCTCGCGAGC
>Ga0102938_10000628_pt1 | contig 26125 bp, 24 predicted proteins | sample SalPonR2_B_D2_MG_FD_84516 | JGI IMG/M metagenome (GOLD analysis project Ga0102938, IMG submission 84516) | Salt pond soil microbial communities from South San Francisco under conditions of wetland restoration - Salt Pond MetaG R2_B_D2_MG | ecosystem: Environmental > Aquatic > Marine >... | reverse complement strand
CGGCCGCGATCGCCTAGTCTCGCAACTGCGCGTCGCGCACTAGTGCCGCAAGCCGGTAGAACCCGTGCACCATCTTCGAATAGGGCGTGGTCAGGAAAAAGGCCAGGACCGTGCCAAGATGCAGCGCCAGCAGGGGGGCAACCAACCCCGTTCCCGTGGCGGCGAACAGTGCCAGGCCCGTGGCACCCGTGGCCCCCAAGAGGCACACAAAGGCCATTTCGCCGCCCCAGACCGACGGCGCGCCAAGTTCGGGGTCGGCCTTGGTCTTGAGCCAGGCCAGCATCACGGCGCCCACTGTCAGCAAAATGCCACCCGGTATCCCCAGAAGCTTGGGCAGGCTCAAAAGCCCGTAAGGCGCCTGGATATCGAATACGTAATGCAGGACCGTCCCGCTGGAGGTGGAGGCAAAGCACAGCAAGAACCCATACATCACCGCATGATGGGCATGCCTGCGCGCCTGTGAATACCGGTCGCCTTTTTCGAAATTGCATCCGTCGGCGGCCCCGCCCGACAGGTTCCTGAGCCGTGCGGCATCCCCGAACGCGGTCTTGAGGTCGGCCATGGTGATCCGCGTGCCGCCGACCTCTGCCCAGTAGCGGCGCAGTCCCATCGCGATCACGACCAGCGGGAACACGAAGGCGGGCGTGAAAATCGCCACCATCGCCGCGTGGGACAGATAGGCGTAAAACCCGTCTCCGCTGTCCGGCGCGAGTGCCGTCAGCGCGAAAAACAGCACGGCAATGCCGGCCACCAGCGCCCCCGCCAATGCAACGCCGCTGTTCTGGAACACCCGCGCAAGCCCGCCGGGCCAGGCGAACCGTTCCCACGATTCCACGCGCACCTCGGCCAGGGCCGCAGGCAGGTTGAGGGCAAATTCATGGGGCTCGGTATACTGGCAGGCGTAATAGCAGCCCCTGCAGTTGTGGCACAGGCTGGCCAGCTGGGTGATGTCGCCATCGGCGAAGGCGCGTTCGCGGGTGATCGCGGGAAACACGGCGCAATACCCCTCGCAATAGCGGCAGGCATTGCAGATCTCGACCTGGCGGCGGGCTTCTTGCGTGGCGGTAAGGGTGGGGGGATTGTCAAGCGACATGGGCGGCGGCCTCCTGTCCCGCGATTCGGCCAAACACGGTGCCGATGGTCATGCCAAAGCCCGCAAGATAGCCTTCGCCAAGGATCGAGCCTGCCATGATTTCACCGGCGGCCCAGACATTCGTCAGCCGGCCCGCGCCGACCGACACCCGCGCGGTCCTGTCGACCTTGAGCCCCAGGTAGGTGAACGTCACTCCGGTGCGCAACGAATAGCCGTAGAAAGGCCCTTCGGTGATCGGACGGGCCCAGTTGGTCTTGGGCGGGGTAAGCCCCTCGGTCGCGAGGCCGTCGAGGTCTGTGGCCATGAAGGTCCCGTCACGGCACGCGGCGTTGAATTCATCGACCGTCTCGCGCAGCTTGGTGCCCGAAATGCCCAGTCTCTGTGCCAACCCGTCAATCGTGTCTGCCGTTTCGGGCGGATACACGGATGGCATGAAGTCGTTGATGGATTTGCTGTCGATGATGCAATAGGCGACCTGTTCGGGCTGCGCCGCCACCAGCCTACCCCAGATCGCGTAGCGCTTGGGCCAGACGTCCTCACCCTCGTCATAGAACCGCTCGCCGTTCTTGTTCACGACGATGGAAAACGGCACGCAATCCAGCCGCGTGACGATCCCGCCGTCGAATTTCGGGGACCGTCCGTCGATGGCGACGGCATGGCACTGGGTCGGATCGCCCACGCTGTCGGCGCCCTGATCCAGCATGTCGCGCAGAACCACGCCACGGTTATAGGGCGTGCCACGGATCAGGAAGTTGCGCGCGGCAGGCCCCCACGCGTCGGCCAGCCAGTCGAGATCCGCCTGGAACCCGCCCGAGGCCAGCACCAGCGCGCGGCCTTCGATCCGGGTCACTGTCCCGCCGATCGAGGCATCCAGACCTGTGAAGGCACCGTCTTCGATGGCGATATGGCTGACCTCGGCGTCATAGGCGACCGTAACGCCCAGATCTTCGACCGTGTTGTAATAGGCATTCACCAGCGCCTTGCCTCCGCCCAGAAAGAACGCGTTGGTGCGCGACAACGACAACGTCCCGGACAGCGATTTCTGGAACGCCACCCCGTGGGCCTCCATCCATGGCAGGCAATCTTCCGACGTGCGGATGGTCATGCGGGCCAGCGCTTCATCCGTCTTGCCCTTCGTCACGCGGATCAGGTCGTCAAAATATTCGTCTTCGCCATAAGTGCCTGTCAGGACCGAAAGCGGCCCGTCATGCATGCAGCGAAAATTTCGCGTATGACGCGAGTTGCCGCCCCGATAGGTCTTGGGCGCGCTTTCGAGGATCAGCACGCGCGCGCCGGACTCGGCCGCTTCGATCGCGGCACACAGCCCTGCATTGCCGCCCCCGACCACGATGACATCCCAGGTAACCTTGCTCAGATCTCTCATTCGGCCCGTGCTGCGCGTCGCGGTTTCCGTCTTGCCCGATCCGCGGTTTCGATCGGGGCGTGCGTGTGGTCCATGCGCCCGGCCAGACCGACCGCCCTGGGTATCGTGAAAGCGGTCGTTTGCGTCGGCCACCGCGCATTGGCGTTCAGACCTGAAGCTGCATCATGTTGAGTCGTCTTGGGCATGGGGCCATTCATCAGGGGTTTCATATGCGCATACACTTGGATACATCAGGATGCAACTGGCCCGACCCTTGCCACTGTCATTTTGGAAACACGCCACGCGGCGGTGTGGTCCGACCCGCTCCTGGTGACCGGCAAGCGGGCGGAGATGATGGTCTTGGCCATTGTGGCCGGCGTCGATCTGCGCTTTGTCATCGTGGATGATCTGACGCATATCGTGATATTTCCACGCGGCGCGCCCCGTGCGGCACGCATAGTCCCGATCGAGGACCGCGAGACAACGGATAGAGAATTGGAAGGGCAGCGACCATGACATTCACCACTAGGCCGGAACTGGCGGGTACGTTCGGCATGGTCACGACGACCCACTGGCTGGCCTCCGCGTCCGGCATGAAGATGCTCGAGATGGGCGGTAGCGCCGCCGATGCCGCCGCTGCTGCCGGGTTTGTCCTGAACGTGGTCGAGCCGCACTTGAACGGCCCGCTGGGTGACATGCCGGCGATGATCTGGCCTGCGGGCGATGACGCGCCCACGGTGATCTGCGGGCAGGGCACGGCACCGGCCGGGGCCACGATCGACCATTTCCGGAGCGAGGGGCTGGACCTGATCCCCGGGTCCGGCCTGCTCGCGACGGTGGTGCCGGGCCAGTTCGACGCCTTCATGCTGATGCTGCGCGATCACGGGCGTTTGCCCCTGCGCGAGGTCATGGCGCCGGCCATCCATTACGCCCGCCACGGCCACCCGATCCTTCCGCGTGTCGCCGCCACGATTGCAGACATGGCCCATGTGTTCCGTGACGAATGGCCGACCTCGGCGCCAGTCTGGCTGCCGGGGGGGCACGCGCCGGAACCCGGCTCGCTCTTCGCCAACCCGATGCTTGCCGATTTCTGGGACAGGTTGGTCGCCGAGGCCGAATCCGTCCCAGGCCGCGAAGCGCAGATCGAAGCCGCGCGCCGCGCCTTCCACGAGGGATTCGTGGCCGAAGCCATCGATGATTACTTGCGTGACGCTTGCGTGATGGATGCCACGGGCGGACGCCGCAAGGGCGTTTTGACGGGGCAGGACATGGCCGACTGGCGGGCAAGCTACGAGCCCGCCCTCAGCGTCGCCCATGCCGGCTGGGATGTCTTCAAATGCGGAACGTGGACGCAAGGCCCGGTCTTGTTGCAGGCGCTTCAGATGCTGGCGGGCGACGACCTGGCGGCCCTTGATCCCACGGGGGACGCCTTCGTGCACCGGGTGACCGAGGCCCTGAAACTCGCCTTTGCCGACCGGGAGGCCTATTACGGCGACCCGGACCATTTCGATGTGCCAACCGGCACCCTGCTCTCGGCGGCATACGGCTCCGAGCGGCGCAAGCTGATCGGAGATAGCGCGTCGCTGGACCAGCGCCCCGGCGCCATCCCGGGGTTCGAGGCCCTGGCCGATGCCTTCCTTGCACGGGTCGCGCGCCCGCCGGTCCAGGATCGTGGCATCGGCATCGGAGAGCCGACCATGGCGCACCTGACCGAGAAACGCGGCGATACGGTGCACATCGATGTTGTCGATCAATGGGGCAATGCGGTTTCGGCCACGCCCTCGGGTGGCTGGCTGAAATCCAACCCGGTCATTCCGCGCCTTGGCGTGCCCCTCAACACGCGGGCGCAAATGTTCTGGCTGGACGAAGGTCTGCCGACGTCGCTGGCCCCCGGCCGGCGTCCGCGCACGACGCTGTCGCCTTCGATGGCGCGCAGGCCGGACGGGACGCGCGTCGCCTTTGGAACGCCGGGCGGAGATCAGCAGGACCAGTGGCAGCTGACCTTCCTGCTGCGGCTGATCCATCACGGCATGAATCTGCAAGAGGCCATCGATGGCCCGCTGTTCCACACAGCCCATCTGCAGGCGAGCTTTTATCCGCGCGGCACCAGGCCCGGCCACCTGATGGCCGAGCCGCATTTCCCGTCCGCGACGCTGGACGCCTTGCGCGCGCGCGGCCACAAGCTGGAGGTGTCGGAACCCTGGGCCGTGGGCCGCCTGACGGCCGCATCCCGCAGCCCGGACGGCATGCTCAAGGCGGCAGCGACGCCACGCCTTATGCAGGCTTACGCCATCGGGCGCTGAGACGCGCGCCAGGTCCTTGCAAGGACCTGCCCAGTCTTTTGCAAAAGACTGGGTGCCTGCGGGCAGGGGCGGGGCGTGTCAGCCGGTCAATGGCAATCGCAAGCTGACCGCCAGGCCGCGCCGCGCGGTGTCGAGGATCAGCGTGCCGCCATGGCGTTCGGCCACGGCTTCGGCGATGGACAGACCCAGCCCGCTGCCCTCGCCGGGACTGGCCTGGCCGAAACGGGCGAGAGCGGTCTGGACGTCCGCCGGATCAAGGCCCGCACCGTCATCTTCGACGGTGATGATGGCGGCCCCGTCGTGCCGCTCCAAAAGCACCCGCGCCTGGCGGAGCCCGGGTCCACCATGCTGCAAGGCGTTGTCGACCAGGTTGGTGATGGCCTCGCCGACCATCACCTTGTCGGCCACCACGATCGCCGGGCCATGCCCGAGATCCGCGCTGACCGTCACGCCATGTGCCCGGGCGGTCGGCTGGAAGGCATCCACCACCTCCTTGATCAGCGCCCCCATGTCGACCGGGGTGCCGAAGGTGTCTTGCGGGGCCGCGCGCACCCGTTCCAGCGTCAAGAGCTTGTTGGCCAGGTCGCTCGCGCGGCGCGCGGCCGACAGCAACACATCGGCACGTTCCCGCGCCGCGGCGTCGGTGGGCGCCGATTGCAACGCCTCGGCCATGGCCAGGACGCCTGCAATCGGGTTGCGCAACTGGTGGGCGGCGTTCGAGATCAGGGTGGTCTGCGCCTCCATCGCGCGTTCCACCTGTCCGAACAGCCTGTTCAGCCGGGTGACCAGCCCCCGCGTTTCGGGTGGCACCGGGCGGCGGATCGGACGCAGGTCGTCGAAACTGCGGCGCGAAATGGCGTCTTCCAGATCCAGAAGCGGCCGCAGGCCAATGCTGATGCCGAACCAGACCACCAGGGCGACCGATCCGATCAGAACCGTGATCACCGTGAAGGTCCGTCGGACCAGGTCGCGGACAAAGGCGTTGCGCACGGTCACATCCTGCCAGATCGTGTAGGTGAAGGGGCCGGTAATGCCGTCGATCGTGGTGACCGAGCGATAGCGCAAGACCCGCACATCGCGGCTGTGGTACCGGCCGTCGTAAAAGGTGATCTCTTCCGTCAGACCCTGCCGCGTTTCGCGCGGGACGGGCGGCGTGGCGTATCCCAGGACATAGATGCCGTCGGGCGCGTAGACATGGTAGTAGACGGGCTCTCCGGAGGTATCGGAAATCAGGTCCGTGGTTTCGATCGAAATGGCATCGCCGTTGCCGCCCGCTATGTCGGCGGCAATCGCCAGGGCGGCGGACAGCAAACCTCGGTCGAACAGGTCCGCGGCCTTGGTGCGTGCGTCGATGACCTGCCACGCCCCCACGATCGCCCCGATCGCCAGAAGCGGCAGCAGGATGATCATCGTCAGCCGCAGTCGCAGGGAGGTCGAGGTCACGACTGCGGCTCGTGCATGATCGAATACCCCAGCCCGCGTTGGACCCGGATCATGATGCCATGGGGCCTGAGCCGCTTTCGCAGGCGCGAGATATGCGCTTCGATCGCGGCTTCTTCGACATCCGTTCCGGTGCCATAGGTGTGTTCCAGCAGGTGCGGTTTTGGCACCGTACGCCCGTCTGCCGACATCAGGGATTCCAGAATGCTGATCTCGCGCCGGGGGATGATTTCGGGCACGTCGTTGATACTCACCTGGCGCGCGTCGAGATCCAGAACCATGGGCCCAAGCGCCACGACCTTGCGATAGGGCAGGGGCTTGCGGCGCGACAAGGCGCGGATACGGGCCTCCAGTTCGACCATCTCGAAGGGTTTCACCAGGTAGTCGTCGGCCCCCGCATCAAGCCCCCTGACCCGGTCGATCGTGTCCGAGCGCGCCGTCAAAAGCAAAACGGGTCGCGCATCGCCCCGGTTGCGCATGGCCTTGAGCACGTCCAGCCCGTCGCGTCCGGGAAGGTTGATGTCGAGGATGACCAGATCCGCCTGATCGGCGCGCAAATACTCGTCGGCGTGGATCCCGTCATGCAAAACGTCGACCGAGTGTCCGACATCCTGAAGCCTGTAAGTTATCCCTTTTGCGAGACTGGCGTTGTCTTCCACGAGAACAATGCGCATTGTTGTCTCCTGAACCACGCGCTGCAAGCTTGAGGCAAGGTTCGCAGGTCACAGCGCGGGTATCAAGCGGGGATGACAGCCCCGATTTGAATGACGGAGCAGACCCGTCCGGGAGGGGCGGGCTGTGATTTTGGGAGGAAGACATGACTAAACTTTTTGCAATGCGCCGTTCCGCGCAGGCTCTTCTTGTCGGCACCGCCACGCTGGCACTGTCGTCGGCTGCGATGGCCGGTGGCCATGGTGGTGTGGATCTGTCGGGTGAAACCGTGGAATTCGTGATCCCGTTCTCGGAATCCGGTGGCTCGGCGCGCTGGGCGAACTTTTTCGCGCCGCTGCTGAGCGAATCCCTGCCGGGCAACCCCACTGTCGTGGTGCGCTATCGCCCCGGTGCGGGATCGACCTCGGGCGCCAACTGGTTCCAGGAACAGACCACCGATGACGGTACGCTGATCTTTGGCACCTCGGGCTCCACCCAGTTCCCCTATCTGCTGGGCGATCCGCGCGTGCGCTACGAATACAACGACTGGCAGGTCGTACTGGCCTCGGGCACCGGCGGTGTCGCGTATCTGCCGCCCGAAATGGCGGGCATGATGGACGGTCTGGATGCGACCGGCCTGCAGGGCACCGATTTCATCTGGGGCGCGCAAAGCGCGACGGGTCTTGACCTCGTGGCCAACTTGGCATGGGAAATGCTGGGCATGACGGTCGAGCCTGTCTTCGGCATCGAGGGTCGTGGTGACGGCCGCCTGATGTTCGAGCGTGGCGAAGCCAATATCGACTACCAGACAACGTCTGCCTATATCCGTTCGGTGCAACCGCTGGTGGATGCCGGCCTGGCCGTGCCGATGATGAGCTGGGGCGCGCTCGACAACGATGGCAATATCGTGCGTGATCCGACCTTCCCCGACATCCCGACCTTTGCCGAGGTTTGCGAGGCGACGCCGGCGTGCGAAACCCAGGGCGAGGCATGGGACGCCTGGCGCGCGTTCTTCATCTCGGGCTTCGCGGCTCAGAAGATGATCTTCCTGCCCGGTTCCGCGTCGCCGGACGTGGTTGCGACCTTCACCAACGCGTTGAACGATGCCATGGCGCGGGACGATTTCGCTGAACTGTCGGCCACAGAGTTGGGTGTTTACCCGCAGATGACCGAAGCTGGCGCACAAGCTGCGTTCCGCCTGGCCACGCAGGTGCCCGCCGAAGCGCGCGATTTCGTCATCTCGTGGCTGGAAGAGCGTTACGGCGTCGTCGTAAACTGATCCATCCCTGACACGGACGGACCCCCGCACCTCTTGCGGCGTGGGGGTCCGTGCTCCGGTCGGGTGTCGTGCTCCCGGCTGATCCAGGTCCAACATCGCGAGCCAGCCCATGGAAATCTTTGCCACCGCCCTCCCTGCATTGGGAGAGGCGCTTGCCCTTATCTTCCAGCCGCAGCAACTTATGTTCCTCGCTCTCGGCGTCCTTCTTGGACTGTCGGTCGGCGTCTTTCCGGGCCTCGGCGGCATCGCGGGTCTGTCGCTGGTTTTGCCGTTCATATTCGGGATGGATCCGGTCTCGGGCCTGGCTCTGATGGTCGGGCTCATCGCGGTTGTCCCCACGTCGGACACCTTCGCCAGCGTCTTGCTGGGCATACCGGGATCAACGGCCAGCCAGGCGACCGTGCTGGACGGATTTCCGCTTGCCAAGAAGGGTGAGGCGGCGCGTGCGCTGTCTGCTGCTTTTGCCTCGTCGCTGTTCGGGGGGCTGCTGGGCGCTGTTGTCCTGACGTTCTTCATTCTGATCGCGCGTCCCTTGATCCTCGCCTTCGAGATTCCGGCGATGCTGGCGGTCACGTTGCTTGGCCTGAGCATGGTTGCCATCCTGGCCGGCCGTATCCCGTTGAAGGGTGTGGTTGCGGCAGGCATGGGGCTGATGCTCGGCACCATCGGTCTTGCAGGCGCCGGCGGCAGCCCGCGGATGGCGACCTATGACACGCCCTACCTGCTGGATGGCTTCAGCCTTGTCATCGTGGGCCTGGGGATCTTTGCGATCCCGGAAATCGTGGCCCTGCTGCGCCAGGACCGGGCCATTTCGCAGACCGGAGGCCTGGGCGCGGGCTGGCTCACGGGGCTCAAGGACTGGTGGTCAAACATATGGCTGTCGATCCGGTGTTCGGCCATCGGCGTGATCGTCGGCGTCATTCCGGGCCTTGGCGGGTCGGTGGTGGACTGGATCGCCTATGGCTTTACCGTCCAGTCCTCGAAGGACAAGACCCGGTTCGGCAAAGGCGATATCCGGGGCGTGATCGGGCCGGAAAGCTCGAACAACGCGAAAGAGGGCGGCGGCCTTGTGCCGACCATGATCTTCGGCATCCCCGGATCCGGGTCTATGGCCGTGTTCCTGGGCGGTGTGGCGCTTCTGGGTTACGATCCCGGCCCGCACATGGTGCTGCACAATCTCGATATCACGTACACGATCGTGTGGTCGCTGGCGCTGGCCAACGTGATCGGCGCGGGCCTTTGCATTTTGCTGTCGGGCCAGATCGCAAAGCTGACCACGATCCGCTTCACGCTGCTGGCGCCGTTCCTGTTCATGATCATCGCCTTCGCGGCCTTCCAGTCGCGCCAGTCTCTTGGGGACCTGGCGGCCCTTATGGCGATCGGCGCGCTTGGCATCTTTCTCAAGCGGTTCGAATTTTCGCGACCCGCCTTCCTGATCGGGTTCGTGCTTTCGGGCCAGACCGAGGCCTTTGCCAACCAGGCCTACCAGATCGCCGGGTCACGGTTCCGGCGCGGATTCGAGGACGGGCTGGATTACATCGCCTCGCCGCTGGTGCTGGTCATCCTTGCGCTGACGGTTCTGTCGATCATCATCGGGGTGCGGCAGGGCAAGAACATCCTCGGCAACGAGAGCCCGCCTACGGGGGGCAAGCGTGCGCCCTTCGTGTTCCTTGGCCTGGTCACGCTCTACCTGTGTGTCGCGGTGTATGATGCCTCGACCATTCGCTATACCGGCGACAAGATCTTTCCGCTGACCATCGGTATCGTGACGCTGATCGGCTGTTTCACACTGTTGATGCGCATGATGATGGTTCCCGAGAGCCACCCGATCTTTGCCGATAACGAAAGCGGCGGCGAGGATGCCGAGGCGCCCCACGGCCTGTGGACGACGCTGGCCTGGTTCGCGTTCCTGTTGGTCCTGTCGTCGCTGTTTGGCTTCGTCATCGCGATCACGGTGTTTTTCGCGGCCTTCCTGCGGATCCGTGCGCAGATCAGCTGGGTGAGGACGTTGGTGCTGACGGCGGGCGCATTGGCGCTGATCTTGGTGCTTGCGGGCTCGCTTGGCCGGGATTTCCCGCCGGGGCTGTTGCAGGAATTCGTCAATCTGCCCTGGCCGTTCACATGACGCTGCGACTTCTCGCGCTTTCGGGCGATGGGATCGGCCCCGAGATCATGGATGCCACGCTCGACGTGCTTCACGCGGCCTGTGCCGCCACGGGTACACCGGTGCAGGTCGATGCGGCCGAGATCGGGTTCGCGGCGCTCAGGGCCCGTGGCACCACGATCCCGGACGATGTGATCGCGCGCGCGCGCGCATGCGATGGCGTCATACTTGGGCCGGTGTCCCACAATGCCTATCCTCCGATCAGCGAAGGCGGGCTTAACCCGTCGGGGGTGTTGCGAAAACGGTTGGAGTTGTTCGCCAATATCCGTCCCGCGCGCAGTCATCCGGCTGTGCCGACCCCAACCGGCCATGCCGTCGACATGGTCGTGGTGCGCGAAAACCTCGAAGGGTTCTATGCCGACCGGAACATGGAAAGCGGCCCGGCCGAATTCATGCCGGTGCCCGGTGTGGCGCTGTCCATGCGCCGCATCACCACCGCCAATTCGCGCGCCATCGCCGAGGCCGGATATGCCCTTGCCCGCCGCCGGGGAGGGGCGCGTGTCGCGGTGATCCACAAGGCCAACGTTCTGCGCCTGAGCGATGGTGTGTTCCTGGATGCCGTGCGCGACGTGGCGCGCGCCTATCCCGATTGCGAGACCGAGGAATTGCTGATCGACGCGGCGGCCGCCCTTTTCGTGCGCGACCCCACACGGTTCGACGTGGTGATCGCCACGAACATGTATGGCGATATCCTGTCCGATCTGGCGTCCGAACTGGCAGGCGGGCTTGGCCTTGCCGCATCGCTCAACCACGGGCATGATCACGCCGTTGCACAGGCGCAACACGGATCCGCCCCCGATCTGGCGGGGCAGGGCGTGGCCAACCCCGGATCGCTAGTCGGATCGGTGGCCATGCTGCTGGACCACCTGGGCCATGGCGATGCATCTGCCCTGATCACCTCGGCCCTGGGTGCGGCCCTTGCCGATCCCGCGACCCGCACCGCCGATCTGGGCGGCACCGCCAGTACCCGTATCATGACCCAAGCCATTACCACTCATATTCAGCGAGAAGCGGAATGACCCAACGCCCGATCCCTTTTCATTTCCTGCGCGGCGGCACATCGCGCGGGCCATATTTCAATCGTGCTGATCTGCCCGAAGATCGCGATGCCCTCTCCGATATCCTGATCCAGGTCATGGGGGCCGGAAACCCGCGCAATATCGATGGGCTTGGCGGCGGCGATGCGGTCACCACCAAGGTCGCGATGCTCAGCCCCTCGGCCGAAGACGTGGCCGATGTGGATTATTTCTTTGCCCAGGTCGCGGTGACGGAACGGATGGTCGACTATGGCCCCACCTGCGGCAACATCCTGGTGGGCGTTGGCCCCGCCGCCATCGAAATGGGGCTGGTGCCGGTGACAGGGGACACCACGACGGTGCGCATTCGTGCGGTCAACACCGGCGCGCTGGTCGAATCCGTCGTGCAAACGCCGGGTGGCGCGGTCAATTACGAGGGCGACACCACCGTTGACGGCGTGCCCGGAACCGCCGCCCCGGTCGCGCTGAATTTCCTTGATGTGGTCGGGTCGAAGTCCGGCAAGATGTTCCCGACCGGGCAGAGCATGGATGTCATCGACGGGGTGGAGGTCACCTGCATAGACGTCGCCATGCCGATGATGATCGCACGCGCCGCGGATTTCGGGCTGACCGGCTACGAGACGCAGGCGGACCTCGATGCCGATACGGCCTTGTTCGACCGGATGGAGGCGATCCGCCTGCAAGCGGGCGAGCTTATGGGCTTTGGCGATGTGCGCAAATCCGTGACGCCCAAGATCGGCCTGATCGCACCGCCCCGGACCGACGCGCATTTCTGCGCGCGCTATTTCATGCCGTGGAAAACCCATCCGACGCTGGCCGTCACCGGGTCTCAGTGCCTGGCGGCCTGTGCGCTCGCAGCCGGCACCGTGGCCGAGGGCATCGCGCGCCCGGTCGCGTTCGGGCCCGAGGTCATGCGCATAGAGCACCCCATGGGCGAGATGGAAGTGACGGTCGATTTCACCCGCCAGGGCGACAGGCTCGATTTCCGGGCAGCGGGCGTCATTCGCACGGCCCGGTTGATTGCGCGGGGCGAGGTCCTCGTGACGGATGCGGGGGTTTGATCCATGCGCGATGACAGCAACAAGGGCCAGAAACTGTTCGACATCCTAGCGCAGGCGTTCTTGCAAGAAGACGTAAGCACCTGTTTCGCCCTGCTTGGGGATGCCAACATGAACTTTGCCACCCGCCTGGCCGAGGGCGGATGCGGCATGATCTATGTCCGGCACGAACATTGCGCCGTGGCTGCTGCCATGGCCTATGCGCGCAAATCCGGCGAGGTGGGTGTTGCGACGGTCAAATGCGGGCCGGGGTTGACGCAGTTGATGACAGCGCTGCCCGCCGCTGTGCGGGCCAACATTCCGCTGGTGGTGTTCGCGGGCGAGGCGCCGCTGAAAGCCGCATGGTACAATCAGGCGATTGACCAGGCGCCCTTCGTGGCCGCGACCGGATCGGCCTACCAGTCCCTGCACCACCCCGAAGGCATGCCCACAGCCATCCGCGATGCATTTGTTCAGGCCCGGCGCGAACGTCGTCCCGTGGTGCTTGGGGTGCCATTCGATTTGCAGAACCGTCCCTGGATCGGTCCTGTCACCCTGCCGACCCCGTCGCGTGACCTGCTGCCGGACCTGCCGCCGATTCCGCCGCATCCCGATGATCTGGCCCGCGCCGCCGCGATGGTGGCCGGGGCCAGGCGCATCGTCGTGATGGCCGGCCTTGGTGCGGTCGAGGCCGGGGCGGGGCCCGCGTGCCGCGCGCTGGCCGAACGCTGTGACGCGCTTCTCGCCACCACGCTGCCCGCGCGCGGACTGTTTCATGACGATCCGTTCAACCTCAACGTCGCCGGCGGGTTTTCGACGGAAACCGCTCGCGAATGTCTTGCCGAGGCGGATCTTGTGATCGCGGTGGGGGCCTCGCTGGCGCATCACAATTCCGATGGCGGCAAGCTGTGGCCCAATGCCAGGCTCCTTCAGATCGACACCGACCCCGTCGCCATCAGCCAGGGCCGTGTCGCGGCGCAGGCGCATCTGCGGGCAGATGCCCGTCTTGGGGTGGAGACACTGGTGGCCGAATTGCCCACCCGTGCGCCCGCGTGGCGCAGCGAAGCGCTGGCGCAGCGGATCGCAACCACCCCCGCCGATTCCACGCCCTTTCCGGCGGAACCCGGTTTGCACGACCCCCGCGATGTGGTCGCCGCCTTCGAAAAGCATCTGCCGCACGATTGGCAGATGGTCAATTCATCGGGCCATTGCTCGTACTTCTTTGCGCAAATGCCTTCGCGCCCGCAGACCCATTTCCTGACCATCCGGGAATTCGGGGCGATCGGCAACGGCATCAGCTTTGCCATGGGGGTCGCGGCCGCGCGGCCTGCCGATACCGTCGTGATGTTCGATGGGGATGGCAGCCTGTTGATGCACATTCAGGAGCTCGAGACGATCGCGCGCCACGGCTTGAACATCCTGATCGTGGTCCTGAACGACGGAGCCTACGGGTCCGAGATCCACAAGTTGCGTGCCGAAGGGTTGTCGGACGCGGGCGCCGTGTTCGGCCGCACCGATCTTGCGTCCATCGCGCGGGGCTTTGGCATTGGGGGGGCGACGATCACCGATCTGGCGGCGCTGCCGGGGCTGATAGCGGATTTTGCCAAAACGGGCGGCGCGGCGGTCTGGGATGTTCCGGTATCCGATCAGGTCGCCTCGCCGGTCATTCGCCGCGCGCATCCCCCGAAATAGCCGTTCTGGACAGCGTGAGGAAAGCTTGTATACTACGGTATACACTTTGTGGAGGCCCCATGACAACGCGGATCGATGCCCAATTTGCGGATGCGCTGAATACGCTCGAGACCGTCCGTCGCGAGCTCGCGGCCGATATTTCAAGCTATCCGACACCGATTTCCGGCTGTGATGCGCAGTTCAACCATCTGCTTGCCCGCCGCACGCAGATCGCCCGTGCGATCGAGGCATTGCAGGCCGAGGTTTTCATTCCAACCCCGCGCAGCCCTTCGCCGCTTGCCGGGTTCGAAAGCCGATGAGGTGTCACATGGCGGGTGGCCATGTCGATAGCTCTCGCAGGCCGGGGATGCCCCGGTCATGAACGAGGCTCCGACGCAATGAGGCAGGTCAGAAGGGGTCCGGGCAGCCATGCCGGATGCGACGGGTCGCCCACCAAACCAAGGACCCATTCATGTTAGCACTGCTTCCCGAAGGCCTGTCGCTGGTCGCGTTCTGGGTGATCATGGCTGCCAGTTTCGCGGGGTCTTTCATCACGGCCGCTTTCGGGATCGGGGGCGGGGGGCTGGTCCTGGCGGTTCTGGCGACGCTGGTGCCGCCCGCGGCGCTTATCCCGATCCATGGCGTGGTGCAGGCAGGGTCCAACGCGGGGCGCATGGTCATGCTATGGCGCGAGATCTTCTGGCCTGCGCTGCCATGGTTTGCCGTCGGCACGCTGATCGGGGTCTCCATCGGCGGCATGGTCGCAGTCGAATTGCCGCCGCAATACGTGCAGATCGGCATCGGATTGTTCGTGATCTACACTGTCGTGGCCCGCGCGCCGCGCTGGTTCAGCCGCTGGCCCATCCTGACGGGCCTGGTTTCCAGTTTCCTGACCATGTTCTTCGGGGCAACGGGCCTGTTCGTGGCCAGTTTCACGAAATCCCACGCCTTGCCACGCCACGCCCATGTCGCGACCCATGCAACGCTGATGACGCTTCAGCATGGGCTGAAGGTCGTGGTGTTCGGCTTGCTTGGATTTGCCTATGGTGACTGGATCTGGGTCATCATGTTGATGATCGCCGTGGGACTGGCGGGCACCTATGCGGGCAAACTCATCCTGAACCGCCTGACCGACGCGCGTTTTGGCGTTGCGCTCAATATACTGCTGATCCTGATTTCGCTGCGGTTGATCTGGCAAGGGGTCAGCACCCTGTAAGGAGGTCGTTCGATGATCATCGCCCTGGTTCAGATCCCGTTGCCGGGGCCCAAGCGGGACCACGATCATGTCGCCGCCCAATCGGTCGAGGCGACCGGCATCTTTCACGCGGTCAAAGGCCTGCGGCGCAAGTATTTCCTGAATTCCGAAGAGGGCGGCGGCGGCATCTACGAATTCGCCACGCGCGAGGATGCGCTGGCGTGGTTCGATGACGGATGGGCGGACTGGATGGAGGGGCGTTTCGGTGTGCGGCCCACGCTGACGCTGTTCGACAATCCGGTCGTGCTGGACAACGAGACGGGCGAGGTCCGGGTGGACGGCGCGCCCGTGACGCCGCCATGGAAGGCATGACTATCCGCCCGTCCGCCCGAGCACGGCCAAAAGCGCCTGGGCCACATCCAGCGGGCCGTCCTCGGGCAGGCCGTCGGGCGCGGGCACCCCGGATCTGGCAAGGCGCCGTTGCCACTGGATCGTGCCGGTCGTGACATCGGCGTACAGCCCAAGATCCTCAAGCGTCTTGGCGACCTCTTCCATCTCGGCTGCGCGGCGTTCGCCGTGGACAATGGATCGCTCGAAGTTGTAGGCGGCAGCATGGGGCCAGTCCGTGCCCGGATGGCTCTTGGCCAGCGATCCCAGGACCTCGTCCTGCACGCCTGCCGCGACGGCGGCCAGAACGCACTCGGCGGTCAGGGCCTCCAGCCCTTTGACCATCACCGACCGGATCATCTTGATCGAGGAGGCTGCGCCAACCGGGCCATCTATCACCCGCACCGCCATTGGCAGACTGGCAAGGACGGGCGCCATGTCGGTGGCATGAGGCCCCGACACGAGGCACGGCACCATGTTCAGTTTGGGGTGAACGGGCGCCATCACGGCGACATCCACATATCGCCCGCCGGCACCCTCGATCATGTCGGCAGACACGCCCTTGGACGAGGGCGCGCATGAATTGAGATCACACCAGACCGTGCCTTGCCCCAGATCGGCGGCGGCCGCGCGTGCGGCCACCACCGCCTGATCCGCGGTGACGGTGCAAAACACAAGGTCCGCGCCCTCGATCGCCTCGGCCTGCGAGGCGCAGTTCCGAATGCCGAGCGCGGCGCAGCGCGCGGCAATCTCGCCCGCCGTGGCCGGGTCGTCGGACTTGATGTCATAGGCCCGGATATCTGCCGCGCGGGACGGGCCCCATCCCTGCACGATGGCCGATCCGGCCTCGCCCATACCGACAAAAGCGATCTGCATGGTCGGGGCCCTTATCCGATATGTTCTGCCAAAAAGGCCTCGGTGCGCTGATGCGCCAGGTCGGCTGCGGCAGCCACGTAGGACGGGCGCACGTCATTGGCGAAGGCATGGCCTGCATCGTACATATGGACCACCAGTTCGGGCAGGGCGGTCTTGGCGTCTTGCAGCATGTCCGGCGGCACGTGATCGTCGGACGATCCGAAATGCCCCAGGACCGGTGCCTTCAGCGGCTTGTCGAGGTATTGCGGCAGTCGGGTGCCGTAGAATGACACAGCGCCCGCGACGTCCAGCACCTGCGCCGCGCGAATGGCCAGGCCACCGCCCCAGCAAAAGCCGATCACGCCGACCCTCCCGCCATGAGAGGCGAGCGCGGACACGGCCGCCCCGGCATCCATCATGGTTTGATCCAGATCCGAAGCCAGCATCATGTCGCGCCCTTTCGGTGCCTGGTCAAAGGGCACGACGGCACCCTTTTCAAGACGATCGAACAGGGCGGGGATGGCGACCTCGTAGCCAAGCTTGGCATACCGCGCCGCAACGCCCTTGAGCTGATCGGTGACGCCGAAAATTTCCTGCAAGATCACGATTCCGCCTTTGCGCACCCCTTGGGCCGGTTCGATCCAGCACTGCAATTGATGTCCGTCAGCCGCCGTCAGTTCCGTAAACATGTCCTACCTCTTTGCGCATGCGATGATCCGCGCCGCCCGGGTCTGTGCAGGCGGCGCGGCAAGGGATTACTGGTTCACCGGAATCCCGGCTTCTTCATAGTAGCGCGCGGCGCCCGGATGATAGGGCATCTGGTTTCTTGGTGCCATGGTCTGCAGGTTCGCGTTGCGGAACGCGCCGAAGCTTTCCGCGAGGGTTTCCTGGTTTTCCGCGATTGCCCGCGTCATGGTGTAGACAAGATCCTCGTCCGCGCCCTCATGCACGAGCATCATCCATGGAATGCGCATCAAGTTCGCATCGTAATTCTGCAAGCCGTTCAGGTTTTCGTTCTGTGGCAGTGCAGCGATCACGGCTGCGGGCATGTAGTCGGTGAATGCCGCCACACCTGCTTCGGAATTGTCGAGCGAGATGTAGCAAAGCCCGCCACGATCTTGCAGCTGGACGGCTGCTTGCTGTCCTGCGCCCGCGTTCAGCGATACAAGCGCGACATCGACCAGGCCGTCACCCAATGCCTCGATCCCGGCGACGAAACTTGCCACGGGAACTTGCTGGAAATCCTCGTAGGCGATGCCGGCATTGGCGAGCCCGCCCCGGATATAGAACGGAATGATGGTCGAAGAGGTGTATTCGGACGCAATCCGCAGATCACCGGCCCGTTCGGCCAGTTCCGCGACACTGGTCAGCCCCAGGTCACAAGGTGCCATCAGGCCCGTGGTCAGCGGGAACATCGTTCCGACAAGGCGGATGTTGGGCGCGGCGCGGTCGTAGTTGCCGGTGCCGGTGAATGCGTATTCCGCCTCGACGCCGTTGGAGAAGCCAAACTGAACTTCGCCGGAATCGATCAGCGGCAGGTAGCCCACCAGCGGCTGCGTACGTGCCGTGATGCCGGCCTCGTTGGCCACGATCGCAACGGCCTGCCCGGAATTGTAGGCAAGCGAGCCCTGGGCACCCGTCGCGATTGTCACGACCTGCGCAGAAGCGGCGCAGCCAAGCGTCATTGCCGCCGCCCCCGCAAGCAAAGCTGTCTTCAAGTGTTTCATGATGTCTTCCTCCCTTTGAAAAATGTCTTTCAGGTCGCCGTTTTGTCCGGCTCTTGTCGTTTCGTCAGGCGTGTCACGGCCCCCGCCAGGACCGCCAGCGCGACAGCCCCCATCCAGCCCAGATGAGGGTAGGCTTCAGGGTATTGGCCAAGCGGCAGCGCGACGATGCCGCCGACGATGAACAGGACCCGCAGACCAAGGTTGAGCTTCGTGTTCAGGAACCCGACCATGCCGATGCAGATTGCCCCGATCCCGATCACCGATAACGCGCCCGCGCTCAGGATCATCGGCCAGGTTCCATCCATCAGCAGCGCGGGGGTTGCCACGAACAGGAACGGGATGATGTAGGCGGCCCACCCGATCCGCATGGCCGCAAAGCCCGTGGCGATGGCGCTGGCCTTGGTGATCGAGGCCGCCGCGATGGCCGCAAGCGCCACCGGCGGCGTGATCATCGACATCATCCCGAAATAAAGGATGAACAGATGCGCCGCCAAAGGCTCTACCCCTGCGCGCACCAGTGACGGGGCGACCAGCGTGGCCAGCAACACGTAAACGCCCGAGGTCGGCATCCCCATCCCCAGCACGATGCAGATCACCGCCGACATGATCAGCAGCAAGATCAGGTTCGACCCGATCGCCTCCACCAGCACCAGCGTCAGCGCGAAACCGAGACCTGTGATATTCAGGATGCCGATGACAAAGCCCGCTGCCGCGACGATCAAGATCAGGTCGACCATCTGCGTGCCGGTATCCACAAACACCCGGCCAAGTGTCGCCAGTGACAGCCGCGTGCCGCGATAGGGCCGAGCGAAGCCCACGATCACGATGGCGATTGATGCCAGGAGAGCGGAATCCTCGGGGTCCATCCGGCGCCAGAACAGTGCGCCCATCAACACGACGAAGGGCACCACGAAATGCCAGCCTTCGCCAAGCACCTCGCGGACCGTCACCAGGTCGTCATCGGGGGCGGCGATGTGGTCGCGGCCCGCCATCAGGTCCACCTGGATGAAGATGGAGATGTAGTACAAGATCGCCGGCACAAGGGCGGCGGCCGCAACGGTCATGTAGGAAATATCGAGAAATTCGGCCATCAGGAACGCCGCCGCCCCCATGATCGGCGGCGTCAGCTGGCCTCCGGTGGATGCCACGGCCTCGATCGCGCCGCTGTCGCGTTTGGAGTAGCCGCCGCGCTGCATCAGCGGGATCGTCACAACGCCTGTCGTCACCACGTTGGATACGGCCGAGCCCGAGATCGAGCCGAACAGAGCCGACCCCGTGACCGAGATCTTGGCGCTGCCGCCCCGCGCGCGGCCCGTCGCGGCCATCGCAAGATCGGTGAAGAATGCGCCGCCCCCTGCCGCGAACAGAAGTTGGCCGAAAAAAACGAACAGCAAGACGATGATCGTACCGACTCGAAGCGGGGTGGAAAAAACCGCGCTGGGATCGAACCCGACATAGCCCACCAGTCTTTCGGGGCTCAGCGCCACGCCGATCAGGTCGCCAGGGACCCTGTCTGCAAACAGCGCATAGACCATGAAGACCGCTACGATCGAGAACAGCGTCCAGCCGGCCCGGCGCCGGATCCCCTCCATCACACCGACCGTGACCACGGCACCCACCAGCGTGATCTGCCATGGACGATACGCCTGTTCGCGCAGCAGCCACACGAAGTCCCACGCCGCATACAGCAACACGCCGAGCGAGATCAGCGCGATTGCGCCGTCCACCACGCCGACCCTTGGCTTGACCGTGCCGCGCCAGCCATACCGCAAAAAGCAGATGGTCAGCGCCAGGCCCAACTGCAGCGCCATGTATTGTTCGGTCAGGATCGCCACGCCCAAGCGTGTCGACGCCTCGACGTTCCAGAAAAAGCACGCAAAGACCATCACGCTGGCCAGCACAGCGACCGTCCAGTCAACCCAGGGCGATGGGGTGGCGTCCGTCACCTTGCTGCCTCCTCCGGCCAGTACAGCCGCATCGGGTTGTCGACCAGCAGCGCGCGCTGCGCTGCCGCGTCAACCGCGATGCGTGGGATCGTGTCGACCAGCTGGCCGTCATCGGGCACGTGCGATTTCATGTTGGGATGCGGCCAGTCCGTGCCCCACAGAACCCGCGAGGGAAACCGTTCTACCAGCCTGCGCGCAAAAGGCACGACATCGTCGTAGGGCGGCCCGGCCACGGTCAGCCGCTCGGGGCACGACACCTTGACCCAGATATGATGGTTGTCCTCCATCAGGGTCAGGAAACGCTGGAATTCGGCGCTGTCCACGCCCTTGGAAACATCGGGGCGTCCCATGTGATCGACCACGACCGTGGCGGGCATTCCGGCCAGAAAATCCACCAGATCGGGCAGGTCGGGGGCCTCGAAATAGACCACGATATGCCAGCCAAGCCCGGCGACACGCTGTGCTGTCCGCTGGAACATCTCGCGCGGGGTCGCGTCGACCAGGCGTTTGACAAAGTTGAACCGCACCCCGCGCACACCAGCCGCGTGCAGCGCCTGCAGGTCGTCATCGCTGATATCATGGGCGACGACGGCCACCCCGCGTGCGGTCCCGCCCGACGCCTCGAGCGCATCGACAAGCGCCGCGTTGTCCGGGCCGTGACATGTCGCCTGAACGATCACGTTGCGGCTGAATCCCAGGTGATCGCGCAGGGCGAAGAGCTGTTCCTTTGAGGCGTCACAGGGCGTGTATTTGCGTGCCGGATGATAGGGAAACACCGCGCCGGGTCCGAACACGTGGCAATGCGCATCAACGGCACCCGCAGGCGGCACGAAGTCGGGCCGCTTGGGGTTGGGATGAAAGGGGAGGTAGTCGGGATCCATCAGGTCGCCTCCTTCACGGATGGGGTGCCATGGGTGTGACAGGTCTCGATGAAGACACCGTTTTCCGGAAAGATGTCCGCCGCGCGCACCATGTCCGCGTGCTGGTCGGTGGCGTTAGGGACGCGATGGAGCCGCCCCTGTGCGCCCGCACAAGTTTCCTTCAACCCGGGGAACTCGCCTGCATCGGCGCTGAGCGGGGTGAGACGGTCCAGCCTGCGCGGGCGGGCCCCGGTGGCATGGAACCGCGACGCCATGGTCTCGAAAGCGGGCCTGTCGGCGTCATCGGGCACGAAATGCATGGCGTCAGTCTGCATAAATGACCCCGTCCATCAGTTTCCGCGCCGTGCGCAGTATCGCGGCCGAAGTCACCTCACCCTCTGGGCTGACCTGGGCGATGATCGTTGTCTCGCCGATCGGGTGCTCGATCGGCATGGTTTTCTGCGCGCCACCTGGCGCATCGGCAAGACCCGCCGCAGGCGAGCCCGGCAACAGGCAGGCGGTCGCCACGCTGACCGCGCCCAGAACGCCGATGCTGGCGTGGCAGCGATGCGGAATGAAGGTGCGTGTGGAAACGGCCCCCCCATGCTGTGCGCGGCTGACCATGGTCATCTTGGGCACGGTCTTGTCGGTAACATCGCCAAGGTTCATCAGTGGTCCGCAGGCCAGGCGGATCGCCTCGAGCCGGGCTTTCAGGTCGGTGTTCGCGTCAAGATCCGCGCGCGGTTCCTGCCCGGTTATGCCCATGTCGGACGCGCGCAGGACCACCACGGGCATACCGTTGTCGATCATCGTGACCTCGACGCCATTGATGACATCGACCGCATTCCCGGTTGGCAGCAGCGCACCGCAGGTCGACCCCGCCGTGCCGACGAATTCCAGCGGGATAGGCGCGGCGGTTCCCGGCACGCCGTCGATGGCCGCATCGCCGCCATAGACGGGAACGCCGCCAGGCGTCTGGATCGTGGCAATCGCGGTCTGGCCGGTGTTTTCCATGTGGATCGCGACGCGCGTCAGCTCGTCGCGCGCAGCCACCAACCCGCGTTCGATGGCAAAGGGCCCCACACCGGCAAGGATATTTCCGCAATTCTGACCGTCCGACACCAATGCCTGATCCACGGCGACCTGCAAGAACAGGTAATCCACGTCGACGCCCGCGCGGTCCGATTTGCGCACCACCGCCACCTTGGAGGTCAGCGGATCGGCCCCGCCCATGCCGTCGATCTGGCGGGCATCCGGGCTGCCCATGACACGCATCAGGAACGCGTCGCGATCACGCGGCAGATCCTCGTCCAGGAAATACCCGCCCTTGGACGTGCCCCCCCGCATCCACATGCAGCGCACCCCGTCAGACATGGCGCCGTGACGCCCCTGCAAGGGATGGGTCGCGGAACAATGCCTGCGCCATGGTATTGATTTTACACATAACGCAAACCCTTTTCGGCCAGGCGTTCGCGCATCTTGTACATGTCGAGGCCCAATTCGCCGCCGGCCAGCCGCCGGCGTTTGGCCTCTTCGTTGGCAAGGCGGGCCTGCGCGAGTTCCAGAACCCTGGCCGCGTCCTGGCGTTTGACGATGCAGATCCCGTCATCATCGGCCAGGACCACATCGCCCGGATCGACGGACGCCCCCGCGCAGACGACGGGTATGTTGACCGACCCCAATGTCTCCTTGATCGTGCCTTGTGCGCAGATGGCCCTGGACCAGACGGGAAAGCCCATCTTTTCAAGATCGACCACATCCCGCACACCGGCATCGATGACCAGCCCACGGCACCCCCGCGCCATCGCGGACGTCGCCAGCAGATCGCCGAAATACCCCGCATCCGAAGGGGATGTCGTGGCCAGAACCAGCACGTCGCCGGGCTGGATCTGTTCAATCGCCACATGGACCATCCAGTTGTCCGCAGGCGGCGCGAGAATCGTCACGGCCGACCCGCCGATCGACGCACCGCGATAGATCGGGCGCATGTAGGAGGCCAGCAACCCCGTGCGCCCCTGCGCCTCGTGCACGGTCGCCACGCCGCATGCCGCCAGCGCGTCGATGATCTGCGGGTCCGCCCGGTCGATGTTCTGAACCACAACCGACATCACAGTTCATCCACCGTACGCGGATAGACCGACTGAAACCCTTCGGCGTATTTCGCGGGCCGTCCGCCTGCCTGACCGCCCGAGTTGCGGCGGAAATGGTTGCCCCGGTTTTCGGCCACGTTGGTGTAGAAATCCCAAAGGTGATGCTGGCCTTCCATGCATTCGATGGCAGCGCGCTTTTGATCCCAGACTTCGGTGATGTCGAGGAAGGTATCGGGCTTCCATCCCATCTGTTCGGTCTGGTGCGGCTCGAACAGGTACAATTGCGGCGCGCCCAGGACCTTTTCGCCGGGGTTGTGCCCCCAGGCCTGCGCGATCATCCGCACCTCCATGGCGACCTTGGTGGCGTACATGTGATCGGTGTTGTAGGGGTCATACTGGGAATGGCAGAGCATGAATTGCGGCTGCACCGCACGCAGCAGATCGACCAATCTCATCTTTGCGTCATGGTCGACCACCAGTGGGTAATCCCCCAGGTCGAAGAATTGAATGTCATGCACATCCAGCGCCTTGGCGGCGTTTTCTGCCTCGCCCCGGCGGATCGACTTGACCTCGTCGAGGGTCTTGCCCTCTTTCCACAGACGCGCACTTTCGCCGCGCTCTCCGTAGGACAGGCACGCGACCGTAACCTCGTATCCCAGCTTTTGATGAAGAGCGATCGCACCACCGCAGCGCCAGACGAAATCAGCCGCGTGCGCCGAGATGACCAGCGCAGTTTTGCTTGCAGACATAAGCTCCTCCCAGGCCAATGTTATGTGGGCAGAGCATGCGCGCTGGGGATCGGACTTGCCATTTCAAAGGGTGGTCCGCATTATTCAAAAAACCTATAGGTTCTAAATGTCCGCCGACAGGATCAACCTCCGCCACCTGCGCGCCTTTCAGGCGGTTCATGACCATGGCAGCATCACGGCGGCGGCCGATGTCGCGCATCTGTCGCAACCGGCCATCACCCAGGCCATAGCCAAGCTGGAACGGGTCGTGGGTGTCACGCTGTTCGACCGTGGCCGGTCCGGGATGGTGCCGACCGTGGGGGGCGCGGTTTTCGCCCGTCGCACACACCGGGCGCTGTCCCTGCTCAGATCGGGTTGTCTGGCAGCCGCGCAGAAAGACCGGTCCGGCAAGGATGCCCGGTTCGACCTGGCGATCACCTCGACGCAACTGCGCGCGCTGATCGCGGTGGTGGCCCATGGCAATTTCTCGGTCGCGGCGCGGGCGGTGGGGGTGGCGCAACCCACGCTCTACCGCGTCGCGCGCGATCTGGAGCAGGTGTCGGGTCTGCGTCTTTACGAGAAATCCATGGCCGGCATCACCGTGACCCCTGCGGCGCGCGCCCTGAACCGGGCGTCCAAACTGGCCTTTGCGGAGCTTAACCAGGGGCTGGAAGAGGCCGCGCAAAGCGTGGGCTCGGGCACGGCCACCATCGTCATCGGCAGCCTTCCCCTGGCGCGGACCAACCTGTTGCCCGCTGCCATCACGCAATTGACCGGCATTCAGCCCGATGTCGCCATCAAGGTGGTCGACGGGCCGTATGCCGATTTGCTGCAGGCCTTGCGCGAGGGTGAGATCGACCTGATGATCGGTGCCTTGCGCGATCCGCTGCCTGCCGACGACGTGGTGCAAGAACATCTCTTCCAGGATTATCTGGGTGTGTATTGCGGCCCTCATCATCCGTTGGCACGCCGCCCCGGTGTCAGCGTCCGGGACCTCGCGGAATACCCCTGGGTCGTGCCCCGGCCCGGCACGCCCACCCGATCCTTTTTCGACGAATTCATCGATCAGGCGCGCCTGGGCACCCATTCCGCCCTGATCGAGACCAGTTCCATGGTCCTGATCAGGGGGGTGCTGAACGGCAGTGACCGGCTGACAATGATCTCGCACCAACAGATGCGCGAGGACGTGCGGCTTGGTATCCTTTGTCCCTTGCCGGTGGCCCTGAACGACACCGGTCGCCCGATTGGCCTGACCCTTCGCAAGACATGGTCGCCGACCGAAACCCAAAGCAGGTTTCTGGATCTTTTGCGAAAGGCGGCGACGGATCAGGCCGGCCCTATCCGTTCCCTTGCAGAACGCCGCGTTGAACCTGGTCTTCCTCGATCGACTCAAACAGGGCCTTGAAGTTGCCTTCGCCGAACCCGTCATCGCCCTTGCGCTGGATGAATTCGAAAAAGATCGGGCCGATCACCGTTTTCGAGAAGATCTGCAGCAAGATACGGGTTGTCCCGCCATCGACCACGCCTTCGCCGTCGATCAGGATGCCGTGTTTCTTCATCCGGTCGAGCGGTTCCTGATGGCCCGTGACGCGCTCGGTGCTCATCTCGTAATAGGCCTCCGGCGGGGCGGGCATGAAGCGGATGCCGGCCTCGGCGATGGCATCGGTGCTGTCATAGATATTCTCGGTGCCCACGGCGATATGCTGGATGCCCTCGCCATTGTATTTCCTCAGGTAGGAGACGATCTGCCCCGTTTCGCCGCGATCCTCGTTGATGGGGATGCGGATGCGGCCGCAGGGCGAAGTCAGCGCGCGGCTGTAGAGCCCGGTATGCTTGCCCTCGATGTCGAAGAAGCGGATTTCGTGGAAATTGAACAGATCGCCGTAGAAGCGGAACCATTTGTCCATGTTTCCCTTGAAGACGTTATGGGTGAGATGATCGAGGTAGTAGAAACCCACGCCCGCAGGTTTGGAGGGGGCGAGCCAGTCGTATTCCTCGTTATAGGGCGAGGTGTCGTGGTAGCGGTCGATGAAGTAGATCAGGCTGCCGCCGATGCCGTGGATGGCCGGCACGTCGAGCACGCGGCCGGCGCCGTCGTAGGGCGTGGCGCCCTTCTCGACGGCGCGGGCAAAGGCATGCTCGGCATCGACCACGCGCCAGCCCATCGAGGGGGCGCAGGGGCCGTGATCGTCGACGAAGCGGGCGGCGAAACTGTCGGGCTCGGCATTGACGACATAGGTGATATCGCCCTGCTGCCAAAGCTCGATCTGTTTCGACTTGTGGCGCGCGACCTTCTCAT
>Ga0102938_10000627_pt1 | contig 26137 bp, 27 predicted proteins | sample SalPonR2_B_D2_MG_FD_84516 | JGI IMG/M metagenome (GOLD analysis project Ga0102938, IMG submission 84516) | Salt pond soil microbial communities from South San Francisco under conditions of wetland restoration - Salt Pond MetaG R2_B_D2_MG | ecosystem: Environmental > Aquatic > Marine >... | reverse complement strand
TTCAAGCGGAAGGGCAGCGCTAATCCCTATCATTACTTCAACTTCCAGGTCGTTCCCTCACGACTGTCGAGCAGTTCAATGCCGCGTTCTTCGAGCTCAGCGCGGATCTGATCGCCGCGCTCAAAATTCTTGTTCTGCCGAGCCTCCAGGCGTTCTTTTAGCAGTTGTTCAATCTCTTCACGGGTGATTTCCAAGCCTGCCAGTCCCGCCAGCTTGACCTTCTCCAGCCATTGTTGCGGTTGTGAGCCGAGAATGCCGAGGACGCTGCCAAGCTCAATGATGGTGGCGTGAAGGTCCTTGACCTGGGCGACAAGTTCCGGCTTTTTTGCGAACTTTTTCGTGGCAATCAGGCGGTTGATGGTGCGCACTCCTTCAAACAGATGAGCGATGGCCAGAGCGGTGTTGAAGTCGTCATTCATCGCTTCAACAAATTGTTGCTTCAGTTCCGCCCCCAGGGTACTGGGAGGAGCCGTGGAGTCAGCGGAGAGGGCGCCGGTGGTTTGTTCGGCACTCTGCAGCGCCTCATAGAAACGGCTTAAGCCTGTACGGGCATCTTTAAGGTTGTGGTCGGAGAAATCGATGGGTGAGCGATAATGGGCGGTGAGAATGAAAAAACGCACAACTTCCGGGTCGTAGACCTTGAGAATGTCACGAATAGTAAAAAAGTTGCCCAGGGATTTACTCATTTTCTCCTGGTTGACGTTGACAAAACCATTGTGAATCCAGTACTTGACGAAAGGCTTACCGCTCGCCCCCTCGCTCTGGGCGATTTCGTTTTCATGATGGGGAAAAATCAGGTCGCGCCCGCCACCGTGGATATCGAAACTGTCACCAAGTAGCGACGAGCTCATGGCTGAACATTCGATGTGCCAGCCCGGTCGCCCCGGCCCCCAGGGGGAGTCCCAGTGGGGCTCTCCCGGCTTGGCCGATTTCCACAGGGCAAAGTCCATCGGGTTGCGTTTGTGCTCTCCAGGGGCAATCCGTGTGCCCGCAAGCATTTCATCCTTGTTGCGTTTGGAGAGTTTGAGGTAGTCGGAGAAGCCGTCAACCCGGTAATAGACATCGCCGCCGGCGTCGTAGGCCAAACCCTTGTCGATCAGTTGTTGACTGATGGTGATAATCTCGCCGATGTAGGCGGTGGCCCGGGGTTCATGGGTTGGTTTGACGAGGCCCAACGCCACCATGTCTTCATCAAACGCGCGGATAAATTCTTCGGCCAGTTCTTTACTTGGAATCCCCCGTTCGTTGGCGCGGTTGATGATCTTATCGTCGACATCGGTGTAGTTGCGTACATAGGTAGTGTCAAAGCCGATATATTGCAGATAACGGAAGATCACATCGAAAACAATATTGGCGCGGGCATGACCGATATGACAGTAGTCGTAGACGGTCACACCGCAGACATACATCTTGACCTTGCCCGGCTCCAAAGGCTCAAAATCTTCTTTTTTCCCGCTCAACGTATTGTAAATACGTAAACTCATCTTGTCATCTCCCTAAAACCTGGATTATCACTTAAGGCACAGGATCCGAAAGTCCGATGCTGAATAGATACACATTTATTTAATCTTTGCCCAGGTGTCCCGCAAGGTCACGGTGCGATTAAAGACCGGTTTCCCTGGGTGCGAGTCCTTGCTGTCGATAGTAAAGTAGCCGACCCGCTCAAATTGAAAGGTACCGCCCATTTCCTCATTCAGCAAGCCTGGTTCCGCTAAACCCTCTGTTACCTTGTATGATTCCGGATTAAGGGCATCAAGGAAGTTTTCCGCTTTATCCGGATTCTCAAGCTGAAACAGGCGGTCATATTGGCGGATTTCTACCGCTTTAGCATGACGGGCAGAAACCCAGTGAATGATCCCTTTGACCTTGTGGCCATCCGCCGGGTTTTTCCCCAGGGTGTCAAGATCAGCACTGCAGCGTAACTCTGTCACTTCCCCCTGTTGATCACGAACCACCTCATCACAGCGGATAATGTAGCCGTTGCGCAAGCGTACCTCACGCCCCGGCCCGAGGCGGAAGAACTTCTTTGGTGGGTCCTCCATGAAGTCGTCGCGCTCGATGTAGATTTCGTTGCAAAAAGGCAGCAGACGGGTGCCCGCTTGAGGGTTCTGGGGATGATTGGCCGCCTCCAGGTTTTCCGTCTGATCTGCCGGATAGTTGCTGATGACGACCTTGAGGGGGTTCAGAACGACCTGGCGGCGCGGTGCCGTTTCGTTGAGTTGTTCGCGCACGCAGTCTTCGAGGATCGCCAGATCAATCCAGCTGGCTGAACGGCCAACGCCGATGCGCTCGCAAAAGGTACGGATCGCTGCCGGTGGGTAGCCCCGCCGCCGCATTCCCACCAGGGTCGGCATGCGTGGATCGTCCCAACCGCTGACGTGGGTTTCCTTGACCAGCTGCAGCAGCTTGCGTTTGCTCATCACCGTGTAACTCAAGTTGAGGCGGGCAAATTCGATCTGCTGCGGCGCAAAGATATTGAGTTCGCGGATGAACCAGTCATACAAGGGGCGGTGATCCTCAAATTCCAGGGTACAGATCGAGTGGGTCACCCCTTCGATGGAGTCTCCCTGGCCATGGGCATAGTCATACATCGGGTAGATGCTCCAGTGATCGCCGCTGCGATGATGATGGGCATGGAGAATCCGGTACATGGAGGGGTCACGCAGATTGATGTTGGGCGCAGCCATATCGATTTTTGCTCGTAACACATGGCTACCATCAGGGAATTCTCCCTGTTTCATCCGTTCGAACAGATCCATGTTTTCGGCGACGGAACGGTCACGGTAGGGGCTGGCAATGCCGGGTTCAGTGAGGGTGCCGCGCTTAACGCGCATTTCCTCGGCACTCTGGCTGTCGACATAGGCCTTGCCCTGTTTAATCAGTTCGACTGCCCATAGGTAGAGCTGTTCAAAGGTATCGGAGGCGTAATAGAGGTGCTCACCCCAGTCAAAGCCTAGCCACTGGACATCTTCTTTGATGGCGTCAACGTATTCAGCCTCTTCCCTGCTGGGATTGGTGTCGTCGAAGCGCAGATGACAGCGTCCGTCGAATTCCTGAGCCAGCCCGAAATTCAGGCAGATACTCTTGGCATGGCCGATATGCAGGTAGCCGTTGGGTTCAGGGGGGAAGCGGGTGATGATATTTTTGCGGCGGCCACTGGCAAGGTCGTCGCTGATGATGGTGCGGATAAAGTTGGAGCCAGATGCGCTATCCGGGGTTGTCATGATTTCCCTCTGTATCAGGTTAACAGCGCAGCACGGCGCGCGCGTTCTATGGTGGATGGACGGGTGATCAGGGCGACGGCATAAGCAGCAATCCCTTCGCCACGTCCACAAAAGCCCAGTTGTTCGGTTGTGGTTGCTTTGACATTGACCTGTTGCAGCGGCACGCGGCAATCTGCGGCAATGTTGGCCATCATGGTGGGGATATGGGGCGCCAGTTTTGGCTGCTGGCAGACAATAGTCGCATCGATGTTGCCGAGCAGGTAGCCCTCTTTGCCAATCAGTTCCATCACCCGGCGCAGCAGCGTGCGGCTGTCACAGCCCTTGTAACTCGGGTCAGAGTCGGGGAAATGTTGACCGATATCGCCCAGCCCGGCAGCGCCTAACAAGGCATCACCGATGGCATGAAGCAGAACATCGGCGTCCGAATGACCTAGCAGTCCGAGATCATATTTAATCGTAACCCCACCAAGAACCAGCGGCCGGCCTGGTACCAGCTGGTGGACGTCGTAGCCCTGACCAATGCGCATCATGCCGATTTCTCCTTATAACTGTCAAGCAGCGCCGCAGCGATCAGCAGATCCGCAGGCGTCGTGATTTTAAGGTTGCAATCGTCTCCGGCAAGCACCTGCACAGGATAGCCGGCAGCGGCGACCAGGGCGGCATCATCGGTTGCGGGAACAGTGCTGGAAATCTGCTGATGAAAAGCCTTGTTAAGGATATCAAAATGAAACCCTTGTGGGGTTTGAGCCTGCCACAGCTGGTCGCGCGGCGGGGAGTCGATAATCTGCCCCTGGATGACCTGCTTGATCGTGTCCTTGGCCGGCACAGCGATAATACAGGCTCCGTTGCTGGCGATACTCTCCAGCAGGGCTCTAAGCAAGTCGCTATTGAACAAGGGGCGGGCACCGTCATGGATCAGGATCGGGCGCCTCGGTTGGTCATAGCCATCCTCAATCACAGCGGCCAGCCCGTTACGAACCGAGTCCTGGCGCTCTTTACCACCGGCAACCAGCCGCCGAACGGATGCAAATTGATAGCGATCGAGAATCTCATCTTGACAATAGGTAACATCAGTGGCTGGGACAATGGGATAAATCGCTTCAACCAGGGGATGTTGATCAAACCGGGCGATGGTGTGCGCGAGTAACGGCTTCCCCTGTAACTGAAGATATTGTTTGCTGGTCACGGTTCCCATGCGCTGCCCTGAACCGGCGGCGGGAATCAGCACGATGGCCTTTAGATCTGAAGATGGCAAGGCGGGCAATGCAGGCTCCTTGAATTAAAAAAGACCAAGCACTATAGCACCTGGTCTTGATTGTTTGAAACGGAAATTCGTGGAAACAAAGAATCAGTGGAAGATGTTTTCCAGGCGCTGCATGACCTGATCTTCTTTGGCCCCCTGAGCCAGGGCAACTTCGGTTACCAGCAGTTTGCGGGCTTGCTCGAGAACCTTTTTTTCGCCGTAGGAAAGCTCTTTGGCAGTCTTGATCTGATAAAGATCACGCAGAACCTCGGCAACCTCCAGCAGATTACCGGTTTTCAGCTTATCGTTATATTCACGCTGACGACGACTCCAAGAGGCAATCTTGCCGTTTTCGGTGCGCTCAGCCAGGGCATCAAAAATGCCGGTAATACGCTGTTGATCAATCAGCTGGCGCATGCCGACACTGACAGCATTGCCAATCGGAACCATGATCCGCATATCGCTGTCGACCAGGCGCAGGATATAGTACTTCAGGGTTTGACCGGAATATTCCCGAACTTCGATATCTTCTATTACCCCGACCCCTTGGGTCGGGTATACTGCCATATCACCGATTTTAAACAAAGTTGTACTCCTTTAGCTCGACCCTGTGACAATAGCACAAGTGTCTTCGGGCGTCAATGCCTCATTTTCGGTTAACACACTGATTTATAGGAAGAAAGTTTTTAGCTAAAAGCTGAAGGAATGGGTGTGTTAGGGTTCTAATACATGTTCATCGCAGAAGGGGAGGTTCATAATGCGTATTGCCATTGTTGGGGCCGGAGCCCTGGGTTTGTACTATGGAGCCATGTTGCAGCGCAGCGGCGTCGATGTTTGCTTTTTGCTGCGGCGCGACTATCAGGCCATCACTAGCGATGGCTTACAGGTTCGTTCGGTCAATGGTGATTTTTATCTGGCACAGGTCAAGACATTTAGCACCCCCGAGGAGATCGGGGTGGTGAATCTGGTCATTGTCGGACTCAAAACCTTCTCAAATGGGCGGATGAGCGAGTTAGTCACACCTCTTATTGATAGCAAAACAGCAATCCTGACCCTCCAGAATGGCCTGGGTAACGAGGAGCTTCTGGCCAAAGCCTTTGGCCCGGAACGGGTTCTCGGCGGTATAGCGTTTCTGTGCAGCAATCGTGGTGAGCCGGGAGTCGTTCACCATCTCGGTGAAGGGCGGATTCGCCTCGGTGAGTTCAGCGCTGGACTGACTCCGCGCAGTGAAAAGCTGGCCCTGATGTTCCAGGAAGCTGGTGTCCCCTGCGAAGCAGTGGCGGATTTACGTCGGGCACGCTGGGAAAAGCTGGTCTGGAATATTCCTTTCAACGGCCTCTCGGCGTTACTGGGTCAGGATGTGACTGATATCCTCACCTGTAGCCATACCCGCGAGCTGGTGCGCGAGCTGATGCTGGAAGTGATCGCCGGAGCCAACGCTTTAGGCTTAAGCAGGGAGATCGATGGCCCAACCTTCAGCGAGCAGATGATCTCTTTTAGCGACGGAATGGATCACTACCGGCCCAGTATGCAGATTGACCGCGAAGAAGGTCGTCCCCTGGAGCTCGAAGCGATCTTTGCCATTCCACTGCAACAGGCCGCTGCAGCCGGAATCATTATGTCCCGGGTTGATATGTTGTACCGGTTGTTGGCCGGTGGCGAGAAAGTGACTTAATAAACAAAATAGTCCGTTTTGCTAAGCGATTCCGGCCTGATTGTTTCAGGTGAAATGTCAGCGCTTTACCGGAACCAGAAAGCTCAGGGCGAAAAGGAAACAGGCTGCGACCACAATGCTGGGCCCGGTGGGCGTGTCCCACTGAAAAGAACCGTAGAGTCCGCCGGCAACGGAGGCACACCCAAGCAGGCAGGCCAATAGCGCCATCATTTCCGGATTGCGGGCAAAGCGTCGGGCGGTGGCTGCCGGGATGATTAGCAGGGAGGTCACCAGCAGCAGGCCCACCACCTTCATCATGACCGCAACGGTCAAGGCAATCAAGGCCAGAAAAAGGCCATTGACCCGCGTCACCGGAATCCCTTCGACCCGCGCCAGATCTTCATGAATGGTGATCGCCAACAACGGTTGCCACAGCCATAACAGGCCGGCCAGGGCCCCTCCTCCGCCGAGATAAATCCACAACAGATCGCTGTTGCCGATCGCGAGAATATCACCGAACAGGTACGCCATCAGGTCAATGCGAACGTCCGGCATGAAGGCCAGGGTGACCAGACCCAGGGAGAGGGCGCCATGAGAAAAGATCCCCAGCATGGTGTCGCTGGCCAGGTGGCGTTGGCGCTGGCTGATGAACAGCAGTAAGGCCAGCAGCTGGCAGACAATGATCACTCCGAGGGTCAGGTTGATATGCAGTAAGAAGCCCAGGGCAACACCGAGCAGGGCCGAGTGGGCAAGGGTGTCACCAAAATAGGCCAGGCGCCGCCAGACCACAAAGGCGCCGAACGGTCCTGCGACCAGAGCCACACCAATTCCGCCGAGCAGTGCCCGCAGGAGAAAATCATCAATCACAGGAACAGCCTCCATGGTCATGATGATGGTTACGGTCATGTTGGTAGAGGGCCAGATGACCGTACATCTTAAGATATTCAGGGTCGCTGGTAACCACCGCCGGGGTCCCACTGCAGCAGATGTGACGGTTCAGGCACAGAACCCGATCGGTAGCTGCCATCACCAGGTGGAGATCATGGGAGACCATCAGGACACCGCAATTACGCTCATCACGAATCTTACCGATCAGTTGATAGAGTTCCACTTGACCATGGACATCGACCCCCTGTACCGGCTCATCAAGAACCAGCAGGTCCGGTTGTCGTAGCAGCGCGCGGGCGAGCAGCACCCGTTGCTGTTCGCCGCCGGAAAGATGCTGCATGGCGGCATCTGCCACATGTTCAGCGCCGGTCTTTTTTAGCGCGTTCCGCAATGTGGCAGCGTCACATCCCTTGCGGGCAAAGGAGAGAAATCGCTTGACTGAAAGGGGGAAGGTTGGATCCAGCTGCAGGCGCTGGGGCATATAACCGATGGTCAGCTGGGGGCGATGATAAAGGATTCCCGAGGTTGGTCGTAACAGTTCAAGGGCTACCCGCAACAGGGTGGTTTTACCCGCACCATTGGGGCCGATGACGGTCACGATTTCACCCGAGCGGATCGCGAAGCTGACCGCTTCCAGCAGAGTACTGCCACCCAATACCAGGGAAATATCAGTCGCCTGAATCAATGTGTCGTTGGTTCTTGTCATGTCATGTCAACCACGGCTGAGCAGTCAGGGCATAATCCCATGACTTCGACCAGACGATCCTGAACCATAAAACCACACTGCCCGGCGCTGCGATTGATTTCAGCGGTGATCGCCGCGGTGTTGAGTTCGGCGCAGGCCCTGCAGGAGGTACAGATAAGAAAATATCCTTCATGAGAGGCTCCCGGATGGGCACATCCGACAAAAGCATTCAAGGAGGAGATGCGGTGAATCAAACCCAGATTCAGCAAAAAATCGAGGGCCCGGTAGACCGTCGGGGGAGCGGTGCGCGCTTGCCGCTGCAGCGCCTCGAGGATCTGGTAAGCACCGATCGGTTTATGCTGTTGCCAGATCAGCTCGAAGACCTTGCGCCTGATGGCGGTAAAGCGTTGCCCCTGCTCAAGGCAGATCTGTTCGGCCCTGGCTACAGCGCTGTTGACGCATTGTTGGTGGTCATGATCGGGATCGACGAAGCTTGATGAATGCAAGGGGAGAATCTTCTTTCTCAAATGGCGTGCTTGACTCTTACAAATGTTATAATATAACGTTACAGCTTAAAAGTGATGCTACCCTATTCTATGGAGAAAAACAATGAAGAGATATTTTTTATTATGGCTGCTGTTCTGTGGTTTTGTCCCTGCTGGGTGGGCACAACAACACGCGGCACCCCATGTTGTTGTCAGTATCAAGCCGATTCATTCACTGGTAACAGCAGTGATGGAAGGGGTAGGTGAGCCGCAACTACTGATCAAGGGCGCTGGATCCCCCCATGGCTATGCACTGCGCCCGTCTGAGGCACAGATGCTGGCAGAAGCAGAGCTGGTGGTCTGGGTTGGTGAGGGGTTGGAGACGTTTTTAGCGCGTCCTCTGGAAACCCTGGGTAAGTCAGCCAGACAGCTGGAGCTTGCCGACCAACTGCAGGATCGGATGTTGCCGGTGCGAGCAGGGGGGACCTGGGAGGGCCACGCTCATGCTCATGCTCACCATGGTGACGATCACAAAGATGACGACCACGGTGACGATCACAAGGATAATCACCACGGTGATAACCATGCCGCACTTGAATCACTGAATCATCACATCTGGACCAGCCCGTTACTTGCTAAAGACATTGTCCATCTGATAGCAGTGACCTTGAGTGACATGGATCCGTTTCATCAGGGGCAATATAAAAGAAATGGTGCAGCACTGCAGCAGAAGCTTGATCAACTATATCAGGAGGTCAATCAACAACTGGCACCGGTTTCAACTCAGCCCTATATCGTGTTCCATGATGCCTATCAGTATTTTGAGCGGGATTTCAGGCTGAATGCCGTAGGCTCGGTGACCATCGATACGGAGCGGTCTCCAGGCGCACGACGGATTAAAGAGGTGCGGGAAAAAATAACTGAATTGGGGGCAGGGGCGGTCTTCAGTGAGCCGCAATTTCAATCGCGCATCGTTGCCACAGTTTTGGAGGGGACGGGGGCTAAAGCCGGTGTGCTTGATCCGTTGGGAGCAGATCTGGACGCGGGGCCGGAGGCTTATTTTTCCCTGATCAGAGAAATGGGAACAAGTATTCTGGAAACTTTAAAGTGAAGTGCCCCCCCAGCCGAAGAGCGCAGGACTGTTCAGCTGGAGGGAGTTAACAATGATCAAGCAGCAGCAGGCAGAGATAAGAGATCGGCGAGGATCTGTTTCCCTTCCTGAACATAAGGGTCATCCTTCAGGGATTCGATCAATACCTCTTCCCGGCTTTTATCACCATTATCCACGTCAGCGGAGGGCATTCCGTGAGGAGTGTTCAGGCTTTTTTGCTCTTCCTGTAACTCGCGTCGTTCTTTCAGCATATCGTCAAGGCGCAGGGATTGGGTCGTCAGTTCACGGCGTTTTTCAGCACGCTGTGCGGCTTGTTTAATGTTGAGAAACTCCTCACTGTTGGCGAGCCGTTCTTGACTGCGTTGTTGCAGTCTTTCCAGGTTGTCCGGTGGGGACTTCCAGGGGGTATAGCTGGCTGCTGCAATGCGATCCCAGGGCAGGGCATTGTCGATATATTTTTCACCGCTTTCCAGCCCATCAAGACGCGAGGGAAGGATGATGTCGGGAATAATACCGCGTTCCTGGGTTGAATCCCCGGTAATCCGGTAGAATTTCTGAATCGTTACCTTGGCTGCTCCCAACGGCATATATTGAGACATACCACGGAGCCGGATAAAGCGATCCAGATCCAGAACCGCCTGAACCGTTCCCTTGCCGTGGGTATGTTCATCGCCAACGATCAGGGCACGACCGTAGTCCTGCAGGGCGCCGGCGAGGATTTCTGATGCCGAAGCGCTGAAGCGGTTAACCATTACAATCAGCGGGCCATCATAGGCAACATTTTTATCGTCATCACGCAAGGAACGAATACTCCCGGAACTGTCGCGCACCTGAACCACCGGGCCGCCATCAATAAACAGACCACTCACACTGACGGCATCGGTCAGGGAACCGCCACCATTATTACGCAGATCAAGGATCAGCCCGGAAACTCCCTGCTGTTGCAGGCGGACCAGTTCAGTGCGGGTGTCGTCAGTGCTGTTGCGTTCGGTTTTGCCACTGTGATCACGGTAAAACGAAGGGATTTTTATGTAACCGATGCGGCTGCCATTGACCCCATCAATCACCGTACTCTGGACAAAGGAATCCTCAATTTCGACAACATCACGAATAATCGGCACAATCAAGCGGCGGCCATCGGGTTTGCGCAGGGTTAAGCGCACCTCGGTTCCTTTTTTGCCGCGAATCAGAGAGACCGCATCGCGTAAACGGGTATTGGTGATCTCAACCGGTTCGGTAGTTCCTTCAGCCACTTTGAGAATAATGTCATCCGCTTCCAGTTGGCCCTGACGTGCTGCGGCACCACCGGGAATGACCCTGACCACGCGGATAAAGCCGTCATCGTCACGCAGGGTGGCACCAATCCCTTCCAGCGAACCACTCATCTGGATGTCGAAGTCTTCTTTGCTGGTTGGCGGCATGTAGTTGGTGTGAGGATCATAGGATCGGGCGATGGAGTCGAGGTAGCGATCGTAATGATCCTGCTCGGTTTCGTCCAGCATCCGCTCTAAAAAGATGTTGTGCGATTTGACAACATTCTCCCGCGCCTTGTTTAACAGCTCAGCCCGGGTCTGTTCATCCACGGGAAGAAGTTCACCATCATCATCAAGACCGATGTCAATTTCGCGCAGACTGATGTAGCGGCTTAATATCTGAAATTTGATATTTTTTCGCCAGAAATCCCGTAGTTCTGCGAGGTTGGTGGCAAATTCATATTTGTCCGGGTCCGTTTCGATCACCTCAGCGGCATCAGGATCGAGGGGTTCTTCGAGAATGGCGGTGGTGATGGTTTGGACCTGTTTGATCCGCTCCTGCAATAGCTCGCGCCCGGCCAGCGGCAGATCCAGGCGTCCACGGCTAATGGCGCTATCGATCTGGTTGCGGTGAACCTGTAGTTGATCGACATCTTCCTGGTGAAGAAAGCGTTTTTGCGGATCGAGCTGTTTTAAGTAGAGGTCGAAAGCGGTCTGCGACAGTTGCATTTCGCTGAGGTTCTGGTTGTAATGCTGACTGCCCAGTTGCTGATGCAGAATGTGCCCAAGCAGGCGGGCACGATTGGTGTTCAGCGGTTCATCAGCTAAGCCAATAGAAACTGACGGAAGCAGAAAAACCAGAGCAATAAAGAAACTGCGAACCATTATTTTTGTGAACAAAGACATAAACTCTCCAGCGCCTGGTGATGGCGGATGTTAAATGAATATCAAGGCAGTGTACCCCCGCAAGTATATCATCGCAAGGTTGAATGTCTGCACTTGTTTGTGTGCAATAGCACAAGTCGTTTTGTTTGGTTCGTTGTTGTGTTAAAGAGGGATGCGCATCTTTTTACAGAAACTGCGCAAAACCAATTCAGCTTGACTGAGACGGGTGATCCGGTAGTTTTTTTGTTTTACGGCGTCAACGTCATCAAGAGCAACCGGTACTTGTCGAAGTCCACGCTGCACCATCTCAAGATTGCTGAGCAGGGTTTTGAGCTGTCCCGGTGTATGCCCTTTAAGCATGGGTGGCGAAAGGCGGACAAAACCTTCAGAAATCGCCTGGGCAAATTTTTTCGGATTACCTGAAATAGACATCAGTGCTCCTCTATATCAATGGAACCTCAGCCGAAGAGCAGAAATGCCAACAGGGTGACCACGGTTCCCAGCAGGGCCCCGAGAAAAACCTCACGTGGGGTATGGATGCCCATCAGTAGCCGACTCTGACTGACCAGTAGCGCCAGAATAAGCACCAGCAGGCCGATCAGCAGTCCCGCGCCGGAAAGCAGGGTCGAAACGGCGATGGAAAAAGCGATGGCAGAATGACCGCTGGGCATTCCTCCGTGCAAGGGAGATCCGTGGTTAAGGCGGGCCTTGAGGAGAATCACCAGTATAATAACCGTCAGTAGGGCACCGACAGGGATCGTACCCGCAGGTTCGCGGGTGAGAGTTTGGGAACCGTCAAATAGTGGGAAGATGTGGCCGGACAGCACCAGATAGCCAAGCACAACAGCACCGATGCTGGTAACCAGCACCGCCCCGGCAGCGACATCCTTGGCCAGTTTGGCCAGTTCGTGATAGTCGGGGGAGACCAGGTCAACGACAGTTTCAATCGCGGTATTAATCAACTCAGCAAAGAGTACCAGCATTGCTGCCAGCACCAGCAGGAAAAACTCCAGCGCTGACACATGAAAGAACAAGGCCAGGAACAGTACCGCGAGCGCCGCGACCAGGTGGTAACGAACGTGGCGTTCACTCTGGGCGGCCCAGAGGATCCCTTCAATGGCACAGTTCAGGCTTTCCAGCCAGCTTTTGGGTTTCATGGTTCCCCGTTCCTGCGGCAAAGCCGATAGATGAATAGTAACTATAAAGATAACAGGTTCAGCAGCAGCACACCAAGGCCATTTGCAGCGTTTACTTGAGAAGTATAAACAAGGTAGTCTTGCTGGCGATGAGAACATGACTATTCAACCGCAAATGCCAAAGGATAATCAGTATGAATGATGACATCAATAACGACGAATCAATGGGCATGGACGATGAGGACTTTGCTGCCATGTTTGAGGCCAGTCTGGCCGGGGTCGGGCAGGAATTGCATGCCGGAATGAAGATAACCGCAACAATTCTGCAAACCGGCTCTGAGTGGATCTTTCTTGATGTCGGTCAGAAGGGCGAGGGGGTGCTGGCAACGGCGGAATTGCTCGATGCCGAAGGTCAGTTAACCGCGGCTGTCGGTGATCAGATCAGCGTTTATTTTATCTCGCGCAAGGACGGCGAACTCCGTTTTACCACCAAGGTTGGCGGCTCCGGGTCGGGCACGGAACAACTGCAACAGGCCTATCAGGCTGCTATTCCGGTTGAGGGACGGATCGACAAAGAGATCAAGGGCGGGTATGAGGTCGCACTGCCCGGCAATGTGCGGTCTTTCTGTCCTTTTTCCCAGGTCGGCTTGCGGCCGGTGGATGCGAGCGAACTGATTGGCCGAACCCTGTCCTTTCGGATCACCCAGTTTGATGAGCGTGGACGCAATATCGTGGTTTCCCACCGGGTGCTGCTCGATGAAGAGCGGAGTCAACAGCGGGAGTCGTTACGCCAGACCTTAAAAGAGGGACAGCTGGTCAACGGTACAGTGACTAATCTGAAAGATTTTGGTGCCTTTGTTGATATTGGCGGCATCGAAGGGTTGTTGCCCATTTCTGAAATCAGCTACGGGCGGGTGGAAGATATCACAACGGTGCTGGACGTGGGTCAGCAATTGGATCTGATCGTTAAAAAAATTGACTGGGCCAATAACAAGTTTTCCTTCAGCTTGCGTGACACTTTGGCCGACCCCTGGCTCAAGGTTGGAAACAGCTATCAGGTCGGTAAAAAATATCCGGGTACGGTAAGTCGTCTGGCCCAGTTCGGTGCCTTTGTCACCCTCGAAGAAGGGATTGACGGCCTGTTGCATATCTCAAAAATGGGGGACGGGCAACGTATCCGCCATCCCCAGGATCTGTTCAAGGTCGGTCAGCAGGTTACGGTGGTGATCGAAAAAATAAATGAGGATGAAAAACGGATATCTCTGGCCCTGGCCGGAGCGGTCGATGATGTCACCGAAACCAGTTACAGCGAGGACACCAGCGGCGCCGGCATGGGGACCCTAGGGGAACTGCTTAACGCCAGCCGGCAGAAAAAAGAGCGACGTCAGCGTAAATGAGCCCGCCGGTTTCCCGCTCTGCCGTACTCTTTGCGGTCTGCATGGCGCACTTTCTCATGCCCTTTATGATGTCATCGGTAGGGATTGCCCTGCCGGTGATTGGTCGTGAATTTGAGGCCAGCGCTTTGCAGTTGGGGCTGGTAGAAACAACCTACGTCCTGTCAGCGTCGATTTTTTTGCTGTCGATGGGGCGTTTTGGTGATATTCACGGCCGCCGCCGTATTTTCCAGACTGGACTGCTGGTTTTCGGTGGGATGGGGGGACTGATTTCCCAGGCCTGGTCGATCGAGACCGTTATCGTCCTGCGCTTTCTGCAGGGGATGGGAGGTGCTATGGTGATGGCGACAACCATGGCGATGCTGGTTTCGACCTTTCCCGTGGCTGAACGCGGCAAGGCCCTGGGGATCGCGGTTGCCAGTGTTTATGCGGGCATCTCCTGTGGTCCTTTTGTTGGCGGCATGCTGGTTGAGGTGTTGGGCTGGCGCTCCATTTTCTATTTGATCTTCCCTTTGAGCCTGTTAACCTGGGGAGTAACCCGCCTCAAAATTAAAACCGAGTGGGCCGAAGCCAAAGGCGAACCGTTTGACTGGCGGGGCGCCATGACCTACGCCGCGGCGGTGATGCTGTTGGTGATCAGTGTCACCAATTTAAGCAGCGGCGGTTGGGCCTGGGCGACGCTGGTACTGGCCAATATGTTGCTCGGGTTGTTCTTTTTTCAGCAGTCGCGCCACCCTTATCCACTGTTGAATCTGAGTCTGTTGCTCAATAATCGGGTCTTTGCCCTGAGCAATCTGGCCGCCCTGTTCAATTATGCCGCGACCTTTGGCGTCACTTTCTTTTTGAGCCTTTATCTACAATACGTCAAAGGGATGAGTCCATCCCAAGCTGGCCTTGTCCTGATTGTTCAGCCTATCGTCCAGACCCTCTTTTCCCCTTTCTGCGGACGATTGTCCGACCGGATTCCGGCCTCTTATGTCGCCACCACCGGTATGGCTCTGTGCGCCGTTGGTCTGGCTGTCGCCTCGACCCTGCATGCGGCATCCGAACTCGCCGTGGTTTATCTGCTGCTGGTATTGCTGGGATTGGGATTTGCCTTGTTCTCGTCGCCCAACGTCAGTTTGATCATGGGCAGTGTCGAAGCCAAATATCTGGGGGTGGCCTCCGGCCTCAATTCAAGTATGCGGACCCTGGGAATGTTGACCAGCATGATGATCATCACCCTGATTTTTTCTTACCTGATGAATGATCAACCGGTGACACCTGCAACCCAACCCGGTTTTCTTGCCAGTATGCGTCTGGCGCTACTGATTTTCAGCGGGCTGTGTGTAGTGGGTATCGGTTGTTCACTCGGACGTATCGGTGGTGCCCCAAAAAAATAAGACGGGGTTGTTGGCGGCAGGTTTTTTAGCGGGTTGGCATGAATAATGTATTGTACGAATTGTTTGTGGTTGTCTCTGTCGTATCATTGTGTTGGGAGTAAGCGATGCGCGTACGTCTGGCTATCAGGTACACATTTATTTCCAGCTGCATTTTGCTGGTGATCATGCTTACCTCTTCATACTTTCATATTACCAAGGTTCAGAAAATATTTGCCGAAACCGCCATCCATGATGCCGATGCCCTGGCCGACCTCATTCTGCGTAATTCCTACCATCTGATGCTGGAAAATGACCGACAGAATCTGCAATTGATGATGGAAGAAGTAGGTGGGAGTCAGCGGATCTCCCGGGCAAGGATTCTTGGGCGCGAGGGGGTTGTCAGCTTTTCAACGAATGCTGACGAGGTTGGTAGCGTATTAATTATGCAGGATGAGAGTTGCGCATTTTGCCATATTTCTGGATCAGAAGCGTTGGTGAATGTGCCGGTGCAGGATCGAACACGGACGCTTTCCGGGTACCAGTACATGAGTGTTACCAGGGGAATCTATAACGAGCCAAGCTGTTCAACAGCAGCATGCCATGCTCATCCACCTGAACAGGAAAAAATCGGGGTGCTGGATATGGTCGTTTCCCTGGATCAGATGGCTTATTTGACCCACGTTCACCACAATGATGTCATCCTGTCCACCCTGGTCATGCTTATATTGTTATCGGTTGGTCATTACCTGATCACCAGACGTTATATCTGCAAACCAATCGAGGGATTGTTATATGAAACCCAAGCTCTTGCACAAGGTGACCTGAGTGCGCGGGTCGCGAACCCTTCTAGGGATGAGCTCGGTGAACTTGGATGCTCCTTTAATCAGATGGCTGAAAATCTTGAGCAAGCCCAGGAAGAGCTGAAGGAGTGGGGGGCAACTCTGGAACACAAGGTTCAAAAGCGTACAACAGAAATTATGGATATTCAGAGTCAACTCGTCAGATCGGCCAAGCTGGCCTCGATGGGAGAACTGGTAGCGGGAATTGCTCATGAAATCAATAACCCGCTGACCGGTATTCTGATGTTCGCCTCTTTGTCATCTAAACACCAAGACATACCGCCGCAAATCAAGGATAATCTCGATCTCATCGTTGCAGAAACCGGGCGCTGCGCCAAGATTGTGCGTGGTTTGCTGGAATTTGCGCGCGAGTCGCTTCCTGAAAAAACCCCATCATCCATCAATGCCATCATTGGCCAGACCCTTGAGCTGGTATCCCACCAGTCCATTTTTCAGGACGTTGATATCGTCTGTGAACTTGGCGAGGATATTCCTCAAATTGAGTTGGATGCCGACCAGTGGCAGCAGGTGTTTGTCAATATGATCATCAATGCCGGTCAGGCCATGCCGCAGGGAGGCAAGTTAGCCATAACCACCCACTTCCTCGAGGAAGAGAATAGCGTCAACATTATTTTAGAAGACACCGGCACCGGTATCAGTCGCGAACATCTGGACAAGATTTTTGATCCATTTTTCACCACCAAGGCACAGAAAGGCTTTGGTCTGGGCCTGTCGGTTACCTATGGCATTATTCAAAACCATGGCGGCAAGGTTGATGTGCAGAGCACTGAAGGGGAAGGAACCCGGTTCAGTATTCTTCTGCCGGTTGAAAACCCGGGCTGGACAGAAGCTGTGGATCGGGGCGCAGAGGAAGACAAGAAAGACGAGTAAAGAATACCCGCTGAATTACAGAGCAGCGTGGTCCTTAGCAGAGATTCCGAGTTTTTTCAGCAATGCCTGAAAATTGGGACGCAGCATGCCGGTTTCTTCTGCAGCCTTGGAGATGTTCCACTGATTTCTTTCCAGGGCGGCCAGGACAAAGGCCTTTTCAACCGGTTCAACCGCTTGTTCACGTACTTTGCGTTTGGCTTCTTTTAGCTCTTCGCTGTTTAATGGTGTTGATATCTCTTCTGCTCCTAAAGCCTGTTCCTGACTGCCCGGCAGTTCCAGAGACTCACGCTGAATGATCTCGCCCTGGGTTAATACTACCGCCCGCTCGATGATATTTTCCAACTCGCGAACATTGCCACGAAACGGATATTGATGCATGGCGATCTGGGCATCCGCCGATAACCCTTTAATTTCCTTGCCGATCTCATGAGAAAATTTATGCAGAAAATAATTAATCAGTAGCGGAATATCTCCATCACGTTCACGTAGAGGTGGCAGCTCGATGGGAATGATATTAAGGCGGAAATAGAGATCTTCGCGAAATGTGCCTTCTTTGACCATGACATCGAGGGCGCGATTGGTAGCAGCAACGAGACGAATGTCGATCGGGGTTGCCTTAGTCCCTCCGATAGCGGTGACCTCGCGTTGTTGAAGGACCCGCAACAACTTGGCCTGGGTCGCCATGCTCAGATTGGCGATTTCATCAAGAAACAGGGTGCCACCGCTAGCAACGCTGAAGAGCCCCGGCTTTGAATGGGTGGCGCCGGTGAAAGACCCTTTGACGTGCCCGAACAGCTCGCTTTCGAGCAGGTTTTCCGGTAGCGAATTACAATCGATAGCAACAAAGGCCTCCTGACTACGGGTGCTGTTGCTGTGAATGGCCCGGGCGACCAGTTCCTTGCCGGTCCCGCTTTCGCCGGTAATCAGGACTGTACTGTTGGTCGGGGCCACGCGGGTAATGCGCTGAAAAACCTTCTGCATCGGTGCACTTCTACCAATAAAGAAATCGGGAATGCCTTCAATGAGGACGTTTTCAGGATCTTCTTCCTGGCCGTCAAGATCCTGGATTCGTTGACGAATAGCGGATTCGACCTTCTCAATAATACTGTCGGGAAGAAAGGGTTTGGTGAGGTATTCAAAGGCACCGTTTTTCATGGCGTCGACAGCGGAGTCGATGGTAGCAAAGCCGGTGATGATAATGACAGGCACTTCCGGCTGTAAAATCTGGATGGTTTTAAGGACTTCGATGCCATTTAAGACGGGCATTTTCAGGTCGCTGATGACGACACTGAATTTGTCTTTTTGGAGCTTTTCCAGACCGATCTTGCCGTTGGCAGCAACCTCAACCTGGTATCCCGACATGGTCAGTGCCTGGCGGATTCCTTCACGGATAATGGCTTCATCATCGATCACCAGAATTTTATGTGCAGCAGTTTCATCCATGCCGATAACATCACCTTTCAGCTTCAGCACTTGTGCCGGTAAACATCCGACGAGATGGGTTCTCTCTTTTTATGTGTGCCCTAGGGGTGGCGGTAAGGATAGTTGATAACGCCATTAAAGTCTGGTCGCAATTTTTGCGCCAAGTCATCAATATGGATTGCAAAGCAGGCCGGAATTGAGTCATTAACGCAAATCCCGTCCTAACGTTAGCCCGCTTTTATGGGCCCTGGGCGACCAGAGTAAAAATATTTGATATTTAACAAAAATTCATACTATGGACAGGGGCAGAAGCAGTCAAGGCTTTACTTTCAGCTGACTTGAGCCCCAGTGAGTTATTCCCACCATTGTTGAAACCGGCTTAAAAACAAGGTTTTTTTAAAGTAAAGCACATCAGACGTGAGCGGATGTTTTATCAGGCAATCGATGTATATTTATTTTATTCACCCATCAGGTTGAGCTCTAAGGCGACTGCAGGAGATATAGCAGCTAAGACCACATCCTTCTGGAGGGGGTGTATACACTTTTTATTCGTATAGAAAGACTATTTAAATCAGCTATTTATGCTGGCCCGCCAGGACAGAAAAATGGCCTGTCCGCTTGTCAGTATAAATATTTTATACAGTCCGTCCTTTCTATCCCTTCCCTTGACAAAATCCGCAACAGCACAAAAAAATAATAATAATAGATAGTTAGGGTTTGTATAAAAAAAAGATTCAAGACTGGCATGGCCTCTGCATTTGCCCGCACTGAGCTTCGAGCAAGCTGATAGATATTTCTTCAAAACAGGCCAACCTATAATTCAGGGAGAGAGAGATGATCGATTTTTTTCTTAATGTCGGACAGGTAGAACAGATTTACACGGTGGTTGATTTTTACACCTACATCAAGGGGCTTGAGTATCTAATCTGTTTGTTGTTGTTTGCCACCTTCCCGATATTTTACCGGTACATCCATGGGGGAGACAATAACTAGCAGCCCGTGCATGTTGCGGGTTGCAATCATCTGTTGCGCGGTCACGAATAATAATGGCCGAGTATTTTAGAACAAGGAGCTGAGGCTATGGTTAGTACCGGAAAAAAATTCATGGCAGGACTGGCGGGGCTACTGCTCTGCTGTCTAACCATGATGAATTGCTATGCGATGGAATCCTATCCGGAAGAAATTGAGATTGATGTCCTGGCTGACCTTTATGAGGGAGTCGTTTTTGATCATGGCCTTCATGTGATGATGACCGAGGGCTGTGCCGTTTGTCATCATCATACAACCGGAACACCGGTTGTCGATTCCTACTGTGCTAAATGTCACGCCGATGAGGAACCGATGGCGTCCGTATCCTGCCAGGATTGTCACTCCTCTGAGCCGGTTACCGCCGGGAATGTACGCGGAAAAGATGCCTTACTTTTTCATGATGACAAACCGGATTTGAAAGCTGCTTATCATTTAAGCTGTCTGGGTTGTCACCAGGAAATGGGTGCACCGGTTGGTTGCCAGGATTGCCATGCTCGCACCGAGACAGGGGATGCTTTTTTCCACTCTGGCCAATTCGCCCCGGCAGAATCTGCCGGCAGCTCAGGGCATTGAAGATGTCTAAGGGTTATTGTGGAATACAATCAAGGAGAGAAGGTCATGAGTAAAATAACACGCAGAAAATTTCTAGCCGGCAGTATGGCAGGGGGGGCCGCCATCGCCATGGCTCCGACGAAAAAGGCATTCGGGGCGAATCTTGGGGGGTTTCCCGATGGCATGGGGGTGCTGGTAGATATGACCCGCTGTGTTGGCTGCCGCAGTTGTGAAGCGGCATGCAACAAAGAACAAAACCTGCCGGATCCGGATAAATCGTTCGCTGACTATTCGGTGTTTGATGAAATTAAACACGGAGAAAAGCGCCGCCCTACAGAAAAGGCCTATACGGTCGTCAATCGTTATGAACCGGAAGGAAGCGAACCGGTTTATCGGAAAATTCAGTGTAACCACTGCAATGAGCCGGCCTGTTTAACTTCATGTTTTGTTAATGCCTATACCAAAACCCCGGAAGGTGCGGTTATTTACAACGACAAGGTTTGTGTTGGTTGTCGTAACTGCATGATCGCCTGCCCCTTCAGTATTCCGGCTTACAGTTACAGCTCCGCTTTCAATCCCATTATCAAGAAATGTATTTTTTGTTATGACACGCGCTTGAAGAACGGCCAGATGCCGGCTTGTGTTGAAGCTTGTCCACAGCAGGTTATGGTCTTTGGTAAACGCAAGGAACTGATCAAGATCGCTCACGATCGGATCAGAAGAAGTCCGGACAAATATGACGACCAACTTTACGGTGAAAACGAAGTTGGCGGTACCGGATGGCTTTATCTCTCGGGGGTACCTTTTCAGGAAGCGGGCTTTAACGTTTCCCTGCCGAATGAGCCAATTATCAACAACGTGAAGGATTTCCTTGCTATCGTGCCGATGGTACTGGCGATCTGGCCGGCTCTTTTCACCGGTTTCCATCTGCTCGCTACAAAAGGTAAGTCACATGGGCATGGAGACGATCACAGTCATGATGGGCAGGAGGAACACTAACCATGAAAAAATTAGCTGAAAATGGGATCAAACCACATGATGCGCAATTGAAACCTGACGGTCGCAAGTTCAGCCTGATGGAGAAGCTGTTGCTCGGATTGACCCTCGATCAATATGTACAGCAGGTTATTCGCAACAAGTTCAACTGGTTGTTGGCACTGATTTTTGCGGTCGGCATTCCGCTGATTATCTACCGTTTTATCTTCGGTCTCGGGGTCGTTACCCATAGCTCTTACGATTATCCCTGGGGCTTGTTTCTTGGTTTTGGTCTGTTTTGTATGGTCCCTTTATCGGCATCGGGGTTCATGCTGGGGACGACCGTTGAGATTTTTGGTCGTCATGATTTTGAGCCGATCGAACGCCTGGCACTGCTCAACGGTCTGCTCGGATACTTCTTTGCCGTTGTCTATCTGCTCGTCGATTTAGGTCAGCCCTGGCGTCTGGCTTATCCGATGGTCTATTCCTTCGGACCGGCGGCAGTTCTGTTTCTGGTTGGCTGGCACGTTGCTACTTATTTGTCGGTTCAGGTTGCGGAAGTTTCCACCGCTTTTTTTGAGTGGATTGGTTTCCGCCGTGGTTACGAATTTATCCGCAAGGGTACGATCGGTTTGACGGTTTCCGGGATCATCCTGTCGACCCTTCATCAAGGAGCCCTGGGAGCTTTATTTGTCTATGCCCCCGGTAAGGTCCATCCGCTCTGGTATTCGGCTTCCTTCCAGTGGATTCATTTTTTCGTGTCTTCAATTCCTGCCGGTTTGAGCATGGTCATCTGTGTCAGTACGGTGGTTATCTACACAATGAAGTGGCGCTGTGATCAGCGCTTTATTGACAGCCTTGACCGGATCACCATTTCCCTGGCCAAGGGTGCATCCATGGGCTTGTTCACCTATCTGTTCATCAAGTTTCTGGCTGTTGCTCATGATAATGAGTGGGCTTATCTGGCCACCGGTTGGGGAGCCTGGTGGCTGTTTGAGATCTTTTTCGGAGTGGTGCTGGCACTGATCGTTCTGGGCATCGGCATCCATCATAAAAGTGTTGCCCTCTGTCGCTTAGGAGCGCTGATTACCGTGCTTGGCATTCTGCTTAATCGTTTGAACACAGCACTGATCACTTTTAACTGGAACCTCTATCAGGAAATACCGCATATTTTTGAAGTGATTATTGCCATAACAATATTTGCTATCTATATCGCCACCTACCGGTTCATATTGAATCGGTTGCCAATCCTGTACCAGTTTAAAAACCGGGCTGAAGCGTAAAGGGATAGCTACAGAGAATCCGGTCGGCAGAGATCTTCTTCTGTCGGCCGGGTTCTTTGTTTATCTCTGCTGCGGCGCAAGGAGTCCCCCTATGTTTGATAACCTGATCGCCAGAGCTATTGTTCCTGTTACCATCGCGGTGACAGGCTTTGTTATTTTCGGCTGTATATTGTTGTATTCTTTTATCAAGGACGATATGACCGCGGAAGCCGTTCGTCATGTTGATGGCCTTGCGGAAACGGTTGTCCGGGCTACGCACTATGCGATGATGGAGGACGATCGTGATTCATTGAGCAATATTCTTGCCAATGTCAATCGTCTGGCAGAAGTAGAGCGGATCAGGATATACGACCAGCTAAGTCAACCGAAATTTTCCGATCTGGAGGGTGTTACCACTCCCGGTTCTTTTGCCGTGCGGGTAGATGAATGGTCAAAAGGTATTGTTTCCGGCAGTGGGCAGGATCGTATTGAAACCCTCCATCAGGTTGATCATGAATATGGCTTTATTGCCGTCAATATGCCGATCCTTAACGAGCCAAAATGTTCTACGGCGGCTTGTCATTTCCATGCCGAAGATGAACCGATTCTCGGGTTTTTAAGCCTCGGTTTTTCCAGTGCGCATCTGGAGAAAACCCTTGCTCTGCTCAAAACTCGAATGATAGCATTCAGCCTCATGGTGTTGTTCCTCACGGTTGTCGGGGTTGCAGCACTACTGAGGATAAACCTGTTTTTGCCGATACTCAGGCTCACCCACGAGATGGAACAGGCCGTGAATGGGGCTGCCGAAACCGACCTGCCTAAAGCTAATCGCAAATTGGGAAAGCTGGGCAGAGACTTCCGATTGTTGGTGAAGCAGCGTGACGAGTCCTTGCTCAGCAAGGATGCAACGAGAGCAGCCAGAGGAAGCGATGACAGACCCGAACAAGCCGATAGCAGAAGAACCTCTGCCGGACATGAGCCCCCTGCAACAACAGGTTCAGGCGAAAATTAAGCGTTTTGAGCTGCTATCCGGTAGCGGGCTTTGGGTTCTTGCTCTGTTTACCGCGCTCAGTATCGGAGCTTCTCGGAACTTTGACTTTCTCCCGCCATTAAGTGCCGGGATTCGTAATCTCCTCGGGGTTGGTCCGCCAGTGAATTATATCAACTGGGCGCTGGTCGTTTATGGTTTTTCCGCTCTGATTCTGGTTCTTGCCCAGATGGCAAACAACAAAAAGCCCCGTGGAGCTTTGGCGCACTTTGGGTACCTTGGAGCGTTTTATCTTTTCTACCACTTTTCTGATGGGTTACAGGAAAACTTCTGGGCAATATTTGTTGTTGGCCTGACGATTCTTGGCTTGCAGAGCTATCACGTCTGGAACTACTATCACGAAAAAATCCACGAACAAAAAGAAATCCTGGAAGAACTTAACAAGCTTGCCGGTTGAGTATCCCCCGCACAAAAAGAAGGCAGCCTGTTAGGGCTGCCCTGATTTCACTAGATAGCTGCGATCTGCCGAGCTTTAAGCACCCGCATCATCTGCAATTAAATCTGTTACCTGTTTTTTACCGTTGCCTGGATGGTTTTTCTCTTGCCAGCCTGCTGACCAGCTGCTTTCGTCATACCAAAGAGAGCCAGAACAGCCGGGATCAATTGAGCCACGATCAGTAGTGCACAGAAGCCGACAAACAGCAGAACCAACAGCCCACTGTTGTAGGTGACGGCGGTATCAACGGCAAAAACTGGTGAAATCATCAAGAGAACCAAGGTCAGGGTTGATAATAGTGACTTGACTGGAAACATGGTCTTCTCCTTTTTAGCGCTATAGTTTGTTAATGTGTTTTCTTCGTATTTTCTGAAGGCACACAGGACGGCCTCGTGAATTTCTACGAAATGATCGTCTGCCGTTGGACGCAGGGCATGATAGAAAATTCCTTCCTGGCGGATTTTTTTCACCAGATTGATCGGCATATCGTCAGTAACCAGAATGATAGAGATATTGCGGTTACACTTCTTCAACAGGGGGATCAGTTTCGCGACATTGTGCTCATCGTAAAGTCCGTCCAGCACGACAACCTGGATCTCTTTGTTAATAATCGCTTCAAGGGAATTTGCGACAGAATCTGTAGTAACAACCTGGTAATCATCGTCAGTAAACAGATTCGCCAGCTGATCTCGCGTCCCGCTATTTTTATTCGCTATTAGTAGTCCACGCATGGTTAACACCTCTCTGTATCCAGTAAATGGCTTTTAACGGGAAACTTTAGCGCGCTTCTGGTCCCGACCAAACAGTCCACGGAGAATACCAATGAGCATTAATGTTGCGGGCACAAGTTGAAAAACAATGATCAAGGCAAAAAAGCCGATAAACATGGCGACGAGTAAACTGCCTTCTCCGGTACCCGTAGCCTCTGCGGCAAAAGCTGATGAAGAAAGGCTGGTAAGTGCGATCAACGTGCTTTGCAGGATGCGTTTCATATTGTCCTCCTTAAAAAGGCTGGGTAACAAGTGTGATAATGCTGTAAATCTAATGCAGAGGGCGTGCCAAGGCGGGATAAAGTCCATCTGATACGTACAACTGTCTGATATGTATGAGTGTTCTGGTTTTTCGCGAGGGATGTTTGAGGTCAGACGAAATAAAGGTGTATGTTTGTTCAATACAGGCATTCCGGTAAGGATCTTCCGGAAACCTTTTTATTCGAGTCTAACCTGCTGAAACTATGTAGGAAAAAGGTAAGACGTCGGGTTTATAGCTAAAACTTGCGGAATATGAAAAAATTATTCCGCTGATTTACTCGGAAATAAAGTAGGATTTGGCGGCTTAACAGGCAGGTGCGCTGCTCAGGGGGTGTCGTCCTGGTCCGATTCGGGATGATAATCCTTGTGGGCTCTTTTTTCGAGTTGCCAATTACGCCATTTTAAATAGCCGATATGGGCAATGAGAATAAAAAAAATTAAAAAAAGGATGATGACAACCGGCATGGACTTTCCTCTGGTTTGCAACAGCATGACATGATGGTCTGTGTTGTCATCAAGTATGCCTTATTTTATTACTTTTGACCAGAGGCAGCCACAGTTTGCATTTGCCAAGGCTGAGCCTGTCTCGGAGATCGAGTTTCAGCAGGGTAAGTAGCTTTTCCGGCAATTGTACGGTGGATCACCGTTGAAGTTTAGCTTCAGAGCCGTTAGTATCGCCCTGTAGACAGATAATCCTCTGCTGATCACATCAATATGAACGGGATGGTAATAATAAATGGAACAACAACCCCTGCCGGATCCAAAAGAATATGCGGCAGACCTGAAAAAAATTCGGTTTCGGCGCTTGCTGTTATGGCTGGTGATTGGTGCTTACCTGCCGGCGATGATGGTAGCCCTCGATTCTCCCGACTACCGCAAATGGGCGACAATCGTTTTTGTCAGCTGGATTGGGTTGTTGATTCTTGCCGTCGGTTATGCCTGTCTGGCTCGCTGCCCTCGCTGCAGTGAACTGTTTCACACCCATGGCCCAACTTTTTTGCCCCTACGCCGCTGCCTTCATTGTGCCCTGCACATCAAAGCCGATAAAAGGCCACCGGAACCAAACCACCCGCGCGCCAAATTTTCAAAGAAGCAGTAAATGACACGCCGTCGCAGCCGGAGATCTTACAGCATCAAGGAGCCCTCATGGATAGTCATACAGAAATCACATTGGATGAAATGCACGCTGGGTTGCGCATTGTGCGTATGCGCCGCTGGTTTTTATGGTTGTTGATTCTGGCTTACGTGCCGCTGATGATGTTTGCTCTGGCTGCCAACGATGCCAAGCGGATGGTGGTGATAGCCTTTGTCGGGTGGTTGTTGTTGCTGATTG
>Ga0102938_10000626_pt1 | contig 26163 bp, 22 predicted proteins | sample SalPonR2_B_D2_MG_FD_84516 | JGI IMG/M metagenome (GOLD analysis project Ga0102938, IMG submission 84516) | Salt pond soil microbial communities from South San Francisco under conditions of wetland restoration - Salt Pond MetaG R2_B_D2_MG | ecosystem: Environmental > Aquatic > Marine >... | reverse complement strand
GCTGGTGCACGGCGATCTCGATTTGCCGCTGCGCATGCTGCGGGACCTCATGGCGCCTCGCGTGGAGCGGGTGCGGGTGGACGATGCCGCGGCCTATGCGCGGATGAAACGGTTTGCGGCCTGCTTCATTCCGGAAATGGAACCCAAGATCCAGGAGTATGTCGAGTCGCGGCCGATCTTCGACCTGTACGGAGTGGACGACGAGATCGCGCGTGCGCTCGACCCGAAAGTGCCGCTCAAGTCCGGCGGCTATCTCGTGCTGGACCAGACCGAGGCGATGACCACGATCGACGTCAACACCGGCGCTTACGTGGGCCACCGAAACCTCGAGGAGACGATTTTCCGCACCAACCTGGAAGCAGCCCAGGCGATCGCGCGCCAGATCCGGCTGCGGAACCTCGGCGGCATCATCATTGTCGATTTCATCGATATGGAAGAGGAAGACCACCGCGCCCAGGTGCTGCAAGCGCTGGAACGGGCCTTGCAAGGCGACCATGCGCGAAACCAGATCACCGAGGTCTCGCGGCTCGGCCTCGTCGAGATGACGCGCAAGCGCACCCGCGAGAGTCTCGAGCATGTCCTGTGCAGACCATGCCCGACCTGTGAGGGCCGCGGTTCGGTGAAGACGCCGGAGACGGTCTGCTACGAGATTTTCCGGGACATCCTGCGCCAGTCACGGCAATTCGAATTCCAGGAGCTGATGGTGCTCGCGCATGCCGAAGTGCTCGACCTGCTCGTCGATGAAGAGGCGTCCGGGCTGGCGGAGCTCGAGTCGTTGACCGGCAAGCCCATCCGCCTGCAGGCCGAGTCTGGCTATCTCCACGATCAGTACGATGTCGTTCCCCTGTAACGGGGCCCCCGGGATTGTCCGCATGGAGGCTGCGCCATGCCGGGGATGATTCGCAAACTGTGGCGGATCGGCGCGGCTGTGGTCGCCGGGGTGGTCGTGTTGCTGGCATTGCTGGTCGGCGTTGCGCGTATCGCCCTCGTGCAGGCACCCGAATACCGGGCTCAGGTCGAGGCGCTGGCGGGTGACGCACTGGGGCGCCCCGTGCGCCTGGGCGAGATCGACGCGCGGCTGGGACTGCGCGGGCCGGAACTCAGTTTCAGCGATGCGAGCATCCTCACCGAGGATGGCACCGAGATACTGCTGATGGCCGACGAGGGTTCGATCCAGTTCGCGGCCTGGCCTTTGTTGCGCGCCGAATTGCGCCCGGGCGTCATCCGCCTGGCGGGCCTGTCGCTGAGGGTCGAGCGCGAGGTGGGCGGCGACGAATGGCGGCTGCTCGGCGCACAGGGTCCAGTGCTCGGAGAGCGTGGGACCGGGGCGGATCCGCGGCTCCCGGATCTGGCGCAATGGCCCGCCGGGCAACTCGAGCTCGCGGACGTCGAGCTTAAGTTCGAAGACCGGCACCTCGGCCTGCCGCCAAGCACGTTCCGGCTGGACACCCTGCACCTGCGCGTGGGCGGAGGCCGGTTGGCGCTCGATGCCGCCGGCGTGCTGCCGGAGTCGCTCGGGGGGGCGCTCACGTTGTCCGCGGCCGTCTCGGCGCAGGACGCGCGGGGCTTGCCGCGAGACTGGACCGTCGGTGTCTCGTTCGTGGCTCTCGACTTGCAGGCGCTGGCCGCGGCGAGCGGTGATCCGGCCTGGCTGCGCACTCGCGGGGTCGTGGACGGGAACGTCTCGGTGGCGGCGGATGCACGCGGCCTGGTACGGATCGCGGGTGATGCTGTCGCCCGTGACCTGTGGCTGCTGCGCGATCGTGACGGTGTCGCGTCGACGCCCGAAGTGGCGGCGCCGCCCGTGCCCTATGATGTTCTCGGTGCGGCGTTCGAATGGACGCGACAGGATGCGGGCTGGGATCTCGGGTTGCGTGATCTGGAGGTCGTGCGCGCGGAGCGGCGTTGGCGTAGCGCGGCTGCCAGCGTATCTCTCGTGGGACGGGCGCGGGAGTCGTCTGAGCCGCTCAAGAAACGCGAAGTGCTCGAGCAGCTTGTCGTTCGGGCCGACCGGCTCGAGCTCGAGGATCTTCTGCCCGCCGCCCGCTGGTTGCCGGCGCAGCCACGCTCGGTGGTGCAAGCCCTGATGCCGAGCGGCACGCTGCACGGGGTCGACATGGAAATCGACTGGGCGCGCGACAGGCGTTATGTGGCAGCACTCTCAGGGAGCGCGGGCTTCGAGGCGATTTCGCTGGCCCCGTGGAATCGCTGGCCGGGCGTCCGCAATCTCTCCGGCCGCATCTCGGGCGACCTGTCGCGCGGCACGCTCACGCTGGCTGGCAGCGAGGCCGTGTTCAGCCTGCCATCGCTGTTTCGAGCTCCCTTGACGGTGACGAGCCTGGCGGTCGCGGCGGGCTGGGCGCGCGACGAGGAGGCATTCAGCGTCCACGTGTCGCGCATGGCGCTGGCCAACGAGGATGCCGCGCTCAGTGGCCGGCTGGCGCTGGAGCTGCCTGCCGACGGGACTTCCCCGCTGCTGGAAATCGACGCCGAGGCGCGTGACCTGCGCCTCGATGCCGCGCCGCAGTACCTGCCGGTCGGCATCATGCCGGCTCGGGTCGTCGAGTGGCTGGATCGCGCCTTGCTCGCTGGTGGGGTCGAGGCCGCACACATTCACTTCGCGGGACCCACCCGCGCTTTCCCGTTCCGCGGCGATGAGGGCGTGTTCAAGGTCGAGTTCGATATCGACGACGGCGTCCTGGCATTCGATCCCCGCTGGCCGCAAGCACGCGCGCTCGAAGCCAGTGTGCGCTTCGAAAACGAGGGCCTGTGGGCGGACGTGCAGGCGGGGCGACTGCTCGACGTCCAGGCAGGTCCGGCACGCGTGGCGATCCCCGACCTGCGGGCGGGTGTGCTGACGATCGACGGCAGTGCGCGGGGCGAACTGGCGGCGCTACGGGAATTCGCCCTGTCGGCGGATCTGCTGCAGCGGATTCTCGCGCCTGGCCTGGCGCCGGCAACCGTGACCGGCGGGCGCGCGAACGCGGAGGTGGCGCTCGTGCTGCCGCTCAAAGCGCTGGCGACATCCCGGGCCCGGGTGGAACTGAACGTTGCCGACGGAGTCGCCGCCTACGACTTCCTCGGCGCCCCGCTGCGCAATATCCAGGCGCAGGTGAACATCGACAATGCGAAAGTGACGGGGCGGGGAATCAGCGCCACGCTGGCCGGTTCGCCGGTGCTGGTCGATGTCACGATCGACGAAAGCGATGCGATTCGCCTGAGTGGCGGGGGACGGCTTGACGCCGCGGCGTTCAGCGAGATCTTCCGCCTTCCGGAGGACCCGATGAGCGGGGTCACAGACTGGACGGGATGGTTGCAGTTTCCCGCCCCCGGCGCCCCGGCGCCGGTCGAGTTCGCAATCCATTCTTCGCTGGAGGGCATGAGCATCGGGCTTCCGGAGCCGCTCCGGAAGGCTGCCGGAGATACAGGCAGCCTGAAGTTCAGCGGACGCTTCCTCCCAGACAGCCAGCTGGACCTCGAGCTGGAATGGGATGCCGCATTGCGACTGGAAGCGCGCCTGGACCGATCCGGCGCGGAGCCGCGTTTCGGGATCGTGCCGGACGGACTTTCGGGCGACCTGCCGGGCCTGGTGTTCAGCGGAGCCATCCCGCGCCTTGACCTCGGCGCCTGGATCGAACTTTCGGGGACGTCCTACGACGGCTCAGGACCACTGACTGAGTTGATCGCCGGCGGCCGGGTGCTCATCGGCGAGCTCAGCGCGCCGCTGGTGGATCTGCGCGACGTGCTCGTTGACGTGTCGCGCGGCGCAACGCACTGGTCACTGGACCTGAACGCGAATCGCGCGGCCGGCCACCTCGACGTGCCTTTTTCGCTTTACGGCGACGAGCCAGTGACGGCTAGACTCGACTATCTCTGGCTGGGCGCGGCCAACGACCCCCCAGGCACTTCCGGGGAGATCGAAGTGACGCCCGCGAATGGGTCGGAACCGGTCGGGCCACCGGTACGACTGAATCCGGCACTTATTCCGCCACTCGACATCCAGGTCGACGATCTGCGCTACGGGTCGATTCGATTCGGCAGCGTTTCCGCGCTGGCCCTGCACGAGGGTGACGGTATCGAACTGATCGGGCTCGAGGGCATCGGGGACGGCTTCATTTTCCAGGCGGAGGGCCGCTCCCGGCTGTCGCCGACAGTCGATGCATCGCGCCTCGGCGTGCGCTTCCAGAGCGATGACGTGGGCGCGACCCTGGATTTCATGGGCTTCAATCGCGGCATGGAGGCACAGAGCGGGGTTTTCGAAGCGGAGGTCAGCTGGCAAGGCGGACTGCGCAGCGACTGGCTCGAGGCGATCGAGGGCACGGCGACGGTGGACATCCGGAACGGCAGCCTGGTCGGGGTCGACCCCGGTGCCGGCCGGGTGTTCGGCCTGTTGAGCGTGCAGGCGCTCCCACGCCGACTGGCGCTCGATTTCAAGGATGTGTTCGGCAAGGGCACGTCCTTCGACCGGATCACCGGCGACTTCCGGCTCGAAGACGGTAATGCCTACACGGACAACCTGTTGATGCGCGGTCCCGCCGCGAACATGGCGGTGGTCGGCCGTACCGGGCTGGTGACACGCGATTACGACCAGACGGCCGTGATCGGCGCGGATTTCGGTGGCACCTTTCCGGTGGCGGGGGCGGTCGTGGCCGGACCGGCCGTGGGCGCCGCGTTGTTCCTGCTCGCGGAAATTTTCAACAACCCCTTCTCAGCGCAGATCACCTATCGGCTCACCGGATCTTGGGATGACCCGGTCGTCGCGCGGGTACCGACGGGTGGCGGGAGCAGCAATTGATGCAACGTGCCGCAGTCATCCAGATGTGTTCCGGACCGGACGTCGCCGTCAATCTTGGGAGCGCGCGATCCCTGCTCGAGACCGCTGCCGAGGCGGGCGCGGGCCTGGCGGTCCTGCCGGAGAATTTCTCTTTCCTGGGACGCAGCGAAACCGATCGGATCGCGGTTGCCGAATCTTTCGGTGACGGCCCGGCCCAGGCGTTTCTCGAAACCGCTGCGCGCGAACTCGGTATGTGGATCGTCGGCGGCACCATCCCGGTCCTCGATCCCGGTGCGGACCGGCCGCACGCGGCGAGCATCCTGTTCGATGCGCAGGGCCGGGCGGTGGCGCGCTACGACAAGCTGCATTTGTTCGATGTCGCTTTACCCGGCGTGGACGAGGGTTATCGCGAGTCGGCGGGCACCGCGCCGGGCCAGCGGGCTGTCGTCGCGGACACGCCGCTCGGCAGGCTGGGTCTGGCGGTCTGTTACGATGTGCGCTTCCCGGAATTGTTCCGGTCGATGGGCGCATCAGGCTTGGACGTCGTCGCCCTGCCGACCGCGTTCACCGTGCCGACCGGCCGGGCGCACTGGGAACTGCTCGTGCGTGCCCGGGCGGTGGAGAACCTCGCTTTCGTGCTGGGGGCGGCCCAGTGGGGCGAGCATCCCGGCGGGCGCCGGACCTGGGGGGACTCGATGATCGTGGATCACTGGGGCACGGTCGTCGCGCGTCGTCGTGAAGGGGTCGGCGTCGTCGTCGCGGACCTCGACCATGCGGCCCAGCAGGCGGCGCGCAGCCGCTTCCCGGTATTGAATCACAGGCGCGGGCCGAATGTCCTCAGGGCCCGCACGGAGGACAAAGCATGAATGACCAGGTGCTGGAACTGTCTGTAGATCGCTTGCTCGGCCCTGCGGGCCTGGAGCGGCGCGACCTCGATCGCTTGCTCGGCCGCATCATGGGGCGTGCCGTCGATGCTGCGGATATCTACATCCAGTCATTACGACAGGAGGCGTGGACGCTGGAAGACGGGCGCGTGAAGGACGCCAGCCACATGATCGAGCAGGGTGCCGGAATTCGCGCCATAAGCGGCGAGAAGACCGGCTTCGCCTACTCCGACGAGTTGATGATGCCGGCCCTCGACGCGGCCTCGGACGCCGCCCGGGCGATCACCCGGCAGGGCGGCGACGGCGCCGTGCAGGCCTGGCACGCGACCCGGCCGGCGCCCTTGTATCCCGATCTCGATCCGCTGGCCACGCTGGAAGACAAGCAGAAAATCGCGCTGCTCGAGCGGCTCGATGCCGTGACCCGTGCCGTCGATCCGCGCATCCGCGAAGTGGTGGTCAGCCTGGTGGGCGTGCACGAATTGATCCTCATCGCCGCGAGCGACGGCACGCTCGTGACCGACGTGCGCCCCTTGATGCGGGTGAACGTCTCGGCCATCGCCGAACAGGACGGTCGTCGGGAACAGGGGTTTGCCGGGGGCGGAGGGCGCTTCGGTTACGGCTGGTTGCTCGAGGACTCACGCGCCGAGGACTTCGCGCGCGACGCGGCCCGCCAGGCCCTGGTCAACCTCGATGCGGTCCCTGCGCCGGCTGGTACGATGCCGGTAGTGCTCGGCCCCGGCTGGCCCGGCGTGTTACTGCACGAGGCTATCGGTCATGGACTCGAGGGTGATTTTAATCGCCGCTGCACCTCGGCATTCAGCGGACGGATGGGCGAGAAGGTCGCTTCGTCGTTATGCACGATCGTGGACGACGGCACGCTGCCGGGTCGGCGCGGCTCCCTCACCGTGGACGATGAGGGCACGCCCTCGAACTGCACGACATTGATCGAGGGCGGTATCCTTAAAGGCTATCTGCAGGACAAGCTCAATGCCCGGCTAATGGGCACCCGGTCCACCGGCAACGGCCGGCGCGAGAGCTTCGCGCACTTGCCGATGCCGCGCATGACCAACACTTACATGCTGGCGGGCCCGCACGATCCGGCGGAGATCATCGCCAGCATGAAGCGCGGCCTTTACGCGGTGAACTTCGGCGGCGGCCAGGTGGATATCACCTCGGGCAAGTTCGTGTTCTCGGCCAGCGAAGCCTACCTGGTGGAGAACGGCCGGATCACGACGCCGGTCAAGGGCGCCACCCTCATCGGCAACGGCCCCGACGTGCTCACCCGTGTTTCGATGGTCGGTAACGACCTCAAGCTGGATGCGGGCATCGGGGTCTGCGGCAAGGAAGGCCAGAGCGTGCCCGTGGGTGTGGGTCAGCCGACGCTGAAGATCGACTCGCTGACGGTAGGCGGCACGAACTGAGGGTTGCCGTTCGCGTCGGCGCGGAGTAATCAGCACATAAAAAAGCCCGCGAGTCGCCTCGCGGGCTTTTTTCGTCGTGCTTCGTTCAGCTGGCGCGGCGGCGACGCGCGAAGCCGGCGCCAAGCAGCCCCATGCCCAGCAGCGCCAGGGTGCCGGGTTCCGGGACCAGCGTACTGGTGAGCAGGCGCTGGTTGGTGGTGTCCGGTTCCAGCACGGAAAAGCTGTAAAGGCCGACCGAGTTAAGGCTGCCGAGCGACCCGAGCCAGGTGTTAGCGGTGGTCGCAGCGCCGCCGAACGGCGAACTGTTGCTCGTGTCCGTACCGTTCACAATCGCCCAGAGTGCCAGCTGGAAGGCGGCACTGCCCTCGGCCGTGTTGGCCTGCGAGTAGTAATGGTCGTACAGCTTGCCGATGAGTTCGAAGTTCAGCGGTACCGCGCTTCCGGCGCCGTAGGCATTCTGGGAGGTCGACTCGTAGTCGCCCGCTCGCAAGGATGTGGTGACGTCGATACAGAAGGCATCCAATGGGCCGTCGGTGGTCCGGAGCGCGATCTCGCCGGCGTAGATCCTGGCATTGATGGCGCCGGCATAACCGACAGTCCCGGTCGGGGCGCCGCTGTACTTCATGCCGAAGCCGGTGACAGTGACGGGCGCGGCCTGTGCGGCCGAGGCCAGCAGGGCAGCGCTGCCGAGCAGCAGTAAGAGCGCGGTGCGCTTAAGAGAATTCATTTCGGAGGCCTCCTGAAGGATCCATGTGCTTCTTGCAGGATACCTGTACACGATTCGTGCCAGAAAAATAAAAGCGATGTAAAACAGAGTATTAACTTTATAGTGATACGGGAATATATCGCCGGTGTAAATATTCTCGACGTTATTTGCGGGATGGCAGCGGATTTGACCGGAGTGAGCGCCCGGCGTCCGCGCCACCCTGTGACCTCGGAAATCCGTAATGCGGCTTTCATGGATATGCCGCAGGGCTGTCACGGGCGCGAAACAAAGGCCTGCTGGAATACGGCGCTGTATTTCCCCTCGCAGCGACCCATTTCCGGAAAGGGACCTCCCATGAAGAACCGCATTCTCAGCAGCGCCGTGGCTCTCGCGCTCGGCCTCACTTCATTGCCCGCGCTCGCCGGTGATCTGGCTGGCCAGGTGACCGATGAAGTAACGGGGCGCCAACTCGGCGGTGCCGCGTTGCGCGTGATGCCGACGGGCCAACGGGTGCTTGCCGACCAGAGCGGTCGCTTCCGCATCACCGACCTGCCAGCCGGCGACTATCGCGTGGAAGTGCTGTACACGGGCTACGCTTCGGCCGAGTTCACGGTCAGCGTCCCGGAGACCGGGCTGGTGACACGAGACGTCGCGCTCGGCGCCGCGGCCGGCACGGAGACGGTCATCGTCACCGGCTTCCGCGCCGCGCAGGCCGATGCGATCCAGGACAAGCGCTATGCGAACATCATCAAGGACTCGATCACCTCAGACGACGTGGGCAAGCTTCCCGACCGTAATGCGGCTGAAGCCCTGCAGCGCGTCCCCGGGGTTTCGATCTCCATCGACCAGGGTGAGGGCCGCTATGTCACGTTGCGCGGCATCGATCCCGGGCTGAACCTGGTGACGATCAACGGTGCGATCATCGGCGCCCCAGAGGATGATCGGCGCATTGCGCTCGACACGATTCCCTCCAACGTGTTGTCGAAGCTGGAAGTGGTCAAGACCGTTACCCCGGACATGGACGGCAATGCGGTCGGCGGCGCGATCAACCTGGTCACGCCCAGCGCCTTCGATCTCGAGGATGGCGAGCTGCTTTCGCTGTCGGCCGACTACGGCTATTACGAGATGAACGGCGAGAGCCCTTATGGTGCGAGCGCCAGCTGGGGCACGCTGTTCGGCGACGACGAGCAGTTCGGTGTCCTCCTGAGCGCCAGCCACTCGGCCCGTGAATACGAGTCGGAGAACATCCAGGGCGGCGCTGCATGGGAAGAAGAGGGCGATTTCTTCGTACCCGAGGAGCTGGTGCTGCGCGACTACACGCTGGAGCGGCTGCGCACCAGCGTCGTCGCCAACCTCGAGTGGCGGCCGAACACCACGACCAGGCTCTACATGCAGAACATCTGGAACGAGTTCCAGGACACCGAGCAACGTCTCGAGACGCTCTACGATTACCGCAACGGCGATCTCGTCGACCAGACGCCGACGTCCGGCACGTTCACCGAGGGCGAGGGCGAGCGGGCTTCCAAGGACCGCCGTGAGAAACAATCGATCATGAACAGCACCCTCGGCGGTGAGTTCATGGTGGGCGAATGGACTATCGAGGGCGCCTACACCTACGGCAAGGCCGAGCAGGACACGCCTTACGACGAGGAATACGTGTTCGAGTTGTCGGACCCCGTGCCGATGAGCTACGACACCTCGAGCTTCTTCTTCACCGTCGACGGCGGCGCGGCCTTCGACGATCCGGCCAACTCGGAGTTCAGCGAGGTCGAGTTCGCCAGCCAGATCGTCGAGGAAGACCTGAACGTCGCACGGCTCGACCTGCAACGCGAGTTGAACTTTCGCGGCAACCCCGGCTACATCAAGTTCGGCGCCAAGTTCACGGGCCGGGAGAAGTCCAGCGACCAGACCGCCCAGGTCTACGACGGTTTCGACGGGGATTTCCTGTTGGGGCAGGTGGCGAGGCCCGGGAAGGCGAATTTCTTTTGCGGCGAGCGCTGCTACGAGTTCGGGCCAGTCATCGATCATGGTGCCGCAAACAATTTCTTCGCCGCCAACACGGCCGCGTTCGAGCTCAGCGAAGATGACAGCCGCGAGGCCAGCGCCGATTCCGATTTCCGCGTGACCGAGGATGTGACAGCCGGCTATGTCATGGCCAACATGGACTTCGAGCGCCTTTCGCTGATCGGCGGTTTGCGTATCGAGCGAACCGATGCGGATTACGAGGCCTTCGACATTATTTTCGAGGATGGCGATCTGGCCGCCGAACTGCCCCTGCGAACCGGCAGCAAGGATTACACAAACTGGTTGCCGGGCCTGCAGGCGCGTTGGATGCTGCGCGACGACGTGGTTGTTCGTGGCGCATGGACCAACACCATCGGTCGCGCCCCATATGAGCAGCTCGTGCCGTTCCGGGTGTTCGAGGTGGATCCCGACGGGCCGGCCGTCTTCGAGGGCGAGGTCAGCGAGGGCAATCCGGACCTGGATCCGCTCGAATCGATGAACTTCGATCTGTCTCTCGAGTGGTACACGGAAACCGGGGGCATCCTCGCCTTGGGCGCGTTCTTCAAGGATATCGACAACCCGGTGTTCACGCAGGTGACGACGCTGGAGGACGTTGAGTTCGAGGGTCGCTTCTTCTCGGAGCTCGAGCGCAGCCGTCCGGAGAATGCCGAGAGCGGCGAGATCCTGGGCTTCGAGATCAACTACCAGCAACAGTTCAGCCGTCTCCCTGCGCCGTTCGACGGCTTCGGCGTGTCGGTCAACTACACCTTCACCGACAGTGAAGCGACCGTGTTTGGCCGCGACGATGAGCTGCCGTTCTTCCTGCAGTCCGATCACATCGGCAATGTCGCGCTGTTCTGGGAGAAGGCCGGCTTCGAACTTCGCGCCGCCCTCGCCTACAGGAGCGAGTACCTCGACGATGTCGGGGAAGATCCCAACAGCGACGTGTATGTCGACAGCCGCAGCCAGGTCGACCTGAAGGGGAGCTACGACTTCGACAACGGCCTCACGGTCTTCCTGGAATTGCTCAACGTGACCGACGAGCCCTTGCAGTTCCTGAACGCCGGGCGCTCCGATCGACTCGCCGAAAGCGAGATCTACGGCTGGAATGCGATCGCCGGAGCGCAGTACCGCTTCTGAGGCGCTTCACCGTCGGCGTGCTGCGCCGACGCATTGCCTTAATTCCGCCGCCGCGAACTTCGGGTCGCGGTGGCGGAGTCTTTTTGAGGCAATCCTGTGAACGCTCCCGCGCAGCTTGCGGACTCGGAGCTCAGTCCGCTTCCCGATCGCTCTCGACGTCGTCTTCGAAGGCTTCTATTTCCGCTTCGGCTTCCTCCGCCTCTGCATCGATAGCGGTCGGGCCCTCGCCCACCCAGGGCACGGCACCCGCCAGGTCACCCTGGCGATACAGCAGTTCATGCTCGCCGATGAAGATCGTTTCTCCGTCCTTGAGCGGCCGGCGCTTGATACGTCGGCCGTCGGCATAGATGCCGTTCGTACTGTTGAGATCCTCGATCACGGCACTGCGGCTGCCAATAGTGACCTGTGCGTGGTGGCGGCTCACGAAGCGGCTGTCCAGCTGGATGTCGTTGTCCGCAGTCCGGCCGATAACGAAGCGCCCATGGGTTAGCGGATACTCCCGCGGTTCCTCGTGCGGCGCCGAGACCAGCAAACGTGCGACCGTGCGTGCCCCCTGCGGAAAGCCCGTGCGCAGCCGGTTGGTGCGGCTGGAGTAATCGGTCCACTGGAGTTCCTGGATGGCCTCGCGAAGTTCGGTGATCCCCACCGAATTGCGTTCCTCGCCAAAGGCCACGAGCATCGCGGTGTCGCACAAGGTGTTGATCAGCCTCGGTACCCCACCGGTGTAGCGGTAGATCAGGTGGAAGCTCTCGGGGTCGAAAATCTCCTGCTCCGCACCGGCCAGCTCGAGTCGATGCAAGATGTACTGGCCGGTCTCCTCCTCGCTCAGTGCCTTCAGGTGGAAACGAAGGCGGGTGCGCTGGGCCAGCTGCTCGAGGGCCGGCGAATCGAGCGTCGCGTTCAGCTCGGGCTGGCCGGCGAGGATGATGCTCACCACGCGGCCGGCTCCGGGCCCGATATCGGACAGCATGCGGATCTCTTCGAGCACGGTGGTGTCGAGGTTCTGTGCCTCGTCCACCACGATTACCACCCGGTTGCCCTCGGACAGCAGCGAGCGCAGATGGCTGCTCAATGCATCGAGCAGCTCGGCCTTGCGCATGTTGAACGGCCGGATGCCGAACTGGACCAGCAGGCTCTGCAGGAACTGGATCGCCGTCACCTGCGTCTGGTGGATGCGCGCCACGATGACGCTGTCGTCCAGCTCGGACAGGAAGAGTTCCAGGAGCGTCGTCTTGCCGGCGCCGATCTCTCCCGTGACCACGACGAACCCGTCGCTGAACCAGACCGTCGACTCCATGTACGCACGGGCACGAGAGTGCTGCTTGCTGAGGAACAGGAAGCGCGGATCGGGACTGAGTCGGAACGGGTGTTCCTTGAGACCGAAGGATTCGAGGTACATCTTGCGACCGGTCGTCGGGCATCACATATCGCCCACCAGGCACCACTATAAGCAGCGGGGCGCGCGGCGCAAGCGCTGCCGGGTCTCAGCCAGCCAGGCGCAGGAGGTGTTCGAGCGCTGCATCGCGCTCTGCGGCGGCGTCACGCACGACGGTGCAGTGCCCCAGCTTGCGCCCGGGCCGCGCCGCCTTGCCGTAATCGTGATAATGCGCGCCTTCGACCGCGAGCGTGTCCGCGAGCGGCGGCAGCTGGCCGATAAAATTCACCATGCCCGCATGGCCGGTGGACTTGGTCGAGCCCAAGGGCAGGCCGAGGATCGCGCGCACGTGGTTCTCGAACTGGCTCGTCACGGCGCCTTCGATGGTCCAGTGGCCGGAGTTGTGGACGCGCGGTGCCATCTCGTTGGCCAGCAGCCGGTTACCCACACAGAAGAACTCGACAGTGAGCACACCGACGTAATCGAAGCGCTCGAGCAGGGCAAGGACATGGCGTTCCGCATCCGCCTGGAGGCCGGCATCGTTCCACGGCGCGCGTGTCTGTCGCAGCATGCCGTTTACGTGCACATTCTCCGCCAGCGGCCAGAAGGCGGTTGCGCCGTCGCGCCCCCGGACCCCGATAAGCGACAGTTCCCGGTCGAAGCGCACCAGGCCCTCGAGAATCGCCGGCACCCCACCGAGCCCGACGAAGGCGTCGTTCAGGTCTTCGGGCGTGTCGATGCGAACTTGTCCGCGCCCGTCATAGCCCAGCCGACGGGTCTTGAGGATGGCCGGCAGGCCGAGCGACTCCGCTGCCTCGACCAGCGCCTGCTGCGAGTCCACCGGCGCGAACGGCGCCGTCGGAATGCCCAGCGAGTGGAACAGATGCTTTTCGTCGAGCCGGTCCTGGCCGGCGCCGAGCGCCTCTGGCGGCGGGTAGAAAGGCACCTTCGCCGCGACGGCTTCCGCGGCCGACTGGGGCACGTTCTCGACGTCGAAGGTCACGACGTCGACAGATGCGGCGAGCGCAGCCAGGGCCGCCGGACTGTCGAAGCGCCCGCGAATGATTCTTCCCACCTGCGCGCCGGGGGCATCTTCATCGACGTCCACGAACACGAAGCGCTGCCCGAGCGGATAGCCGGCCAGGGCCAGCATGCGCCCCAGCTGGCCTGCGCCGATGATCCCGATACTCATGCCGGAGCTTGGGATGCCGGATCCGGATCCGCGAGCACCTTGCGCGTCTGCTCGGCGCGGTAGCGTTCCAGTGCCGCGAGCACGTCGGGGTGTCCGGCGCCGAGGATCGCCGCGGCCAGCAGCGCGGCATTGATGGCGCCGGCGCGACCTATGGCGAGCGTGCCCACCGGAATACCGGCGGGCATCTGGGCGATCGAAAGCAATGAATCGATCCCGTTGAGCGCTTTCGACTGGATCGGCACGCCGAGCACGGGCAGGCTCGTCTTGGCAGCCGCCATGCCCGGCAGGTGGGCGGCGCCGCCGGCCCCGGCGATGAGGGCCTCGAGGCCGCGCTCCCTTGCCCGCCCGCAGTATTCGAACAGCAGGTCGGGTGTGCGGTGTGCGGAGACGACGCGGGTCTCGAACGGGACGCCGAGTACTTCGAGCGTCTCGGCCGCATGTTGCATGGTGCTCCAGTCGGAGCGCGATCCCATGATGATTCCGACGAGCGTGTTCATCGCGTCATTCTAGCAATGTTGGCGGCCCCGGGGCGCCGTTTTCGGCCGCTGCGTGATCGATGCTGGAGCGAAGCGCGCGGAACAGTCGCCTGGGCGCACCGCTGCGCCCCGCGCGCGCATCGGCAAGTTCGCTCTCGAGGGCGATCGCGTCAGCCTCGGGATAGGCGGCCAGGAAAGCGCGCAGGGCGGGTTCACCGCGCTCGCAAAGGAGGTCACGCCAGGCCTCGGTGATGCGGAACAGCCTGGCGGCTTCCCGGGTAGGCCGCTTGCGCGCGTCGATGAACGCCTGCAGCGGCGCGGGATCCACGTCGCGCATCAAGCGCCCGATGAACTGCCGGTGGCGGCGTTGCGCCTCGTGGGAGCCGATGGCGGCGAGTTCGTCGATGGCCTGGCGCAAGCGCTCCGGCAGCGCCAGAGTATCGAGCGCTTCGGCGGGCAGTTCCGCGAGTTCCTCGCCCAGCGCCTGGAGCGCCTCCGCTTCGCGCTTGCGCCGGGTCTTGCTCGGTGGATCGTTGCGCTCGCTCATAGCGCGGTGTCCAGGGCGGCAATCAGGCGCTCCACTTCCGCGTGCGTGTTGTAGTGCGCAAGGGAGACCCGCACCACGCCTGTCGCGCGCTCGAGGCCGAGTGCCTCGACCAGCCGCGGGGCGTAGAAATGACCGTGGCGGATGCCGATCTGCGCGCCGTCGGTGTGCGCCACGACCGCGCGGGGGGTGGCTCGCGAAGTGACGAATGACACCGTGGGCAGGCGCCCGGCGCCGGCCGTCGGTGCGCCGACGACACGGATGCCGGGGCGCGCCGCGAGCCAGTCCAGCAACCGCGCCGTCAGGGCGCGTTCGTGCGTCTCGATGGCCGCGAAGGCGTTGCCGCCGTGGCGGGAGCCGACCTCTTGCAGGTAGTCCGGCACGGCCGCTGCGCCCCATGCCAGTTCGTAGGGGTAGGCACCGGCTTCGAGCCGGCCTGCTGCGTCGGCGGGCTGCATCCATTCGTGATTGAGGTTCGCCAGCATGCCGGCACCCTCGGGCGAGCTGCACAACACTGCGCAGTGCGGCCCGAAGACCTTGTAGAGGCTGAAGGCGTACCAGTCCACTCCCCAATCGGCGAAAGCCAGCGCACGATGTGGCGCATAGGCGACGCCGTCCACGCAGCATCGCGCGCCGGCCGCGCGCGCGCGGGCTGCGATGGTTTGGATATCGAGGGCGCTGCCGAGCAGGTTGGAGGCATGTGTGCAACATAGCAGCCGTGTGCGGGGCGTCAGCAGGGCATCGAGGTCATCCAGTTCGAGCTGCATGCTGTCGGGCCGGATCCGCCACCAGCGGATGACTACGCCCTGAGCCTGCAAACGCAACCACGGCCCGATGTTCGCCTCGTGATCGGCGTCGGTGACGATGATCTCGTCACCCGTGGCCAGCGTCGGCGCCAGGGAACGAGCGAGGCGAGAAAACAGGGAGGTCGTCGAAGCGCCGATGGCGACCTGCGCGGGACTCGGCACAGGGCCGCCGCCGGAGGCGAACAGGCCCGCCAGCGCGGCGCGGGCCTCGGCCTGCAGTTCGCCGGCCTCCGCCGAAGGGACGTAGCTCGCGCCCAGCTGGACGGGCCAGTGGCGAAGATACTCGGCGATGCGGTCGACTGCGGTGCCCAGCGGCGCGGAACCGCCAGCGTTGTCCATCAGCACCCAGTCACTGCGCAGTGCGGGAAAACGACTGCGCACCCAATCAAGATCCAGCGGTGCAGCTTCGGTCAGGCTCACGCGATTCGTGCTCAGCGGTAATCCGCGATCATAGCACGGGGGTTTGTTACACTGCCCCGCTCAGTAGTGGCCGGCATCATCCGGCAGGAAGCAACACATGTCATCGGCAGATTTGAGTGATCTCGGCGCGGCCAGGCAGCGCCTCGAGGACCTGGCGGCCGATGCCCTGGCGCGCGCGGCGACATCCGGCGCGGACGCGACCGAAGTCGGCGCAAGTCTAGGCACGGGACTCTCCGTGACCGTTCGCAAGGGCGAGGTGGAGACGCTCGAGCACCAGCGCGACCGCGGTTTCAGCGTCACCGTCTATTTCGGCCAGCGCAAGGGCAGCGCTAGCACCTCCGACCTGTCGGCCGCGGCCCTCGCGGAGACGGTGGACAAGGCCTGCACCATTGCGCGATACACCGCGGAGGATACCTGCGCCGGCCTGGCCGACGCGGCCTTGATGGCGCGTGATATTCCCGACCTGGACCTGGACCATCCCTGGGAGCTTGATCCGGACCACGCCGTCGTGCTGGCCCGCGATTGCGAAGCGGCCGGACTCGACTCGGACGAGCGAATCACGAACACCGAAGGCGGCTCCTTGTCCTCGCATCGCTCCCTGCGGGTGTACGCGAACAGCCACGGCTTCTCCGGCGGCTACGCCAGCACCAGCCACAGCCTCAGTTGCTCGTTGATCGCCGGGCGTGGCGACGAGATGCAACGCGATTACTGGTACACCGTGGCACGGCGGGCGGAGGACCTCGAGTCTCCGGCGGCGGTCGGTCGTCGCGCCGCAGAACGTGCGCTGCGCCGCGTCGGCGCGCGCCGCGTCGGCACCCGCTCCGTACCCGTGATCTTCGTCGCGGAACTGGCGCGTGGCTTTCTCGGGCACCTCGTAGGCGCGATTCGCGGCGCCGCACAGTATCGCAAGGCGAGTTTTTTCCTCGATGCTGCCGGCACGCAGGTGTTGCCGGAGTGGTTCGACATCGACGAGCGGCCCCACGTGCCGCGCGCGCTCGGCTCAGCACCCTTCGACGCCGAGGGCGTGGCCACCCGGGACCGTGCGCTGGTGGCGGGAGGCATCTTGCAGGGCTATGTGCTGTCGTCCTACTCGGCCCGCCGGCTTGGCCTGCAGACCACCGGCAACGCCGGCGGCATCCACAACCTGCTGGTGCGTCCCGGCGAGGCGGGGCTCGAGGACCTGATGCGCCAGATGGGTCGCGGCCTGGTCGTCACCGAGCTGATGGGGCATGGCATCAACGCGGTGACGGGCGATTACTCGCGCGGCGCCAGCGGCTTCTGGGTGGAGGGTGGTGAGATCGTCCACCCGGTCCAGGAAGTGACGATCGCCGGCAATCTCAAGACGCTCTTTACGGATATCCAGGCGGTGGGTTCGGACGTCGATCGTCGCGGCGTCATCCAGACCGGGTCGCTGCTGATCGGGCGGATGACGGTCGCCGGCGACTGAATCATCCCGACGCAGGCGCGTCGTCGCGAGCTACCAGGTCGGCGAGGCTGTGCCCTTCGAGGTGGTCTGCCTCCGCCGCGCGGACTTTGCCGAGTACACTCCACACGGGGCCTTGGTCACCCGCAGGGTCTTCACCGCGTACCGCGGAAAGAATGGATTCCAGCGAGATGGATGTGGGGTCGCGACCCGGAAGGAGGCGGCCTTCCTCCGTCTGGGTCAACAGGCCGGCCTGCTCGAGCGGCGCGGTGATGTCCTCCAGCGACCTGGCGGACTGGCCGAGCGCTTCCGCGAGTCCTTCGAAGCCGAGATGCTCGCCGCGCCGGAAGCTGCGGCCCACCTCGCGCATGATGCCGAGGGCGAGGTACTCGGCGCGGGCGATCGACACCTGCGCCTGCTCGCGGCCGAGCCGCTGCCGTTCGGGATGCTGCACGTAAAAGGCGATCTGCGCGCCGATCAGCAGGATCAGCCACGACAGGTACAGCCAGATGAGAGCGAACAGGGCGATGGCGAAGCTCGAATAAATGGCGTCGTATCGCGTGGAGCCGGAAATGCTGGAGGCGAACAGCGATCCGCCGAGCGTCCATGCGGCGCCCGCGATGGCCGCGCCCGCGATGGCCGCGCTGAGCTTCACGCGGGTATTGGGGATGAAGGCATAGACGAAGGCGAACACGAGGACGACGATGACCATCGGCGCGAGCCGTCCGACCAGTTCCAGCAGCATGCCGAAGGGCTCGACATCCGCGATTGTCTGCATGATGGTGCTGGAGTTGATGGTTGCCAGCAGGCCCATGGCCGTCACCATCAGCACGGGGCCGACCAGCAGCACGCTGAGATAATCGCTGAAGCGGCGGCCGAGGCTGCGGGAACGCTGCACCTGCCAGATGTAATTGAACGTGTCTTCGATCTTCTGGATCATCGAGATCACGGTGAAAAGCAGGAAGGCGAGGCCGATGCCGCCGAGCACGCCGCCGCGGACGTTCTCGACGAAGCCGATGATCTGGTCGGTGATCTGGACACCCTGCTCGCCCAGCGGTTGCAGGAATTCATAGAGCAGCGGCTCGATCTGGCGGTGCACGCCGAAACCCTTCAGCACGGAAAACGCGAAGGCGAGCAGCGGCACCACGGACAACAAGGTCGTGTAGACGAGGCTCATCGCGCGCAACGTGAGTTGGCCCTGGGCCACGTCGCGTGCGACCGCGTAGGCGACCCGGGCCGGTTTCAGGGCGGCGCGCCCGTAGCGGGTGACATGGCTCGCCGGCGACCCCCAGAGCCACGACTCGATACGCGCCTGGATTGTGTCGCTCATGATTCGAAAAGTGTTTCGTCGCCCGTCAGACGCCGGTACGCCTCGCGGTATTTCGCGGCGGTGCGTGCGACGATGTCCGGTGGCAGCGCGGGGCCCGGCGACTGCTTGTTCCAGTCGAGTGTCTCGAGGTAATCGCGCACGAACTGCTTGTCGAAGCTGGGCGGACTCGTGCCCGGCTGCCAGTGCTCCGCTGACCAGAACCGCGAGGAATCGGGCGTGAGAATCTCGTCGATGAGATACAGCTCGCCAGCTGCGTCGAGACCGAATTCGAATTTGGTGTCGGCGATGATGATGCCTCGCTCCCGGGCATAGGCGGCCGCCCGTGTGTAGATCTCCAGCGTCAGCGCGCGTACGCGCGCAGCGAGCGCGGGACCGATCCGCTCGACCACCTGAGCATAATCGATATTCTCGTCGTGATCGCCGGCGGCGGCCTTCGTGGCCGGCGTGAAGATCGGCTCCGGAAGGCGATCGGCGAGACGCAGGCCGGGCGGCAGGGCCACGCCGCAGATCGATCCTGCAGCCTGGTAGTCCTTCCAGCCGGAACCGATCAGGTAGCCTCGCGCGACGGCTTCGATCGGCAGGGGCCGGAGCCGCCGCGTCACGCTGCTGCGCAGTCGGTAGGCGGCGCGATCCACGCCCGCCGGCAGCACCGAGTCCAGGGATCGGTCCAGCAGATGGTTCGCGACCAGGGGGCGCGTGCGATCGAACCAGAAGCGCGCGGTCTGCGTGAGGATCTCGCCCTTGCGCGGAATCGGATCGGGCAGCACGACGTCGAAGGCCGAGAGCCGGTCGGTTGCCACGATCAGCAGCGTTTCATCGTCCACGGCGAAGACGTCCCGCACCTTGCCGCGGTGAAGCAGTTCGAGTCCCGGCAGGTCCGCGACAGACATCGCGGCAGCATTCCGGTCGGTCCCCGGGGCACCGGGCTCGCTGGCGGCGGAATCCGGTGCTGGTAACATTTGCGTACTTCCTTGGAGGCACATGCCGTGATTGGCCGAATTCTCCCAGCGGGCCGCGCCGCGCGTCAAATTCTTTGCCGAGGGCCGCGCGTTGGCGGCCGGCCGCGATGAACTGGACCGGCAAACTGGTGGGCGCGATCATCGGGTCGATGGCCGGCCCGGTCGGCGCTGCGGTGGGCCTGTTGCTCGGCCACCAGTTCGATCGCGGCGTGGGTGGCATCCGGCGCGTCAGTTTCGACGGCGTCGGCCAGGTGTTCTTCGAGACCACCTTCGCAGTGATGGGACACGTGGCCAAGGCGGACGGTCGCGTCAGCGAGGCAGAGATCGAGGCGGCCCGCGGCATCATGGCGCGCATGCGTCTCGACCCGGGGCAGGTGCAGCAGGCCATCCGCCTGTTCAACACGGGCAAGCACCCCGACTGGCCGATGCAAAGGGAGCTCGGTCGCCTGCGCGAGGCGCTCGGTGCGCGCCATACCCTGCGACGGGCATTCCTGGAGATCCAGATGGAGGCGGCGCTTGCTGACGGACAGCTCAACCCGGCGCGGCGGGATGCCTTGTGGCGGGTCGCATCCTCGCTGGATCTCGGGCGTGTCGAGATGGCCCAGATCGAGGCCCTGTTGCGCTTCGGTCGCGGTTCCCGGGCCCAAGGACCGGGAACTTCGCCCCAGGCCTCGGCCACCGACGCTTATCGCGTGCTGGGGCTTGAGCCGCAGGCCAGCGACGCAGACGTCAAGCTCGCCTACCGGCGGCTCATGAATCAGCACCACCCCGACAAATTGCGCGCGCGCGGGATGCCCGAATCGATGATTCCTGTCGCCGAGGCGAAAACGCGGGAGATCCGCAGCGCATGGGAAACGCTGCGGGCTGCACGCGGCATGCGCTAGCTCTGCCGTGCGATATTCGGCATGAGTCGCCCTTCGGTTAGAGTGGCAACGTAACCTTCAATACAACCCCGGGAACTCCCATGCTGGACTATCGCATCGCTCCCTCGATCCTGTCGGCCGATTTCGCGCGTCTCGGCGCAGAAGTGGATGCCGTGCTGGAGGCCGGCGCGGACATGGTGCATTTCGACGTGATGGACAATCACTACGTGCCCAACCTCACCATCGGCCCGATGGTGTGCGAGGCGTTGCGCAACTGGGGCGTCGAGGCGCCGATCGATGTGCACCTGATGGTCAAGCCGGTCGACCGGCTCATCGAGTCGTTCGCGCAGGCCGGCGCCAGCTGGATCACCTTCCACCCCGAGGCCAGCGAGCACGTCGATCGGAGCCTGCAGCTGATCCGTGATCTCGGCTGTCGTGCCGGCCTCGTGTTCAATCCGGCCACGCCGCTCACCTGGCTCGACTACGTCGCCGACAAGGTGGACATGGTGCTGATCATGTCGGTGAATCCCGGTTTCGGCGGCCAGAAGTTCATCCCGGCCGCCCTGCGCAAGGTCGCCGAGGCGCGACAGTTCATCGATGACAGCGGCCTGTCGATCCGGCTGGAGGTGGACGGGGGTGTCAAGGTGGACAACATCGCTGCCGTGGCAAGCGCGGGCGCGGATACCTTCGTCGCGGGATCCGCGATTTTCGGCTCGAGCGATTACGCGAGCACCATCACGGCCATGCGCCGGGAACTGGCCGGCGCGGATTACGGCGAATAAGGCGCCGGGCAGTTCAGGAGATCTGTCGCGCCCGCTGCTCCGGGCGCACGCCGTTGACGACGATCGTCTTGCCGCGCGCGTGCAACAGGCCCTGCTCCTCGAGCACCTTGAGCACCCGGCCGGCCATCTCGCGCGAGCAGCCGACGAGGCGTGAAAGCTCCTGCCGGCTGACCTTGATCTGCATGCCATCGGGATGGGTCATGGCATCCGGTTCCTTGCACAGGTCCATGATCGCGTGCGCGATCCGGCCCGTGACGTCGACGAAGGCCAGGTCCCCGAGCTTCCGGTTGGTGCGTTCCAGCCGCGTGGCGAGCTGGGTCGCCAGCTCGAACAGCAAGGCCGGGTTGTCCTCGGCCACCTGCCGAAAGCGTGGATAGGTCATCTCGGCGAGTTCGCAGGCGGTTCGGGTGCGTACCCACGCGCTGCGGGTCGGCTGCTCGTAGAACAGCCCCATCTCGCCGAAAAACTGTCCCTTGTTGAGGTACGCCAGCACCATCTCGTTGCCTTCCTCGTCCTCGATCATCACTTCGACGGAGCCGTCGATGATGTAGTAGAGGGTGTCGGGCAGGTCGCCCGCGTGGATGACGACCGTCTTCGAAGGCACAGAGCGGACCCGGCACAACTCGATAAATCGATTCATCGCGGGGATTTCGGCTCCCCCGCCCAAGGGCTCACCCATTCGCTGGCCTCGCTCGTTATTTATGTTAAGCCGTGCGGCAGGTGCCCTTTTAACCCACAGAGGTTGCGAGGGCAAGCCGCGGGCCCGTCGCCACGCCTTAAATCCAGTATGCGGTCCGCGTCATGATCTTCGAAACCATGGCCATGAAACGCCGTGCGGGCGCAGGCAAAGGCAGGCCGCCTGCCTCGCGCGCGACTTCGCCGTGATGCGCCTCGTCCAGCTTCATCTGACCGATGATCGCTCTGCTGCGCTGGTCCGCCGGAGGCAGCCGGCCGAGGTGCTCCTCGAGATGACTGATGACCTGCGCCTCGGTCTCCGAGACGAAGCCGAGGCTCCAGCGGTCTCCGGCCAGCCCGGCGCCAGCGCCGAGGACGAAGGCGCCCGTGTACCACAGCGGCCCGAGCCGGCTCGGATGATCCCGAAGCTCAGCGAGGCGCTCCTCGCACCAGGCAAGATGATCGAATTCCTCTACCGCGGCCTCTTCCATGGCGCCCCGCACCGTGTCCAGCCGGGCAGTCAGCGCCTGTCCCTGGTAGAGACCCTGCGCCATGACCTCTCCCGCGTGGTTGACGCGCATCAGTGCGGCGGCATGGCGGCGCTCGCGCTCCGTCATGGTCGCCTCCGGGAGGTCGGCCGCGGGATTCGGCCGCGAGGCCGGTGGCGGCGGCGCCAGCACGGTGCGCACCGCCTGGTCGACTTGTTCGAAGATCCGGTCCACCGGGCTGAGTCTGCGAGTCGTCATGGCGACTATTTTAGCGCGTCGCGCGCCACGGAGGCAGGATGCAGTACGGGAATGGGCAGCCCGATACGCGCGAGTCCTGCCACAAAGTGCATGGCACAGCCGATGTTGCTGGTCACGAGGGCCTGCGGCGGGTCCTGGGCGAGTCGCGCCAGGGCCGGTTCGAGCAGCGCGTCCGCCTGGCGGGGATGGCTCAGGAAGTGGGTGCCGGCGGCGCCGCAGCAGCTGGTGGGCAGTTCGCGCACTGCCAGGTCCGGAATGCGCTCCAGCAGGCGTCGCGTGGCGTCGGCGGTGCCGGTGACGTTGCGCTGCGTGCAGGGCACGTGCAGCACGACGGAGCGATACCGGCTGCGGCCGAACTCGAGCGGCGCATCCGTCAGCAACTCCGCCGGGTCACGGATGCGCCGCGCGAAGCGCGCGCCCGGCTCGCCGGCCAGGCGCGCATACTCCAGCAAAGTGGCGGCGCAACCCGAGGCGCAGGCCACGACGGGCCCATCGCCCGGAAAGGCGGCGAGATTCTGTGCCGCGAGCCGGCTGGCGACCTCAGGGTAGCCCGCATGCAGGTCGATGGCGCCGCAGCAGCCCTGGCGGGGCGGGCGGCGAACCTGCCAGCCTGCCGCTTCGAGCAGGTGGCGGGTGTCATCGAGCGAACGGCCGTCCATCGCGCCGGTCACACAGCCGGCGAACAGCTGCGCTTCGCCGCGCGGCGCCGGTCCGGTTGCCTGAGCATCCCGCAGGCGCGCCGGGCCGGCGTCTCCGGGCAAGAGTGACATGGCACGCGCAGGCAGGCCGCCGAGACCTTTTGCGGCTGCGCCGGCGCCGGGCAAGCGCGCCAGTCTCACCGCCTTGCGCAACCACGCCGGGCGACGCAGGAGGGCGGCAAGAGCGCGCTCCTGCGTCGGCGGTGGGTGGCCGCGCGCCACCAGCAAGGTATGCCCCGCATCGATCAATTCGCCGTACGGGACATCGGCCGGGCAGACACGCTCACAGGCGCGGCAGCCGAGGCATTGATCCAGGTGACGGACGAGCCCGGGGGTCGGATCCAGCCGGCCGGTGGCCAGGCCCTGCATCAACGCGATCCTGCCGCGTGGCGACTCGCCCTCGACACCGGCCAGCTGGTAGGTCGGGCAATACGGCAGGCAAAGGCCGCACTTGACGCAGCGGTCGGCCAGATCCAGCGGAAATTCCGCGGGCTTGGTCATGCTTCGCTGCGCCTCCTGTTGCGCCCCGGCGGTGAATTATTTGGTATTCTCCCGGGCCCGAATTCGGCTGCGGCGCCATGGTGGCTTCCGCGGTACCCGATACCAGAAAGGAGTTCGTCGTGAAGTCTAAGGGATTGTTACTGGCTCTGGCAGGGCTGACGGGCGGCCTCGTCGCCCCGGCGGTCTTGCATGCCGAGGAAGTCGAGACAGGGTTTGGCGGCCAGGTCGGCTTCGGTTATGCCGAGGCAAGAGGCAACACTGACACGCTGTCGGTCACCGGAAATGCCGACCTGCAGTATGTCACCGGCGGTCCGTGGCTTTACGACGCCAAGCTTCTGTTCGTGACGCGCGAGGAAGCTTCGGTCGCGACCGAGGAGCGCTACGAGGCCCGCGGTACCGCGAACTACTACTTGACCGATGGAGATTACTTCTACGGTCGCCTCGACTGGCGCAAGGACAATTTCGGCGGTGTGCGTGAAGAGTGGGTCCCCAGCGCCGGTTACGGCCGGGTCCTCCTCGACACCGATGCCCACTCGCTGAAAGGTGAGATCGGCCTCGGTTACCGCTTCGCGGACCTGGCCGACGGGACCTCGGAGGAGAGCGGCGTGGTGAGCGGCGGCCTGCGGTACGGCTGGCAGATCTCGCCGTCGGCCCGCTTCATCCAGAACTTCCTGGTCCAGTGGTCCTCCGACAACACCTACGCCGAAAGCGAGACCGGCCTGGAGACGACGATTGTCGGAAACCTGGCCGCCAAGATCAGCTACGTCGTGAAGCACAACACCGACGTGCCCGCGGGTAACCGGAACTCGGACTTCTATACGACGATCGGCCTCGAATACAAGTTCTGATCATGGGCTGGTACCAGCGACACCTGTTCTTCTGTACCAACCGCCGCGAGGACGGGCGACCTTGCTGCCAGGAGGGGGGCGCCGAACCTGCGCGTGCCTGGGCGAAGTCCCGGGTCAAGGAACTCGGGTTGGCCGGGCCGGGCAAGGTGCGGGTGAACACGGCGGGTTGCCTGGACCGATGCGAGGAGGGGCCGGTGGTGGTCGTCTATCCCGATGGCGTCTGGTATACCTATGTGGACCAGGAGGATCTCGAGGAAATCATCCAGGAACATGTGGTCAACGGCCGCATCGTGGAACGGCTGCAACTTCCTTCGGAACCCCCGGGCGAATAGGTCGCGTCGATGGGAGTTGCTGAATTAGCGAGGGATTTACCGGCGAGGTGCGCCGGAGCCCGGGGACGACGCTTGCATGGCGAGAGGCAGTGCCTTATATTTGCCTGCTTTTCGCCTGCCGCTCATCTTTCTGGAGCTGGGACATGAAGACTTTTACCGCAAAGCCGGCCACCGTCCGCCGCGACTGGTATGTCGTGGACGCCGACGGCAAGACGCTCGGGCGCCTTGCGACCGAACTGGCGCGCCGCCTGCGCGGCAAGCACAAGCCGGAATACACGCCGCACATGGACACCGGCGACTACCTGGTCGTGATCAACGCGAGCAAGGTGCACGTCACCGGCAACAAGATCGCGGACAAGACCTACTATCATCACACCGGTTACATCGGCAACATGAAGTCGGAAACGCTCGGTAAGAGGCTGCAGCGGGCCCCTGAGCAGGTGATCGAGGAAGCCGTAAAGGGCATGTTGCCGAAGAATTCCCTCGGTCGGCAGATGTTGACCAAGCTGCGCATTTTCGCCGGCGGCGAACACACTCACCAGGCCCAGCAGCCCCAGGCGCTGGAGATCTGAACCGGTCAGGAAAGATTATGAGCATGGACATGAACTACGGCACCGGCCGACGCAAGACCTCGACGGCTCGCGTGTACCTGCGCCCCGGCAAGGGCGCGATCACCGTGAACAGCAAGCCCCTCGACGAGTTCTTCGGACGTCGCACCGCACGCATGATCGTGCGGCAGCCGCTGGAGCTGATTCACATGGATGACCGCTTCGACGTGGAGGTCACCGTGCACGGCGGTGGCACGACCGGACAGGCGGGTGCCATCCGGCACGGACTGACCCGGGCGCTGGTCGATTATGACCCCGCTCTCAAGTCGGCATTGCGCCAGGCCGGGTTCGTCACGCGCGATGCTCGAGAAGTCGAACGCAAGAAAGTGGGCCTGCGCAAGGCGCGTCGCGCCACCCAGTACTCGAAGCGCTGATCCGGACGGATCGCGCCTCCCGAATTGGGGGATCGTCTAGCGGTAGGACTGCGGACTCTGACTCCGCCAACCTAGGTTCGAATCCTAGTCCCCCAGCCACTACGAAACCAAACAGGGCCCCGCGAGGGGCCCTGTTTGGTTTTGTCGTTAACTGAGGGGGCGAGGATGAGAACCTGGGTTCGAGCCGAGGCCGGCTAGCGAGGTTCGAGACGCCGTACACCGTCCTTGCCGGCCGCCAGCACGAGATCGGCCTTGCGCCGGCCGAAGATACCAACGGTCACG
>Ga0102938_10000625_pt1 | contig 26176 bp, 25 predicted proteins | sample SalPonR2_B_D2_MG_FD_84516 | JGI IMG/M metagenome (GOLD analysis project Ga0102938, IMG submission 84516) | Salt pond soil microbial communities from South San Francisco under conditions of wetland restoration - Salt Pond MetaG R2_B_D2_MG | ecosystem: Environmental > Aquatic > Marine >... | reverse complement strand
GTTATCGAGCCCGATGACGGAGTAGCCGCGATTGGTTCGGGCGGCAGCTTTGCCCTCGCCGCAGCGCGCGGCATGATCGCCCATTCAGCTCTTGATGCCGCTCAAATCACCGAAGAAGCACTCAAAATTGCTGCTGATATCTGCATTTACACTAACGACCAGATTGCTATCGAGGTACTTTCTTGAACAACTTTACCCCCCGCGAAATTGTTTCTGAACTGGATCGCTACATCATCGGCCAGAAAGATGCCAAGCGCGCTGTCGCTGTGGCTCTGCGCAACCGCTGGCGGCGCCAGCAGGTACCCGCCGAACTGCGTGATGAGATCGCTCCAAAAAACATCATTATGATCGGCCCGACCGGCGTCGGCAAAACCGAAATCGCCAGACGCCTGGCCAAACTGGCTCAAGCACCTTTTATCAAGGTGGAAGCCAGCAAATTTACCGAGGTTGGTTATGTCGGCCGTGATGTCGAGAGTATGGTTCGTGATCTGCTCGAATTGGCCATCAATATTGTCAAGGAAGAAGAAACCGCAAAAATGCAGATCAAGGCCGAGGCCAATGCCGAAGAACGGTTGCTGGATCTGCTGCTGCCGGGCGAAGCTGACCATTCTCCCGACAAGGAAGAACAGCGTCAAGGCACTCGTGACCGTCTGCGCAAATTGCTGCGCTTAGGAGAACTGGATGAGCGCTTTGTTGAACTTGATATCGAAGTCAGCAACATGCCGTCCATGGGAGTCTTCTCCCCTCAGGGAAACGAAGAACTGGGACTCAACATTAAGGAGATGTTCGGCAATCTCTTCCCTAAAAGTGCCAAACGTAAACGGGTCAAGGTCAGCGAGGCGCGCGACATCCTCACCGCAAGCGAGGCCGAAAAGCTCATCGACATGGAAAACGTCACGGCCCTGGCTAAAGAGCGCGCCGAGCAGAGCGGTATCATCTTTATCGACGAAATCGACAAGATTGCCAGTCGTGAAGGAATGCATGGGCCCGAAGTTTCGCGCGAGGGGGTTCAGCGGGACATCCTGCCGATTGTCGAGGGCAGCACTATCAATACCAAGCATGGTGCGATCAAAACCGACCACATTCTGTTTATCGCTGCCGGTGCTTTCCATATGGCGAAGCCCGCGGATCTGATTCCTGAACTCCAGGGACGCTTCCCGATCCGGGTAGAACTGGACAGCCTTGGCGAAGGCGATTTTTACCGGATTCTGACCGAGCCTAAAAATGCCCTGATCCGCCAGTATCATGAGCTGATGAAAACCGAATCTATCGACTTGCAATTTGACGAGGAGGCCATTCGGGAAATGGCTAAAATTGCTAAAACAGTCAATGAGAACACTGAAAATATCGGTGCCCGGCGTCTCCACACGATTATGGAAAAACTGCTGGAAGATCTCTCCTTCAACGCACCGGAGCGTTCCGGCGACAAGATAATGATCGGTGCCGAACAGGTTCGAGAACGTCTGGCAAAAATCAGCCAGGATGAAGACTTGTCACGTTACATCTTGTAAAGGAAAACAGTGATGCAAGAGCTGATTGCCAAAGCCAACGTGCTGATGGAGGCCTTGCCGTGGATCCGGCGTTTTTATGGCACTTCTATCGTCATCAAATACGGTGGCCACGCCATGGTCGATGAACGCCTGAGAGAAGAGTTTGCCCGCGATATCATCCTGATGAAGTATATCGGTCTCAATCCTGTGGTTATCCACGGTGGTGGGCCGCAGATCGGCAAGGTTCTTGAGGCGATGAACATCCAGAGCCATTTTGTCCAGGGAATGCGCGTCACCGACAGCGCCACCATGGATGTGGTGGAAATGGTCCTTGGCGGCAAGGTCAATAAAGAGATTGTCTCCAATATCAACCGTCACGGCGGCAAGGCAGTCGGCATTACCGGTAAGGATGGCGGCTTGATCCGCGCCCGCAAGATGGAAATGACCGCGATCAACCCCGACTCCCTGACCCCTGAAATTCTCGATATCGGCATGGTTGGAGAAGTCGAACAGGTCAACCCGGCTATTATCAAAGCCCTTGAAAGTAATAATTTCATTCCGGTCATCGCCCCGATTGGCGGCGGACTTGAAGGCGAAACCTACAACATCAACGCTGATCTGGTGGCAGGCAAGATCGCCGGCGCCTTAAAGGCAGAAAAGCTGATCCTACTCACCGATGTCGAAGGGGTCAAGGACAAGGATGGACGTCTGATTTCTACCATCGATATCCAACGTGTTCCTGACCTGATCAACAACGGCACTATTTCGGGAGGTATGATTCCCAAGGTCAACTGTTGTGTCGATGCCATCGCAGAAGGGGTTGGCAAAACCCATATTATCGATGGCCGCATGGAGCATGCCTGTCTGCTGGAAATTTTTACCGACAAGGGAATCGGTACCGCTGTGGCGAGGTACAAATAATGACCACAACAGCTCAATGGATTGACCAGGGGCTGACTACCGTTGCCGGCACCTACGGGCGCTATCCGCTGGTCGCGGTGCGGGGTGAAGGTTGTCGGCTGATCGATAACGATGGTAAGAGCTACCTTGATTTTCTTGCCGGCGTGGCCGTCAATAATCTCGGTCATTGTCATCCGGCAGTGGTGGCAGCCATCCGTGAGCAGGCCGGCACCCTGATTCACTGCTCCAACTTTTATCACATCCCGACCCAGATTGAACTGTCGCGCCTGCTGTGTGAAAACTCCTTCGGTAATCGTGTCTTCTTCTGCAATTCCGGCGCTGAAGCTAATGAAGCGGCACTCAAACTGGCACGTAAATGGAGCGCTGATAACTTCGGCCCGCAGCGCCACGAAATCATCTCTGCGACCGCCTCCTTCCATGGCCGCACCCTGGCAACCGTCAGCGCTACCGGCCAGGAAAAAATCAAGGCCGGTTTTGCCCCGTTGCTTCCCGGTTTCAAGCACGTAGCCTTTGGTGATATTGATGCCCTGTCCCAGGCCGTTGGCCCCACCACCTGCGCGGTGATGCTCGAACCGATCCAGGGCGAAGGGGGCATCCGCATACCACCACCCGGCTACCTCAAAGCGGTTCGCGAACTCTGCAACGAGCGCCAACTGTTGTTGATTCTCGATGAGATCCAGACCGGTCTGGGGCGCACCGGCACCCTGTTTGGCTATCAACAAGAGGGGATTGAGCCCGATGTGATGACCTTGGCCAAGGCCTTGGGAGGCGGGGTTCCAATTGGCGCCATGGTTGCCCGCAGCCCCTATTCCGACGTTCTCGGATCCGGCACCCACGGTTCTACTTTTGGTGGTAATCCCCTGGCCACAGCTGCTGGTATCGCCGCTTTTAATGAACTGAATAACCCGGAATTGCTGCAACACTGTCGCCAGATCGGAGCCTTTTTCGTTACCCAACTCGAACAACTCAAAGAGCGTCATCCCCTCATCCAGACCATTCGTGGTCGGGGCCTGATGATCGGCGTCGAACTGAGCTGCGAGGGCGCTCCGATTGTCAACAAAGCGTTGGAACATGGCTTGTTGATCAACTGTACCACCGGCAATGTGCTACGCTTTGTCCCACCACTGATTGTCAGCCACGCTGAAATCAGTCAACTGATCGACATTCTCGATATTATTTTCAATGAACATAATGCAGGAGCAACAACAGCATGAAAAAAGATTTTCTCTCCCTCTCCGACTGGTCACTGGACGATCTCGAGGCCATATTTGCTCTTGCCCGTGATCTCAAAGCCAAACAGCAGCAGCGTATACCACACCGCTTACTGGAAGGAAAAACCCTGGCGATGATCTTTGAAAAGAGTTCCACCCGCACCCGGGTCTCCTTCGAGGCGGGCATGTTTCAACTCGGTGGCCACGCCCTGTTTCTTCATTCCGGCAATACCCAGATGGGTCGTGGTGAACCGATCCGCGACAGCGCCAAGGTGATGGCGCGCTACTGCGATGGCGTCATGATCCGCACTTTTGCCCATTCCATCGTTGAAGAATTTGCTGCCCACAGTAGCGTCCCGATCATCAACGGCCTGACCGACCTGAATCACCCTTGCCAGCTCATGGCTGACCTCTTTACCGTCAGTGAACATCGCTCCAATTATCGGGATCTGGCTTATTGCTGGATCGGCGATGGCAACAATATGGTCAACAGCTGGATCAATGCCGCTGGCGTGTTCGGGTTCGAACTGCGGATTGCCACCCCACAAGGTTACGAGCCGGATGCCGGCGTTGTAGAAAAAGCCCGCCAGGCCGGTGCGCGAGTGATCCTGACCAACGATCCGCGCGAAGCGGCCAGCGGGGCTGACATTCTCAATACCGATGTCTGGGCGAGCATGGGCCAGGAGGAGGAACAACAGATCCGTGCCAAAGCTTTTTCCGGTTTCCAGATCAACAACGAGTTGCTCAGCATAGCAAACAAAGAGGCTCTGGTGATGCATTGCCTGCCCGCCCACCGCGACGAAGAAATCACCAACGAGGTAATGGAGGGGTCACAATCGATTATATTTGACGAGGCAGAAAACCGTCTCCATGTCCAGAAGGCCATCATGGCCACCCTGATGGCGGATTAACGTCATGAAATTAACATGTCCCCATTGTGAATACAGCCGCACCATTGATCCCCAACAGATTCCCGCCGGAACCACTCGGGTAAAATGCCCCCTGTGTACCAAAGCGTTTGATCTGCCACAACAGCAAGACCAGCAGGAGGAAAATGACACTGTCGGCTTCAGTGAAGCAGCCCGACCTGCCGAACAGCCGCAAGCGCCACAACAGCAAGACGCACCCTCCTCACCTGTGGCGCCACAACAATCACCACCAGAGACCCCGCGGCAGCAAACCGACGCCTCACCCCCTCCGCCAATGCCCGGTATCTACCCCAATCCCATGGACGCGGTGCCCAAGGCAACCTTCTGGATGCGTGCTGTTGCTACCCTGGTTGATGCCGCTATTGTTTTTGGCCTGCAGATGATTCTTGGTGGCTTGTTGGCCCTGGCCGGTACCGTGACCGTTGTTGGCAGTGAGGGTGGCGCCGGTGAAACCGCCTTTATTGTCCATTTTTTTAGTTACCTGATCAGCCTTACCTATTACATCTTTTTCACCGGTTACTGCGGGCAAACCCCCGGCAAGATGGTCCTGCGCATCAAGGTTGTTCGTCAGGACGGTTCTGCCATCGGTTACGGAAGAGCGGCTTTTCGTGAAGTGCCGGCGAAGTTTCTTTCCGGTATTATTTTCGGCATCGGTTACCTGATGGTGATCTTTGACGACCAGAAACGTGCCCTGCATGATCGTATGTCGGATACCTACGTCATCAAACTTTGATGGCGTCGCAAAAAATCGACAACTGCTGCGCCTATATGTGAACAGTCGCAATCGTCTCACTGCTTCGACGTACATAAGTACGCCACATTGCTCGACGTTTGCGCGCCTTGCATTTGACGTTTTTTGCTTAGCCATCTACTTTGAAGTGTTTTGTAACAGTATTAAACTTTAGTGGTGGAACCTTCCACTCTTTTTCACGCACAGGAGTATCTATAATGAGCAAAAAAGGACAGGTAAAAAAAGCGGTTCTGGCTTATTCGGGAGGCCTTGACACCTCCATTATTCTCAAGTGGCTGGTAGAGGAATACGGCTGCGAAGTCGTTGCCTATTGCGCCGATCTCGGCCAGGGGGAAGAGCTTGATCATGTGCCGGAGAAAGCCAAAAACACCGGCGCCTCTTCCTGTCACATCGTCGACTTGAAAGAAGAATTTGCCCGCGACTTTGTTTTTCCCATGTTCCGTGCCAACGCTATCTACGAGGGACGCTACTTCCTCGGCACCTCCATTGCGCGCCCACTGATCTCCAAGGCGCAGATGGAGATTGCCGCTAAAGAAGGGGCCGATGCCGTTTCCCACGGTGCTACCGGTAAGGGCAATGATCAAGTACGTTTTGAAATTGCCTATTATCACTTTGATCCGGCGATCAAGGTCATTGCTCCCTGGCGGGAGTGGGACATGAAGAGCCGAACGGCTCTGGAAGAGTATGCCAAAAAACATGGTATCCCGGTGCCGACCAGCAAAAAATTCCCCTGGAGTTCCGACCGCAACTTACTCCACATCTCCTTTGAAGGGGATGTCCTTGAGAACCCCTGGGCCGAAGCACCGGAAGAAATGTACGTTCTTACCGTACGCCCCGAAGATGCACCGGATCAGCCTGAATTTGTTGATATCGAATTCGCAAAAGGGGATGCCGTCGCCGTCAACGGTGAGCGCCTGTCACCAGCCAACCTGATGGCCAAACTCAATGAACTGGGTGGCAAACATGGCATCGGCCGAGTCGACCTGATGGAAAATCGCTATGTCGGCATGAAGAGTCGGGGCGTCTATGAAACCCCCGGTGGCACCATCCTCGAAGAAGCCCACCGGGCAGTGGAATCGATTACCATGGACCGCGAAGTTATGCACCTGCGCGACTCTCTGGTGCCGCGCTACGCTGCAATGATCTACAACGGCTACTGGTTTGCCCCCGAGCGTCTAGCCCTGCAGGCGCTGATTGACAACACCCAGCAGACCGTCAACGGTAAAGCCCGGATCAAGCTCTACAAGGGCCATTGCCGCGTCGTCGGTCGCGATTCAGCCACTGACAGCCTGTTCAATGTCGACTTCGCTACCTTTGAGGCCGATGAGGTCTACAACCAGGCTGATGCGGAAGGCTTTATCAAACTGAATGCGTTGCGCTTGCGGATTGCGGCGATTCAACGGGCAGCTAAAAAATAGCAAATTGTTTCTATTTTACCACTACTAGCGCCAGGGACGGAGATTTTTGTTCGAGATCAAGGAAGGCAGGCATTCCCTGCGCAGGCGTACAGGTTAGTACGTCGAGCACAGGGAATGTGTGCCTGACGCAGAGCTCGAGCAAAAAGGCCGTTCCATACCGGAGCAACAATGAGCAGCAAACTATGGGGTGGTCGTTTCACCCAACCGACTGACAAATTCGTTGAAGAATTCACCGCTTCCATCGAATTCGATCAGCGTCTTTACCGCTACGATATTCAAGGTTCAAAGGCCCATGCCGAGATGCTCGGGCGTCAGGGGATCATCGCGGTTGATGAAGCGCAGCAGATTATTGCCGGGCTTGACGTGATCCTCGCTGACATCGAGGCCGACCAGATCGAATTCTCCATCGCCCTCGAAGATATTCACATGAATATCGAGGCACGACTGATCGAACGCATCGGCCTTGTCGGTGGCAAACTCCACACCGGGCGTAGCCGCAATGATCAGGTTGCGGTCGATATCCGTCTCTACCTGCGCGATGAAATCGACACCATTCTGGACTATCTGGGCAAACTTGAGGGATCACTTGTTTCCCAGGCGCAGAACCATCTGGACGTCATCATGCCCGGATATACCCACCTGCAGACCGCCCAGCCGGTGCTCTACAGCCATCATATGCTCGCTTACCGTGAGATGATCGCTCGCGATACCAGCCGCCTGCAGGATCTGCGCAAGCGTTTTAATGTGCTACCTCTGGGAGCTGGAGCGCTGGCCGGCACCACCTTTCCCATCGACCGTGAGTGGGTGGCACAGCAGCTTGGCTTTAATGGCGTAACCCGCAACAGCCTTGACAGCGTGTCTGATCGCGACTTTGCCATCGAGTTCTGCGCCGTTGCCGGAATCCTGATGATGCACCTGTCGCGTCTGTCAGAAGAACTGATCATCTGGTCAAGCGCCGACTTCGACTTTATTGAACTGTCTGATGCTTTTTGTACCGGCAGCTCGATCATGCCCCAGAAAAAAAACCCTGACGTTCCGGAACTGGTACGCGGCAAAACCGGAAGGGTTTACGGCAACCTGATCGCCCTTCTGACCCTGATGAAATCGCTACCGCTCGCTTATAACAAGGACATGCAGGAAGATAAGGAACCGCTGTTTGACACTATCGATACGGTCAAGGGGAGCCTGAAGGTTTTCGCTGACATGATTGCCCAGATACAGGTCAAAGGCGACAACATGCGTATTGCTGCAGCGCGTGGATTTTCTACCGCAACCGATGTAGCCGACTATTGTGTCCGCAAGGGTATGCCCTTCCGCCAAGCCCACGAAGTGGTTGGCAAAACCGTGCGCTATTGCGTTGAAACCGGCAAAGACATTCCGGAGCTGACACTGGAAGAGTTCCGTAGCTTTTCTGAATTGATCGATCAGGACATTTACGGTTCTGTCACCCTCGAAGCCTCGGTCAATTCCCGCAAAGCCACTGGTGGAACTGCCCGTGAAGCGGTTGAACGCGAACTGACGCGGCTAAACGGTAAGGCAATCTGATGCGAATAAAAATATTCCTGACGCTGATCATAATGACTCTGCTGCTATCGGCCTGCGGTAAAAAAGGCCCGGTGCGCCCGCTCACAAAAGCAGCTGTTGAGCAACCTGTCGCGGCCCCTCAGGAGAACTCTGAAAAGCCGGAAGAGCAACCTAACTAATTGTTTTTTATGTTTTTTATTGTGCTGCTGAGTGTCCGTGCCCTTTACTTTAAGCGGACAATGTGTTAGCAATAACGGCTTGAACTTTTTTTTTGGAGGAGAATATGTTTCACGGATCCATGACCGCCATCATCACCCCTTTTGATGAACAGGGGAATGTTGATGAAGAAAGCTATCGCCAACTGATCGAATTCCAGATCGAAAACGGCACCGATGTGATCGTCCCTTGTGGGACCACCGGTGAGTCAGCCACCCTCAACTATCATGAACACAACCGGGTGATTGACATCTGCATTGAACAGGTCAACAAACGCGTTCCGGTCATTGCCGGAACCGGTTCCAACTCCACCGCCGAGGCGATTGAGATCTCCCGCCACGCCAAAGAAGCCGGCGCCGACGGCTTACTGCTGGTGTCACCCTACTACAACCGGCCGTCGCAGGAAGGGATCTACCAGCACTACAAGGCACTTGCCGAGAATGTTGCCCTACCGCAAATTCTCTATAATGTGCCAGGCCGTACCGGCAGCAATATGACTGCCGCCACCACCATCCGTCTGGCAGAATTTGAGCAGATTGTCGCCATCAAAGAAGCGTCCGGCGATGTCACCCAGGCCAGCGAAATTATTGCCAGGGCCGGTGACAAAATCGATGTCCTCTCCGGCGACGACTTCCTCGCCCTGCCGCTGATGGCCTGTGGTGCTAAAGGGGTCATTTCCGTATCTGCCAATATTATCCCAGCTCAGGTCAAACAGATGGTTGTAGCAGCGCAGGAAAACCGCTGGGACGCTGCCAGAAAACTGCATCTGCAGCTCCTTGATGTCCACCAGGCCATGTTCATTGAAGCCAATCCGGTACCGGTTAAAACCGCCGCCTCGCTGATGGGCAAATGTCGGCCCGGAGTCCGCTTGCCGCTGGTTGAACTGCAGCCCGGAAGCCTGGCCACACTCAAGGAAGTTTTAAGCAAGCACCAACTGATTTGAACAGTTTAGCGACACAAGGATCATCATCATGAATGTTGCCATTATTGGTGCCGCAGGGCGCATGGGTACCCGCCTGATTCACGCGGTAGGTGAAACGCAAGGCCTGGCTCTGTCCGGCGCGGTTGAACGCGATGGCCATCCACAACTGCGGATGGATGCCGGATTGGTTGCCGGCGCAGGAGAACTCGGCGTCGCCATCACCAGCGATCTTGATGCTGCGGTTGCGGCGGCTGATGTCCTTATCGACTTTACGTTCCCCGAAGTGACTCTGAATAATCTGGCCATCTGCGCCCGTCATGGCAAAATGCTGGTCAGCGGTTCCACCGGGTTCAACCCCGAGCAGAAACAGCAGGTCGAAGAATTTTCCAAATCGATTCCCGTGGTGCTGGCGCCGAACATGAGTGTCGGCGTCAATGCCTGCTTCAAACTGCTTAAAGAAGCTGCCAAGATTCTTGGTGATGATTTTGACGTGGAAGTCGTCGAACTGCACCACAGCAAAAAAAAGGATTCCCCATCCGGCACAGCAGTACGCATGGGGGAAGTGGTGGCTCAAACCCTCGGGCGCGATTACAACCAGGTCGCTAACTACCACCGCGAAGGAATGTGCGGTGAACGCACCCACGCTGAAATCGGCATGCAAACGGTGCGCGGCGGTGATATCGTCGGTGAGCACACGGTCTATTTTATCGGCATGGGAGAGCGCATCGAAATCAGCCACCGCGCCATGAGCCGTGATATGTTCGCCCGTGGCGCGGCCCGCGCCTGTATCTGGCTGCAAAACCAGCCGCCAGGGCTGTACGATATGCAGGATGTACTGGGGCTGAGCTGACAGACGCTGAAAACAGTTTTTGGTCCACGGAAAACACGGAAAAATCATCTCTCACAAAGACACAGAAGCACAAAGGGGGCCGTTTTAGGGGTTAAAACCAAAAACAAGCGAATTTTGAATGTTGAATTTTGAAAACAGAAGTCCCCGGCTTTTACCTTCTGAATTCTAACTCCTGAATTCTGTATTCTGCTTTTACGGTTTTTCCGTGTTTTTCCGTGTTCTCCGTGGACAACTGCTTTTTTTAGATTCATTTAAATATACACAAAGGAGATTTTACAAAAATGGCACGCATTAACGATCATTATCTGAAACTCAAAGCCGGCTACCTGTTCCCTGAAATTGGTCGCCGCGTTACTGAATTCACCCAAGTACACCCTGAAGCCAAGGTCATCCGCCTGGGTATCGGCGATGTCACCCGTCCCCTTGCGCCGGCAGTGATTAAAGCCTTTCATCAGGCCATCGATGATCTCGGCACGACAGAACACTTCGCCGGTTATGGCCCTGAGCAAGGCTATGGGTGGCTGTCGCAGGTTATTATCGATAAAAGCTACAAGCCTCTGGGGGTCGAGCTGAAAACTGATGAAATCTTCATTTCCGATGGTTCCAAATGCGACTGCGCCAACATCCTCGATATCTTTGCCCTCGATAACGTTGTTGCCATCGGCGACCCTGTCTATCCGGTCTACAACGATACCAATGTCATGGTCGGGCGCACCGGCGAAGCCGATGAAAAAGGGTACTATAAAGGGATCGTCTACATGCCCTTTACCGCCGACAACAATTTTGTTCCCGACCTGCCCAAAGAAAAGGTCGACATCATTTACCTGTGCTACCCTAATAACCCGACGGGTACTGTGGCAACCAAAGATGAACTGAAAAGATGGGTCGATTACGCCCGCACCAACGATGCCATCATTTTCTTCGACGCCGCCTATGAAGCCTTTATCAGCACCCCAGGCGTCCCTCACTCCATCTATGAGATTGACGGCGCAAAAGAGTGTGCTATCGAATTCCGCTCCTTCTCCAAAACCGCCGGCTTTACCGGTGTGCGTTGTGGTCTGGTGGTGATACCGGAACAACTGAGCGGAACAACTGCAGATGGAGAAAAATACAGTCTCAACAAGCTCTGGAAGCGGCGCGTCACGACCAAGTTTAATGGCGTTTCCTATCCGGTACAACGTGCCGCCGCAGCCGTCTATTCCGATGAAGGCTGGCAGCAGACCCGTGAGACTATTGACTACTATATGGAAAATGCCCGCATTATTCGCGAGGGGCTGCAGACCGCCGGGATCGATTGTTATGGCGGTATCGATGCTCCTTACATCTGGCTCAAAACCCCCGAAGGAATGAGCAGTTGGGACTTTTTTGATAAACTGCTAAACGAATGCCACGTTGTCGGCACACCAGGCAGTGGCTTCGGGGCAAGCGGCGAAGGCTATTTCCGTCTTTCTGCTTTTGGTGAGCGCAGCAATGTTGAAACGGCAGTACAACGGATTCGCAACACCTGGGGCAAGTAGTAGCGCCCCGATAACCAACCAAGGAGATACTATTATGCATGAGAAAAGCATCGTTTTATTAAACAAGGCCGTAGCCGAAGAGGTCACTGCCCTCCACCAGTACATGTATTTTCATTTTCACTGCGACGACCAAGGCTACGACCTGCTGGCCGGTCTGTTTAAAAAAATTGCTATTGAGGAGATGATGCATGTTGAAGATTTGGCTGAGCGTATTCTCTTTTTAGGCGGCGACGTCGAAATGAAGGCATCTGAAGATGTAAAAAAAATCACCGATGTCGAGAAAATGCTACAACTGGCCAAGGGTATGGAAGAACAGAGTGCCCTCGACTACAACCGCTGGGCTAATGAATGTGGTAGCCATGCCGACTCGGTATCAAAAAGGTTATTTGAGCAGCTGGTGGTCGATGAAGAGCGTCATTATGACAACTATGATGATGAGATGGAAAACCTCAACCGTTTTGGCAAGGAATACCTGGCCCTGCAATCTATTGAGCGCAGTAAAGCCCGTGGTAGCCTCGGTGGTGCCGCACAATAACCGCTATAGCAAGGCACCCACGTCGGTGGGTGCCTTGCTCATTTCAAATCTCGGATTTCAGATCTCTCCGCCCATTACAGACTTTCCCCCTGGCGCAACGAACGACTTACCTGCAAGGGGATTAACTTTCCATCAACCTGTTTGAAGGAACTGGAAAACAGTACCGACGACGGATTGCCCACCGCCATCACCGCCATTGGTGTCCCAAAAAACCGAACACCAGCAAGATCAAGGCGGCTCTGGTCGGCCTCTATGCCAATACTTCCCCTGACATCGACCCCGGTCAGGGTCAGATTGGAGCGCAGGATCTGGATCGCTATACCCTGAGAGTCATTGCCGACCAAGGAGCGTTCAATCGTCACCTGCGAATCAACCGTTATCAATTGGGTAACCTGCGCAGCGCTGATCAACACATCAGAACAGTTGTTAATCTGTAGTTTCCCGAAACGACCGCTAAAAACCCGTCCCTGCTGATTGTCGCAGACAGCATCTTCGAGCGCCGATGTGCTGGTCATCAAAGGGATATCATCGCCAGCCATCGCGCCATCCAAGGCCTGTCGCAAGGCAGTTATGAATCGTGGGGGATCCTCACTCATCGGCAAATGACCAAGACCAGACAACAATGTGAGATGGCTTTTCGCCAGATTCCAGTCGAGAAGAGTGGCAATGCGGACCGGCGCAATTTGATCCTGATCCCCCCAGATCAACCAGGTTCGGGTCTTCACCCGCGGCAACAGCAGCGAAAAATCGCTCTGCACCAGCGCCAGGGAAGCAATTCGTGTCGAATCCCCGGCAAGAAACTTTTCTCTTGCAGCGGCGCTTGCCAGGATCAGATCGGGATCCATGGGAATGTGAGAGGTTTTCTCGAGCACCAGTTCGGCAATCTGCCCCAGGCGGTTTTCCACCTCTCGCGACAGAAATGGCAGGTCAAGGCGGATCAGATCACGGACAAAATGCTGACCAACAGCAAGACGGTGCAGGGTTCCCACAGCATCGATAAGAATCAGGCGCTCAAGACGCTCACCATAGCGCGCAGCGACATGCAGAGAAATGGCGCCACCCAATGAATGACCGGCTAAATAGATCGGCTTGTCGGGGTATCGGTCCAACAGCCAGTGGATAAACTCGGCGTAGTTAGCCGGTGAATATAGCTGATTGCCGCGGGTCGAACCGCCAAAGCCCGGCAGATCAGGGGCGATGACGTGAAAACGGTCAGCCAGTTCGACAACAAAGGGTTCCCAGATGTCGGCAGCCTCATGACCTAAACCATGGATCAGCAGCAGAATCTCGGCATTGCCACTACCAGCCTCGCGCAGCAGAACAGAACCGTTAAATATCGGCTCCTGCAACAGTTGCTCCTGATCCCAGGGGGGCTGAGCCGACGCACTGGTCACCAGCCAAAACCAGCCCAACAAGATCAGACCGGCATGGCGACATTTCCAACGATTGATAGAGATCATCATTATTTAACTCACTTTAAATAATACGGCAAAAAAGCCCTGCCAACAGCCTACTGGAAGGCTAAGAAAAAATAAAGAATGAGTAGTAATGACAATATCATCATATGAATAAGCACACTTTCGATTAGCGGAAACTTATCGCAATTATTGTTCAAACTGAGCTTATCTTCACCGGGTTTTTCTGCTATTTATACTCTCTGGTTCATATTTTACCTCTTTCACAGTCGCTGATGGTGCCCGCAATGAACAAAGAAGAATTTACTGACGAGCTGGATATCCGCCAGATGACCATTGACGATATGGCGGCGGTGTTTCATCTGGGGGAACGGCTGTTCACCTCCGATTTTTCACCCAGCATGTACCGCACCTGGGATGAGTACGAAATCACCACCCTGTTCAACTCCGACAGTGAACTCTGCCTGGTGGCTGAATTTGCAGACGAAATAGTCGGCTTTGCCTTGGGGACCACCGTCGACAAACAGCATTCATCCTGGAAATATGGCTATCTGGTCTGGATTGGCGTACGCCCGGGCTTGCAAAAGGGAGGCACCGGTCAGAAACTGTTCGATGAACTCAAGGCACGCATGAAGGAACAAGGAGTGCGGATGATTATTATTGATACCGATGCCGACAACGAAGCCGGTATTCGCTTTTTTGAAAAACTTGGCTTCGGTCATATCCAGAAACACGTTTATATGACTTTGAATCTGTCCCGTCCACGCAAAAAAAAGAGAAAGAAGGAGAGTCAATGACCACGCGTCTGGAACAGGTCTGGCACGAGATTGATCCTGAGCGCCTGAAAAAAAATCTTATCGATATGATCGATATTTATTCCCCCTCCGGCAAAGAGGAGGATATTCAGCTGTTCCTCGAAGAGCAGCTGCGCGCCAGCGGAACAAAGGTGCGGCGCCAGGTGGTTGATGAAGAAGACCGCTTCAACCTGATCGCCACCATGGGCAGCGACAACCCCGACCTTTATCTTGTTGGCCATGTCGATACGGTTCCTGCCTGGGATATCGATGACTATGCAGCGGTAGAAGAGTGGGGTGTTATTCGTGGTCTCGGTAGCGCCGATATGAAGGGGGGCTGCGCCGCCATGGTTGAAGCCTGGACCGCTCTGGCAACCCTGCCGGAAACACAGCGTCCGTCCCTCGGGCTGTTATTGGTGGTTGGTGAGGAGGAAAATGGTGACGGTAGCGCCCGCTTTCTCGAGGAACAGTGTCCGCATACGGTCATTATCGGTGAACCAACCGCCCTGCTCCCTGCTTTTGACCATTACGGCTACATGGAGATCACCCTTATCACCCAGGGACGCCGTATCCACTCTTCACTGCCGGAACTTGGGCATAATGCCATTGAATCGATGCTGCGGGTACTGTTGCAGATCGAACGATCAACAACGTTCCGCCAACAGGCTGCCAAACTGGTGTATTCCATTCGCGAAATGAGCTCGTCGCGGGCGGGGTTTGTCGTGCCTGACCGCTGCGAAGCAATGATCGACCTGCACCTGTCACCGGACTTAAGCCCGGTAACAGTTCGCACCATCATCGAGACTACCCTGGAGCAGGCGCGCAGTTCAATCAAGGGGCTGGATCTTGAGGTGGTTTTTAATTTTGAAGCCAGTGGTTATCAACTGGCCCCGGAAGACAACACCATCAGCATCCTTGAAGAAGTTTACCCGCGCCTCAATCTGCCGTTAAATCTGGTGCCGTTCCGATCCCACTCCGACGGTAACCTGTTTTTTCAGGCCGGCAGCAAACCCTTGATCCTCGGCCCCGGCTCCCTGGAAACCGCCCACACCGCTGATGAACAAACCAGTTTTGCCGAGGTTGAAGATGCCGCGCGGATCTATGCGGCACTGGCGCTGAGGTAAGGACAAAGAACATCTCAAGTGATCCGGATCAAATCACCCCGGTTAACCTCGTCCACCTGTTCGTTGAGGGTCCAGAAATCGTAGAGATAGCCGACAAGAAACAGCCCGCCGGTAAAAAACCAGATCAACCCGGTGATCCACTTGCCGAGATAAAAGCGGTGCACTCCGAAGAGGCCGAGGAAGGTCATGAGAATCCAGGTGACATTATAGTCCTTGATGCCATGGCTGTAGCGCAGATCGGCGATCCGATCCATCCCCGGGATCAGAAATAAATCGACAATCCAGCCGATAAACAGCAGTCCTAAGGTGAAAAAATAGATGGTACCACTGATGGAGCGGCCGTAGTAAAAACGATGTGCTCCCATAAAGCCGAAAATCCACAAGATATAACCGATCAACAATGAGTGGGTTTTTTCACCGTACATGAAAACTCCTATTGTAAAAACTATCTCCATCCTTGCTGCAGGGTCGGGGGTCCTGTGCCAAGGGTGTCTGTCGCCATGGACGGCGACAGTCAAGCGACCAAGGACGGTGACAAGCGTCCCTTGGCATAGATAGGACCCTCGATTCGGTGCCGGATCGATAACCCCTATTTTTTCTTGCTCACCCGAAAACCCGATTTTTCCAACGCTGCGGCCAGATTGGTCTGTCCGGTCGGCGCAGCCTTCTGCTTGTTCTGTGCTGTCCGGCGCCCGGCATCCTTGTCCGAGGGCCTATCTAGAGGCTTTTCCCCTTTCATATTACCACCACTACGCATAGTCAGGGAAATCCGCTTGCGCTGGATATCAACCTCCAATACCCGTATCTGCACCTGCTGGCCAACCTTGACCACATCAGCCGGATTTTTAATAAAGCGGTCGGCGAGTTGGCTGACATGAACCAGTCCATCCTGATGGACGCCGATATCGACAAAAGCCCCAAAAGCGGCAACATTAGTAACGATGCCGTTGAGGGTCATTCCCTCGTTAAGATCATCCATACCGGTGACATCCTCACGGAATCCGCTGGCAACAAAGGATTCACGCGGGTCACGGCCGGGCTTTTTCAGCTCGGCAACAATATCACGCAGGGTCGGCAGACCGACATCGTCACGAAGATAGGCTTTCAGATCAATCTGATCAAGCAGATCCGGGCGGCTGATCAGGGTCGGGGTATCGATCCCGACATCCCTGGCCATGGTCGCAACCAGTGAGTAGCGCTCGGGGTGAACCGCGGTATTGTCGAGGGGTTCGCTGCCCTGACGAATCCGCAAGAAGCCAGCAGCCTGTTCAAAGGCCTTCTGACCAAAACGTGGCACCTTGAGCAACTGCTTGCGGGTAGCAAAGACCCCCTGTTCATCCCGATAGCGGACTATTCCTTTGGCCAGGTTCTCGCCAATCCCTGAAACAAACCCGAGTAGCGCCCAACTAGCCGTATTGAGATCAACACCGACATAGTTGACACACGACTCCACTACCTGGTCGAGGGATTTTTTTAACGCACTCTGGCTGACATCATGCTGGTATTGACCGACCCCAATGCTTTTAGGGTCAACCTTGACCAGTTCAGCCAGGGGATCCTGTAGCCGGCGGGCAATAGAAATAGCACCGCGCACGGTCAGATCGAGATCGGGAAACTCTTCGCGAGCGATGTCGGAAGCCGAATAAACGCTGGCGCCGGCTTCACTGACCATCACCACCGGAATTTTTTTACCCACCTCCTTGAGGGCCGCGCGGGCAAATTGCTCCATTTCGCGGCCGGCAGTGCCGTTACCAATAGCGACCATCTCAATTCCGTACTTATCTATCAGCTTCAGCAGATCCCTCCCGGCGCTGTCTGCACGACCACCACCGGTATGGGGATAGATGGTGGCATGATCGAGAAAGCGTCCGGTTTCATCGACCGCCGCCAGCTTGGAACCGGTCCGCAGCCCGGGATCAACCCCGAGCACCCGGTTGCTTCCGGCCGGAGCGGCCAGCAGCAGATTGCGCAGATTCTCGGCAAACACCCGGATCGCTTCTTCGTCAGCGTTCTGCTTGGCCAACAAGCGCAATTCAACCTCGATAGACGGAGCAATGAGCCGCGCATAGGCATCACTAATCACCGCAACCAGCCACTCCCGACACGAGGAATCCCCGGGCACCAGCAGCTGTGCCAGGCGACCAAGAATCTCCTCCTCGGGGGCCTCGATCTGCAAGCGGAGAAAATCCTCTTTTTCACCCCGGCGCATCGCCAACACGCGATGGGATGGGATCTGCTTTAACGGCTCGCTGAAATCGTAGTACATCTCGTACTTGCTGACCGCCCCTTCCTTGCCCCGCGCCGGCTGCGAACGAAATATCCCCCGCTCCCAGGTCAGCTCACGAACCAGTGATCTGGCGGAGGCGGTGTCGGCAAACTGCTCGGCAACAATATGACCGGCACCCTGCAGGGCTGCGGCGGTATCGACAACCCCCTTCTCAGGATTAACAAAAACCGTCGCCAGCTGCTGCAGATCAACAGCAGCGTCCGTTACCGCAAGAATCTGCTGCGCCAGGGGGTCCAGTCCCTGTTCCCTGGCGATGGTCGCCTTGGTACGCCGCTTGGGCTTATAGGGTAGGTACAGATCTTCCAGTTCGGTCTTCTGGCGGCAAGCAACAATCCGGGCTTGCAGTTCGGGCGTGAGTTTACCCTGTTCAGCAATGGTTTTCAGAATGGTCCTGCGGCGTTCGTCGAGCTCCTTGTGGTAAGCCAGCCGCTCTTCAATCAGGCGAATCTGCACCTCGTCGAGTTCACCGGTGGCCTCTTTGCGATAACGGGCAATAAAGGGAACCGTGGCCCCCTCTTCAAGTAAGGCGACGGTCTGTTTAATTGATGAAGCCGCTAAACCGGTATCTTCACGCAGCAGGGCATTTATATCCAGAAGTGGTAATTGAGTCATGGTCATCCTATAAAAAAGGTGGTGTAGAAGTGGTCAATCAGGTTTGGTGGGGTATTGTAGGGAGAAAGCCGTTATCCGGCCAGATACACAAGGAACCAGGTCAAAAAACTCCCTCTCATCGTTCAGGACATTTCCTTAATGGCCAGTGCGGGGATAATACCAGTTCGTCGAAGAGGCACCCTCGTCATCAATAAGGGTAATCTGATAACCAAAGGTATAGGCAACAGCCTGATCCACCAGCGGCAGGGTAACCGTGAAGGGAATCCTGTCATCAGTACTGAGACCTTTAAAATGAGTTGCCTGGCGATAATCCATAACCAAATTATCTGCATCAAGCAGGAACAAAGTCAATTCGACATCGGCAACCCGAACATACATCATCCGCGAATGCTGCGAAAAAGACAGCTCCCCCGTCATCTGATATTGGTCTTCCAGGCGCTGCAGACGGCTATCCACCGTCACATAGACTTCTTCCCAGTGTTGCTGGGTATCAAGGGCCGGGGTAATTTCTGTGATCCCATCATCTTCTGCCACAGCCCCCAGATAATGTCCCGTGGTTGTCTGACAACCGTTTAAGAACAGGGCAAAAAGGAAAAACAAACAAAGTGGCAGGGTGCGCAGATAGCTCATAACCAGTCCTTTTCAGCTGATATCCTGAATAAACGGCTACTATTTTAAAAATGATTCTAGCGCTGGTAGCATTTCCAGGCAAGAGGGTCAGCGTGCCAAAGCCTGAGACTGAAAATTAAAGTGGAGCAGGGAATACACGCCGTCTCGTTCAACCAGGCTCAAGGTGATTTCCGCCGGTCCCGAACTATAATCTGCCTTGACCTGATAGCTTATGACGTCGCGTTCAACAGCGCCGGTAGTCATCGCCTTGCTGGTTGATTTAAAATGAGGTTTTTCCATGCTCTGCAGCTCACCGATGCGGGTGAGATAATCCATCATCGTGGCCAGGTCGTCGTCACTGACCCGCCTCAATGCTTCCTCATCGAGCAAGGCCTTGGTGGCATCTACGTCCCAGCGACTTAATTGCGGAACCGCCTGTTCTATATAAGGAATCGCCGTCGGATCATAACGGGCCGAGTAGATATACCCATAGCCAAAATAGATACTGACTGCGGATAAAATGACAAACAATACATAAATAATAAATTTTTTCACGACTGATTCCCTTGTAAAATCGTTTCCGGACGAGTCAAAATAACCGATATTCAATAGCTAAAACAAGGAAATATCTCCGTGTCGCCTCGCCCTCAAGGAAAAATCAGCTACTGCCGCACCAGACGGATACGTTCAACCGTATCCTCAAAATTTGACCGGAAAGGGTTGATATCAAGGCCACCGCGACGGGTATAGCGCGCGTAGACCGTAAGTTTTTGCGGCTTGCAAAAACGCAGTAGATCAACAAAAATCCGTTCAACGCATTGTTCGTGAAACTCATTATGCTGGCGAAAAGAGATCAAGTAGCGCAACAGGGCCTCACGGTCGATTCTTCCCCCCTGATAACGGATCAGTATACTCCCCCAGTCAGGCTGACTGGTGACCAGACAGTTGCTCTTGAGCAGGTGGCTGTGCAGTTCTTCGCTCACGACACAGTCATCAGCCGCAGCGCCCTTTAACGTCTCGGGATTGAGCCGATAGTCAGTAACCTCCACATCGAGGTCATCGATACAATCACCCGGCAACATCCCTACCTGCAAGCGAAAAGAATCTTTCAGAGCCCATAATTCAACCTGTACCTCACCACCACTGGCGCGACAAAGATCTTCGCGCATCTGCTGGGCCACAGCAGCCACATCGACGTAATGGGTTTGATTGAAGGAGTTGAGATAAAGTTTAAAAGACTTGGACTCGATCAAAAAAGGTGAACTACAGGGAAAACAGAACTCCGCCACCGCCACCACCGGCTTGCCCTTGAGATTGAGCCAGGACAGTTCATAGGCGGTCCACAAATCAAAACCACCAAAGGGAAGTGCTTTGCCGAGGCCAATTTCATCCCGCTTGACCTGACGCGGAAAAGGACAGAGTAGCGTTGAATCATAGCTATCCTGATAGCGGGTTGGTTTGCCCAGCGGCAGATGTTGCTCAAAATCTGACATTTTTATTCCCAAGTTCTCGGCACCAAGAAATTCGATTTCCACTGAAATCGCAGAAATGCTATACTCGCAGATCCACATGCAAACAGAAGATCCTGTTTGAGAATAGTTTTATTTCTTTTACCCGTCAACATGGAGAAACATTATGAAAGTCGGATTGGTCGGTTGGCGTGGCATGGTCGGTTCCGTTCTAATGCAACGGATGCTGGAAGAAAACGACCTTGCCGGAGTTGAAGCGGTGTTCTTTTCAACCTCGCAAGCCGGAGAGAAAGCACCCCAGTTTGGACAACTAGGCAACAGCACCCTGGAGAGTGCTACTGACCTTGGTAAACTGGCAGAGCAGGATATCATCATCACCTGTCAGGGTGGTGATTACACCAAGGAAATCCACCCACAGCTACGCGCATCCGGATGGGACGGCTACTGGATCGATGCGGCATCTTCCTTACGTATGGCAGATAATGCTGTCATCATCCTTGATCCGATCAACCGCAAGGTGATCGACGGAGCACTGGCAAACGGCTGCAAGGATTTCATCGGCGGCAACTGCACCGTCAGCCTGATGCTGATGGCCATTGGTGGGCTGTTCAACGCCGGCCTGGTTGAGTGGGTCAGCTCCATGACCTACCAGGCCGCATCCGGTTCCGGTGCTCCCAACATGCGTGAGCTACTGCAGCAGATGGGTAACCTCCACCACTCGGTGGCCGAACAACTGCAGAACCCTGGATCAGCAATCCTGGAAATCGACAACAAGGTCACCACTGCCCTACGTAGCAGCACCATGCCGACTGCAGAGTTCGGTTTTCCATTAGCCGGCAGTCTGCTTCCCTGGATTGATCGTGAAGTGGAGGACGGTCAAAGCCGCGAAGAATGGAAAGGTATTGCCGAAACCAACAAAATTCTCGGCAACACAACGCCCATCCCGGTTGACGGCATCTGTGTCCGCGTTGGTGCAATGCGCTGTCACAGTCAGGCCCTTACCATCAAACTCACCAAAGATGTGCCCATCAGTGAGATTGAGCAGCTTATTGCTCAAAGCAATGAGTGGGCCAAGGTGGTTCCCAACACCAAGGCGGATTCCCTCGCCCAACTGACCCCGGCGGCAGTCTCCGGGACCCTGGGTATCCCCATCGGGCGCTTACGTAAAATGAAAATGGGTCCACAATATCTGTCGGCCTTTACCTGCGGCGATCAGCTCCTGTGGGGCGCAGCAGAACCGTTGCGGCGGATGCTGAGAATCCTCGCGCAGCGCTGAAAAACAATCGCCCCGAGTTACCGCAAAGTGACTCGGGGCGATTAAACTTATTCTGACGAGGTGTCGATAAATGAGCAACTAAAGGAGTATCAATGTTCAAAGATCTCATTAAGTTGCTGGCCCTGCTGGTTATCCTGGCATTTATCATTGCCGGCATCTACTTTGCTGGTCAATCGATTGACAATACCGCCAAGTATCGCCATCCGATCACCCAGCCGGGTGCAGGCTGGTAAAAACTACTCCTTATCTTGTGCTTTTTGTCGCTTACGCTCGGCCTTGTCTGCGTACATCCGCGCATCAGCGCGGCCAAACAACGCATCAACTTCTTTGGCTGATCGGGCCGTCTCGCTACCGAGTGAAAAGCGCAACCGTTCAGATCCGGCCGCGACCTGCATTGATCCCTCAACACTGCGTATTCTTTCCATCAGGTTCCGTGCAGCCTCTTCATCAGCTTCGGCAAGCACAACGATAAACTCGTCACCACCTAATCGTGCCACCAGATCATCCCCGCGAACAACGTGTGACAGCAGACTGGCTGCCGACTTGATCAGCTCATCACCAGCGGCATGCCCAAGGGTATCGTTGACCTGCTTCAGCCCGTCAAGGTCGGCAACGATAATGCTGAAGGGGTATTTTTCTGCTTTGACAATTCTTTTAAATTCCGCCTCAAAATACATCCGATTGTACAATCCGGTGAGGGAATCATGGTCACTTAAATACTTAAGATGGCGCTCCATCTCCTTGCGGTCTCCGATATCGCGCACCACCGCCAGAACCCGTCCCTCACCACCGATGCGGGAAGCAATCATGGTAATTTCTGTCCAGAATAATTCCCCGTCTTTTTTCTTACTGAGCCACTCGTAGGTCTGCGGTCCACTTTCTACCGCTTTACGAATCTGGGAAATCCCCTCATTCAATGAATAGGGAGGAACGCCGGCGCTAAGATCCTGCAAGTTTTTGACAAACACCTCTTCACGGCTGTATCCATACAGGATTTCCACGGTTTTATTGGCTTCGAGTATCGCTCCTGTATAGGCGTCATGCACAAACAAAGCGTCATTAGTACTGTTGAAGATCTCCCAATAATTTTTTTCCATCCGCTTAAGCTGCTCTTCAGCGGCAAGCCGTTCGGTCACATCCTTGATGCTGATCATCATACCCTGGCAGTCACCTGCCGCATCGACCAGGGATCGGATGACCATGTCACCCCGAAAATCAACCTTGTCTTTGCGATAGAAGTGTTGCGTTGTCTGCAACGCATGTCTGCGACCCGCTGCCAGCTCTTCCAGTAACATCTTCAAACCGTCCACCTGATGAGCAGAAACCAGCTCATAAAAAGGCTTGCCGTTAAGTTCATGATCAGCACAGCAAAAAGATTTCTCTGCCCGATGGTTGGCGACGCAAACGGCAAAATCACAAGAATCAATAAGCAGAATCGCTTCACGCGATATATCCATAATAGCTGCCAGCTGCTGTTTGGCATTGTCCTGGACGCAGCAGCCTATTCTCTGAATATCCGGTTTGGCACCCATCATCATTCACTTGGAATTTTTAAAGATAGATCTGACAAATATCAACTTTTATGCAATCAAAAAAAAACTATTCAATCCTGACATTTGATACCGGCAGCAATTGCTGCCATGACACGCTCGACAATCAGCACATGGGTCGCTTTTTGGTCTGTAAGCTCGAACAGATCAGCACAATCAATCGGTGCCCCAAACCGCACCACTGCCTGCTGTCCCCAGGCCCTGACCCGCCAGCGATTCAAGCCTACCAGAGAAACCGGGATGACTACCGGCCGATGTTCATAAATCAGTTTTCCCACGCCGCGATTGCCAACCCCAAGTTGACCATCCTTGTGCCTGGTTCCTTCAGGAAACAGCATTACGGCATCAGCTTTCATCAGGCGGCCTAATTCTTTTCCGGCACGTAAATCACGCCCACGTCTAACCGGGAAGGCCCCCCACGAACGAAATAAAGCTCCCAGCAGGCGGTTACGAAAGAGTTCTTCTTTGGCCGGGGCCCAAACCATCTTCCAGGGACGTTGTTTTATGATCGCCGCCGGCAGCAGGACGGTATCAAAAGCTGATATATGGTTGGCAACAAACAGAACTCCTCCCTGCTTCGGAACCTGTTCCCCACCGACGATCTGGCAGCGGTTAAGCACTGTTGCATAAAAAGCGATCACTGCGGCACTGATAGCGACCCAGAAGCGCCGAAAAATTGATGTATTCACGCCCTGACAACTCCTCTTTCACAGCATAGAATTAAAATAAGCATTATGACGTGTTTTTATTTATCTGTCATGTGATTTCTTTAACCTGGCAAATTACCAATAAGGTCTGCTATGATGCGCTGGTTTGTTTCTATCTCCCCTGTCGCCCATACTCTAACCACGAGGTGTTCATGTCCGCACTAACCAGCCTTCCTGCCTGGAAGTCTCTGCAGGAGCATTTTGAAGCTATCGAAAATATTCATTTAGACAACCTGTTCGCGAGTGATCCCGATCGTTGTCGACGTTTTTCTTTCCGCCTGGGTGACACCCTGTTCGACTTTTCCAAGCACCGAATGACGGACAGAACCCTTGCATTGCTTCTTGATCTCGCCCATCAGTGTTCCTTGAAAGATAAAATCAAGGGGATGTTCCGCGGTGACATCATCAATACCACTGAAAATCGCCCTGTTCTCCACACCGCCTTGCGAAATCGAAGGAACCGCCCGATACTCGTCGATGGGAGGGATGTGATGCCGGAGATTAATCGGGTCCTTGGTCAGATGCGTACCTTCAGCGAGCAGGTGCGCGGTGGCCGCTGGCGTGGCGCCACCGGCAAACCGATCTGCGATATTGTCAATATCGGTATTGGCGGCTCCGATCTGGGCCCGTTGATGGTCACTGAGGCACTGAAGCCTTACCGCCATGAGCGCCTCAAGATTCATTTTGTCTCCAATGTCGATGCCACCCACCTGTGCGATACCTTAGGTGACCTGAACCCAGAAACGACCCTGTTTCTTATTGCTTCTAAAACCTTTACGACCCAGGAAACCATGACCAATGCCCGTTCAGCACGTCATTGGCTGGTTGAACAACTGGGTGATGAAAATACTGTTTCCAGACATTTTGTCGCTATCTCGACCAACCGCGACAAGGTGTGTGAGTTTGGCATCGACCCTGCCAACATGTTTGTTTTCTGGGACTGGGTCGGAGGTCGTTATTCCCTCTGGTCCGCCATTGGCCTCTCCATCGCTTTATCGATCGGCATGGATCATTTTGAAGAGTTACTCGAAGGGGCACATCTGGTGGATCAACACTTCAGAACCCAGCCCCTGGAAAAGAATATTCCGGTGTTAATGGGGCTGATCGGTATCTGGTACAACAACTTTTTTGGTGCCGACTCCCTGGCGATCCTCCCCTATGACCAATCCCTGCATCGTTTTGCCGCCTACCTGCAGCAAGCTGACATGGAAAGTAACGGCAAAGCCGTGACCTTAAGCGGTGAATCCGTCGATTATTCCACCGGCCCGATTATCTGGGGGGAACCGGGAACCAATGGCCAGCATGCTTTTTATCAACTGATCCACCAGGGCACAAAACTGATTCCGAGCGATTTTATTGCTGCGGTTAAAAGCCATAATCCTCTGGGCGATCATCAGCAATTATTATTATCCAACTTTATTGCTCAACCCGAAGCTCTGATGCGTGGCAAGACAGAAGCGGAAGCTCAACAGGAACTAGAAGCAGAAGGATTGAATGAAGATGACATCAGGCGGCTTCTCCCCCATAAGGTCTTTCCCGGTAACCGTCCCAGCACAGCCATTCTCATGAATCAACTGACGCCCCGTACCCTGGGCAGCCTGATTGCGATTTACGAACATAAAATATTCACCCAAGGGGGCATCTGGAATCTTGATTCTTTTGATCAATGGGGAGTTGAGCTGGGCAAACAATTGGCCAAATCGATTTTACAGGATTTAACCACAGCAGAACCGACAACTAGTCATGATAGTTCGACAAACACATTAATCAACGCGTGCAAGCTGGGTTGATCGATTTTCTTGTTCAGTTTAAATATTTTTTCAAGAAGAAAAGATATTTAATATTTATGAAATAAAGCGATTAATGCAGTGATTGAAGCATCTAAACCGACACCAACTATTAAAAGCCTGGATTCTGCGACTACGCGCAGAATGACATAGTCGCAAATGTTACGGCATCAAGCCCCGGATGTCATTCTGCGCGTAACGAAGGGGAGTCACAGAATCCATGTCATTTTTTCAGCTTCGCTGACAGCAAAACTGATCCCCT
>Ga0102938_10000624_pt1 | contig 26211 bp, 24 predicted proteins | sample SalPonR2_B_D2_MG_FD_84516 | JGI IMG/M metagenome (GOLD analysis project Ga0102938, IMG submission 84516) | Salt pond soil microbial communities from South San Francisco under conditions of wetland restoration - Salt Pond MetaG R2_B_D2_MG | ecosystem: Environmental > Aquatic > Marine >... | reverse complement strand
TTCGTCAGCGAAGACAACGCAGAAAGCGAAGCCGCCCGCCTGGCCGGCCTTGGCTTCGAGTCGTTCCGCTTCAGCGAGCAGATCGGTGAACGTCTGATCTGGCGGGTGATGGTCGGACCGGTGCCTGCACGCGACGATGCCGATGCGCTCAAGTCCCGCGTGGTTGATCAGGCGGGCGTGGAAGGCCTGGTGGTCAGCTACCCGTGATGGGGGAACCTCTGAACAACTCTGAACAACGGGCGCGTTTCGCGAAAAATGCCGCATCATGCGCGTTGCGGCCCTCGGCCTTTCCGACGGCGGCTGTCGCCCCGATTGTCATGACAACAGCACCACGCGATCTGCGGCTTTTCCGAGGGAACCGTGCTCGGCGCAGCGCCATTCATGGGTTCCCTGGTTCCATGGCGCCCATCACTGACGTGACATGAACGGCGCAGATCTCGTGATACTGGGCATTCTGCTGGTCTCCATCGTCGTCAGCCTGGTCCGTGGATTCATAAAGGAAGTCTTTTCCATCCTGGTCTGGGTGGCCGCCATCTTTGCCGCGTTCCAGGTTGCCGGACCGCTGGCGGTTGCACTCGAGCCGGTTATCGACCTGCCGTCGGCACGGATCATCGTGGCTTTTGCCGCCGTGTTCGTCCTGGTTCTTGTCATCGGCGGCTTGATCAGCTTTCTGGTCGGGAAGATGGTCGAAAAGACCGGGCTTTCGCCCACGGACCGACTGTTTGGCGGCGTTTTCGGCCTGGCGCGGGGTCTGGTAATCGTCGTGCTGGCGGTATTGCTTCTGCGGGTCACCCCGTTTGCGCAGGATCCCTGGTGGAGCGAGTCGCGACTGCTGCCCACTTTCGAAGCCCTGGCCGAGCAGGCCAGGGTCTGGTTGCCGGAATCGGTGCGGGGCCTGCTGGACCCTGAAAATCAGTCGGCGCGATCCGCGGTCAGCGAAGAATCGCTTCCGACATTATTGGAGCCTTGATGAAATGTGTGGTGTTGTAGGAATTTTCGGTCGCGGCCCGGTTGCGGCACGGCTTTATGACGCGCTGACGATTCTTCAGCATCGTGGACAGGATGCGGCGGGAATCACCACGCTGGACGGCCAGCGCATGCGCTCGGCTCGCGGCATCGGGCTGGTGCGCGACGTGTTCGATGCAAAGTCCATGGACGGGCTGACCGGCGATATCGGAATAGGGCACGTGCGCTATCCCACCGCCGGCTGTGATCGGCCCGACGAAGCTCAGCCGATGTACGTCAACGCCCCCTGGGGCATCGCGCTGGGGCACAACGGCAATCTGGTCAACAGTGAGTCGCTGAGCGAATCGCTGTTTCGCGAGGATCGCCGGCACATCAATACCGAGTCCGATTCGGAAGTGCTGCTGAACGTGCTGGCCCACGAACTCTCCGAGCGCTGCACGCGGTCGCTGGACGCCGAAAGCGTCTTCGCCGCGGTCGAGGGTGTGCACCAGCGCTGTCGCGGGGCCTACGCGGCGGTCGCGCTGATTGCCGGCGTCGGCATGCTGGCATTTCGTGATCCGAACGGCATCCGCCCGGTTGTTCTCGGGCGGCGCGACGGCGAGCATGGCGAGGAATATATCGTGGCGTCGGAATCGGTGGTGCTGGATATCCTCGGGTTCGACCTGATTTCCGACCTGGAGCCGGGCGAGGCGGTGCTGGTGACGCTGGACGGCGAGCTGGTTCGTCATCCCAGCGCGCATGCAAGCGCCCATACCCCCTGCCTTTTCGAGTACGTGTATTTCGCCCGACCCGATTCCCTGATCGACGACTTGTCGGTCTACAAGGCCAGGCTTCGCATGGGCGAGAAGCTCGCCGAGCGCATCCTGGCCGAGTGGCCGGATCACGATATCGACGTCGTCATCCCGGTGCCGGATACCAGTCGCACCGCCTGCCTGCCGCTGGCGCACCGCCTGGGCGTCAAGTATCGCGAGGGTCTGATCAAGAACCGGTATATCGGCCGGACCTTCATCATGCCCGGCCAGGCCGAGCGCGCGTTATCGGTTCGTCGCAAGCTCAACGTGCTCGAGCTGGAATTCCGCAACAAGAACGTGCTGCTGGTCGATGACTCCATCGTGCGCGGTACGACCTCGAGACAGATCGTGGAAATGGCGCGCGAGGCCGGCGCCAGGAAGGTCTACCTGGCATCGGCGTCGCCCCCGGTGCGCCACCCCAACGTCTACGGGATCGACATGCCGGCGGCCAGCGAGCTGGTGGCGGCCGACCGCAGCGTCGAAGAGGTGCGACGGATCATCGGTGCAGATCGGCTGCTCTACCAGGATCTCGACGACCTGGAGCGCGCGGTTCGCGGCAAGAACACGCGCCTGGCCGGGTTCGACTCGTCGTGCTTCAACGGCCGCTACGTGACCGGTCTTGACGACGGCTACCTGGAGGCCCTGCAGGCGCGACGTTCGGATTCGGCCAAGGAAACGCGGAGAGCCGGAAACGGCTGACATGGTTCTGCCTGGATTGGCGCGCCTGCGCCGGCTTCACCCGGTGTTCATGGCCGGCGCATCAACATCGCGCAATGGCTGAATCTGCAATCGTATGGTTCCGGCGCGATTTTCGGCTGGCCGACAATCCGGCGCTGGATCGCGCAAGACAGGATTTCGAGCGGGTCATTCCGGTCTATATCCATGACCCGGAAACGGAGTCGCCCTGGTCGCCCGGCGCGGCCAGTCGCTGGTGGCTGCATCACGCGCTCGAAGAGCTTCGCCAGCGCCTGTCCGACCGCGGCGCCCGCCTCATCGTTCGTCAGGGCAATGCCGGCACCGAGCTCGACCGGCTGTTGCGCGAGACCGGGGCCGGCGGGGTGTACTGGAACCGGCTGTACGAACCGGCCATCGTCGCGCGCGACAGCGAAATCAAGGCCCGCCTGAAGTCCGAATCCGTCATCGCGCGCAGCTTCCGGGCGGCCATGCTGTTCGAGCCCTGGGAATTGCTGAAGGACGACCAGAGCCCCTACCAGGTATTCACGCCGTTCTGGAAGCGTATGCAGCGCGACTGGCGCGCATGCCAGCCGTGCCCGGAACCCCGCTCGCTGAACGACGGAGGCGGCAACGTGCAGAGCCTGGAGCTGGATCAGCTGGCGCTGTTGCCGGACCACGATTGGGGCGAACGGATTGGCAGCTACTGGTGTCCCGGCGAGCTGGCCGGCCGTAGACGACTCAGGGCGTTTTCCGACGGACCGGTCGATCGCTACGACGATGCACGCAATCTGCCCGATCGCGAAGGCACGTCGGGACTTTCGCCGTACCTCCATTTCGGCCACGTCTCGCCGGCTCAGGTGGTGAATGAACTGGAACCGTCCGGCGAGTTGCCGGGCGGCAAGGGCGCGCTGTCGCTGGTGCGCGAACTTGCCTGGCGTGAATTCTCGGCGGTGCTGCTGCATCATCTGCCGCGCCTGTCCGATCATCCACTGCAGCAGCGCTTCGAGTCGTTCCCGTGGCGCTCGGCGTCGGACTACGCCGGGGATCTCGAGGCCTGGCAGAAAGGCCGCACCGGGGTGCCGCTGGTCGATGCGGGGATGCGCGAGTTGTGGCAGACCGGCTGGATGCACAATCGCGTGCGGATGGTGGTGGCGTCCTATTTGACCAAGAACCTGCTGATTCCGTGGCAGGAAGGCGCGCGCTGGTTCTGGGATACGCTTGTGGACGCCGACCTGGCCAACAACACCCAGGGCTGGCAGTGGACTGCAGGGTGCGGGGCCGATGCGGCGCCGTATTTCCGCGTATTCAATCCCGAGCTTCAGGCCGAGAAGTTCGATCCGGAGGGCGCCTATGTGGGCCGATGGTGTCCGGAGCTGGAAGGGCTGGACGCGCGCGGCCTCGGGCGCATGGACGACGACGAGCGCAAGCGGCGCGGCTACCCCCGGATGCGCGTGGACCTGAAGGAAAGCCGCAGGCGGGCGCTGGACGCGTTCGACGCGATCAAGAACAACGCCCGGTCGGATTGAAGATTCAGCGTTTGCGCGGGTCGAAGTTCGGGCGATAGCGCCAGTGCCAGGGTTCCCATTCGATGCCGTGGCGATTGTGGTTCGGATAGGACTCGCGGAAGCCGTACAGCCGAGCCTGCGACTTCAGCCACTCGTAGGCCCGGGACATCGAAAATTCCTGCGACAGCGGCGTGATCCCCGGCGACGTCAGATCAAGTGCATCGGCGGAATGATGCTCGCTGTAACCGGGCGCCGCGGTGACCCGCAGGATTCGCTCGATGGTCTGGCCGGATGCGAGCTTCTTCCGAATGAGTTCGGCCTGGTAATGCAAGCCCCGGAAGCCCGAGACCAGTTGAAGTTCGATATCGTGCCGCCTGGCGTCGACCCGCATGGCGTTCCACGCATCGGCGGCATCCGCTGACAGCTCCGTATCCCTGTTGAATATGTCCAGGCCGATCGAGACGCGTTTCTGCGCCTCAGGCACGGTCTTGAGCCGGTGCTTGACCCCGTAATTGGCCGGGATGCCGAGTTCGCGATGGAGGCGGGCAATCTGCTGTTCCCAATCGCTGGCCTCGTCGAACAGGCGCTTGGAAAGCTCCACCGGCTGGTTGTCGTCGGGCAAGCCGGTGGCTTGATAGCCCATGCGTTCCATGAAGGCCCAGGCCTGGGGTTTGACCGTGCAGTTCAATCGCTGTATGCCGTACGCTCGCGCGGTCTCCTCGACCCGGCCGATGAGCTGACGCGCCGTATCTGCGCGTGCCTGCTTGGGGTCCAGGTACATCGCAAGCAGCCTGGCATGATCAAGATCCAGCGCCGCCATGCCGGAAAGTCTTCGGTTGTCTATGGCCAGCAACAGGGCTTCATCGGGAAGTAGTGCCGCGAGGTGCTTGCGGATGCTGCTGCTCTGGGTGGCCGGGTTGGGTTTCATCAGGTCTGGCAGCCGCCCGCGAACGAGCTCTGCGAGCTTGGGCAGCTCCGAGGCGCGTGCAGGCCGGACGCGGACCTGTTCCTGGTTCGAATTCATGGCAAAAACCCCATGCTATATTCCCGCTGATGAAGACTCCCCCCAGTCTTGAAAATTGGCTGAATGCGACCGTAGTATCGCTTACCTTGCTGCTGTTTGCATCACTGATGTTGGCGCTGCCCTTGTATCGCGTTGCGGCTGCCGAATGGCCCGAGTCGATCGTCGAACAGGTCTACCCGGACGGGCGCGTGAGTCTTCGCGAGTCGCTGCCGTTGTACGGCGATGACAGCGTGGTGCGCAGCCGGCCGCTGAACGCCGCACGCATCGAGTTCGACGACCGGCCGTACATGCTCGGCTACGTGGTGGCGATCAGGGCGGGCGACGATGCACCGCGCAGTCCGCCCGCCGGCACCGTCTGGCGGCCCGATGGCGAGAACTGCGAACTGGCCGTCAAGACCCCCGGGCGGGTTGTCGAATGGGTCGAATGCAACCGGGTAACGGAAGTCTCGCGGCCGAACCGAATGCACTTTGCCGCGCGCGCCCGACTGGCATTTTCCCGGGGGCTGCCCGGGTTGACGCCGCACTGAAGAATACGCTCTGTTCGACCGAACCCTGCCGATGACCCGGTCCACGCAGCCGGACGCCGCGTCGGCGAAGCGCCGGTCGTGCCGAGGGGGTCCGCGGCAATCGGTCCGGCGGCGTTATCCGGAAAAAAACGGCCGGGTCCGGCCGATGTCGTCGACGCCCATTGCGACCATCAACAGCCGGTCGACGCCGAGCGCGACGCCGGCGCATTCAGGCAGGCCGCGCGCCAGGGCGTCTATCAGCGCATGATCGATCGGCATCGCCTCTCGGCCCAGGGCACGGCGGCGCTCGTTGTCGAGATCGAAGCGCCGGCGTTGTTCGACCGGGTCGGTCAGCTCGCGATAGCCGTTGGCCAGCTCGACCGGCCCGGCGAACACCTCGAATCGTTCGGCCCACTGCGACTGTCCCGGCTTGAGACGCGCGAGCGCGGCCTGGCAGGCGGGAAAGTCGTGAACCACCGACAGGCGACCTTCCGGCAGCGCCGGCTGCAGCCGCGTGGCGAACAGCCAGTCCAGCAACTCGGGCAGGTCCAGGTCGTCCGGCGCGCCCGGGGCCGCCGCGCGCAGGTCGCTTTCGGTCGCCGACTCGAACTCGATGCCGGTCTCGCGGCCCAGCAGCGATCGCCAGGCAATGAATTCCACCGGCCAGTCCTGCCTTCGAGCAATCCGGGCGACGAGTTCGAGAACTTCATCGGCGAGCGCACGCCACGTCCAGCCAGTTCGATACCACTCGAGAAGCAGGAATTCGTCGCGGTGAAAACGGCCGTTTTCACCGGCGCGATAGACCGGGCCGAGTTCGTAGATGTCGCCGGCCCGGGCCGAAAGAAGTTGCTTGTGCGCGTATTCCGGCGATGTGCGCAGATATCGACCGTCGCGCAGCGCCATGCTTTCGATATGCAGATCGGTCACCCCCGCCTCGGTGATCGTGGGCGTATGCACTTCCATGACGTCCCGCTCGCGGAAAAAAGCCCGGATTGCGTCGATGATCCGGGCCCGGGTGCGCAGCGTTTCGATATCGGCGGCCGCAGCCCCCCGGGCGGCAACTTCGCTCATGATCGCACCGGATGCGGGTTCGCCAGCGTATCGAACGTCAGCCGCATGCCGAGCCTTGCCAGTTGACGACGCTCGAGCTCGAGGCTGCGGGCCGAAAGCGGATGCGACTGAAGCCAGCCTGGGGGCAGTGCAAGCGACAGCGTTCGCTCGTCCGGGCGCGAAAGGGCGAAGTCCGGCAGGTCCGCATCGGTTCTCGAGCGGGCAATGGCGACGGCCAGCCGCACGACCGACAGCAGCGTGCGTGCGCTGTCGTGCAGCCGCGGCGGGAGCTGCTCGAGCGCGTCGTCGGGCAGCTTGCGCCGCTGGTAGCGCAGCAGAAAGGCCATGAACTGCTGCTCCTGGCGGGTGAAGCCGGCCATGTCGGAGTGCTCGACGATATAGGCACTGTGCAACTGATAGTGGCTGTGCGCGATGCCGAGACCGATTTCGTGCAGTCGGCAACTCCAGTCCAGCAGGTCGCGGTGTATCTGACGCAGCTCGAACGGGCCTGCGAGGTGTTCGAAGGCGCAAAGCGCAAAATCGCGGACGCGCTCGGCCTGTGCCCGATCGACCTGGAAGCGCTCGGCCATGCCGCGAACGGTTTTTTCGCGCGGATCGCGCTGTTCCAGGCGACCGACCAGGTCGTGAAGCAGCCCTTCCCGGAGGGCAAACGGGCTGACCTCGAGCGTTGCAATGCCGAAAATTCGCATGCACGCCTGCAGGACCAGCAGACCGCCGGCGATGACCGGCTGGCGCGAACTCGAAAGCCCCGGGAGTTCGACCCGCTCGACATGGCCGAATTCGATCACCGATCTCGACAGCTCATCGACCTGGGCGGCCTGGATCGGGCCGGGGAGCGTTGCCTGCCGGGCCGCAACAATTGCCTGGACGGCCCGGATCGTGCCGGACGACCCGATCGCGTGCTGCCAGCCGGTGCGGGCGAGCTGCGGCGCGATGGCCTGCAGTTCGGTTTCGATTTCGTCGGCCGCGCGCTGCCAGCGTCGCGCCGTGATCCGGCCCTTGCCGAACGCCTTGCGCGTCACGCCGACGCAGCCGAACTGAATGCTTTCGGTAAATTCGGGTTCCGGCGCCTTGCCCGCGGCGATCTCGGTCGAGCCGCCGCCGATATCGATCACCATCCGGGGTCGCTCGGCAAACGAAGTGCCTTCGCTCACACCCAGCCAGACCACCCGCGCCTCCTCGCGACCGCTGATGATGTCGATCGGACAGCCCAGCGCCGTTTCGGCCACGACCAGGAAATGCTGCGGATTCTTCAGCCGGCGGAAAGTCTGGGTGCCGACCGCACGGACCTGGTGACCCGGAATTTCGGCCACGCGCTGACCGAAGCGGGCGAGGCATTCGAGCGCACGCGAGCGGGTGGCCTCGTCCAGCCGGCCGCCGGCATCCAGGCCGCCGGCGATTCGGACCATTTCGCGAATCCTGTCGATGACGCGCAGTTCGCCGTTCTCCCGGCGCGCGACCAGCATGTGGAAGCTGTTGCTGCCCAGGTCCACGGCGGCGTAAAGGTTGCGATGCGGCATCGGGTTTCGGTGTACGGGTCAGGTCCGCGATGATAACCGCTGCGGGACCGGCCGCCGATCAGCGGTCGAAAAAGCGCCGGTCTCGCGCGGCCGCGCTGCGGTCCGGATCCGGATCAGTCGCTGTCGGCGCGCTGCATGAGCAGTTCCTGCGCGACGTGCGTCGATTCCCCGGGCCCCGGCCAGGCGTGCAGATAGCTTCCATCGGGTCCGAGCAGCCACGCCTGCCGGTTGTCGTCGAAGGCCAGTTCGATCGCTTCCTCGGCCATTCGCGCGGCCAGACGCTCGTCGTGCAGCGGGAACGCCGCCTCCACGCGCTGGAACAGGTTGCGTTCCATCCAGTCGGCACTCGAACCCCAGACTTGCGGCTCGCCGCCGTTGGCGAACCTGTACACCCGAGAGTGTTCGAGGAATCGTCCGAGCACCGAGCGCACCTGGATATTCTCCGACAGGCCGGGCACGCCCGGGCGCAGGCAGCAGGTGCCGCGAATAACCAGTCGAATGGCGACGCCGGCGCGCGAGGCGCGGTACAGCGCCTGGATGATGACGGGCTCTGTCAGCGAATTGAGCTTGGCGTCGATGCCGGACGGGCGGCCGGCTTCGGCGTGGTCGATTTCACGCTGGATACGTGCCAGCAGGAAATCGTGAAGATCGAACGGAGACTGCACCAGTTCATGCATGCGGGCGGCCCGCCCCAGCCCGGAAAGCTGGATGAACAGCGCGTGCACGTCCTCGCCGAACTGCGGGTTGGCGGTGAGCAGCGCGAAATCGGTATAAGCCTTGGCAGTGCCCTGGTGGTAGTTGCCGGTACCCAGGTGCACGTAGCGCCGGATCTGGCGTCGTTCGCGCCGGACCAGCAGCAGCATCTTGGCGTGGGTCTTGTGTCCGACCACGCCGTAGACGACCTGGACGCCGGCTTCCTGCAGGCGCGTGGCCAGGGTGATGTTGGCCTCCTCGTCGAAGCGCGCGCGCAGTTCAACGACCACGGTCACGTCCTTGCCCGCCCGGGCGGCTTCTATCAGCAGCCCGACCATCGCCGAATCCGCGCCGGTGCGGTACAGCGTCTGCTTGATCGCCAGGACATCCGGGTCGGCGACCGCCTGGCGCAGCAGTTCGACGGTCGGCGCAAAGCTGTCGTAGGGATGGTGCAGCAGGAAATCGCGCCGGCGCAGGGCGGCGAAGAGGTTGTTGCCGGCCGCCAGCGCCGTTGGAACCCTCGGGTTGAACGCCGGGTAGAGCAGGTCGGGCCGGTCGGCCTGTTCGCAGATGGCGCTCATGCGGTTGAGATTCACCGGGCCGTCGCAGCGGTAGACGTCGCCGTCTTCCAGGCCGAACTTGCTTGTCAGCAGCTTCGCTACCTCGTCGGAACAGTTGCTGGCCAGCTCCAGCCGAACCGCTTCGGCAAAGCCGCGCTCCAGCAGCTCGCCCTCCAGCGCGTGCGCCAGGTCCTCGATTTCTTCTTCGTCGACGAACAGCTCGGAATTGCGCGTGACCCGGAACTGGTAGCAGCCGCGCACATGCATCCCCGGGAACAGCTCGTGGATGAACGCATGCAGAATGGACGACAGGAACACGAAGTCGTTGGGGCCCCGGGTATAACTCTTGGGAATCCGGATCAGGCGCGGCAGCGAACGGGGTGCGCGTACCAGCGCGAGGCCGGGGTCGCGTCCGAAGGCGTCGGAACCGTCGAGTTCGACGGCGAAATTGAGCGACTTGTTCAGAATGCGCGGAAACGGGTGCGCCGGGTCCAGCCCCAGCGGACTCAGCACCGGCATCAGTTCGCGCTGGAAATGTCGGTGCAGCCAGCGCTGCTGGCGTCGATTCCACTGCGATCGCTTCAGGATCCGTATCTGTTCGGCTTCCAGGGCGGGGCTCAGTTCATCGTTGAGCACCCGGTATTGCGCCTGGACCAGTTCGCTCACCGCGTCGCGAATCGCTTCCAGCGTGGCAATGGGTGTGAGCCCGTCGGTTCCCGCCTGCGTCGCGCCGTGCTGCAGGCGCTGGCGAACCGACGCCACCCGGACCTCGAAGAATTCGTCCAGGTTGGTGCACGAGATGCACAAAAAGCGCACCCGTTCGAGCAGTGGGATTTCCGGATCACGCGCCAGCTCCAGAACCCGCCTGGTGAAGCACAACAGGCTGAGCTCGCGGTTCAGGTAAAGCCGCGGGTCTTCGAGGTCGTCGCCCGGCCATTCCTCGAGCGCCGGCGCGGCCTGCACGATCCGTCGCGCGGGCCCCGGGTCGGCGGGGTCGGGACCGTCAACCGGTTCGGAAGCATCCGGCAACGGCATCAGACCACGTCCGAAAATCGATAGCCGTGCCCGCGCACCGTCTGCACGAAGTTCGCATGACCCGTGCCTTCCAGCGCCTTTCGGAGTCGGCGGATATGCACGTCCACAGTCCGCTCTTCAACGCTCTGGCCGTCGCCCCAGATTTCGGCCAGAAGCTGGGCGCGGCTCCAGGCCCTGCCGGGTGCGCTCATGAACAGCCGAAGGATGCGAAATTCGGTGGGCCCCATGTTGAGCGGTCGGTCGCCGGCCAGGGCGCGGTGCGACTCGGTATCGAGCCGCAGGCCGCCGACTTCGAGCACCTCGGCGGCGGCTGCGGGGGCTGCATTCGCCTGGGCGCGGCGCAGCACGGCGCGAACGCGGGAAATGAGCTCGCGGGTGGAAAACGGTTTGACGACGTAGTCGTCGGCGCCGGAATCGAGCCCGGAGGTTCGGTCGCGTTCGTTGCCGCGCGCGGTCAGCATGATTATCGGGATGTGCATCAAACCAGGGGTTTCACGCAGCGTGCGGGTCAGTTGAAGGCCGTCCAGGCCCGGCATCATCCAGTCCATCACGATCAAATCCGGCCGGGTTGCCGCGCTGCTTAGACGATCGAGCGCCTCGTCGCCGCCGGCGGCGAGCTCGACGTTCATTTCGGCGCGGTTCAGGCTGAATGCCAGCATGTTGCGAATCGGTGCCTCATCGTCGACGACCAGTATGGTGGGCTTCATGGATTTCGGACAACGGTGATGACTCCCTTTCGATTATCCGGCTGGTTGTGACTGGTTCGTTACAGTCATCTTTCGGTCTCGTGAAACTTTCCCGTCCCGGATCGACGCAGAGAGCCGGGACAGGCAACGGGTCTTACCGATTCCGGGACTGCTGACCGGGTTCGGGCATGGTGCGCATGCGCTCGACCCGCATTTGGTCGAGCTTGGCCGAAATGCGTGCGCGATCGTAATAATCGAGGTCGTCGCGTTCGAGTACGCGCTGCAACTGCTCGATGGCCTGCGGAAGGCCGCCGCGTTGGTAGTAGTTGGTCGCTACCGCCTCGGCCGCGCGTACCGGATCGCCGGCCCGATCGGCGGCGTGCGCGAGCAGCTCGGTGATGCGGGTATCGTCCGGATTCCGCCGAAGCTGGTTCTGAAGAATGCCGGCAGCCTGTGCCGCATGGTCGGTATCTTCGCTTCTGAGCAGCGCGTTGGCGTAGGCAAGCGCGATCATCGTGCTCTGTCCGTAGGCCCGGTGCAGGTTTTCGAATTCCACCAGCGCTTCGGCGGTTTTTTTCTGGGCCAGCAGCATCTCCCCGCGCAGAATGAGAAACAGCTGATTATCCGGATCGCGCTCAAGCAGCCATGTCACATGTTCGATTGCGCGCTGGGTCCGGCGTGCATCGATCAGCGCCAGCGCCAGGCCGTAGCGATTGGCCGCCTCGTTGCCGTTGTTGTTGCCGAGGCGCTGGTCGAAATACTCGATGGCCTTGTCCGGGTGCTCGGCCATCAGCACGCGCAGGCGTGCCTGGACAAAGTCGAACTGGTCGTCGCGGATCCGGCCCTGAACGTCGTATTGCCGGGCCCGGTCGCGTGCCTCGGCCACCCGGCTGACGGTCAGCGGGTGGGTGCGCAGGTATTCCGGCGGGCCGGCGCCCTGGGACCGCACCCAGCGATTGAGCGTGTTGAAGAAATCGGCCATTCCGGTCGGGTCGTAGCCGGCACGCGCCAGGAGCTGGATGCCGATGCGATCGGCTTCGGCTTCGTTTTGTCGGGTGTAGTTGATCTGGGCCTGCTGCGAAAGGCCGCTCCCGGCGGCCAGCAGGCCCTGGGCGGTATTCGCGTCGAGACTGCCGGCCATGCCGCCGACCATTACCAGGCCGAGCGTGGCCAGCATCACCGGTAAGGAAACACGCTGTTGTTCTTCCAGGCCCCGCGACAGGTGATTCTGCGTGACGTGGGAAACTTCGTGAGCCAGCACGCCGGCGACTTCGTCGGCCGACTCGGCCGCCAGTATCAGCCCGGCGTTCAGGGCGACCACGCCTGCCGGCGCCGCAAATGCGTTGATTCCGGGCACCTTGAGCACGTGAAAATGGAAATTCTGGCTGCGACCGCTGCTGTGCATAACAAGGCGGTACCCCATTTCGGTGAAATAGGACTGGATGATCGGGTCTTCGACCAGCATGCCCTGCGCGCTCATGTAATTCCGGAAATCGTTCGGGAAAGTGCGGGCCTCGTCGGGTGGCAGAACCTCACCGGAGCTGCCGAGATCGGGCAGGCGCACGCCTTCCTGGGCCGGCAACATCAAGGGCTGGAACAGGATTGCGCACGCCGCCAGCCACGAGACCGCCCGCCGGTAGACCCGATGGCGTGTGGAACGGGCGAAACTCGAATCCCGGTTGATAGTGTTCATGGCCTGATACTCATGGCGTGGATGCCCCTGGAGCCTGTGTGCAACAATATGCCGACTGCGGATCGGAAATTCCATAGCGGTCGTCATGGATAGACCGGAACGCATGGAAGATGTTTCAATTTTTCGCAATCTGCCCGAACACACATCCCGCACCGGCGTCCGGCCGATATTCGCTGCCCGCCGCCCGGGCCGAGCCGCCGCGGCAGAGGCGCTTTCGCGGCCCCGAGTTCACGATGCCGCGCCGAACCGAATCTGCATGAATGAACGACTATATCGCATTGATTCGACGCATGCCGTCACCCGATAACGAAGCCGGTTTCGCGGGCGATCTGGCCGCAGCGCTGCAGGCGCATGAATCGCCGCTGGTGTTTTTCCATGGCGACGGCATCGACGCGCTGCCCGAATTGGCGGCTGCCGGGCCCGGGGCCGGTTCGGCCGTGGACTACTGCATTTGCAAAACGTCGCTGGAGAGGCGGTCGGGCGCCGGCGCCCCGGCACCGGCGGGGCGGGTGGCGACGCTGGTGACGTTTTACCAGGCCGTTCATTCCGCCCGGCGAATCGACAGCCTGGGCCTTGGCGGGTGTTTTTGCTGTCGGCCGCAACACCGTCGGCAGGTCGAAGACGGATCGAACCCCCTGCTGCTGGAGATCGGGTTTGCCCCGGCCAGCATGCGGCAGCGACGCGAGACGCTGGAGATGGCGCTGGGCGCGGCGGCGCTCGAACTGGATGCCGCGGTGCTGTTCCACGGACAAGGCCTCGCGCACCTCGCCGGCGATGCCGCCCGGGGCTGGGCGCAGATCACGGATTTCGGCCTGCTCGGCATGTATGCCCAGGCGGACAGGCGAATTTCCGGGTCGCAAATCGCCGTGCAGACGGTGGATGCGGCGCGGGCGGCGGATCTGCGCGCCCGTGCCGGGACCATTTTGATTCTGTAGAGTGAGATAATGCCGGCAGAGCGAAAATTGGCATTGGACGGAGGCGAGATCGCGCTGGATCCCGACGGGCATCTGGTCGATCCCGACGACTGGTCCGAGCCGGTTGCAGAAGAGATGGCCAGGCTGGACGGACTGGAACTGTGCGACCTCAGATGGTGGCTGATTCGGTTCGTTCGAGCGCATTACGGCGCGTATGGAATGCCACCGCTGATGCGTGTGGCGGTCAAGGCAATGCGCCGGGACGTCGGTCCCGAGGATGCCTCCAGCCGAACCCTGTATCGCCTTTTCCCGGACGGACCGATTCGCGAGGCATGCAGATACGGCGGATTGCCCAAGCCGGAGTCCTGCATATGAACGGGCCGGGTCGGAAGGACCCGACGAACTCAATCACGCCGGGTTCGCCGCGACGGATGTGCGGCGCGACGGCAAATCAAAACTGGAAGCGAAAGAAGCAATGACTGAAAAATCGATCGTGATGTATTCCCGAGCGGCCTGTCCGTTTTGCGTTGCGGCACGCAACATGCTGCGCGGCAAGGATCTGGCATGGACCGAGGTCTCGCTGGATGCCGAGCCCGACAAGAAAGCCGAAATGATCTCGCGCACCGGCCGAAAGACCGTTCCGCAGATTTTCATAGGCGACTTCCACGTCGGCGGATTCGATGATCTGAACGCCCTGGAGCAGGCCGGCGATCTCGATCGCATCCTGACCAGCTGAGGCACGGAAAAGACCATGACAGACAAAACCGAAATCACGGTGATCCGCGGCGATGGCATCGGCCCCGAAATCATGGACGCATCGCTGCGCGTGCTCGACGCCATGGATGCGCAATTCGACTACGACTTCCAGCTCGCAGGCCTGGCTGCCCAGGAAGCCGAGGGAACATTGCTGCCGGAGCAGACGCTGGCGTCGATCGAGCGGACCCGGCTGGTGCTCAAGGGGCCGCTGACCACGCCCGTCGGCGGCGGTTTCCGCTCGCTGAACGTCGAGCTGCGCAAGCGCTTCGATCTGTATGCCAATGTACGCCCGGCCATCAGTTTCCCGGGCACGCGGGCGCGCTACGACAACATCGACCTGATCACCGTTCGCGAGAATACCGAAGGCGCCTACCTGGCCGCCGACGCGTTCACGTCCGAAGACGGCTCCCGGGCCGAATCGAAGATGGTGGCCACGCGAAGCGGCTGCGAGCGCGTGGTGCGCTACGCTTTCGAGCTGGCACGCAAGGCCGGGCGCAAGAAGGTGACGGCCGTGCACAAGGCCAACATCCTCAAGGATGTCACGGGCATGTTCCTGAATGTCGCGAAATCGATGGCCGCCGAGTATCCGGAGATCGAGTTCGACGACATGATCGTCGACAACTGCTGCATGCAGCTGGTGATGAATCCCGAGCGATTCGACGTCATGGTCACGACCAATTTGTTCGGCGACATCATTTCCGACCTGTGCGCCGGCCTGGTCGGCGGGCTGGGGCTGGCGCCGGGCGCCAACATCGGCGATCGAACCGCCATGTTCGAAGCGGTTCACGGCTCGGCGCCGGACATTGCAGGGCAGGGCATCGCCAACCCCTGTGCGCTGCTGCTGGGGACCGCTCAGATGCTGGAGCACCTCGAGCACCAGGGCGATGCCAGAAGGCTGCGACAGGCCATTCGCGAAGTGATCAGCGCCGGCGACCGGGTAACGCCCGATCTCGGCGGCACCGGCACGACATCGTCGCTCGCCGATGCCATCATCGACCGGCTTTCCGGCTGAGGCGCGGGGACCGTCGACCTTCCTGTCAGTCCTCGGGCGTAAACGGCAGCAGGCCGAGGCTGCCGTGCAGCGGCCGGAATGCGCCGCGAATCTGCCGCTGAAGCCAGCTGCCCGCCTTCGATATCGCGACTTCCAGCGAGTGGCCGCGTGCGCACAACGCCGTGATCGCCGCGGAATAAGCGCAGCCTGTTCCGTGGAATTCGCCGGCGGCCCTGGGCCAGTCGAAGGCGGTTGCGGCGCCCGGTACGACCAGCAGGTCGCGACAGGTTTCGCCCCTGGCGTGGCCACCCTTGATCAGAACCGCGCCGGCGCCGCTCTCCAGCACAAGAGCGCCCAGTGTTTCCGGGTCGGTGTCTTCGGGCCGTCCGGTCAGCGCGGCCGCTTCGGGCAGGTTGGGGGTGACCAGCGTTGCCAGCGGCAGCAGTTCGGCCCAAAGCGCGGCCGTCGCCTCTTCGTCCAGCAGCGAAGCGCCGCTGGTCGCGATCATGACCGGATCGACGATCAGCGGGACCGGGGTGTCTGAAACCTCTCGCATCCGCCCGATCTCTCTGACCACGGCTTGCGTGATCTCGGTGTTGGCCAGCATCCCGGTCTTGACGGCAGCGACCGGCAGATCCGCGAAACAGGCTGCAAGCTGCTGGCCGACGAAGTCCGCGGTCATCGTGCTGACGCCGCTGACCGCTGCGGTGTTCTGGGCCGTGACCGCCGTCACGGCCGATGCGCCGAACACGCCAAATGCCGAGAATGTCTTGAGATCGGCCTGGATGCCGGCGCCACCGCAGGAATCGGAGCCGGCGATGGTCATCGCGACCGGCGGCCGCTTGCCCAGTTGTTGTTTTTCTGCAACATGATTCATGCATTCGCTCCCTCTGCCGGGCCTGTCCATGAAAGAATTCGGTCGATGCTGTTGTATTTTTACCAAAAAACACAGTACACTTGGCCCGTCACTCTACACCGCGCGATCGGAAACAGATGCTGCGTCGTACGTTGATCATCCTGCTGATTCTGGCTTCGGCAGTTGCCGTTATCCCGGCCCATGCCGGCTACGCTTCTTCCAGAATGATGCTGTCGTCATCGATGGCCTGGTATCTTGCCGGCTTCGAGCTCGGCCCGTGGGAAGCGTATCTCGCGCAGCGCCTGACGCCGGAAATGGATTCGGTGCAACGCGTGGAAGTGCCGGAGATCAGCTGGTTGCGGTTCGACCACGATGTCGTCCTGCCCGATTTTGCCAAGCCGCTGGTCGGCAAGCCGGACCAACCCAGATTTTCACTCCTGACCTCCCGGATCACCAGCACGCTTCAGTACGGTTCGTTGCCGGGTGCAGAGCCCGAGCGGGCATCGCCGGGGTTCCAGCGATCGCTGCTTCTTTCCGGGCTCTCCGGGAAGGTCAACGACTCCAACCGCCTGAGCGTGTCGGCGGTGCTGGCCTCGCAGCAGTTCAGTCACTCGATGCTCGATCTGGCCGAGTACCACGGCGATTTCCGGCCGGTGGACTTCTTTGCCGGCAACCGCGAACTTTCCCAGGGCGCCGGTCTTCAGCTGGGATTCGCCTCCGAGTTGCTGCCGCGCCTGATGATGAACGCGACCTTCCAGTCGCGCATCGACATGGACGAGCTGTCCTCGGTTCGCGGTGTCCATGGGCATTCGGCCGATCTGGACATTCCTTCGCGGCTGCGGATGGGCCTGGATATGCGGGCCGGCGAGCACACGCTTTTTACCGTGGCGGTCTCTCAGGTGTTCTACAGCGAGGTCGGCGCTTTTCCCAGCCGCTCGCTGCCGGCAAGGTTCAACGCGTTGCTGGGTGACAGCAGCAGTCCGCGGTTCGAATGGAACGATCTGACCGTTTACACCGTCGGCATGCGCTGGCAGCACGAGAGTGATCTCGAGTTCAAGCTCGATTTCCATACGCGTTCCCAGCCCACGCCGACCTCGCCGTCGCTGATGGCCGCCCTGGACGACGAGCTGGCTCAGCACAGCGTGCTGGTCGGGCTCGGCAAGGGTCTGGGCGATCGTGCCCGGCTGGATCTGAGTGCTTCGTATGCGCCGCCGGAGTTCGCCTTCGGGGGCAACGTTCTGGGTGTCGTCAGCGAGCGTCTCGATCAGGCCGTGGAAGTCGCGGCGCGGCTCAATATCCGGTTCTGATTCCCGCCTTCAGTGTCCAGCCCGGATCGCCGGTTGTCCGGCGATCGTGAAATTGCGTTAATCTGCCTGCAGCTTCGACAGCGGCTTTGAGCGATCATGGCGATGTTTTCGCAAATCAAGGACTGGTACCACCGGAATTTTTCCGACCCTCAGGTCGTGATTCTTGCCCTGTGGCTGGTGTTCGGCGTCGTGGTCATCATGGCCTTCGGACGGATGCTGGCCCCGGTATTCGCCAGCGTCGTGGTGGCTTATCTTCTGGAAGGTCTGGTGGCGCGGCTCGAGCGTCTGGGCTTTCCCAGGATGCTGGCCGTGAGCGCGGTATTCAGTGCCTTCATGGCGGTCTTGATCGTCGTGTTCTTCGGCATCACGCCAATGATCATTCGCCAGGTCATCGATGCTGCCCGCGAATTCCCGGGGTACATCGGTCAGATACAGCAGTTCGTGCTTCAACTGCCCGATCGATACCCCCAGATCGTCGGCGAAGGCCAGGTCAACGACATTCTCGAGAGCATACGTCGGTATATCGGCGATCAAAGCAGCAAAGTGGTTTCGCCGTCGGGACTCCCATCGGGGCTGATGTACCTGATCGGCCTGGTGGTGTTCCTGGTGCTGATGCCCATCCTGGTCTTCTTCTTTCTCAAGGACAAGCGCCAGATACTGGCCTGGTTCGCCCGCTACCTGCCGCGCAACCGGGCGCTGACCATGCGCGTGTGGAGCGAAGTCGACGCCCAGATCGGCAACTACATCCGGGGCAAGGTGCTGGAGATCCTGATCGTGTGGATCGTGACCTTCACGACATTTTCCCTGCTTGATCTGCCGTTTGCGATGCTGATATCGATGATCGTCGGATTTTCGGTCCTGATTCCCTATATCGGGGCCGCGATCGTGACCATTCCGGTTGCAATCGTTGCGTTCATCGAATTCGGCTTTACCGCCGATTTCGCATGGGTGATGGTGGCCTATGCAATCATCCAGATGCTCGACGGAAACGTGCTCGTCCCGGTACTTTTTTCCGAAGTGGTGAGCCTGCATCCGGTCGCGATCATCATCGCCGTCCTGGTATTCGGCGGCATCTGGGGATTCTGGGGCGTGTTTTTCGCGATTCCGCTGGCCACGCTGGTCAACGCCGTGCTGCGTGCCTGGCCGCGCCAGGTCGAGGAAGTCGACAGCGTGTCGGGCGCCGGATCGAACTGAGCGGTCCGGTGCAGCCGTCCGAAATCGAGGGTCTGGAATTTTCCGGCCGTGACTTCGATGCCGAATCAGGCGAAGTCAGCCTGCGTTGGAAATTGTTCGGCGCGGGCCGGACCCTGGCACTTGAGGAGCGCTTCTGCTTTGATCGCGGCACACGGCCGATTTCACCGCAGCATCCATCCTTCCAGGCCGCCCTGGATCTTTTGCACTGGATTGCCGGCGTCAGCTACTGGAAAGTCGCGTGCCGGGGCGAGGTCCGCTTCGCCGCGGGTCATCCCGATGCTTTTCAGTCCGAGGCGCTGGCGCGGATTTATCGGCACGGTCTGGCCGAACTGGCCTGGCGCAACCGTCTGGAAGGACGTTACTGGCCCGAATTCGACGGCGCCGAGCGGGTCGAGCACGCCGATGCGCCGACGCTGGGCCTCGAAGCTCGTGCCCTGGTGCCGATGGGCGGCGGGAAGGACTCGCTGGTTGCGCTGGAGCGGGTGCGCGCCCGTCGCATCGATGTCGAAACCGTCCAGGTCGGATCGGCGCCGCTGATCGGGCGGGTTGCCGAGCGCGCCGGCACCCGACATCATGTCGTCCGGCGCCGGTTGGCGCCTGAGCTTGCTGCAATGAACGCCGCCGGCGCGCTCAACGGGCACGTTCCCATAACGGCAATCAATGCCGCGGCCCTGGTGATTGCCGCCTTGCTCTGGAACTTCGATGCCGTGGTGTTCGCCAACGAGCGGTCGGCGGACACGCCCACGCTGACCACGGCGGACGGCCAGCCGGTCAATCACCAGTTCGCCAAGAGCTATGCCTTCGAGCAGATTCTGGGCGACTGGATACAGCGCTACATTGCCGATGACCTTTCGGTGTTCTCGCTGCTGCGGCGCGACAGCGAGCTCGGCATCTGTCGCGAGTTTGCCGAGCTGACCGCCTATCACGACGTATTTTCCAGCTGCAACCGCAATTTTCATCTCGATGGATCGAGGACGGAGCGCTGGTGCGGCGAGTGTCCGAAATGTCAGTTCGTTTTCCTCGCGATGGCGCCGTTCATGGATGTGGAACGCATGCGTGCCATTTTCGGCCGCGACCTGCTGGCCGAGCCCGGGCAGGCAGCGGCGTTTGCCCGGCTGCTCGAGCTGGACGGTCCGCGGCCCTTCGAGTGCGTGGGCGAGGCCGGCGAGGCGCGCGCCGCCGCGGGCGCACTGGCCGTCGACGCGAGATGGCGCGATCATGCAGTGGTTCGCGACCTGGCGTGTCGTCTCCGGGGCATTCGATTGCCAGACCTCGAGACGGTGGTTCGGCCCGAGGGTCCCGAGCGCATTCCGGACCGCTTCAAGGCATGAATTTCGAAGCGCTCAAGACAGGTCGCACCCTGCTGCTGGGATTCGGGCGCGAGGGTAGGGCGCTTGAACGTGCGATTGCGCGGCGGGCGCCCCGGGCGCAAATCGAGGTGGTGTGCGATCGGGCACCCGATGTCGCGCCGCGCGACTGGCCGCTGCGCGTCGGCGCGCCGGATTCGGTTGTGACCGAGCCCGACCGGGTTCTGCGCTCGCCCGGCGTGCCGGTGGGCCTGCCGGCACTGGCCCGCTGGCGGCAGGCCGGCACGCCGGTGACCTGCATTTCGTCGCTCTGGTTCGGCGAGCGGCCCGACGCCCGGGTGATCGCGGTCACAGGCAGCAAGGGCAAGAGCACGACTGCTTCGCTGATCGCGCACATGCTGGCGGCCGACGGTAAGTCAGTGGCGCTGGGCGGCAATATCGGCGTGCCCATGCTGGATCTGCTCGAGGACCGGTCCGACTGGTTTGTCATCGAGCTTTCCAGCTATCAGCTCGCCGATCTGCAAGGGCACGCTGCCGCGGCAGCCATCACGCGGCTGTTCCCCGAGCACCAGGACTGGCACGGCGGCGTAGCGAATTACTACGCGGCCAAGCTGCGCATCGTCGATCTGCTCGATGGCGGGCCGCTCTGGGTCAACGGCGCCGATCCGGTGCTGGCGAAGGCGGTTTCGGGCATGCCCGATGTTCGGCCGGTCAACATCGAAGGCACGATGCGGGCGGCCGACGATGGAATCTGGTACAGGGAGCGGCGCCTGATAGCGGCTTCCGAAAGCCCCCTGGTCGGGCGCCACAATCTGGACAATCTGGCGTTGGCGCTGGCCGTCGTGGAATCGATAGACGGGCGACTGCAGCCGGCGTGCGATAGCCTGGCGTCGTTCAGGCCGTTGCCGCACCGGCTGGAACCGGTTCCCGGTCCGGACGGCATGCGATGGATCAACGACTCGATCGCGACCACGCCGTATGCCACGCTGGCAGCGCTTCAGGCGGGTGCTCGGCATCCGGTGCTGATCGTCGGCGGGCTGGAGCGCGGTGCGGACTGGCACATGGTCGCCGAATTCTGCCGCAAGAACCCGTTGGGCGGGCTGGTCGGGCTGCCGGACAACGGGCCTGACATCTGTCGGGTCGTCGCCGCCGCCGGCGGTGTCGAAGCCGGGCGCGTATCGTTGGTCGGGAACATGTCCGAAGCGGTTGCGGCGGCGCGCGCGCTTGGCAAGCCCGACGGGGTAATACTGCTTTCTCCGGGCGCCCCGAGTTTTCCTCGATTCAGGGATTTCGAGCAGCGCGGCAATGCATTCCGGGACGCGGTGAGCGCGCTGGCCTGAAGAAGCGGAGAAGATGCCTTGTCCTGCCGGATCAGGATCTGCGAAGAACTCTTGCGCTGCCGCCCGGCGGGGAGCCGAAGGCGTTGCGCACGCGCGGATTCAGAGCGACCGGTCCACCGCGAAGCGTGCCAGCAGTTCCAGCGAATCGCGCTCTGGCGAAGGCGGCAGAAGCGCCAGTGACCGGCAGGCGCGTTCCGAGAACGCCGTGGCGCGTCCCAGCGCATCGTCCAGCGCGCCGGTTTTGATGAGGACGTCACGGACCCGGTCGAGCTCATCGGTACCGCCGGCGTGAATCGTCTCGATCAGGAAATCCCGATCGGCCTTTTGGGCCGCCTTGAGCGCGAGAATCAGCGGCAGTGTGACCTTGCCTTCGGCGAGATCGTCACCGAGATTCTTGCCCAGGGCGTCGTCCTGGCCCGAATAATCGAGCAGATCGTCGGTAATCTGAAACGCCTGCCCCAACGCAAAGCCGAAATCGGCCAGCGATTTTTCGACCGCGTCGGGACTTTCGGAAATCACCGCCCCCAGCCGTGCGGCGGCGGCGAAAAGACAGGCAGTCTTGTCGCCGATCACTTTCAGATATCCGGATTCGTCGAGTTCGATGTCTCCCAGCTGCATCAGCTGCAGGACTTCGCCGGCAGCGATCGTGTTCGTTGTATCCGCCAGTATCGACATGATCGAATTCGACTCGAGCTCGACCATCAGCTGAAAACTGCGCGAGTAGAGAAAGTCACCAACCAGTACCGATGCTGCGTTGCCCCAGACCTGGTGCGCGGTGCGCTGCCCGCGTCGTCGCTCCGATCCGTCCACGACGTCATCGTGCAGCAGCGTGGCGGTATGGATGAATTCGATCACGGCGGCGAGCTGCGTGTGCGCCATGCCGTTGTAGCCGCAGGCCCGGGCGGCAAGCAGATGAACAAGCGGCCGCAATCGCTTGCCGCCGGCATTGATGATGTATTCGCCGATCTGATTGACAAGCAGCACGTCGGATCTGAGCCGCTTACGGATGAGCGCGTCCATCGCCTCGCGGTCGCCGGCGGTCAGGCCCATGATCTCGGCCAGCGAGCTCGGGGACGTTATCGAACTGACGTGGTTCATAACCCGTGATTATACGTTTCACGGGCCCGCGAGGCGCTGCCGATTGCTTCTGAATGAGTCGCCGCGGATTCGGCCTGCCCACGCGTCCGGTCGTACCCCGGCGTTCGCCGAATCTCCGGCTCGCGCGCCCGGTCGGCGGCGGCGTCGACAGCGTCTTGCAGGATGCCTGAATCCGGCCGTGAGCCTGGCCGCGGACCGGGCCCTGGCGTGCCGGCCGGGGGCTGGGCGCTCGGCTCCCTGTGCTAGACTTTCAGGCTTAAATTCATACTTGTGAGCAACCGAAATGGCGCGCGGAATCAACAAGGTCATTCTGATCGGAAATCTGGGGGCGGACCCCGAAGTTCGCTACACGCCGGCCAATACCGCCGTCTGCAACATCAGCGTCGCGACCACCGACCAGTGGCGCGACAAGCAGACCGGCGAGCAGCAGGAAAAGACCGAGTGGCACCGGGTCGTGATGTTCAATCGGCTCGGCGAGATCGCAGGCGAATACCTCAAGAAGGGCAGCAAGGTCTACATCGAAGGACGCCTGCAGACCCGCAAGTGGCAGGGTCAGGACGGCCAGGATCGCTATACCACTGAAATCGTCGCCAACGAAATGCAGATGCTCGACGGGCGCAGCGGCAGCGGCGCGGCCCCCATGGACGACGCCGGGTACGGCAGCCGGCAGCAACAGCCGCAGCAGTCGCGGCAGTCTTCGCCGCCGGCCGACGACGATCTGGCCGACGATATCCCGTTCTGATTCCTTAAGCTGGCGGATTCCGGAAAGCATTCATGACCAAGTTGCTGGTTACAGGAGGCGCCGGCTTCATCGGCGCCAATTTCGTTCATCACGTCGCCGAAACGACCGGGATGTCGGTGGTCAATCTCGACCTGTTGACCTACGCGGGAAATCCCGAATCGCTCAACGGGCTCGATGCCGGGCGCCACACGCTGGTTCAGGGCGATATCGCGGACACCCGCCTGGTGCGCGGACTGCTCGAGGAGCACCAGCCCGATGCGGTCGTGCACTTTGCCGCCGAAAGTCACGTCGACCGTTCCATCGACAACCCATCGGCCTTCATCGAGACCAATGTGCTGGGCACCCAGGCACTGCTCGACGCGTCGCTGGACTACTGGAAAGGCGGGCGCTCCGATTTCCGGTTTCTGCACGTATCGACCGACGAAGTCTACGGCGACCTCGAGCCGGACGAACCGGCATTCCGGGAGACCAATGCCTACAAGCCCAGTTCGCCGTATGCGGCGAGCAAGGCCGCGGCCGATCACCTTGTACGTGCGTGGCACCGCACCTGGGGCCTGCCGGTGGTCATCACGAACTGCTCGAACAACTACGGGCCCCGGCAGTTTCCGGAAAAGCTGATTCCGCTGATGTTGATCAATGCGCTGCAGGGCCGCGATCTGCCGGTATACGGCGACGGTCGGCAGCGGCGCGACTGGCTTTTCGTCGCCGACCACTGTCGAGCGCTGATGCGGGTGCTCGAAGACGGTGCGCCGGGCCGAACCTACAACGTGGGCGGCAACGCAGAGCGGACCAACCTCGAGATCGTCCACGCGCTGTGCGATCTGCTCGATCAGCGCGACCCTGGCGAGCGGCCGAGACGGGCGTTGATCCGTCACGTTTCCGATCGCCCCGGTCACGATCGGCGCTACGCCATCGACGCGTCGCGCATTCGCGACGAACTGGGCTGGGCGCCGCAGATGGATCTTCACACCGGTCTGGAGGCCACGGTGACGTGGTACCTCGAGCACCGCGACTGGTGGCAGCGAATTCAGGACGGCTCGTACCGCGGCGAAAGGCTTGGCACTCGCGGGGAGGCCCGATGAAAGCAACGATTCGGCCGGCCTGAGCGGACGCGAGAACATGGATATCCGCGATACTGATCTTCCCGGCGTCAAGTTGATCCGTCCCGATGTGTTCGGCGACGAGCGCGGATGGTTTCTCGAGAACTGGCGCGACGAACGATTCGCCGAGGCCGGCATCGGCGCTTCGTTTTCGCAGGTCAATACGAGCCATAGCCGGTTCGGCGTTCTGCGAGGGCTGCATTATCAGTGGCCCGAGCCACAGGGAAAGCTGGTTTGGGTCACCGCCGGCCGCGTGTACGATGTGGCCGTCGACATTCGCATCGACTCGCCGGAATTCGGCCGCTGGACGGCGGTCGAACTGAGCGCCGAGAATCATCACCAGCTCTGGATTCCCGAAGGCTTCGCTCACGGCTTCCAGGTGCTGTCGGAGCGGGCGACCTTCTCGTACCTTTGCACGCGAGCGTATCGGCCGGAATACGACGCGAGCGTGGCCTGGGACGACGAAACAATAGGCATAGAGTGGCCGCACAGGCCCTGTTCGCTTTCGAACAAGGACGCCTCGGCCCCAGGACTTGAACAGATAGCCAAGGAGCGTTTACCGAAATGCGAATCCTGTTGACCGGATGCGGTGGCCAGCTGGGCCGCCATCTCGCGCCGCGGCTTGCAAGACTCGGCGAGGTCATCGCGACCGATCGCGAGGGTGGCGATTTTCAGTGTGATCTTTCCGATCGGCGTCTCCTGGACAAGACGCTTCACAGGGTCAAGCCGGACATCGTGGTCAATCCGGCCGCCTGGACCGCAGTCGACAAAGCCGAGGACGAGCCGGAACTGGCGGCCAGGCTGAACCGCGCCATGCCCGGCTGGATCGCGGCATGGTGTGCCGAAAACGACGCGATCATGCTGCATTTCTCGACCGATTACGTGTTTTCCGGCCACCAGGACCGACCCTGGAGCGAGCGCGATGAACCGTCACCCGGCAACGTCTACGGCCGCACCAAGCTCGACAGCGAGCGCGCGATTGCCGCCAGCGGCGCACGCGCGGTGATCGTCCGCACGGCCTGGCTGTACAGTCATTTTCCGGGCAATTTTCTCTCGGCCATTCTGACGCGCGCCGGCCAGGGTCAGCCGCTGAAGATCGTCTCCGATCAGTTCGGCTCGCCGACATGGGCGGGGCACCTGGCCGATGCCACCGTCGCCCTGCTCGAACGCCGCGACCGGCTGCCGGACCGTTGCAGCCTTTTCCACGTCGCCGGCAAGGGCTGCATGTCCTGGCACGAGTTCGGGCAATTGGCCGTTGAGCGCGCGGTCGAAATCGGTGCGCTCGACGCGCCGGTATCGGTTTCGCCGATCGAGAGCGCCAATTGGCCTCAGAAAGCCAAGCGCCCGGTCTGGTCGGTGCTCGATTGCAGCCGTTACGAGGAATTCACGGGACTGGAGCTGCCCACGGTGGAACGTGGACTCGACGAATGCATGGCATTCTGGAAGGAATCGATATGTTGATACCCGTCATCCTGTCCGGCGGCGCCGGAACCCGTCTCTGGCCGGTGTCGCGCAAGGCACACCCCAAGCCCTTCATGCGGCTGTCCGATGGCCAGACGCTGGCGGGCGCCACGCTCAGGCGGGCCCTGGGCGTGGTTGACCACGACAACGTTCTGACCATCACCGCCCGCGATTATTACTTCTTCACCCGCGATATCTATCGCGAGGTGGCGCCGGAATCCAGGCACGCATTCGTGCTGGAGCCGGAAGGGCGAAACACGGCTGCGGCAATTGCCGCGGCCGCGCTGTGGGTTCGAGACCAGTTCGGCGCCGATGCCCGCCTGCTGGTGCTTCCGGCCGATCACCTGGTGCGTGATCGGCAGGCGTTCGGTGAGGCGGTTGCGCGCGCTGACGCGCTCGCCGCAGAGGGCTGGCTGGTTT
>Ga0102938_10000620_pt1 | contig 26291 bp, 19 predicted proteins | sample SalPonR2_B_D2_MG_FD_84516 | JGI IMG/M metagenome (GOLD analysis project Ga0102938, IMG submission 84516) | Salt pond soil microbial communities from South San Francisco under conditions of wetland restoration - Salt Pond MetaG R2_B_D2_MG | ecosystem: Environmental > Aquatic > Marine >... | reverse complement strand
GAAGGAGAATCCTCGGCGGGAATCATCGCGCCGTTCTCGGTGTAGGACGGACTGTTGCTACCCGAGCTGCTCAGAACCAGCGATGGGAAACGGGTGTGGTTGCCTAAATGCTTGGCCATCAATTGATCAATGGAGATCGTGTTTTTGGCACGCCCCGAACTGCCCACTGGATTGGCCGTCAGCAAACTTGCCTCGGCGCGGTGGCCACCGGTCACTCCCGGATGCGAAGTGCCGGAGATGACGGTGAAGGCAGCCCGCAAATCCTCGATCGGTTTTAAGTAGGGCGACGCCACATAATCGCGGCCCGTTTCGATTGGATTCAAGTTCTTGCCCAACAATCCCAGCCCCAAAGTCAACGACACAAACCGCTTGGGCGAAGCATCGTTGTTCTGGCTGGCACAGGCTCGGTTCATCGCCGACAACCAAGGGATGGCCATCGAGACTCCGGCTCCGCGAAGCAGCGTGCGACGATTGAGGGAATGCAGTAGGGAACTCATGGCAACTACTTTGTTAGGAACAGGTCGCTGGTCACGACGGCTTTGAGAATCGAGCGGAAACCGTAATCAGACGGCTGTGTTGACTGGACGATCGCTTCGATCGGTTGACGATCGGAAAACCTAATCGATGCACCCGTGCCGTACACAATCAGATGTTCGGCAACATTTCGGGCGATCGATTCAGGATGTTGCAGGACCCGTTGACGAAAGCCACGAATGTCATCGAAAGAAGAACCATCGGGCAACTCGTAGCTGGCGTCGATCAGCGCACCTTTTTTAACCGAGCGACCGACAAGCAGTGGATAGTGGTCGCGCCACAATCCCGCGGGATCATAGTTTTCAAGAGCAAAGCCGGGCGGATCGATCTTGACGTGGCAACTAGCGCACGAGCTGTCCGATCGATGCTTGTCCAGCATCTCGCGAATGCTCTTGGCACCTCGAATGTCCGGTTCGATGGCGGGGACACTTTTAGGTGGTGAAGGAATCGGCTGGCCAAGCAAGCGTTCGGACAACCACACTCCGCGGATGACCGGCGATGTCGTGGATCCATTAGCCGTGACCTTCAAGATCGCTCCCTGAGTGATCACGCCGCCACGATGATCCTGTTCCCGCAACGCCACTTGCTGGATCACATCGCCCTGTATGTCTTGGCGACCGTAGAACCGAGCAAGTCGACCGTTCAGAAACGTGTAGTCGGATTCGATCAGATGCGCTGTCGGATGATCCTGACGGAGCATTTCAGTCAGAAAGGTTTCCGTTTCGGCAAGCATCGAATTCTGAACGATCACATCAAACGTGCGATGCAGTTTCGGATCGGGCTCGGTAAATTCGATTTTGCTGAGGTCCAACCACTGCGATGCAAAGTCTTTGATGAACTGTTGATCCCGACCCTCGGCCAACAGACGATCGGCTTGAGCGGCCAAGACGGAAGGCTGGGTCAGCTTGCCGTCGGCGGCCAATGCGTGCAGGCTTTCATCCGGCGGACCGCCGGTCAAAAAATAGCTCAATCGAGTTGCCACCGCGTAATCTTTCAAACGACCGGGTGTTTCGTGGAAATACAGAAAGTGCGGTGAGCAGAGTAGGGCTCGGTAACCATCGCGGACGGCATCGATCAGCGGTTGTCCCTCAGCGATCGACTGCTGGACCGCGGCGACGTAATGTTGAATTTCCTGTGCCTCGACCGGTCGACGAAAGGCCATCTGGGCGAACCGCAACAGCAGTCGCGCTGCATCGGCTGTCGGATCTTTGGAGATCAACACAGCGGGGCTGTTTTTGCTGGCTGGCTTGACCCGCAGATCATCGAACAACCGCCGAGTCAACGTTTGCTGATCGCCACCGCGATGGATCCGCTGCATCGTCACCTGATGGATGGCAACTCCCGGAACATCTTGGGGCTCGCCCTCTCCGGCACCGACTTGGCCGCCTCGGAACCTAGCTCGCTTGAGCATGCGATCTCCCGGGCGGACTTCGAACATATGGCCTTTGGGAAGCCAACCTTCGAAAGTCCATTCGTGGGCTTCATCGGTCGCTTCGAACGCCCCAACCCAATTCAGCAACGGCGCACTCGACACACAGGGCCCTGATCGCACCGTACACCACACACCGTAATCGGCTGGTTTTTTCACAGCCGACGCGCGGATGGTCAAGCGGTACCAGCCGTCGTGCTTAGCCGTCGTCGCTGGCAACCGACCGTAGAAAATCAAACCCGACGACCAGACCACAGCGTCATCGCCGATCATCTCGGGTTCTCGGCAACGACGACGCGGATTTTGGCGAGCGACCTCGTTGGCCGATAAGATTCGCTGTTCGTCGTCCGCCTTCGCGGCGGTTGCGCGGCGAAAGGCTTCTTCGAGGGCTGAGTCGACGACCGACAGATGATGCTGTAGTTGAAAGTGCGAGATCGATTGGCCTGCCGCGACGGTAGTAAATCCATCGGTGCGCGGTTCGTCGGGCATTTGCAGCGACAACGGCAGATCGATCGCTAACAGCGACTGCAGCGATCGTTCGAGTTGCTGATTCGTCAGCCGCCGCGCCTCGGTGCGTCCCTGTTGTTTCGTTTCCTCGCGTTGGAATTCGGTCAACCACTGTGACGTTTCACGAAGGAACTCGGCGACCTGTTTGGCGTCTGGCGATTCGACATCGGCCGGTGGCATCTCTCCGTCGTCCACACGATCGAAGGCGCGGACCCAACGCTCAAAATTTGCGGCATCCAGTCCGTTCTCGATGGCCGTCAGATCAAAACCTGCTTCGGCGGCATCACCTTGATGACAATCGGCACAGTGCTGAGTCAGAAAGGCGGTCGCCGCGGCGGGAGGCGATGGGCGGGCGGCTTCGGCAGCGACTGAGGTGAGATTCCAGAGTGAGATCGTCAACGCAATCGACAGACCGATAGGACGCAGTGCCATTCGATGGAGCGACTCTGTGCGAAGCTTCTCAGTGGGAAACGTCATAGCAAACGGGCGGGGAAGGGCGGGGCGGTCGACAACGTTTGGTCCGGCACCGGGAGGCAAGCCGATGCGATACTTGATAGGTATCGACAACTTCGGCTGCGAGGCTGATTCAAATCGTTTGTCTGACCGAGGGGAACCCTTGCATTCTAACCACCGGACCACCTGGAGTCACGATTTGGTTAGGCCAACCGGACTTCTGCTAGCGTATTGATCGCACCGCGGACCAGCGTGCGAAGGTGCGGTTCCGCCCGTCCTGCCGTGGCGATGATTTCCTCGACATTGACCGGCTGGAGGACATCTGGCAGGCACATATCGGTCACGACCGACAATCCGACCACCTTGAGGCCACAGTGGACCGCCACGATCACCTCGGGAACGGTGCTCATTCCAACCACGTCGGCGCCGATGGTGCGCAAAAAACGGTACTCGGCACGTGTTTCCAGGTTGGGTCCGGAAACGGCGACAAAGACACCTTTGTGAGCGGGGATATTTTCGCGACGGGCCACATCCAGAACACGGTCGACCAACAGTTGGTTGTACGGTTCACACATATCGGGAAAACGGGGGCCTAAGCGGTCATCGTTGATGCCGATCAGCGGGTTATCTCCCATCAGGTTGATCTGGTCTTCGATGACCATGATGTCCCCTGAACGGTAGTACGGATTCAGACCGCCGCAGGCATTGGAGACGACCAACAGTTCGGCTCCCAGGGCCTTGAAAACGCGAACCGGCAGGGTGATCTGCTTCAGCGGATAGCCTTCGTACATATGGAAGCGACCTTCCATGGCGACAACCGGCACCCCTTGCAGCATGCCGCAGACCAAGCGACCACGGTGGCTGGTGGCGGTGGAGGTCGGAAAGTGCGGGATGTCGCCGTATTCAATTGTCGCCTGCACGTCGATCTCTTCGACCAGTCCACCGAGTCCCGTGCCAAGGATGATGGCCGCCCGGGGTCGTTGATCCCAGACCTGCTCGATGGCGGCTCGGGCTTCTTGAATTTTGTCGAACAGATCGAGCATGATGATTCCGCTGTATGAATGGGCAATCGGTGGAAAACGACCATGATACGAGCCATCGGACCGTTTTCGTAGGCCAGCCTCGGCGGACCGCTGGCTTGGGGGTCGTGAGCCTAAAACGGCGTTCAGTGACCGCTCATTCGGAACCGAAGATCCTTTACGCCGCTGGTCGGCATCGCTTTGGCGATCCCTTTGAGGATCTTGCGTTTCATGAAGGTCAACTCCTGCATGGTCACCGAATCGGCGGCGTAAAGTTCCAGCACGCCACGGCGGAGGTTGCCGACACGGACGGAGGCGGCGAGTTGCTTGCCAACGGTTTGTGCGAGGATCTCTTGCAGTTGCTCATTAGCCGACACCTGCGCATAGCCACGCCGCGCCATCAGTTGATTAACGATCGACCCCATCTTCCGTGGAAATCGGGAGTTCTTTCGTTCATCCGAAAAACCACCGGGAGATTTGCTCATCGCGTGCCTATCGATCGCGAGCCATCGGCATGATCACGTAACCGTAGCCATCTTCGGTACTCAGCAAGGCAGGCGAGCTGCTCGATTCGATTTCCAGAATGAAGCCGCTCTCATTGTCGAGCACCTTACAAAAATCGGCCACGAAGCGATGGTCCATCGTCAAGGTGACGTCTGGACCCTCATAGGCGATCGGCATCTCGACTTGTGACTCACCGATTTCCGCCGTGTTGGCTTCCATTCTCAGCGTGCCATCGGCGAACGTAAAATCGATGCCGCGACTTTCGTGATCGGTCACGATGGCGGCTTGACGCAAAGCGGCGAACAGCGGTCCGACCGTCATATCGATTTGAGAAGCGTTTTCCCGTTGTGGGAAGACCTGACGCCAATTCGGATAGCGACCCTCGACCAAACGCGAATAGATCGTGCAGCGATGGGTCCGCAGCAGCAGATCGTTCGAGCGAGCGGCCAACTGGACCGTTTCGTCTTTGTCGCTGACGGCGCGCTCCATCAACTGGATGGCTCGCGTCGGCACAATCGTATTGGAACCGGTCGTTTTGTGATCGCCAACCGATGTCCCCGCACCTTGCATCCTGGCCAGCCGCCGCCCGTCGGTACCGACGGCCAGCACCGAGTCCCCTTCCAGTTCCAGCAACACGCCCCCCAGTGCATAGCGGCTGCTTTCGGCGTCGGTGGCAAAGACGGTTCGCTTGACCATCTGTCGGAACAGCCGCACAGGGATCTCGTGATACGATTCTTCGTCGAACCCCACAACTCGAGGAAACTCGTCGGGATTGGCACCGGGCAAGCGAAACTTGCTGCGATTGCCGGAAACCTTCACACCGGAATCATCGGTTTCGATCGTCAGCTTTTCATCGGTGCTTTCCCGCAGAATCGCGTTCATGCGTGCGACCGGCAGCAGCGCCGAGCCCTCCGATTCGACTTCCAGCCCCTCGGACAATTCCAAACGAATGCCAACTTCCATGTCGGTCGCCGTCAGCGTCACCACGTTTTCAGCGACCGTCAGTTTGACGTTCTGCAAAATTTCCTTGGGAGAGCGGGCCGGAGCGACACTGGCAGCTAGTTGAAAAGCGGCGGCTAACGGTTCTCGTTCGCAGATGATCTTCATCGTGGGTCTCGGGCACCAATAAAAGCGACAGGGATTTCAGTAGCCAAGTTGTATCGCAAACCGAGTTTGAATACAGCCGTCCCTCGTTGGGAGGCCGCGTCAAACCCAGAGTTGGCCAGAAGTCCCTGTGAGGATTGTCAAATGCTTTCTCTTCTCTCTATTAAATAAAAACCGTAGTCGTAGTAATCCGCCAGCGAAAATCGTTCAAAAGCTTGTTTTGAGTGCCGTAACTGCAATTAGACCCATGGTTTGCGGTTTAGGTTGAGCTGTGGATAAAGCGTTGTTGCGACGTTCGGATTGGGACGCAAAATGTTGATCACAGGGGTGGTTTCCAACAGCCTTTGATGTGAGCCCAGGCTTGGCTCGACAAGCCCTTCGCGCGGCCAACGGTCCTTCGACGCGTTATCCACAGGCAAAATAATTGGGCTGAAGGCTGCACGAGCCCTTCTGAATTAGCCAGCGACGCGCAGTTGTTCGCTGACTTCGTCGGCCGTCTGGCTGAGCTGGCTGTTGGTGGCGAGCATTTTTTCGGTGGTACGGCAGGCGTGCAGAACGGTCGAATGATCGCGGCCACCAAAGTACTCGCCGATTTGCTGCAGACTTGATTCGGTCAACTGTCGGCCGAGGTACATGGCCAGCGACCGAGCCCGGACCACTTGTTGTCGCCGCGTGCTGCTTTTCAGTTCCGAAGTTTTCAGTTGAAAGCGGCGCGCGACCGCTTTGGCAATCGCCGCAATGGTGGGCTCTGTGCCACCGATCGCGGTGCCGATCGCCGCCTCAATCGCTTTGGAATCGATCGTGTGGCCTCGCTGATGCAGCAGCCGCAGGTGCTGAACCACGGCAGCAAGTTGCCGCGCCGAAAGGTCATTGGGTAAACCGCGTGCCAACAGATCCACCCAATCGGAATCGATCGCCAAGTCGGCTTGCCGGCAGAGTCTGGTAAGGATCTCGTGGCGTGCCGCAGCGCCGGGCAACGCCAACGACACCGTCAGTCCAGGCAGCATCCGACTGGCCAACAGCGGGCGGATCCCGCGCAATTCAGAGGGTAGTCGCCGGCATGTCAAAATGGTCGTTTGAGCGTTCAGCACGCGCGACTCGATGCGTGCGGCGAGTTCTTCCTGAGCCGCCGTTTTGTCAGCGATCGCGTGGATATCATCGACTACCAGTCGATCGACCATCGCCAAACGACGACGGAAATGCTCGAGATCATCGGCACCGAGGGCTTGGCCGTAATTGCGAGCGAAATCGACAGCCGGCAGATACAGCAGGGAAGGACTCTCCCCCGTCGCTTCAGGGGCACCCTGCGTTTCGGTCGCCGCAGGGTTCAGAGAAGAAGCATCAAGCGGCAGCGGGGAATTGGCGATGTTCGACAATTCTCGCTGCACAATCGTCATCGCGAGGGCCGTTTTTCCGCTGCCCGAGGGACCCACCAGCAACAATGGGTTGCCGCGTTGGCTGATCGGTTCGGGTTGTCGACAAACGAACAACGCAAACGCATTCTCGGGCCCGGAGATAAAATCGGGTAGCAAGAACGATTGGGGAGTCCGACGACCGCGCCTTGGTGAGGCATCGGGTTGGGATAATTCGATCGTGTCGACTGGAGCTTTCACCGCAATCACAGACGTGGTGGGGGCCGTCCATGGGGAGTATCAAGCAAACGAACCGAGACCTCTCGCCCGTTACGATGCTCCTACTTTAACAAGCTCGAGGGGCTACGACGAGAGCAAAACGGCTATTTTTCCACATCGCATAAATCTCTTAAACGCTTGTATGCGTTAGAGATAAGTCTTGTTGCTTGGGAAATTTCCGTCTCGGTGGAAAACTTAGACAGTCCAAATCGCAGCGATCCGTCGAGCCATTCCGCTGGAACCCCCATCGCTTGCAAGACATAGCTTGGTTCGCTGCTGCCGCTGGCACATGCCGATCCGCTGCTGCAAGCGATCCCCGCCAGATCGAGTGCCATCAGCATCGATTGTCGATCAACGTGTGGGAATCCGAGACAGCTGGTTCCGGCCAGCCGCGGCGCATCGCGGCCATGCACGACGAGATCGGGGAATGTTTCGGTCAGGGCTTGTTCGAAGCGATCGCGCAGTCGTTGGATCGCCGGCATCGTCGTCGCCTGCTGTTCGACCGCTGCCCGCAAGGCAACCGCGGTGCCGACCGCCAACGCGACCGGCTCGGTCCCCGGCCGCAGGCCGAGTTGCTGCGCGCCCCCTTGCCATTGAGCTTGGAGAGAAACGCCGGGAGCCAACAAGAGGCCTCCGACGCCGACCGGTCCGTGGAACTTGTGGGCTGCGAATACCAACGAGTCCGCTTGGAGGGTGGCAAAGTCGAGCGGCAGCTTGCCGACCCATTGTGTGGCGTCGACATGCAGATGGGCGCGACGGGTTCGGCAGAGCTGGGCCGCTTCGGCAATTGGCTGCAACACACCGGTTTCATTATTGGCCGCCATCACACAGACCACCGGTCGGGCGTCGGCAAAACGCTGCAAAGCGGCTTGGAGGAAGTTTAGATCGACCACGCCGCGGGCGTCGACCGGCAACCACTCCACCTGTCGACCACGTGCTTGCCATGCCTGGGCGACTTCCAGCAAGCTGGGGTGTTCGATCCGGGACACGATCAGCGGCACAGCGGGTGTCGCCAAACCGTGTAACGCCAAGTTGTTCGCTTCGGTCCCACCGCTGGTGAAGATCAACTGTTCGCCGCCGGGGCGTTGGATGTCGGCACCTAGCAACCGACCGATTTCGGTCGCCGCTCGATCGAGTTCGGCTCGGGCCAGTCGTCCACGAGCGTGTTGGCTGGAAGGATTTAGCGCACCTAAATCCCAAACACGCGTCATCTCGCGGGCAGCGGCCGGCAGGAGGGCGGTAGTCGCATTATTGTCCAGATAGATCACGAGCTTTTCGCTGGTTCGTCGTCGTTGTTGTCTGCGTCGGGCGGAGGGGGAGGCAGCGTTTGCAGCAATGCTTGCAGCCGACTATCGGTTTGGTAGTCGGCGATCGCTTCCTGCAGCAGTTCGCGGGCAATGGCCGGTTTGTTGGCGTCGCGCAGGTCGGTTGCAATGCGAAGGTAGCTGTCGCGGACGTACTGTTCGGTTCGCGCGTTTAACTGCTCGACGGTATCGGCTTGTTGGGCGATCCCAAACAGGTCGGGAATTAAGATGTACAGTTCACGTTTGGCGAGACGCTGGACAAGCGGCCAGAAGGCGGCAGCCAGTTGGGGGTGATCGGTTGACCAATTTCGCCAGCGGGTGCCGACATCCCCATTGAGATAATGCACCAGGATCTCGGCATCACTTGGAGGGCGCGCGATCCCGCCGCGGGACAAATTGACCAAGTGCCAATTTTTGATCGGCGTCCCGCTGGGTTGTTTCGCGATGGTTGGCGGAATGACGATCATTTTTTGAGCCGTGAGATAGGAGGTCAACGAATTGACACTACCGGACCGGCGGATAGGGGTAACCTGCAGATGGACCAGTGGAATCTCCCAGAAGCTAAAGTTCCGCTGACCGAAATCGTCCGGAGAGAACTCTTTGCCCGACACTTTGCCTTGAACGAGGGTTGCCAAACCGACGCAGGCGGCCAAGATCAGGAAGCCCACGGCACCGACCAAGAGTTGGCGTCGCAGACGTTTTGGGGTGGACTTGGCAGCCATCTGGCTTGTTCCAGCTTAAAAAGAGAATTGCGGTGGCTTACGAAATGCTTTACAGCGAACGACGCCCCGTAACTTAACGTCCCGTAACTTAACGCATGGTGAAACCCCATCACGAATCATTCTTGATGAATGATTCATAAGAGATTGTATTCAGCAACGCGTCTCCAGCCGCTTCAATTTGTAGTGAACGGCTTCCTAAAATTTATCCGGTTCATCGGTCACCGCCATCGCCAGGGAGGGGATCGATTTTTTCTCGAGATTCGATTGAACAGCGCCCCGTCATACCGTCGAAACATGCTTTGTCCTCCAGCTCAAAATCGGTGGGGAACACCGCCGACAGCTTTTCAGCGATCGGTGCAATCACTGCCGCGCCGTCCCTATGATGTGACGTCCGCGCCCTTACGTGGGACGCAAGCTGCCTCCGACAACAATGACCCCCACACACGCGTGCAACGCGTGGAGGCCGTACTATTACTCGCGAAAACGCCACTGAATGCTCGCAAAATCGCCCAGTTGGCAGGTTTGGCCGATGCGACCGAAGCGCGGACAGCGATTCGCGAATTGAATCATACGTACGATCGTTTTGGTCGGGCGATTCGTTGCGAAGCGATCGCTGGCGGCTATCAGTTGCTGACCCGGCCGCAGTTCGCCCCTTGGCTGCGGCGGCTGGGCCACGTACCGCCTCCCATTCGGCTGTCCTCGCCAGCGATGGAGACGTTGGCGATCGTCGCCTATCGCCAACCGGTCATGCGAGCCAACATCGAAGCGATTCGCGGTGTCGCTTGCGGAGAATTGCTGCGTCAACTGATGGAACGCGATTTGGTACGCATCAGCGGCCGCAGCGAAGAGTTGGGCAGACCGTTCTTGTATTCCACTTCAAAACGTTTTCTGCAAATCTTTGGGCTGCATAGTGTAGACGCGCTGCCCGACATCCGTTTTGATATGCTGCCGACAGCCCCAGATAGTAACCCCGACACCAGCGATTCTTCAGAGGAGTCCGACGTGAGCATCGCTTTGGCGCCAAGCGTTAACGAGACCAACGATTTGTTTCTGCCCGTTTCCGGCGAGGAGAATCCCGTACCCGCTGCGCCGAGTCCAGCGGTTGCATTGGTTGAGGGTGAAGCCACCGCATCCCCTCCGACCAGCCCCGCCGCATCGATCGACGACGATGAAGATGAAGATTGGGACGACGACGATGATGACTGGGACGACGACGATGATGATGACTGGGACGACGAAGACGACGCGGATGACGAAGAGGACGACGACGACGATGAAGATGACGATGACGATGACGATGACGACGAAGACGACGGCTGGGAAGAAGTCGGCGACGACGATGACGATGATCTAGACGACGACGAAGAGGACGACGATGCCTTGGATGACGAAGAGGAGGAGGAGGATGACTGGGATTAGTCGTTGTCGTTCAGTTTGAACAGTTGACGCAGTGCGTCCAGCAAACCGCTGCGGTGACCAGCCGCGGCGTCATCCTTCAAGGATGCCAACGGCGGGTGCAGCAACTTGTTGACCAACCGATCGAACGATTGTTGAATCGCGCGTTCTATTTGAGCCGGATCGGTTTCTCCGGCGGCTAACCGGCCCATCAGTCGCTTCAGTTCTTCCTGCTTCAATTGATCGGCTTGTTCGCGCAGCCGACGAATGACCGGGCCGGTAGCCCGATGATGCAGATCGGCGATGAACTTTTGTGTCTCCTCATCAATGATCGCTTTGGCTTTGGGCCATTGCCGCTTTCGTTCTTGTTGATTGCGGTCACAAGCCGATTGCAGGTCATCGACGGAGTACAAATAGATGCCCGCTAAATCGTTGATTTCGTAAGCAAAATCACGCGGGACCGCCAAGTCTAGGATCAGCAGCAACCGCTCGTAGCGCGCGTCATGGATCTTCTGAAATCGCTCGGCAGTGATCAGTGTCTCAGTGGCACCGGTGGTGCTGACCACCAAGTCGGCGCTGGTGAGCAACAGGTCGAGGTCGCTCCACGGACGAGCGGTCCCTGCCAAGCGGCCGACGATTTCTTCAGCGCGTGCAGAACTGCGATTCACCACATGGATGTTCTTGGCCCCTGCATCGATCAGATACCGCAGCGTTTCTTCTCCCATTTCGCCCGCGCCGATCAATACGATGCATTTATCGGACAGCGTATCGAAAAACTCCGGAACCACTTCGCCCACGGCCACACTGGGCACGCTGACCCGTCGCCGGTGAATGGTTGTTTCGCGGTCGACCCGCTTGGCCACATGATTGGCTGCTTGAAAGGCGGCATGGGTGAGCGGTCCGGTGGAACCGGAATCACAAGCCAACTCGTAAGCCTGTTTGACTTGCGAAATGATTTGCGCTTCTCCCACCACCATGCTGTCCAGGCTGGCCGCGACGGTGAATAGATGTTCGATCGCTTCGGCCCCATCGAGGTGAATCAAGCGATCGAGTAAACCGTCGGCCGAAAGGTGGCGTTGATTGGCGAGGAACCCGATGACTGCCTGTTCATCCGGCATCGGACCTTCCGCCGAGGCGGTATACAGTTCCACTCGGTTACAGGTGCTCAGGAGAACCAGTTCCGTCGTCGGGAACCGCTGCTGAAAGTCCGCCAGTGCGACTCGTGCCTGTTCAGCAGTAAAGGACAACTGCTCGCGAAATTCAACGGCCGCCTGACGATGATTGCATCCCATCATCCGCAATTTCATGATTGCGTCTCCGCGGGGATCGCTTCGGGATCAGCCTCGGGCGATGCGGATGTCTCGGGCGATGCGTCCAGCGATGAGGAAGATGCGGGAGCCGTTGATTCGGCGGGCAGCAGCGCATCTTGCCGCCCATGCGGCGAGGTCAGCACGGCTGCCATAGCGACCACCAAGAACCCGAAACTCGCCAACGTCAAATAGACCACCTTGCGTCCTCGTCGCGCCGGCTTGTAGACCACTTCAAACACCGTCGCGGCCAGTAACCACAGCAATAGCAGGCCTGAGAAAATCACGCCACGTTCGGTCCAGCCCACATAGCCCCAACGATTCAGGTTCATCACGATGCCGGAAATCAGCCCGATCGCCAGTGCCGTGGTGCTAAAAAATAGGCACTGCCGATTCAGCCTCTGCAGACCTTCCAAGGTTGGCAAGCGAAAGCCGCCACTGTGAGTCCGCTTATGTTTCAGTCGCGATGACTGAATCAGGTACATCACGCCGGCGATAAACCCCAGCAGCACGGCGACCGCGCCGACCAGCATCGCCATGGCATGCACATTCCGCCAAATCCCGGTCGCTTCCTCGCGAGAAAAGGGAGTCGAATCACGAACCAACAGGGCCAAGCTGATCAGTCCCAGCACCGGGGGTAGGAGAAAATAGCCGACCGTGGTTTCGGGTCGCCGGACGAGAAAAAATAGGTAACAGGCCGCTAGTCCCCATGCCAGCAGCAGCGACCAGTCGTACCACGTGGCCAATAGACCGGCATCGCCGCCCACGGTGGGCTGCGCCCGCAGCACCAAGAACACTAAATGCAGCAGCAAACCGACCAGCGTAAATCCTAGGATCACCATCCGCCGGGTGGGGATGGCGACCCATGGGCGGGTCACTTCCAGCGCGAGGGCGATCAGGTAGCTGGTAACGAAGCAGGTAACCGTGATGCCGGAAAAAAAATCGATCATGCGACTATTCTAGCTGCTGGGGGGAAGATTCGTAACGTCGTTTCGTCGCGATCATGTCGGAGGGGCGGTTTGGCGGTCTCCGGTTCGTCCTTCGGCGGCCTCGCCGATCGCCCGCGGTGAAGATCGCCTGCCGAGTCACCATCGGCCGAGAAATCGGCTAATCTACGCACCATGAATGCAACGCCTCCATTACCGATGCCGTCCGCCGACGAAGCCCTGTTGTTGTGCCGGACCGCCATGGGACAAATTCAATTTGCTCGGCAGTACACTTTGGAACTGCTCGATCAAACGCCTCCCGAGCGATGGTACGAAGTGCCCGCCGGAGCGCCGACTTGTATTGCTTGGCAAGTCGGACACTTGGCGGTCAGCCAGTACGGGTTATTGATGTTTCGCCAACGCGGCCGTCAACCCGAAGATCTCGATCGAATCCCCAGTCGGTTTCGCAAAGCCTTCGGGCGGGGTTCCACGCCTCGATTGTCCGGCGAAGCGGTCGAGTCCCCTGCGGCCCTGCGCTTGCGTCTCGCCGATGTGCACGCCCAATCCCTCTCCGAATTGGCAGCGATCGACAAGGGGGACGGCTTGCTGGAAGTGGTCGAGATGCCGTATGCGGTTTATCCGAACAAGCTCGGCGCGATCTTGTTTTGTCCTCTGCACGAGCAGATCCATGCCGGCCAGATTGGACTGATCCGCAGATTACTAGGACTCGAACCGGTACGCTAAGTCATGAGCGATAAATAAGTGTCGGGTACCTTTTGTGCGAAGCACCCGAAGGGCGAGTTCCTCGCAAAAGGTACCCGACACTTTTTTGTCGCACGATCCTAACGACGCGACCTGAAGCGGCACAGAACGATGAACACCGTCAACGAAAGTATCTACGATCATCCGAAGTATTATGATCTCGTATTCGGGTCCGACTACGCTGCTGAATTGCAGTTCATCCAAGACTGTGCGGTCGGTTATGCCAGCGGCCGAGTCTCGCGGATGTTTGAGCCGGCCTGCGGGACCGGTCGCTTGATCTACCAGTTGGCTCGTCGTGGTTTCACCGTGGGAGGGCTTGATCTGAATCCCAAAGCGGTTGGTTTCTGCAACGATCGACTGGAGCGTTGGGGGTTTGAAGATCGCGTCCGCGTCGCCGACATGGCACACTTTCGCGAACCTCGTAAATGGGACTTGGCATTCAACACGATCAACAGTTTTCGGCATCTGCAAACCGAAGCCGAAGCCGACGGCCATCTCGATTGCATGGCCAAGTGCATCCGCAAAGGAGGTTTGTACCTGTTGGGCGTGCACCTGACGCCCACGAGTTGGTCGGGCAGTGAAGGCGAAGATTGGTCAGCCAGTCGTGGCCGCGTGTCGATCAAAACCCACATGTGGGAAGTCGAGCGTGATCCGCAGCGGCGACTCGAGCGGTTTGGGATCCGGTTCGACGTCCGCCTGCCGAGCCGCACTTTTCGCATCATCGATGAATTGGTGCTGCGGTCTTATACGGCTGTGCAGATGGATCGGTTTTTGCAGCGTGGCGGGCAGTGGGAAATCGTCGAGACCTTTGATTTTGCTTACGACATCGAAGCCCCGATTAAAGTCGACGGCGGCAGTGAAGATGTGGTCTACGTTTTGCGGCGCATTTAAATCGGCGCAGGCCACTTGAGCTGTCCAGTCCGATGGAACCATCCAGCCCGCTTGAGCTACCCAACTGAATCGAGCCACAGCGCGTTCCCCCGCAGGCGGCTGAAAACGGAGAAGGGGCACGGAAACCCCATCCACGTCCGGGGGTGTGCCGATTAAACTACGGATGTAGGCGGTCGCGTTCGGTCCTCTCGCCTGGAGGTGCCAGCGGATGGCTCCTCCTCAAAAGTGCTCCCGCCGGTTGTTCGCCAATGAACCAGCCTCCCCTCCAAATCGACCCCTTTGATCAGCCTCAAAGCCATTCCGCACAGTGGTTGGAAGCGATCCCTGAAGGCGATCCGCAGCAAGTCCGCGAGCTCTCGCCGGCTATCCTGGGGACTTATCAGGTAATCGATGGTCACAGCGAATTGGCGGGTTGCACGTTGGATCCTCGGCCCTTTCTGCGGCTCTCCTTAGCCGCTGACGCTGACGCTGACGCCGCCGCGGTTTGTCATCGATGGTTTGGTTGCGACGGTCAGCCGGTCGAAGCATCGTTGTTCGAGCGGCTCCACCTGTCGCACATCGTTAGCTGTGATCCTCGACTCCGCCGCAACGACGCGCCGATGGTGCGACAATGGATTGAGACCTCTCTGGCGTCACTTCAGGATTCCTCCGCGTTACTCGAGCAACACGACCCGTTTGGCTCCAACAGCTCGCCTGAGTTGCTCGCCGCGACGATCACTTGGTGCCGATGGGCCGAAGGCACGGTCGCCTTTCGGTTCCGCAATGGAGCTTCGGCACGCACGTCCTTTGAGGGCTGGGCGGCCGATTTTGTGAATGGGAATCAACGTCCCGAACCCTTTGCTTGCGAAGAATCAGGAGCCGCTGGTTATAAAGTGATGGCGCTCGACGACCAGACCGTCACGGTGCCGCAAGCGGTCGCTCGCTGCGAGGTGACCGGTCAAACGACCCTCGCCGTTCGGCTGGTCGGCTGTGCTGTGACTGGCAAAAAGGTTCTGCCTGAGCAACTGGTTGCCTGTCCGATCACGCACCGGAAAGTCCTCCCCGATGTCCTGCAGACCTGTCGCTGGTGTGACCGTCAAGTATTGCCAGAGCAATGGAGCGACGCGATTTGTGCCGATTGCCGCGACGGAAGCCCGATCGCGGCGGACGATTCAGTCCTTAAAGAACTGCTTGCGAAGCATCCGCAGTGGAAGTCCTTTCATCGCTGGAAAGGCTGGCGTGATGCCGACAGCGCGGTCTTGTTTGCCAGCCGACTGCGTGGCGAGATCGCCATCGTATGGGACTGTGCGGAGCACCGGATCCGCAAGCTTGCCAAGCGCGGTCGGTTCCGCCGAGAGTGGCAAATCATTGACTAAGTGTCCTTCGCTATGGTTCCACGAACCACGTTTCTAGCGTTGCCGCGGTGGGCCGGTGTCGAACCCTGCTGGTCCCCCTGTCGGTCTCCCGGGCCGGCGTGGCAAGCCCGTCCGGTCGAGCCACATGCCTCAAAGGCCTCAGGCCTTCGCGGAGGCCATTTTGCGTCGATCGGCGACTGCTAAACCAACCGCCATCAACAGCGCCACGCCCGCCACGCTGTAACCCAACACCATCCGCTGATTCCAAGTGTCTTTCTTTACCTGATCTTGGTGATATTGGAACGGCCGACGCTGAACCAACGGAGCCTTCGTTGCCATCGACCAACGTTTGACCAAATCGGCCGGTGAGCTTTGCAGCATCATCGCGCGGTCATATTCCATGTGTTTCTCCGTGTCGTACTCGATCGTGATCGCCATCGCGCTGACCAAAGCGAAAGTCGCAAAGCTTGCCGCGATCAGCGCAACCAGCCCCACAAAACCAAACGCCACTCGCGTGGCAAAGCTGCCCGTTGTGGGAATCGCCACCGGTTCATCGGATTCGATCCGAGGCAGTTCGCGGAGCGCGCGCAGGAGGGGAATATCGACCCGCTGCTGGCATTTCGGACAGGTGAGATGATCACCAGCTTGTCCAGGGCTGACGGCTAAGGTGTGTCCGCAAGAACAGGGAAGGGCGTACATGGGCTGACAATGGGTGAAGATGGACGAAGTTAAGCGAAACGACTGGACCGAGCAGGTCCTCTGACTAGAATCTTAATGAACGAGCGGAACAACCGATAACACCGGCGGAACGAACCTCCCCCCATAGGGGGGTCAATCGGCGCCAAGAGCGGACTGATTCGTCCGCACAAATGGGTTTGCAGGATGCCAGCACCCATTCGGTGTTCCAATGCGAAGGACCGGTTCCCGATGAAAATTTGCGAAGATTCGATTCCATCCACAGGCAAAAACAGCGACATTCACAACGGCCAAATCACACCGATCATGGCCTGATGAAGTCCAACACAGCGAAGTCGAATACTGCCAAGTCCAACATAGCCAAACCGAAGCGCGCTTCGATGATGGCATTGCGGAACGGGTACCAATCAAGCTATTGCTGCCAATGCGGTTTGAATCAAACTTCACGAACCAACCTATCGGAAACTGTGGCGGAGATTCCCCTTACAACGTGCGTGAGGCCCCTTGGATGGTAGTGTCGACGGCAGTTAGTCGTCCGACACTGGAATCTGCAAAACTCACTGAGTCGGTCGTTTCTACGTAACCAACACAGTGTCGGGTTCAGGAACCAATCGTTTCTCTGGATTACGCAAACTCTAGCGTCGTCCAGGTGGCGGTGAAGTTCCCTTAATCGCAAAGTCTTACCAATTGAACAATGGAATCCGTTTAGAGGCCGTCGCAGTGGTAGAGTTGTCGGTCCGTGCGTCGTTATCGCCTCGCTGTTGTGTTCACGCCCTCGGCGCGGACTCGCGGTCGAATTCCCCTAGCATACCTTTCGGCATCATTTAATTCAGGTAAAGGAGTCACCCCTTTGTATCAGACGCTACTGGATGATTTTGAGGATGATGCGCCGGCCGCTACCGACGTCGTAGGCAACTTCAGCAAGCTGCCTATCGATGACAGTGACGATGAGTCGGCGGCATTAACCGCTGTGGAAGCGGTCGAGGGCGAGGTCCAACTGGACAGCCCCGACGATCTTTTGGTCCCCGACGAGAGCGAGACGTGGTCCGACGATCCGGTCCGCATGTACCTCACGCAGATGGGCGAGATCCCTCTACTGACGCGTCGCGAAGAGATCCTCCTTGCAAAACGGATCGAGGAAACCCGTCGCCGCTTCCGTTCGAAGCTGCTCGAAAACCACTACGTCCTCGTCGAAGCCTACAAGACGCTCAAACGGGTTCACCGTGGCGAATTGCCCTTCGACCGTACCGTGCAGGTTTCCGTAACCGATCGCTTGGAAAAAGAACAGATCCTCGGTCGCCTGCCTCATAACCTCAAGACATTGTCGGTGCTGCTGCGTCGCAATTGTCACGATTGGCGAATCGCGCTCAGCAAGTCCACCAGCCCCGAACGTCGCCAAGAAGCGTGGCAGTCGCTCGCCCATCGTCGGCGTCGTGCCGTGCGCTTGGTCGAAGAACTTGGCCTGCGGACGCAGCGAATCGAAAATCGCATCGGGTTGCTGGAAAAGTTTAACAACCGAGTCACCGAACTTGATCTGTTGATCAAGCAATCGCGGGGCAAAAACAAGCAGTGCCGCGAAGATCGCGAACGCTTCCTGCAGGAACGCCGACAGATCCTAACGGCTTGCCAAGAAACGCCGACGTCGCTGCGAAATCGTGTCGAACTGCTCAAGAGAGTCTACAGCGAATACCAGCAAGCCAAACGCGAACTGAGTGAAGGGAACCTACGCTTGGTGGTTTCGATCGCTAAAAAATATCGCAACCGTGGGTTGTCCTTTCTCGATCTGATCCAAGAAGGCAACGCCGGACTGATGCGTGCGGTCGACAAGTTCGAATACCGTCGCGGTTTTAAGTTCTGTACCTATGCGACGTGGTGGATTCGACAAGCAATTACACGTGCGGTTGCTGATCAAAGCCGGACCATCCGCATTCCAGTGCACATGGTCGAAACGATGAGCCGCGTGCGGAATGTGGCTCGCCAACTGCTGCAAGAGCTCGGTCGCGAACCGACGATCGAAGAAACCGCCCGCCGTGCCGAAACGACGATCGAAGAAGCTCGTCGCGTGTTGGCGATGAGCCGCTATCCGATCAGCTTGGATCGTCCCGTCGGCAACAGCGAGGACAGCCAGTTCGGTGACTTACTGCCTGACGGCACGGCCGAAAGCCCGGCCATCGGTGCGGCTCAAGACATGCTTCGCGATCGGATCAATAATGTCCTGAAAAGTCTCTCCTACCGCGAACGCGAAATCATCAAACTGCGGTACGGGCTGGGAGATGGATACAGCTATACCCTTGAAGAGGTGGGTCATATCTTCAAGGTGACCCGAGAACGGATTCGGCAAATCGAAGCCAAGGCGGTTCGCAAGCTGCAGCAACCAAGCCGCAGCCAAGACCTCGTCGGCTTTCTCGACTAAGCCCCGCGGCGGCTAATACCTTTCTCAAACCTGGTTGACCGTTTGGTCGACCAGGTTTGTTAATGCGCCGCTCGCTACACGCTCGCCAACTCTGCATAGTCCAGCCGGTCGGCCGCTGTTTGATGCCGCACCGCACGAACGATTTGGCCGTCGCGGATCAGGAAGGCACCCGGCATCTGAAAGCCATCGCCTTCCATTTTGCCGACGCCATGTCGCTGCAAAATCGCCGCCTGGAAACCGCGCCACCAAACCGCTTTGCCAAACAATTGCCGCACCCCGCCTCGTTCCAAACCGAATGCGCGGTACAGGCGTGTCTGAGGATCGGCGAATTGTGGCACGTCGCTCAGGCCGTACTTCGCCATCCACTTCGCCGCCGCCTCAGGGGCCGACATGTGGATGATTGCTAGTCGCGTTCCCGCCGCTTCAATCCGCTCACGCTGCTGCGCGACGTCGGCCAATGCTTCGCGACAAAAGGTGCAACCGGAGTGCCGCAGGAAGAGCACCAACACCGGTTGCTCGGCCGACAATTCGGCTAGTGTCTCTCCTTGAGAACTTCGGACCGTTTGCATTGCCGTCGCGGTCGTTAGCGGTAGCTGCAACGCACTGCCGGTCGGTAGCGCATGGTGCCGGAAAGAGAGGTACAAGATGCCGGCAAAGGGAACCCACCAAATCAAGTCGTTAAAGATGTTGACGACTCCCCAACTCCATGGCAGGTAACCCGGTTGATCCGCCGACATGGTCCACTGCATTTGCAGGAAGCCGATCGGACCGAACAGTTTGCCCAGAAATCCAACCAAGACGATCGGCCAATGGCGGACCGGATCTCGGCTGGCCGCCAGATAGCCCACGCCGTAAACCCCTACAATCATCCCGACACATTGCCAAATGCCCACGTAGGTCGGTCGGCTAATGCCCGTGTAATCGAACAGGTCGAGAGGGCGGACGACGACCCAAGTTCCCCACGCCAAGTTGTAGATACCCGCTAGGAACAATGTCCATTTGGCCCACGCTGGATTCGTGCTGACTTGCATGGCGGCTGCACTCGTTGAGAAGGATTTGGCGTTGCTTGCGCCCAATCAGCGCTGCAGCGTCGGGGTCGATCGTAAAAAAAACTCTCGCTGACAGTTTCACCGCGGTCCGCAATTGCGAAACGAGTCAGCAATTCAAGTCATCATAGGTTGGTCGTCTATCAACCAAAGCGACTCATCAGACTCCATTTCTAGTTTGCAGATGCCAGGTCTCTGCCGGCTCAGCCTCCAGCAGGGGTGCATGGTGAACAGATAGATGGTAGATTAACCCCCTCGTTGGCTGAATGCATGCCACTGTCTGTTGGCCCCGCTGGGGCTTGGTACAATTTTTGCACATCCGTGATATGCGTTTTGCAGCCCTAGAAAACGGTCTGCAGCGGCAGGTGGCCATGGGCGGTCCCTCGCTTGGCCGCCATTCCTGCCGCCGCCTTCTACAACGCGCTAAAACATCGCATTTTTACAAAGCAAGGCGTTTTGAAAAGGAACGACAACCGCATCGCTATGGCTTGCTTTTTCCATCGCCAGCGTGCCGCAGGGCACGACACTCGTGTAATCAGGTTTACGAACCATGATCCGTCTGTTGGCATCCGATTCGACGGCAGAATCCCCTGAAATTCAAAGCAATATGAAACTCTTGTCCGAAGAGAACTCGTTAAAAATTTCCCTCATCAGTTTGCATGGATTGATTCGCGCCCACGATCCACCTTTGGGTTATGACGCCGACACCGGGGGCCAGGTCAAGTACGTTTTAGAGTTGGCTCGAGAATTAGCGGCCCAGCCCCAAGTCCGCGAAGTGGAATTGCTGACGCGGCAAATCATCGACCCGCGGCTCGATAAAGATTACGCTCAGTTGGAGGAGCCGATTTGCGAGAACGCCAAGATTGTGCGGATTCCTTTTGGTCCCAAACGCTATCTCCGAAAGGAATCGTTATGGCCGTTTCTAGAAATGTTCATCGATCAAACTTTGGTGCATTTCCGTCGTAACGGGCTTCCTAATATTATTCACGGCCATTACGCCGACGCCGGGTTGGCCGGGGCGCAACTCGCCCAACTGCTGCACGTGCCTTACATCTTTACAGGGCACTCCTTGGGCCGGGTCAAACGCGAGCGGTTCAGCATGGGAAAGCAGTCGGCTTCGTCGTTGGAAAAAAAGTTCAAATTCACGCAGCGCATCGAAGCCGAAGAGATTGCTTTGGAGACCGCCTCGATGGTGGTCACCAGCACCAACCAAGAAATTCAGCAGCAATACGAACTGTACGACCATTATCAGCCGTCACGGATGGAGGTCATTCCACCGGGTGTCGATCTAACGGAATTCTCGCCGGTCGGAGCTGATTGGCAGCGGCCTGCCATCGCCGATTCGCTGAATGCTTTTCTGCGCGACGCTGACAAGCCGATGATTCTTACGATGGCGCGGCCAGACGAACGGAAGAACTTGGAAGCATTGGTGGAAGTGTTTGGCGAAAGCGAAGAACTGCAGTCGCTGGCCAATCTAGTGCTCGTGATGGGAACGCGTGACGACCTGCGCGAACTTCCCAAGGCTCAGCAGCAGGTCATCAACAATGTCTTGTACAAGATCGATAAGTACAACTTGTACGGTCGCGTTGCCTATCCCAAGATGCACACGCCCAGCGATGTGCCCGACCTGTATCGCTTGGCGACCTCTTTGCGAGGTGTCTTTATCAATCCGGCGTTGACCGAACCTTTTGGGTTAACGCTGTTGGAGGCGGGCGCGACGGGATTGCCGATCGTGGCAACCAACGACGGTGGTCCGCGGGACATCATTGCGAATTGCAACAACGGTCTATTGATCGATCCGCTGGACAACAAGTCGATGGAAAAGGCATTGTTGCGAGCATTAACGGAGCCCGAGCAGTGGGATGCATGGTCGCGCGCTGGAATTGAAGGCACGCGCACGCATTACTCCTGGAGCAAACATGCCGAGCGTTATCTGCGAGATTTAGATGACATTCTCGAGCACAGCGCGACTCCCGCACTGGTGCAGTCGCAGTCGGCTCGTCGCCTGCCCGAATTTGACCGTGTGATCATTACCGACTTGGACAATACGTTGACCGGCGATAATGAGGGGTTAGCCGAATTCATCGAACTGTTACGAGCCAACGAACAAATCGGGTTTGGAATCGCAACCGGCCGGCGACTGGACAGTGCAATGGAACTGATCCATGACTTGGGGCTGCCACAGCCTGATTTGATCGACACCGACGCGGGCACGCAGTTGCACTACGGGGAGCGGTTAACCCCCGACCGAAGTTGGCGCCAGCAAATCGGATTTGCGTGGCGACCCGACGAGATTCGGCAGCAGCTCGATGCGCTGCCGGGATTCTTCTTGCAAGATGAATCGAATCAATCAGAGTACAAGATCAGCTATGAGATCGATCCCGATCATTCGCCTAACGTGATCGAGATTCAAAAGGTCCTTCGCAATGCGGGATTGCGTGCTAAGGTTGTCCTATCGTTGGACATGTACCTGGATGTCATCCCTGTCCGTGGTGGCAGTGATATGTCGGTGCGGCACCTGCTGTGGAAGTGGGGTTTCTCGCCCGACAATGTGCTCGTCGCCGGTGATTCAGGCAATGATGCGGGGATGCTGCTGGGTCGAACGTTGGGAGTCGTTGTGGGCAACTACAGCCCCGAACTGGAGTCCCTTCGCAATCGGCCGCGAGTGTATTTTGCCAATGCCCAGCATGCACGCGGCATCATCGAGGGCATTAACTATTACCAATTCTTAGACAACATCGTCATACCGAATGATCGGATCGAATCCTAACGGAGTCGTCAGCGCGGGCGCTCGACACGTGCCCAGTGACATCGAGTTCGAATCCGAACTGTCTCTGCAACGGCTGCTGCCTCGGATCGATTCGGTCTGGCAGACGCACCAAGTGAGTGATCAAATTCGTCATGAATTTGAATTGCGGTTGGAAGAGCACTGGTTGCCCCTGTTTGTGCTGCTACGAAAGCTGTACGGCGACCGCTACGACTTTTTTTATCACTTAGAACAGATACTCAAGACCGCCGCTGAAGCTTGGGCGTCGCGGTCCGAAGTGCTGCGCGCCGTCGATCGGCACCGCATTAACGAACCCGACTGGTTCACTTCCGAAAAGATGGTCGGCGGCGCGCTGTACGTGGACCTGTTCAGTGACAATCTTGGTCGGCTGCGCGAACATATCAGCTATTTCCAAGGCCTGGGGCTGACCTACCTGCACCTGATGCCGCTGTTTGCCGTCCGTCCAGGAAACAACGACGGCGGTTATGCGATCAGCAACTACCGTTCGATCGATCCCCGACTGGGCACCTTGGAGGATCTCAAGTTATTGGCCGATGATTTGCGAGATGCCGGCATCACCTTGGTCTTGGACTTTGTCTTTAACCACACGTCGGACGATCATTTTTGGGCACAACGGGCACAGACGGGAGATCGTGAGTACCAGCAGTTCTACTACATCTTTCCCGATCGGGAAAAACCGGATCAGTACGAAGCGACATTGCGCGAAATCTTTCCCACCGTCCGCCGTGGTAACTTCACTTGGCACGACGGAATGCGGCAATGGGTGTGGACCACTTTTAACAGTTTTCAGTGGGATCTGAATTACAGCAACCCGGCCGTGTTTCGAGCGATGTTGGAAGAAATGTTCTTCATTGCCGATACCGGAGTCGACATTCTGCGACTCGATGCCGTAGCGTTTATTTGGAAAGAAATGGGGACCAGTTGTGAAAACCTCACTGGGGCTCACCTGCTGATTCAAGCCTTTAATCGTCTGGCGCGGATCGCGACGCCGGGATTGCTGTTCAAGTCCGAGGCGATCGTGCATCCCGATGATGTGGTCAAATACATTGGTGCGGATGAGTGCCAAATATCTTACAACCCAACGCTCATGGCGCTGTTGTGGGAGTCCCTTGCGACCCGCGAAGTCCGCTTGCTGTCGCGCTCCTTGAGCCACCGCCACAAATTGCCGGAAAATACCGCCTGGGTGAATTACTTACGCTGTCACGATGACGTCGGATGGACGTTTGATGACGCCGATGCCGCGGCGATCGGTATCAATGCCTTTGATCATCGACAGTTTTTGAACCGGTTTTACACAGGCCAGTTCAAAGGTTCCTTCGCGCGGGGAATTCCCTTTCAAGAGAACCAACAGACGGGCGACATGCGAATCGCTGGTACCCTGGCGTCGTTGGCGGGCTTGGAATTGGCGATCGAACACGACGATGAACAAGCCAAAGAACTGGCAATCGGTCGCATGCTGTTGCTGCAAGGAGTGACGCTCAGTATCGGTGGCATTCCATTGCTTTATTTGGGCGAAGAATGGGGGATGCTGAATGACTATGACTTTGTGAAAGATCCCGCGAAGGCGGGCGATACACGTTGGGTGCACCGCCCAAAAATGAAGTGGGAGTTTCTGGAAGAGCTGGACGATAGTATTCAATCCGGTGGCGGATCGATCCGGCGACGGATCTTTCAGTCTTTGCAACGGATGATTGGCGTGCGAAAGTCGTTGCCCGCACTCGGTGGTCAGAAGATGGACTTGATCGGGACCGGTAATTCCCATCTGCTGGGCTTCGTCCGCACCCGCGATAGTCATCGATTAATCGTCATTGCTAATTTTTCCGAACAGCCCCAATCGTTAGATGGAAACCTGTTGCGCACTGCCGGCCTGGGACGTTTTTTTGAAGATGCCCTCACCGGTCAAACCCACGGCACAAGCGATGACATCGAAATCAAACCGTATGCGATCTTGTGGCTTGTGCGGGTCTGATCGCGCGGCTCAAACCGTCTCCTGTGTGTGGCAAACGAGGTACTTCGCAACTTGAAAATCGAATCGCTCCAGCCGTCTATCTTGGCGACCGACTTGGACGGGACCTTTATCCCGTTAAAGGACAATGATGCCAACCAACGTGATCTGCGCTGCTTAGCCAGCGAATTGCAAGATCGCGATTTGGATCTGATTTTTGTCACCGGTCGTCACTTTACTTCCGTGCAGGCCGCTATTGCGGACCATCGTCTACCTCTGCCTGGATGGATTATTTGCGACGTCGGCACATCGCTGTTCGCTCGCAGTGCTGCGGGAGAATACGAATCGGTCGCATCGTATGCTCAGCATTTGGAGTCTCGGATCGCTGGTCACACGGTCGACGATTTGCGTCAACAGTTGCAAGCGATCACAGGGCTGCGGCTTCAGGAACCTGAGAAGCAAGGGCCTTTCAAGCTGAGTTACTACGCCGATGCCGAAGCGCTTTCAAAACGGGTCGACCAAATCCAAGCGGTGCTCGACGCTGAGGCAGCACCCTATACCGTCATCGCCAGTGTCGATCCTTTTAATCAGGACGGGCTGATCGACCTGTTACCCACCGGCGTTTCGAAAGCCTTTGCCCTTCGCTGGTGGACCGAGCAGTACGAATACGATCAGCGGTCGATCGTCTTTGCGGGTGATTCAGGAAACGATTTAGCAGCTCTGACGGCGGGCTATCGAAGCATTCTGGTTGCCAACGCATTACAGAATGTCGTTCAGCAAGCCGTCGCCGCCCATCGCCAGCAGGGGTGGCCTGATCGACTCTTCTTGGCGACTCAAACGGCCACCAGCGGCGTCCTGGAAGGCTTACGTCATTTTGGGAAGTGGTAGGCAACGCGGAAACAATAAGTGCTGGCGACTTTTAGTCGCCAAGTCCGGAAACGGCGACTAAGAGTCGCCGCCACATGCAGAATGCGTCACTTATTGATCCCACGATGCTAAGCCGCCTATCTTGGCGAACTGCCTAGCCTGGGTTCTTTATGGCTTGAGGGGTGTGTCTTGAAGAAGGATGCGTTTGATTCAGAACTGGTCCATCGAGTTCGCGGATTATATTTAAACTTTTCAAACGTTACCGATTCCATGTTGGCGAACTTGAAATCCACTCAGGTAACTCCGAGTTTACGGAGATGATATCAGCGAATCACAATTGGATTTCATTCGCAAAGCCCTTCCGGGCGTGACTCTGAGACATGCCGAACTGGCTCGGGGAGAGTAAGCACGTGAGCCGATTTGCCGAAATTTGCTCAAGCCGCTGAACGGAGGCAGACGGGGACAGGAACCTTCTAGGCAGCCACAATTCGCCCCCGTGCGGGCTCGTCCCGCCGGAGCGCAAGTTTGACAGCTAGCCTTGGTGTGAACCTGCACCAATTCTGACGGCTAGCTCACACCTGGTTGCGTGGTTGCAGGCCCCCTGCGGAGCCCTTAGGCTGGAAGCCGACTCATCCGAACCGATCCATCTCTGGGCAATCCTATGCCACACATCTCACGCGCAACGCAACGCAACGCGGGCGCCGGCGCACGCGT
>Ga0102938_10000619_pt1 | contig 26296 bp, 19 predicted proteins | sample SalPonR2_B_D2_MG_FD_84516 | JGI IMG/M metagenome (GOLD analysis project Ga0102938, IMG submission 84516) | Salt pond soil microbial communities from South San Francisco under conditions of wetland restoration - Salt Pond MetaG R2_B_D2_MG | ecosystem: Environmental > Aquatic > Marine >... | reverse complement strand
TCTCGCGCCCGCGCTGTTCGGCGTCGGCTACATCCTCGGACCGCGCATCGCGGCCGTCATGGTGGGCGGCGGGCTGCTGTCCTGGCTGGTCGTCATTCCGTTGCTCGACTGGTGGGGTGCGACGCGCACGCTGCCGCTCTATCCCGAGACCGCCTTGCTGATGATTGACATGACGCCAGCGCAACTCTGGACACGTTACGTGCGCTACATCGGCGCCGGTGCGGTCGCGGCGGCGGGAATCATCACGCTGGTGCGCAGCCTTCCGGTCATGGTGGACAGCTTCCGCATCGGCTTCGCCCAGTTCAAGAGTCGGCGGGGCGCCGATGCGGTGGCCGTGGCGCGCACCGATCGCGATCTGCCGCTGCGGTTCGTGGGCATCGGTGTGCTGCTCGTGATCGGCGTCCTGGCGTTCGTGCCCATACCATTCGGTGAGGTGGGCGGAGTCGGGCATCGGCTGGTCGCGGCGATCCTCGTGGCGATCTTCGCGTTCTTCTTCGTCACCGTCGCGTCCCGGATCGTCGGCCTCGTGGGGGTCACCAGCAACCCGACAAGTGGTATGACGATCGCCGCGCTGCTCGGCACGGCAGGCGTTTTCCTGGCGATGGGCTGGACGGATATTACGGGCAAGGCGGCTGCGATCACCGTCGGCTGCGTCGTGGCCATCGCAGCTTCCATTTCCGGCGACACGTCGCAGGATCTCAAGACGGGCTATCTCCTCGGCGCCACGCCCCGCCGGCAGCAGGTGGGTGAACTGGTGGGCGTGCTCACATCGGCCGTTTTCGTGTGTCTTGCCGTGCTGCTCCTCGCCGAGACGTTCGGTTTCGGCAGCACCGAATTGCCTGCCCCGCAGGCGACACTCATGAAGCTGGTCATCGACGGTGTGCTGGACCAGTCGCTGCCGTGGGGGCTGGTGGCCGCCGGCGTGGGAATTGCGGTGGGGTGCGAACTGCTTAAAATCCCATCCCTGCCGTTCGCGGTCGGCGTCTATCTTCCTGTGTCCACCATGACGCCCGTGTTTCTCGGCGGCCTGTTGCGCTGGTGGGCGGAGCGCAGCGCCCGTGGCCCCGACGAGGCGGGCGACCGGCGCGAGCGGGGGATTCTACTTGGGAGCGGTTTCGTGGGCGGTGAAGGCCTGTTGGGTGTCGGCATTGCGGGAGCGGCGTTCGTGCTCGGACGACGACCCCTCGGCCTGGGCACGGGCTGGCTGGGTGGAGAGACCGCGGCGATGCTGGCCGGATTCACGGCGTTCATGGCGTTCGCAGCATGGTTCTACCTGCAGGTGAGGCGTCGTGCGGACTGAACGCGATCGGCTGCATGTGTGTGGTTCATGGCGTTCGCTGCTGCTGGCGGCGCTGCTGGTCCTGTCGTTGGCCGCGCCCGTATCGGCGGCACCGGACCCGGCAGCGGTCGCGGAAACCATCCGCCGCGCGGTGGAGCAGCTCCGAAGCACGGGTCAGGTGACCATCGCCGGACAGCACCTGCGCTCGGTGCAGGCCTTGCCCGAGATCTACGAGTCACGCGGTTTCTCCCTGCTGTGGACTGATCCGGCTAGCGAGGCGGCGCTGCTTGGAGAGATTGCGGCCAGCGCCGGCGAGGGGCTCGCCCCGGCCGATTATCATTTTGCCGCCATTCGCGGCGCGGCTGAGCGCCGCACTGCGGAACCCGATGATCCGGCGGCCGCGGCGACGGTCGATTTGCTCATGACCGATGCACTGTTGCGGCTGGCGACGCACTTCTACTTCGGCAAGGTCGATGCGGTCACCGGCCGGCCACGATGGGACCTCGAGGGAGACATCCGGGGCGAGTCCGGGCCGATGCAGATCGCCGCGATGGCGTCGGGATCCAATCTCGCTGCACGGCTGGCGGAGTTGCGTCCGTCACAGCCGCTCTACGGGCGTCTGAAAGGGGCGCTGGCGCGGTATCGACTCATCGAGCGCGAGGGGGGATGGCAGCCGGTGCCGGCCGGCCGCGTGCTGCAGGCGGGCATGAACGATCCGCGAGTGACATTGCTGCGACGCCGGCTTGTATTGAGCGGCGATCATCCGGCAACCGACGAAGAGTCGTCGATTTTCGATCCGGGCCTCGAGCTGGCGTTACGGCGATTGCAGGCCCGCCATGGTCTCGAGCCGGATGGATTGTTTGGCCCCGCGAGCATGCGGGCGGCCAACCGCTCTGCCAGTGAGCTCATCGATGTTCTCCGGGCGAACCTCGAGCGGGCGCGCTGGGTGCTTGCGGATGTCCGCGGCCGCTTCCTGGCCGTGGATCCCGCCAGCGCGCAGGTTTCGCTGTTGAGTGGCGGCCAGGCCGTGCTTGCGCAAACGGCGACGTTCGCGCCGGGAAGCCGCACAGCGGCCGAGTTCCGCAGCGATTTGCGCTACTGCGTGGTCCATCCCGACTGGATTCTGCCGGCGGAGCTGGTCCGCACGCAGGTGGCGCCCCTTGCGCGCCGGCGACCGGCGGCCCTCGAGGCGCGGGGTCTGCAGGTGTTTTCTGCCGATGGCGAGCCCATCGACGCGGCGCGTGCCGACTGGTCACGTCCGGAAGCGCTCATCGTCCGCCAGATTCCGGGGCCGCCGAGTTTCCTCGGCGTGATCCGCTTCGCCATGCCGAACCCGCAGGGCCTGTTCCTGCATGGCGGGCCTGAAGAGGGCGAGTCGCTGCCCGGCGCCATCCGTATCGAGGATCCCATCGCTTTCGCGCGTGCGCTGGCGGGTGCACCGGCGACCTGGTCGCAGGAAGTCCTTGGCCAGGCCTTGGCCGGCGGCATACCGCAAACACTGCAGCTGGCCGTGCCCATTCCAGTGGTCTATGCCCCGTGGACGGCCTGGATCGATCAGGACGGCAAGGCGCATTTCCGCCGCGGTTTCGCCGAGCGCGACGAAATGATCGTGGCCGGGCTGCGGGCCGGCGCATCGAGATAACACGCGGGACCGTCCGCGGCAGGCAACGCTGCGGCTTCCTTTGCTACGCTGCGCTGTCCGCGCATAATCGGGATCTGATCGCCAGGAAAGCAAGACATGGAGCAACTCTCCGGCCTCGACGCCGCATTCGTGTACCTCGATTCACGCAACGCCCCGATGCATGTCGGCGGCGTGCATATCTATGAGCCGGTCGCCGGGGCCTTCGGCTTCGATGAATTCCGCGCGCATATCGAGGCGTGCCTGGACGGGTCGCCGCTGTTTCGCCGCCGGCTCGTGGAAGTGCCGCTGCATCTGGGCCGCCCGTTCTGGATCGAGGATCCGCACTTCGATCTCGATCTGCACCTGCAGCACTCCGCGCTGCCCAGGCCGGGTAACTGGGAACGGCTGCGCGAGTTGGCTGCGCGAATGTTTTCCCGCCCCCTCGATCCCGAGCGTCCCCTCTGGCATCTCAATTTTGTTTCCGGCCTGGATGCTTCCGGTGACTTCCCGCCGGGCAGCTTTGCGGTCATTTCCCGTATTCACCATGCCGCAGCGGATGGTCTCGGGACGCTCGACATGTTCAATGCGGTCTGGAGCAGCGAGCCGCGACGGCGCAAGCGCAGGGCGGCCGCCAAGCCTGCGGCGCAGGCGAGGCCTGTGCCCGGAGCGCTCGGTCTTCTGAAACGTAGTCTGGGCGGCGCCTTCCGTGAACCCGGCGAGACGCTCAACTGGGCTGCGAACCTGGTGCGTGGCGGGCTGGGTGCCGGCCGTGAATTCATCGCACGGGATCACCACGCGCCGCCCATGCTGTTCCAGGCGCCCCGCAGCCCGTTCAACGTGCCGATCAGTTCCCGGCGCTGTTTCGACGCGGTGAAGCTGCCGCTCGACGACATACGGATGATCAGGGGGGCCGTGGACGGCGCCACGGTGAACGACATAGTCCTCGCGGTATGCAGCGGCGGACTGCGCCGTTACCTGCAGGCTTTCGGCCGTCTGCCGGACAAGGACCTGGTCGCCATGGCGCCGATCTCGATCCGCCACCAGGTGAACGAGGGGGGCAACAGGGTCTCCGCCATGCTCATCCCGCTGGAAGTCGGCACGCGCAAGCCGGTCGAGCGCCTGCGTCGGATCCATGCCCATGCGGTGGACAGCAAGGCTTACACGCATGCCATCGGCGCAGCGACGCTGGCGGATACGTCGCGTTTCGTACCGTATTCGCTCGCCACGGCCGCCGCCGGCCTGTATTCCGGATTGCATCTGGCGCGTTATCACCGCCCGCCGTTCAATCTCGTCATCACCAACGTGCCGGGCCCGCGCGTCCCGCTGTACCTGGGTACGGCGCGCCTGCTCGAGGGTTTCGGCACGGCGCCGGTACTGGACGGGCTCGGCCTGATCATCGTGGTCACCAGTTACATGAATGACCTGTCGATCAGTATCACTTCCGCGCATGAGGCGGCGCCCGACGTGGAGCGTCTTGCAGGCGATATCCGTGCAAGCTTTGCGGAGTTGCGCGAGGCCTGTGCGACCGCGGTGAAGACAAAAACGACCCGCCCGCGCAGCCGCAAGGCGCCGCCGAAGCGAGCCAATGGCGCAGGCTGAACCGGAGTCCGGCCCTCCGGCTCTCATCTGGCAGCTGCTGGAGGGGCGGGCCGTGCTCGAGCTGGGCGCGATGGCCTGGCTGTATCCCTTGTTGCGCCAGGCCCCGATGGGTGACGGGCACCCTGTGCTGGTGCTGCCGGGATTCCTCGCCAACGGAAGTTCGACCTTCCCGTTACGCCAGTTCCTCAAGTCACTCGGCTATGCAGCGCATCGCTGGAAGCTCGGACGTAACCTGGGCGGCGTGGGCGAGAAAGAGGAGCGACTCCTGGCAAGGCTGCGGGAGCTGCGCTTGCGCTACGGCCGCAAGGTGAGCGTGATCGGCTGGAGCCTCGGCGGCCTATATGCGCGAGAACTCGCCTGGCTGGCGCAGGACGATGTTCGCCTCGTGATCACGCTCGGCACACCGTTCCGCAGCCACAAGGGCACCGCGGTCACGCTCCTCTACGAGGACGTGAGCGGGCAACGCGAGGCGCATATGGACCCCGCCTTGCTGACGCGCCTGTCACGTCCGCCGCCGGTCCCGTCCACCTCGATCTATACGCGCACCGACGGTGTCGTCCACTGGCGTTGCTCCCTGGAGCATCCGACGCCGCGGACGGAGAATATCCGTGTGTATGGCAGTCATTGCGGGCTCGGGCACAACCCCATGGCGCTGTGGGCGATCGCGGACCGCCTGGCGCAGGCCGAGGATGCCTGGCAGCCTTTCGAGCAGCATGCATTCCTGCGTTTCGCGTATCCGGCGCCCGACCGTGGCGACTGAGTCTTTGCAGCGGCGACCGATCGCGTAGACTGGCAGGCCGACCGATCGCGAGGCGCGAGGCAATTCCTTGAAAGAGTTCATTGATGCCGCGAACCAGCTCATGTGGGGTTCCCTGCTGATCTGGCTCCTGCTGGGCGCCGGGGTGCTCTTCACGGTGCTGTCGGGCTTCATCCAGCTGCGCCATTTCCCCCACACCTTCGGCGTCATGAAGCGCAGCTTCCGACGCGAGCACGGCGGCATTTCATCCTTCGAGGCCTACTGCACGAGTCTCGGCGCGCGGGTCGGCACCGGCAATCTCGCCGGCGTCGCCGTCGCACTGGAACTCGGCGGCCCCGGGGCCATTTTCTGGATGTGGGTCACAGCCATGCTGGGCATGGCGACCAGTTTTTTCGAATCCACGCTCGCACAGCTGTTCAAGGTTCCCAATGGCGACGGCAGTTACCGTGGGGGGCCGGCCTTCTACATGCAGTACGGGCTCGGCAAACGATGGATGGGCATCCTGTTCTCCATATTTCTCATCGTCTCCTATCCGCTGGCCTTCAATGGGGTCCAGTCGAACTCGATGTCCGCGGCCGTCGAGGAGGTCACGGGCATCGACACGGCCTGGACAGGGTTGTTGACGGCGTTCCTGGCGGGGCTGGTGATCTTCGGCGGTATCCGACGGATCGCGCGGGTGGCCGAGATCATCGTGCCATTCATGGCGGTGGCGTATCTCGGCACCGCCCTGTGGCTGGTTTTCAGCCACATCGAAGAGTTGCCGCGCATCGTTCGCCTGGTGATCGACAGTGCTTTCGGAATCGGCCAGGCCGCCGGGGGCGTGTTGGGTTACGGCATCGCCCAGGCGCTGATCAACGGCGTGCGCCGCGGACTGTTCTCCAACGAGGCGGGATCCGGCAGCGCGCCTATTGCCGCGGCCACGGCGGACGTCCGGCATCCTGCGAGCCAGGGGTATGTCCAGATGCTTGGCGTGTTCACGGACACCATCGTGATCTGTTCCTGCACGGCGGCCATCATTCTCGTTTCCGGTCAGTTCGAGGCGGGCGGCGGCGTCACCGGCATGGCGCTGACTCAGGCGGCGATGAGTGCTCTCGTCGGCGACTGGGGCGCGGCGTTCATGGCCATCGCGTTGTTGTTTTTCGCCTTCACCTCGATCATGGCCAACACGTACTACGGCGAGACGAGCATCGCGTTCATCCACCCGGATAAGCGCCTGCTGACGGCTTACCGCTGCGTGGTGCTGGTCGGCATCTATACCGGGTCGCAGCTCAACCTGCCGCTCGTGTGGGCGATGGCGGACCTGGCCATGGCGTTCATGACCATCGTGAACCTGGTGGCCGTGCTGGCGTTGTCCGGCCTGGTGATCAAGGTCATGCGCGACTACAACGCGCAGCTCGGTTACCACGTGGAGCCCGTGTTCGACGTTTCACGTTATCCGGACATCGCGCGGCGCCTGGTAAAGGGCAGCTGGTGAAGGACGGCCTCCAGGCAAGCTGCGACAGCGCATGAACCGGCTCGTGCGTGCCATGCAGTCGCCCATGGCGTTGCGGCTGCTTTTCAACTGCTACCCGCCTTACATGATGACCGGGATCACGGTGCGTGAGATTGCGCCTGACTGGCGCCGTGTGGTCGTGCAGATGGGACTCCACTGGTACAACCGCAATTATTTCGGCACGCACTTCGGCGCCAGCCTGTATGCCATGACCGACCCTTTCTACGTCATCATGCTGGCGCGCAACATCGGTCCGGATTACGTGGTCTGGGACCGCGCGGCCCATATCGACTTCCTCCGGCCGGGGCGCGGCCGCGTGACTGCTTCCTTCGAGCTTTCCCCGGCCATGATCGACACGGTGATCGCAGCGACGGCTGGCGGAGAGAAACACGAGCCGACATGGCCGGTCGAAGTCAGTGACGAGGCGGGCGAAGTCGTGGCGCGCGTCGCGAAGACCCTGTACGTGCGTCGCAAGCCATCGGCCTGAATCGGCGCGCTCGGACGGGGCGATATAGAATCAGGACGGACTCACTGCAGGGCGGAAATTTTTTATGTCGAAGCGCGGCCTGCTGCTGGCGTTCCTGGTCGTAGGCGGCGCGGCCTTGGCAATGCGCATGCTCTACGAGCCTGCGGACGATGTCGGCGTCGGCCCACCGCAACTCGCGCTGGAAGGCATAGACCGCCTTGCGGCTGGATTTCCGCGGCCGGAGGAGGCGCCGTTGCGCATGCCGGAGGATCACGGCGCCAAGCCCGGGCAGTTTGCCGAGTACTGGTTGTTCGGCGGCCGCGTCACGGATGGGGCGGGGTCGGTATACGGTTTCCACCTCGCCTTTTATCGACTCACGGTCGCCGAGGAACCTGTCGAGCGGGATTCGGCATGGGCCACGCAGAATATCTATCAGGCGCGCTTCAGCGTGGCACCGGTCGGCGCATCCCCCCATGGCGAGGAGCGGCTGAGTCGTGACGCGCTCGGACTGGCGGGTGCATCGAGCGGGCCGACGGTGTGGGTGGAGGACTGGCGTTTCACGACGTTTGAAGACGGTGCCGTGCTGTTGCTCGAGAGTGGTGCAGCGGATGCCGGATTGAAGCTGCGCCTGGGTCGTCCCGGGGAAGACCCGCTGCCGGTGGACAGCGAGTTGTACCGTGGTTACTGGTGGCCGGGATGGCAAGTCGAGGGCGTCCTGGAGATCGGCGGCGAGTCCGTGCCGGTGCAGGGTGATGCCATGCTGGATCGCTTGTGGGGGCAGGCACTGCCGGTGGGAAGAGGGCAGCTGGCGCTGGCGCGAGCCTGGCTCGATCTCGGCGAGAAGGGCGTGTTGCGCTGCGCGCAGTTGCGTCGCCGGGCCGGCGGCGGCACGCCGTTGACCGAATGCATCTCGCGTCCATCCTCGCTGGCCGATGACGTCGTGCTCGCGCCTACGAATGACGGCTGGCGCGAGTTAGGCGCTGCCCGCTATCCCCTGGGCTGGACGCTGGACGCGCCGTCCCTCGAAACGCGGCGCCTTGTCCCGCTCGGCGACCCGCGTCCGCAAGCCGACGGCGGCTGGTTCGGCCTCGTCACAGTGGGCGAGGAGCCGGTCGCCGACGACGCGTCGGACTGGGGCATGCTGGAACTGAGCAATTTTCCGTTGCGCTGAGCGGTGCGGGCTATCGTCCGGCAGCAGCGGGGAGATCACGAGGTGAACCGAGTGAACAGATGGATCAGGAACTCCGCATTGATGCTGGCCGGAGCCTTCACGGCAGCTTGCGGACAGCAGGCCGATGCGCCTCTTACGGATGCGCCGCTTACGCTGGGCGAGCCGGGCGTTTTGCCAGCGACACCACAGCGTAGCGGGGATGCGGCGCTGGGCTACGAGATTCTCGTCAATCGCGGCTACGTCAGCTGCGGAGTGCCGCTGGACGCATACCAGGTGGCGCGATCCGGCGGCGATGCCGGGCCCGCGCTGCCGGGGCGGCTGGGACGCAACGCCGAGTTGCCCTACGACCTCAATGCCACGGTGGACGACAATGGCGTCGAACTCGTGGTGAGCAACTGCCTGGCGTGTCACGGGGGACGTTTCGACGGGGAAGTAATCGTCGGCCTCGGCAATGCGTTCGCGGATTTCAGCATGGACCCGATGCCGGGGGTCGAGCGCTTCGGACTGCTCGTGGAAGACGGCGCTCCGGCCGCCGCCTGGCGGCGCTGGGCTGACCGGATCGGCGCCATCGCCCCCTACATGCAGACCGATACAGTCGGCGTGAACCCGGCGCCGAACCTGACGATGGCCCTGATGGCGCATCGCGACCCGCGCACGCTCGAGTGGCTCGAGGAGCCGTTGCTCGCACCGCCGCCCGAATCACCGCTGCCGACGGCGGTCCCGCCGTGGTGGCGAATGCAGAAAAAGCACGCGATGTTCTATCACGGTGGCGGCCAGGGCGACCAGGTGCATTACATGATGCTGAAGTCGCTGGTGTGCACGGATCGCATCGAGGAAGCGCAGGCCATCGACGAGTGGTTCGCGCATGTGCGGGCGTACATCGTTTCGCTGGAAGCGCCCGAGTGGCCCCACGCGGTCGATGCGGAGCTCGCGGCGGACGGAGAGGCCGTGTTTACCGCGCACTGTGCGGCCTGCCATGGGACCTATGGCGCCGAATGGACCTATCCGAACCTGCTGGTGTCGCTGGAACAGGTCGGCACAGACCCGGCCTACGCGCTGCAGGCGGTCGAGGCGGAGCGCTTCATCCGCTGGTTCAACAGCTCGTTCTACGGTGAAGGCGCGGTCGCGCGCCCGGCGCCCGGCTACGTGGCTCCGCCGCTGGACGGTGTGTGGGCGACGGCCCCGTATCTGCACAACGACTCGGTACCCAGCATTGCCGCCCTGCTGGACAGCGAGGTTCGACCCACATACTGGCGGCACACCAGCGAGAGCCCGGGGTACGACCAGGCCACCTTGGGCTGGCACCACGAGGTGCTCGACCACGGCAAGGAGGGCGCGCGGAACGCCGAGGACGCACGAACGATCTACGACACGACCCGGCATGGCTATGGCAACCGCGGCCACACCTTCGGCGATGTCCTCAGTGACGCCGAGCGGCGGGCACTGATCGAGTATCTCAAGACCTTGTGAGGCAGGCGCCAGGCACGCGTCGCCCCGCGGAGATATTTCAGCGGCTTCGCATGAGCCTCATCAATACGATGACGCCGAGGCCCCAGGCACCGTTCAGCAGCAGTGCACCGACGAGGATCCGGGGATCCCAGCCGGCCATGAAGGCGCCGCCCTTCAGCGGGAAGACGATCGCCAGCGCCACCAGGCTCGGCAGCAGGGCGCCTAGTCCCACGGCCATGAGCCACTGTCGCGCGCCGAAGAAGCGCCGCACCATCAGCCACAACGCGATGCCCCAGACGCCGCCCCAGAAGGCCAGCGAGAGCACGGACGGCACGCCGAAGGGCGGTACCGGGCTCATGTTCCATGGCGGTTGGGGGAGCGATCCGGTCTGGTAGAGCAGCCAGTAGAGGCCCTGGTGAAACACCAGGGTGGAAATGAAGCCGGCAATGAATGCGCGCAGGTACATGGCAACTCCCCGGGGCAGGTGGCATACGAGCCCGCAGGGTAGCCGGTCCGGATGGCGGAGGGAACCTCCGCCAGGAGCGGCCTGGGCTCCGAACAGGAACTCCTGGCGAAAGCGCTACTCAAAGTTCGTGTTGTAATAATCCTCCATCATGCGAAGACAATATGCGAAGACGAACCATGCTGAGAAATCTGACCGCAACCCTGCTATTGCCCATGCTCCCTCTGTCCGTTCGTGCAATCGGTGACGAGGCCTCTTCTCCGGCACCCTCGGACGGCCAGCGCGCGAGTCGCGAGGCCTGGCAGGACATTCTGCCCGAGGACCGGTTCCACATCCTGTTCGAGGAGGGGACCGAGCCGGCCGGCAGCAGTCCGCTCGACAAGGAGTATGGCGAAGGCACCTACATCTGCGCTGCCTGTTACCAGCCCTTGTTCTCCAGTGCGGACAAGTTCGACAGCGGCACCGGCTGGCCGAGCTTCACCCGGCCGCTCGACGGCGCGATGGACACGAAGCGCGACTTCCGTCTCATCTGGCCTCGCACCGAATATCACTGCAGCAATTGCGGCGGGCACCAGGGGCATGTGTTCAATGACGGACCGCCGCCCACGGGACAGCGCTGGTGCAACAACGGCCTGGCGCTGGAGTTCGTTCCGGTCGGCCAGGATCTGCCGCCGCTACGCACGCCGTGATGATGGCGCCGCTGCATCGGGGCCGGACGTTTCGCACGCTTGTCGGCCGGTTGCTGTTGGGCTTGTTCCTGGCGTTTTCCGCGGGCCTGGCCACTGCGCAAATCCAGGCGGTTGATCGGGGCGATTACGCTCGGGCGACTTTCGCGGGTGGCTGTTTCTGGTGCATGGAGCCACCGTTCGACAAGCTTGACGGCGTGATTTCGACCACCTCCGGGTATGCCGGCGGGTCCGAGCCTGAGCCGACTTATCGCGATGTGGCGCAAGGACGTACTGACCATGCCGAGGTTGTCCAGGTCACTTATGACCCGGCGCGGGTCAGCTATGAGGAACTGCTCCGCGTGTTCTGGCGGAACATCGATCCGTTCGCGGTCGATCGGCAGTTCTGCGACCGCGGTGCGCAATACCGGACTGCGATCTTCTACCACGACGAATCCCAACGCGAGATCGCCGAGGCCTCGCTCGCCGAGGTTGCCGCGCGCTTCGACCGACCGATCGCCACCGAGCTCGAAGCCGAGGCCGGCACGTTTCATCCCGCCGAAGCCTATCACCAGGACTATTACGTGAAAAATCCCGTGCGTTATCGCTACTATCGGTTCAGTTGCGGTCGCGACAGCCGCCTGGAAGAGATCTGGGGCGACCAAGCCGGCGGATGATGTGCCCGACTGGCGCTGGTGGTCGCGGGTCGTGCAACACCTCGGGCGCAGCTTTGCTTGCCCAGCGAGGCGATCAGTATTGTCCATGATAAACAATGTTATGCGTCATTAACCTCATGAAAAATATAATCACTGGCCTCATCTTATTTCTGTTGTTGCTTCCCTGGACTGCTGCGGATGCGCGCCCGTTCGACGTGGAGGACCTCGTTAGCCTGGCGCGGGTCTCCGATCCCCGACTGTCACCCGACGGCGTGTTCGTCGCTTACGCCTTGCGGGAGACGGATCGCGACAACGATCGCGGCGTGAGCACGCTGTGGCTGGTGCCGACGACCGGCTCCACTGGACCGGTGCGGGTCACGACGCCGACCTCGAGCGCCTCTCTCCCGCAGTGGGGGAAAGACGGGCGAAGCCTCTATTTTCTCTCGGACCGCTCGGGCTCTCAGCAGGTCTGGCGCCTGCCACTCGACGGCGGGGAGGCGGCCCAGGTGACCGACTACCCGCTCGCCGTGCGCAGCTTCGTGGTGTCGCCCGCAGGCCGGCAGCTGGTCGTGAGCCTCGAGGTGTTCCTCGATTGCGCGAATCTCGAGTGCACGCGTGAACGTCTCGACGAACGCGCGGCCGATCCCGCGACGGGGGTGGTTCACGATCGGCTTTTCCTGCGCCACTGGGATACCTGGAAGGACGGCCGCCGCTCGCAGCTGTTCGCCGTTGATCTGGACGACACGCACCAGGCGGGAACGCCACGCCTGCTGACGCCGGGGTTCGACGGTGATGTACCGACCCGGCCGTTCGGCGGCCGCAGTGACATGGCGTTCAGTCCGGATGGCGCGGAGCTCGTATTCGTCGCCCGTGTCGCGCCGGGAGAGGAGCCGTGGTCCACGAACACCGATCTCTGGCGCGTGACGCTCCGCGGTGAGGCGTCCCCCGAGAATGTCACGTCGGACAATCCTGCGACGGACACTGCGCCGGTGTATTCCCCCGACGGTCGCTACCTCGCCTGGCTGGCCATGACCCGGACGGGATTCGAGGCCGACCGCCTGCGGATCATGTTGCGCGACTTGCGCACGGGAGAAACCCGCGAGGTCGCGCCGGACTGGGATCGCTCGCCACATGGACTCAGTTTCGCGAGCGACGGGCGCACCCTCTACACGTGGGCTGACGACCAGGGGCAGCGGCGATTGTTCTCGGTCGCCGTGGCTTCTGGGCGCACAACGGCCATCAGCGGCGACGGCGCGGTCGGCGGCTTCGACGCAGGGGCAGGGATCGTGGTGTTCACCCGCGACGATCTCGCCACTCCCGCCCAGCTGTTTCGGACCGATGCCTTCGGCGAGGCATTGCGCAGGCTGACGGACCACAATGCGGAGCGGCTCGAAGGCGTGGAGTTCGGCGCGTTCGAGCAGTTCAGTTTCGCCGGTGCCGGCGGCCGGGAAGTTTTCGGCTGGCTGGTTCGGCCCGTGGACTACGAGCCCGGTCGCCGCTATCCCGTGGCGTTCATCATCCACGGCGGTCCGCAGGGCAGCATGGGCAACAGTTTTCACTATCGCTGGAATCCCCAGACCTACGCCGGCAAGGGTTATGCGGTGGTGTTCATCGATTTCCACGGCTCCACCGGCTACGGACAGTCCTTCACCGACAGCATCAGCGGGGACTGGGGCGGCAAGCCGCTCGAGGACCTGCGCCTCGGCTGGGCCGCGGCGCAGGCGCAGTTCCCGTTGCTGGACGGCCAGCGGGCCTGCGCCCTCGGCGCCAGTTACGGCGGTTACATGATCAACTGGATCGCCGGCGCCTGGCCGGAGGGATTCGACTGCCTCGTGAACCACAGCGGAGTGTTCGATACCCGCAGCATGTACTACACGACCGAGGAGCTGTGGTTCCCGGAGTGGGAAATGGGCGGTCCGCAATACGAGAACCCGGCCGCTTACGAGCGCTTCAACCCGGTGAATTTTGTCGACCGCTGGCAGACACCGATGCTGGTGATTCATGGCGCGAACGACTTCCGCGTGCCGCTAGAACAGGGACTTGCAGCGTTTACTGCACTGCAGCGGCGCGGGATTCCAAGCCGTTTCCTATACTTTCCGGATGAGAATCACTGGATCCTCAAGCCGGCGAACTCGGTGCAATGGCATCGCACGGTCGAGGGATGGCTCGATCGCTGGACCGTCGAGAGCCGTGATCCCGGCCAGGAGCGCCCCCAGCACGGGGACTGAGCGCCACGCATCCGGAGCAGCGCGCGCCGCGTGCTGGTGGGCGACGGCTTTTGTTTCTCTTGCGCTGCTCGCGGCCTGCGGTGAAGGTCCGGAGGGCCAGGCCGAAGGCGAGGGAGGCGGCCGCCCGCCGACGCCTGTCAGTTTCGTCGTCGTCGAGCGCCAGGAAGCGGTCATCCGTCGGGATTATGCAGCCCGCCTGCATGGCGCCCGCGAAGCGGAAGTGCGGGCGCGCGTGGGCGGCATTCTCGAAGCACGCCTGTACGACGAAGGCTCCTTTGTCTCCGCGGGAACGGCGTTGTTTCGTCTCGACAGGGCGCCTTACCGCATCGCCCTGCAGCGTGCGGAAGCCGAGCTCGCTAATGCCCGTGCCGCGTTGAACCAGGCGGAACGCGAGTGGCGCCGGGTATCCGGGCTTTTCGAGCAGGCAGCGGTGAGCGAGAGGGAACGCGACCAGGTCCTGTCCACCCGGGAGTTGGCCGAGGCCCGCGTCGCGCTCGCCCAGGCCGGCGTCGCCCAGGCCAGGCTGGATCTCGAGTACGCCACCGTGAGCGCGCCGGTGGCCGGCGTGACCGGACTCGAGGCGGTGACCGAGGGCAATCTTGTATCGCGGGGCGGGCTCCTCACGACCGTGACGCAGCTGGACCCGGTGCAGGCGCACTTCGCGGTCCCGGCAGCAGACGCGGCGGCGCGGCGGAGCCTGGCATCCGACCCCGGGGACGCGAACCTGGAAGTCCGCCTGTTGCTCGGTCAGGACGAGGTTCATCCTCACGCCGGTCGCATGGATTTTGTCTCCAGCACGGTCGACGAGGCCAGCGGCAGCGTAATAATGCGCGCCACCTTCCCTAATCCGGATCTGGTGTTGAAACCCGGCGCGCTGGCGCGTGTCCGCCTGGCGGTGAATCGACTCCGGGATGTGGTTCTCGTGCCGCCTGAGGCCGTCTCCCAAGGCATGGCCGGTCCGGTGATCTTTGTCGTCGATGCGCAGGACCAGGCGCGCAGCCGCGACGTGCGTCTGGGCCCCGAGTTGGAGGGCGGCCAGCTCGTCCTGACAGGGCTCGAGGATGGCGACCGCGTGGTGGTCGAGGGACAGGTGGGCCTGCGCGACGGCACGCGGGTCGAGGCCGAGCCACTCGATTCGCAGGACGGGTGATGCTGCGTTTCTTCATCGACCGGCCGATATTTGCCTCGGTCATATCGATCCTCGTGGTGCTCGGAGGCGCCGCGGCACTGCGCGCGTTGCCCGTGCAGCAATATCCCAACGTGGTGCCACCGCAGGTCGTGGTGTCGACCGCGTTCCCGGGCGCTAGCGCGCAAGTGATCGCGGAGTCCGTCGCCGCGCCTCTCGAGCAGGAAATCAACGGCGTCGACGACATGATCTACATGGAGTCGTTGAGCACCGATGCGGGTTTTCTGCAGGTCACCGTATCCTTCGCGATCGGCACGGATCCCGAGCAGGCCCAGATCAACGTCAACAATCGCGTTCAGGCGGCTCTGCCCCGCCTGCCGGAGCGCGTGCGCGTGCAGGGCGTGCGTGTCGAGGCCCGTTCCACCAGCATGCTGATGGTGCCGGTGATGATCTCGCCGGACGGCCGTTACGACATCCTGTTCCTCAGCAATTACACGCTGCTCAACGTGATCGACGAGCTGGTGCGTCTGCCCGGTGTCGGCGACGTCTCCCTGTTCGGCCGGCAGGACTATTCCATGCGAATCTGGCTCAACCCGGACCGACTCGCCCGGAACGGATTGACGCCCACCGACGTGGCCGCGGCCATTCGCGAACAGAACGCGCAGTTCGCCGCGGGGCGGATCGGCGCCGAGCCGGCGCCCGACGAGCAGGCTTTCACGTACGCGATCTCCACGCGTGGGCAGCTGGAGACCGCCGCGGAGTTCGAGCAGATCATCCTGCGCACCGACGCGAACGGCAGTGTCTTGCGTCTCGAGGACGTGGGTCGCGCCGAACTGGGCGCGCAGGACTATGCGTTCTCGGCCACGTACAACGGACAGCCCGCGGTTCCGCTGGGGATCTTCCTGCAACCTGGTGCAAACGCGCTGGAAACGGCCACCGCCGCTCGCGCGCTCCTGGACGAGATCTCCACGCGCTTTCCAGAGGGGATCGAGTACCGCATTCCTTACGACACCAGTGAGTTCGTCGAGTTGTCGATCCGCGAGGTGTACATCACTCTGCTCATCGCTGTCGTGCTGGTCGTGCTCGTGACCTTCGTCTTTCTCCAGCGGTTGAGAGCCACGTTAATCCCGGTTGCGGCGATCCCCGTGTCGCTGATCGGCACATTCCTGGGGATGGAAGCTTTCGGCTTCTCGGTGAACTTGCTCACTTTGTTCGGCCTGGTGCTGTCCATCGGCATCGTGGTGGACAACGCGATCATCGTCATGGAGAACGTGGAACGGTTGATGCAGGAAGAGGATCTGAAGGCGCGCGAGGCCGCAATCAAGACCATGGGTCAGGTCGCGGGCGCGGTGGTGTCCTCGACCCTGGTACTGGTCGCCGTGTTCGTTCCCGTGACTTTTCTCGGTGGCCTTTCCGGTGAGTTGTACCGGCAGTTCGCGGTCACCATCGCGATCTCCGTGGTGATCTCCGCGCTCGTCGCGCTGACCCTGACGCCGGCCTTGTGCGCCTTGTTGCTGGACGGACAGCGGCGCGCGGTCGGCAAGCCCTTCCAGCTGTTCAATCGCGGTTTCGAGGCGACCACGCGGGGCTTCGTCCGTGGCGTCGGGTTCCTGCTGGGCAATGCACTGGTCGGTACGGCCCTGTTCGTGGGCATCATCTTGCTCGCCGCGGTCCTGGTCCTGCGCCTGCCCAGCGGCCTGGTGCCGCAGGAGGACCAGGGCCTGGCGCTGGTCGTCGGCCAGTTGCCTCCCGCTGCGGCCCTGCAGAGGACGGAAAAGGTGCGGGACCGGATCACCGGTGCCCTGCTGGAATTCGAGGAAATCGAAGAGTTCACTTCATTCGCCGGCTTCGACATCCTGGGCCGCACGCAAAAGAGCAATGCGCTGGTCGGATTCGCACGACTGGCAGACTGGGACGATAGAACCGCACCCGGCCAGGATGCGGCATCCGTCGTCGGCAAGATCATGGGCCTTGGCCAGGGAATCAAGGAAGCCAACGTCTTCGCGTTCATGCCGCCGCCCATCCAGGGCTTGTCGCTGACCGGTGGCGTGGAAGGCTATCTGCAGGCACGGGGCGGCGCTGGCGCATCGGAGCTGGAGATGCTCACCACCCGCTTTCGGGCTGCGGTTCAACAGCGTCCGGAAGTGGGCAGCCTGCAGATCACTTTCAGTGCGCAGGTACCAGGTTACAGGGCGGAGATCGATCGGGAACAGGTGCGTGCGCGGGGCGTGCCGATCGATGCGGTGTTCGACGCCATGCGAAGTACGTTCGGCGCGCTTTATGTCAATGACTTCACGTTGGCCGGCAGGACCTGGCAGGTCAATGTGCAGGCCGAGGGCGAGTTCCGCGACCAGCCGGACGACTTGAGGCGCGTGCATGTCCGTTCGCTGGATGGTGCGATGGTTCCCCTGAGTTCCCTGGTCCGCCTGGAGCGCAAGGGCGGTGCGGATGCTGTGGACCGCTACAATCTGTTCGCTTCGATCAAGTTCCTTGCCGAACCCGCCCCCGGCTATACCAGCGGGGCCGCCAAGGCGGCCCTGGAGAGCGTCGTGAGTGAAGGGCTTGGAGCGGACGTTCAGCTGGGCTGGATCGGCGAGGCCTACCAGATCGAGGCCGCAGGCGGCGCGGGAACGGCCGCATTCGCCATGGGCCTTGTGATGGTGTTCCTCATTCTCGCGGCGCAATACGAGCGGTGGTCACTTCCGTTGGCGGTCGCGACCGCGGTGCCGTTCGGCGTGCTCGGCGCCACGCTGGCCGTGATGCTGCGCGGCTACCCGAACGACATCTATTTCCAGGTGGGATTGCTGGTTCTGATCGGGCTGGCCGCGAAGAACGCCATCCTGATCGTGGAGTTTGCGGCGCAGAATCGATCCGAGGGCATGAGTTCCCGGGATTCCGCACTGGCCGCCGCCCGGCAGCGTTTTCGCGCGATCATGATGACCGCGCTGACTTTCATTATCGGCACGCTGCCCCTGGTGTTTGCCGGCGGCGCCGGGGCCGCGAGCCGACGCGAAATCGGCACCGTGGTGGTCGGCGGCATGCTCGCTGCGAGCACACTGGCGTTGCTGTTCGTGCCCCTGTTCTACAAGCTCCTGGAGGATTTTGTCAGCTGGCGTGCGGCCCGACGAGGCCGGCGCGAGGAGGCTGCGGATGCGTCCTAGCCGACGGATTGGGATGACGGCGGCCATTATGCTCGGGGGATGCGCCGTGGGGCCTGATTACGCACCCCCGGAACTGGATATGCCAGCCGCCTGGCCGGACCAGGCCGTGCTGGATAGTCGCTCGTCGGCCGCGTTGCGTGAATGGTGGCGGGCGTTCGGCGATCCGGTACTGGATGATCTGGTGGACCGCGCGCTCGATGACAATCTCGAATTGCGCATCCAGGCGGCACGCATCGAAGCGGCGAGGGCCCGGCTTGGGCTGACGCGTGCGGAGCAACTGCCCACCGTCGACTTGCAGGCCGAAGCCTCACGGCAGCGCCAGCCGGCTGCCGCATTCGGTCTGCAAGGATTCGAGACGGCGCCCCGCAACCTGTTCTCTCTTTCGGGCTTGCTCGGCTACGAGATCGATCTGTGGGGCAGACTGGCCCGGGAGCGCGAGGCGGCTGCTGCCGATCTCGACGCCAGCATTTATGCTGGCGAGGCGGTGCGTCTCGGGTTGATCGCGGATGTCGTCGCGACTTACGCCGGCTTGCGCAGCGCACGGCGACAGCTGGAAGTGACCGAGCGTACGGTGGCGGCCCGGCGGGAGAGTCTGCGGGTGCAGAGGGTGCGTCATGCCGCGGGTGCGATCGACGAGCTCGAGTTGCGTCAGTCAGAGTCGGCGCTGGCCGACGCACGAGCGGAGTTGCCGATGCGCACGCAGGACCTCCGGCGGCGCGAAAGCGCGCTGGGTATTCTGCTGGGGATGCCTCCTGCGGCGTTGTTGGAAGCAATCGACATTCCCGCAGGGAAACTCGAGAAAGGCGCTGTTCCAGCAAAGATCCCAGCTGCACTGCCCGCCGACCTGTTGAATCGTCGGCCCGACCTGCGCGCAGCCCGGAGCGAACTGCGCGCGGCGACGGCGGCGGTGGGTGTTGCCGAAGCTGCGCGCTTCCCCCGGCTCACGCTTTCCGGGTTGATCGGCACGGAAGCGGCGGACAGGGGCGAGCTTTTCAGTTCTCAGGCCGAATCGTGGCGCGTGGGCGCGATGCTCGACGGACCATTGTTCGATTTCGGCCGGACGCGCGCCCGGGTCGCATCGGCCGAGGCCAGGCTGGAGGCGGCGGGCCTGCGTTACCGGGCGACGGTCGCCATCGCCCTGCGAGAGGTGCGTGACGCGCTGGCTTTCTACGCCAGCAGCGGGCAGCGACTGGAAGCCGTGGAGGGTCAGATCAGGGCCCTGCGCCGCACGGAGGAGCTCGCCGAAATCCGTTACGAGGCGGGCTATATCAGCATTATCGAACTGCTCGATGCGCAACGCGCCTTATTGGCGGCGGAACTCGCTCGTGCGCGCGCGCTCGCCGATCGGTACGTGGCCACCGCCACGCTCTTCAAGGCGTTGGGCGGCGGTTGGGAGGCTACCTGACTCCTCGTTGATTTCGCTCGAACGCGTCGAGCATCAGCCGGGCGAGCAGGAAATCGTGTTCAGGCAATCGGCTCCGATGCCCGTTGTGCGCCGACGTTGGCGCAATGCGTCTCCACGAGAAAACGCGACGCGATGGCTGCCAGGGCGGCGAATCCAACCAGCAGCCAGAGGCCGCGTTCATAGTCGGTTTCGGTATACACGGGGACGCCCATCGAAAAACGACCGTCCCAACCCTGGTCCATGATCCAGCCGAACAGCGGCTGGAAGATCGCGGTGCCGAGAAACAATCCCGTGTTGACGAGCGCGATGGCCATGCCTGAGAGAGCGGGCGCCGTGACTTCCCTGGCATGCGCGTAAGCGATGACGAAATTGCCTGCGCTCAGGCCGAGCAAGGCGAATAGAAACAAGGCGGGCAAGCCGGGCGTCCACGGCAGGAGCACGAGGCCGAGAGCCACTGACAGGTAGATGAGCGCGCCGGCGCGCAGCAACGGCACGCGGCGACCCTGGCGGTCGGACAGGCTACCTGCCGCCAGGCAACCGATGGCGAAAGCCGCGGTGCCCACCGTCGTGTAGACCGACGCCTCGCCGCGGCTTAGGCCATGGACATCGCGCAACAGCGGCACGGCCCACAAGCCCAACATGCCGAACAGGCTGCCCGTCAGCCCGAAATCATAGAAGAAGCCAGGCCAAAGGCGCCGGTTCGCCAGCACACTGCGCAGGTCGTGAATCCAGTGCCGCCGACGCGGCGCATGTGCCGCGAAGCCCTCCATTTCGCGGAGCGAGGGGAAGCCGAGGTCTTCCGGCTTGTCGCGCACCAGCCACCAGGACAATGCGCCCAGCGCCACGGCGAACAGGCCCAGGGCAATGAACAGCGTGCGCCATTCGACCTGCATGAGTATCAGCGCCAGGGGACCGGTCGCGGCGATCGCCCCGACGTTGCCCAAGAGCAGCGTCAGGCCGCTGATGGTGCCGTAGCGCCGCTCGCTGAACCACGCGGTGTTGCTTTTCATCAGGCCGACGAAGACCACCGAAACGCCCAGTCCGACGAGCAATCGCCCGCCGCTGGCGGTCGCGAAACTCTCCGCCAGGCCGAACAGGATTGCGCCGGTGCCGGCAATGACGTTGCCGAGCGTCACCGCAAAGCGCGCGCCGAGTGTGTCTGCCAGCACGCCGGCGGGGAGTTGCATCGCCGTGTAGACGTAGAAATACATCGCCGCCAGCGAGCCCAGCGCGGCCGCCGTGATGCCGAACGCCTGGGTCAGCTCCGCCGCCACCATCGCGGGGGCGAAGCGATGAAAAAAGGCCAGCATGTAGGCGACGATCAACACCGCGTAGATCGTCCAGCGGATGCGCTCGAAACGCTGCGGGTGGATGGGATGCATCAGTCGGCCGCTGCTCAGGGCCGCGCCGCGGACTGACGTACCAGCATTTCCAGGGATTGCAGGAAACGGGAGCGATCCCGCGGCGTGAAGGGTGGCGGCCCGCCGCCGACGCCGTACGCGCGTAAATCGGCCATCAGTTCCCGGGTGGCGAGCGCATTGCCGATGTTGTCGTCTGTAAAAGGCTTGCCGCTCGGTCCCAGCACCCGGGCGCCTTTCTTGAGGGCGAGGGATGCGAGGGGGATGTCCGCGGTGATGACGATATCGTCGGCTTTCAACTGGTCCACGATCCAGTCGTCCGCTGCGTCGAAGGCCCCGGAGACGACCTGCATGCGCAGCCGCGGGCCGCGCGGCAGCGGCATGCCGGAGTTGGCCACGAAGGTCACGGCTAGCCCGTGACGAATCGCGACCTTGGCTGTCTCTGCCTTCACCGGGCAGGCGTCGGCGTCTACGTAGATGTGGGGCGCATCAGCCACGCTGGCGCATTCCGACTCAATAGCGACCGCCCGTCTTCATCATGTAGTTGCGCAACTCTGCGGATTCGAGATTCATGCGCATGAGATTGGTGTGCGTGACGCGGAACAGGGCCTTCATGACCTTGTACACCAGGTGTGGATGGCTCTCGATGAGCTGCTCGAAGTCCTCCGGTTCGAGCGTCAGGACGACGCCGTCCGTGTCGGCCCGAAGAATCGCCTTGCGCTCGGATCCGTCGAGAAAAGCACGGGTGCCTGCGCATTCGCCCATGCGGAGTTGGTAAAGACAGGTTTCGCTTTTGCCATCGGCCTTGCAGACGCTCATCTTGCCGTCGGCCAGCACGAACAGTGTCCTGCGGGCTTCGCCCTCGCGCACGATCAGCTCGCCTTTGTGCATCTCCTGGAGGCCGACTTTCCCCGCCAGCGCATCGCATTCCTCCGGGTCGAGTTCCGCCCCGAGGATCGACCGGCCCACGGCCTCGCTCTTGTCCAGCTTCGTCATTGTGATCACCCGCCAATCGTCAGCATGGGTTGCGGACGCCGCTGCCGGTGCCCGTGTCAGGACGCTAGTTTACCGCGATGCAGCGAAAGCGGCGATGGGCGTGACCGACCCCGGCCGGAAGCGGCATAATACAAGCTCTTGAATCTTGTCTCGCGCGGTAGCCTGGGTCGCGGTCGCACCGCGGGGACTGCAGTCGCCGACGCCTTTTAGCAATTCCCGGGTACCCTCCCGATGTCCGACGCCACCCAGCCCCTGCTGTTGAACGCGGCCCTGCTGCTTGCCGTCGCGCAGATCCTCGACCTGGTCACCGCCTCCGGTATGCGGGTCGCGCCACGGCACTGGCAACCCGTGGCCGGACTCTTGCTGGGGATGGTCGGGATTGCCGTGATGATGTTCTCGGTGCCGGTGGCGCCGGGCGTCATTTTCGATATGCGCTCGGTCCTGCTGGGGATCGCCGGCCTGTTCTTCGGCGCCGTGCCGGCCCTCATCGCGATGGTCATGACCGCCGTGTTCCGCTGGATGCAGGGCGGGGCTGGCGTGCTCGCGGGTATTGTCGTGATCATGGCGACCACTTCCATCGGGCTGGCCTGGCGGCGCTGGCGGCATCCGGACCCGGTCAGCATGAACTGGCGGGATCTGCTCTTGTTCGGGCTGGTGGTGCACGCTGCGATGCTGCTCGCGCTCCTGGCGGCGCTGCCGGCCGACGTAGCGATCGAGGTGGTCAGGAAGATAGCGCTTGCGTTGGTGTTCGTTTATCCGCTGGCCACCATGCTGCTCGGTTTGCTGTTGTCCAGGCGTCTCGGTATCGCCGTCTCGCGCCGCGCGCTTCGCGACAGCGAAGACAGGTATCGCAGCCTGTTCGACGACAACCACGCCGTAATGCTGATTATCGACCCCGAGGACGGCGGCATCGTGAAAGCCAATCCGGCGGCCGCGAAATATTACGGGCGCCGCCAGGAAGAACTGGAGAAAGCCAGCGTCGATGAAATAAACACCGAGCGCTGGACCGCGATCGGCGCCGAGCTGCTGGGTCCGGATCCGCAGGCCCGGACAAGTTTCGAGTGCCGGCAAAAAGCAGCCGGCGGAGATATCAGGGACGTCGAGGTCTACACCGGACCGATGGATCTCGGTGACAGGAAGCTGCTGTGCTGGATCATCCACGACGTGAGCGATCGCAAGATCGCCGAGGCGCGCGTGACGTCGATACAAGAGCAACGCGCCAAGGAACACCTGCTCGTGCTGGAGGTGCAGCGCGAGGCCCAGGCCCGCGCCCTGGAGTCGATGGAGCAGGCTATTGCATCCCGGGACCGGACCGAGGAGGCGCTTCGGGAACTCGAGCGGATCCGGCGCCAGCTCGAATTCACGTTACGCAAGAGCCGGATCGCAGGGTTCGAAATCGATCTCCAAACAAGCAGCGTAATACGCTCGGCCGACCACGACCGGATTTTTGGCTATCCAGAACCGCTCAGGGAATGGACGCGCAGTGTTTTCCTCGGGCATGTCCTGGAGGAAGACCGCGCGGAAGTGGAGGAGAGCTTCGGGGCGGCGATGAGAGATCGCAGCGACTGGGAGATGGAATTCCGCATCCGCCGCGCCGATGGCGAAGTCCGCTGGTTGTGGGCATCGACGAGTCCGCAGCAGGTCGAAGGGGGTCCGGTACGCAGGCTGACCGGGGTCGTGCAGGACATCACTTCGCGCAAGGGTGACGAGGAGCGCTTGAGAAACCTGTCCCAGGCGGTCGAGCAGACCGCGGAGAGCATCGAGATAACAGACCTCGACGCGCGGATTGAGTACGTCAATGATGCGTTCCTGAAGGCTTCCGGTTATAGCCGCGAGGAGGTGATCGGCCGGAATCCGCGTTTCCTAAAATCCGGCAAGACGCCGCCCGAAACCTACGCACGGATGTGGGCTGCGCTTACGCGCGGCGAGAGTTGGCGGGGCGAGTTCTGCAACCGGAGCAAGGCCGGGCAGGAGTATTACCAGTCGGCCGTCATTTCGCCCTTGCGCCGCCGGGACGGCACCATCACACACTATGTCGGCGTGAAAGTCGACGTCACCGAGAACAAGCGCCTGACGAAAGAGCTCGAGGGCTATCGTCACCGTCTCGAGGAGCTGGTGGAACAACGCACGCACGAGCTTTCCGCAGCCCGCCGTGCCGCGGAGTCGGCCAATCTGGCGAAGAGCGTTTTCGTCGCCAACATGAGCCACGAGATTCGCACGCCCATGAACGCCATCATCGGTCTGACCCACCTCGTCCGGCGTTCAGGCGTGGATGCGCAACAGGGCGTTCATCTCGACAGGATCGACGCGGCCGGACGGCACCTGTTGGCGATCATCGACGATATTCTTGATCTCTCGAAGATCGAGGCAGGGCGCCTCGAACTCGCACAGGAAGATTTCGAACTGTCCACGGTGATCGACGGTGTAGCTTCGATCATCGGGGAATCCGCCGGCGCCAAGGGGCTACAGGTGCGCACGGAAATAGGAGAGGGGCCGAACTGGGTACGCGGCGACCCCGGCCGGTTGCGCCAGGCGCTGCTGAATTATGCCTCGAATGCGGTGAAGTTCACCGCCGAAGGCAGCATCGTCCTGCGGGCCCGGTGGCTCGAGCCGAGCGGCCCCGACCCTTTGATTCGCTTCGAGGTCGAGGACACCGGGATCGGGCTCGATGAGGAAACGGCGAAACGGCTGTTCAGCTCCTTCGAGCAGGCCGACGCAACGATTTCGCGGCGCTACGGCGGAACGGGTCTCGGGCTGGCCATCACGCGTCACCTGGCGAAAGTGATGGGCGGAGAAGTCGGCGTGGAGAGCCAGCCAGGCGCAGGCAGCCGGTTCTGGTTCACTGTCCGGCTGGCGCGACGGCAGAGTGCCGAGACGCCGGCGATGCAGCCCGGAACCGTGTCAGATCCCGAAACTTTGCTCCGGATGAGACATGCGGGCGCGCGGGTCATGCTCGCCGAGGACAACGAAGTCAATCGTCAGCTTGCGATGTACCTGCTTGAGGGCGTCGGCTTGTCGGTGGAAACGGTCAGCAACGGAGCGGAAGCGCTCGCCAAGGCGGAGTCCGGGCACTACGATCTCGTGCTGATGGATATGCAGATGCCCGTGATGGACGGACTTGAAGCGACGCGCGAGCTCCGCCAGCGCGACGGGTGGGCGGAGATCCCGATTCTTGCGATCACAGCCAATGTATTCGCGGAGGACCGTCGCGCCTGCGAACAGGCCGGGATGAACGATTTCATCGCGAAACCGTTCAAGCCGGAGATGCTTTACCGGAAGTTGCTCGACTGGCTGGATCGGTGCTGACACGGAGACCGCCGCGCTCCCCCCGCCGGCGGCCCGGCTGACCATGGCCAGCGCGTCGCATCGGCAGCGGCTCGCCACGGTGGTCGAGCACCTCGTGTCGAGTGGCGCGCGCAGCGTGCTCGACCTGGGCTGCGGCGAAGGGGAGCTGTTGCAAAGACTCGCGAAATACGAGTGCTTCGAGCGCCTCGTCGGCATAGATATCGACGACCGGGCTCTCGAAGCGGCTCGGCAGGCGCTGGGCCTGGCGATGTTTCCCCTGCGGGACGAGCGTACTCAGGTGCGGCGCGGCTCGTTCGAGAACAGTGAGCGGGATTTGTGTGGATTCGATGCCGGCGTGCTCCTCGAGGTCATCGAGCATGTCGATCCTCGACGGCTGGCATGCGTCGAGCGGGCTGTATTCGGCGCCATGCGGCCGAACACCATCCTGGTAACCACGCCCAACCAGGAATACAACGTTCTTCACGATCTCGCGCCGGGAACATTGCGGCACCCGGGTCATCATTTCGAGTGGCCGCGCGCGAAGTTCCGCCAGTGGGCCGGCGGCGTGGCCTCAAGAAACGCCTATCGCGTGTGCTTTTTCGATATCGGTCAGGTAGATCCGGCCCGCGGAAGTACGACCCAGATGGCCCGCTTCGTCCGCCGAGACCTCGAAACGACTCGAACGACCGCCTAGGGTGGGATGACCGGCGGGGGCGGTTCCACACCCTCGATATTCACATCGGGGTTCAGCCGCCGGACGAGTGCGTTGACCCGCTCGATTTGGTCTTCCGGTACGTCCACCATGACGACGATACGGCCGGCTTCGATGTCCTTTGCGAATGGCTCGAGGCGGGAACTCGGAAACGCGAGGCCGAAGATTCCCGTGCCGAGACCACCCACGCTGGCGCCCAGCAATCCGAGCAACAGCACGCCCCCCAGGCCGACTTCGATCCTGGACGGAGCGAAGGCCAGGACGACGAGTCCGATGAGCAGTCCACCGACGGCGCCAAAGGTGACGCCACGGAGAAAGGCCGGCATGAAATCGTCCTTCTCCGGCCCGGGCCCGGGCAAGCGCTCCATCGGTCGGTCCGATGACCCCAAGGCATAGATGTTCTTGCG